>JABAOC010022294.1_pt1 | contig 22498 bp, 24 predicted proteins | sample 7062161 | NCBI WGS metagenome assembly JABAOC01 (sample SAMN14538625, study PRJNA623070) | marine sediment metagenome | biome: marine biome [ENVO:00000428]; feature: marine pelagic biome [ENVO:01000023]; material: deep marine sediment [ENVO:00002113] | place: India: Gulf of Khambhat ... | reverse complement strand
ATCAAGGACAAAGACTGCATCATTCTAATGGTTGACCACTCGTATTTTAAGGAAAATAATATTGAAGAAAAAATCAATGTTTTGTCACCCAATTGCTGCCTAATAGATACAAAGAATTGTATAAATCCTAAAAAACTGCGCAAATCAATACTATACAAATGTTTAGGCAAACCTCTCAACTATCGTAGGAAATAGACGCGATCCTAGCTCCAAAAAATACAAAAATATAAAGGCGCAATCTTAATAGAAAGAATCACCTGAAAACTCTGTTCCAAACATAAATGGAGATGAAAACCACATGGCTTACTCACTGTCCCACACCGGCTACATACTAGCATTAATAGGCGGAATAATAATCGTCCTCTCCGGAGTATTAAACCTGCTGGGCATAGCCGTAGAATTCCTAAGCGTCGTCGAAATTCCCATTTTATTCAGCGGCACCATCAGAGCGCTTTTTCAAATCGTATTAGGTGTTGTATGCATCGCAGGCTCCAGAAACGTTTCCAACCTCACCTGGGCAATCATCCTGCTAATACTGGGCATTATTGCCGGCAATCTCGGCGGCACGCTAGTGCTCGTCGGCGCCATCCTTGGACTAATCTCGACAACCTACAAACCTCGCCGCAAATAGAAACGCACGCTAACTCGGAAGACGCGCCAACTTATATCTTGATGGCAGACTAGGGTAACTGAGAGGTTTACTGAAGAAATGAAACTCTCGGGATTGGCTGGAATAAGCGGGATTTTGGGTTCAGTCCTGCCCCTAGTCATGGTTCTATCAGCCACATTGCTCTCATCATGGTTCAGCTGGAACACGAACGCCTTAAGCGATCTGGGCGTGGGTGAACAATCGACTCTCTTCAACAGCGCCATGCTTCTCGGCGGCGGATTAAACTTCATATTTGCGCTGGGACTATACAAGCACCTACCCGCCAAAAGGCTTGTAAGAGCTGGAACCTTCTCCCTCATGGGCAGCAGCGCCTGTTTAGCCCTCGTCGGAGTCTTCCCCGTAAACAACCTCATCCCGCACGCCATCGCCGCTTTAGGCTATTTCATACTAACTCCCACCGGATTTCTGTTAATAGGCGCCGCCGCAAAAGACAACGTTATCAAGAAGCTAAGCTTAGCCTGCGGAATCGCCGCGCTTCTAGCCATTCTAGTGTTACCCCTCATCTTTTTTGCTCTGCCCTTTGAAGTGGGCTTTGCCGTTCCAGAATTAACAGAATCCATAGTCATATTAGCCTGGACCATCTACATGTCAACATGGCTTCTCAGACTATAGACAAACCACTAGTTCCCGCGCGATAAAAAACAGCAAAACTTTTTTGCCCAATTCCGCAATAAGCGCCTGACAAAAAGAGGTAGTCAAGAATGCAAAAGAAAAAAGCTGCTGCTCTCGTCCTCTTCTCAGCCATCATCGTTTTTTAATATTTGGGCTCTGCCCGCCTTCAACGAATGCTCCGTTATCAACAAATCTGCCTTACGAGCCAGCTCACTAACTCACTTCCTTCTACAACATAACACACAAGTCACAAAACACGCCCACGCGCGCACAAAGGAAAAGTGCAAGTTATTCATCCGTTGGCTGTTGATAGCACTCGTAGAATGTTCTATAACTATCTTCCAGTTTGATTTATTAGTCAACTTGCTGACTTAGAACACAGGGAGGAAATGGTGAACAAGAAATACTTTTTAGTGAGCATTCTTCTACTGGTGTTGCTGTCTACAACCGTCGCTACTGTTGCTGCTACATACAGACATTATTGGGGAGAACTGCGGTATGGTCGTAAATTGAACGTTAGCGGCTTCACTTTCGATATTTCATGGACGGATACTACTATTACTGTTATCATCACACGTGCAAGTGGCAGCTGGCTACTCGAAGAAACTCATCTCTATGTAGGCTTCACTCCACCAACAAGTAATCCAGGGTCATACCCATACAAACATTATCTGGGTGGCGCTACCTCGGACTCATACACTATTCCTGTATCGGAATTAGGAACGCCTGGTCCATGGCTGTATTTTGCGCTGCATGCAGAAATAACGGGAGGCAATTGCAAAGAAGAAACTGCTTGGGGTCTAGTAACCTGCGACCCAGCACTGGTAGAGAACCTTTTCGGAAGGGGTTGGGGCTGGTACTATCGCCTGCTATTTTAAGCATGTAGTTGGCACCTGAACCAGCCTTACTTTTTTTCCTTTTTCTTTTTAGTCCGTAGTCGATCAGCTGCTAGGTATGCGTATGCCTCTGTAGAAAACCCTTCTAGAAGTTATTTTTACAATGCTTAAAGAAGTTAAAACAAACTGAACGCTTAATGTTTGCGTTTCTTGAAGTAGACAAACAGACCTACGCCGACACTTGCTGTTGTTCCTATTCCTGCTACGACGAGTATTGTTGGGAAAGGCTCTGGTTGCGGATCTGGCATAGGAGTAGGTGGCGGTGAAGGAGTTGGAGTAGCTTGTGGAGAAGACGAAGGAGACTTATATGGCGAAGGACTTGGAGAAGCAGTTGCGCCATCTGTGAGAGTCGAAGTGGGTGTTGGTATGGGTGTTGGAGTGGGTGTTGAAATGGGTGTCCCAGAAACTCGTCCAACTGGCATAACGTAAAGAGGAATTATCGAAGAGGTCAAGCCAAGAATACCTCGGATTGTTTGTGCAGTGTCTCCATTCCAATCTCCAAGTCCATCAACAACAACATTCCCTTCCAAGCCAATTGCCGAAGCCTCAAGAAGAATTTGCTGGACTACACATCCCGCGTCTACTTCAACAAACTCATGATCCAAAACACCACCATCACCAATATTGCCACCATTATATGCCGAGTCGAGAGAAACTAGAAAAATTGCCGGGGCACCAGCCGCCCATATCTGACTGCCAAAGGCTGTTGCTATACTGCTTCTTTGGTCACCAGTTTGAATTTGCGCAATTGAGTGGCTTTCAGCTATGTAACGATATGCTCCCGTGGAGTTTACCATGTAAATAGCCAGTGGATAGATTCCGTAAGCACTAGGAGTCGTCCTGTGGTCCGTGGAGCTGTAACCGTAGGCAGCCCATAACAGTTGAGAAGTCTCTTGCAAAGACAAATCCAAAGCTGACCAAGCTTGAGCATAATTCATTTTGGAAAGTGCTTCTGTGAAAGATGTTCCAATGGTTTGTGCAACCGGAAGGTTCCCGGTCATTCGACTGTAGTCAGGAGTGGCCTCAGGATCATAAGGAGATGTAGGATATCCCAATGGCATTACAAGAATGGGAATCATAGTGCTGGGTAGTCCCAATTCACTGCGGAGCCCGCTTGAGCTAATTATCCCAACGCAAGTGGTTCCCAAGTTTTCAGTTATAGCTGCCAAATGGACGTTTTGAACAAGGCATCCAGCTTCAGCGGAGGCAAAATACTCGTTGTTCATTCTGGTTTGATCCCAAACAATGATTAAAACTACATTGGCGTTACTCGGCCAATCCGAATCATATGGACGGATGGTTTCCTTGTTCACAGCTAAATTGTGTTCCGCCAGTGAGTTTGTTTCAGGCTCATATCTGTAGCTTCCGCTGGCGTTAACCGCGTAGATGACTAACGAATACTCATTGCCAATTTTTGGAAGAACACGACTACTTTCCACGTAACCATAGGATGCTTGTAGAACAGTTAAAAGCTGCGCTGGCGAGACAGTTTGAGTGTTGAAAGTACGTACTGAGTATCGATTGCTAACGGTTACTTCAATTGGAATGGCCATTGTCAATCCAAATTGAAACAACAGAATTAATGCAAAAATTGCACATCGACAATAGGTTCGCATGTTGCCCACCAGTCGCTATTCTCGTGATATTCTAGTTGGAGTGGAATATAAACACATTCAACACGCGTGCATCTTCCGAAAATCGGTTGGGATCATAACCTCCAAACGATTGTGGGAAATTTTTCTCCGGAGAAAAGAAGAGTTTAGTGGAAGAAATAACTAACACCTTTGATACCAAAAGTTACCTCCCTGTAGACGCTACAGTACAATTTGAACCCTAGAATGTTCGGAGTTCGGAAGAATGATTTTCTCCGATAAACTTGTGCTTAAACGCATTCTTTTTGCCGTTAATCCTTTATCTTGCTTAATGCCCTCGATTCCCCAAATAATGAATATAGCTCACTCCAGATAGAAAAGATATATCCCCTTGGAATACTCCGCTAATTTTTTATAACAATTATACTAAATATAGAGTTGATTATACACGTTTTTCTACACGAGCAGAAATGCTCGCAGCTATGAGGGAGAAAGATAAGGTGAAGAAGCGCGACTGGTCAGCTATTAGCATCGACATTTTAGAATCGGCTTTAACTCCTTCATCTAAAACCCGGTTAATGTACAAATCAAATTTGAACTATGCGCGATTCAAGAAGTATTTTCAAAGTTTCCTAAAAAAGGGACTGATCGAGCAAATTAACCACAGCCATGGAAAAACAAAAATCTATATGACTTCTGAACGCGGAAAGATTTTATTGGAAGCTCTCAAAAAAGCGGAAAGCATTTTTTCCGAAACTCAAATCCGTTAGCATATTCTAAACAGCGCTGACGGCTCAAATTGCCCAGCGTCAGTGTTGTTGGCAACAATTATTTTTCTGCATTTTTTACAGTTGCCGAGGAATGTTTGTTTTCTGAAGTCTAATTTCGGATTATGTTGTCGTCGAAAAGATTTCGTCCTCAAAAATTATTTTCCATTCGGACCTAATTTTTATTTTTGGCTTCTTTTCTTTGCAGTCGATTATGCCTAGGTTGAATAAAAAGAGGGAGAATTCAACGAGTTTTTCAATGGGAACTTCAAGTTGAACTGCCAGCTCGTTTAAGTTATGCCATCCTCCATCTCCGATTTTTTCAAAGAATTCTTCGCTAACCAATGTTCTTCGTCAAATTCTTTTGAGGTTTATTGTATTTATATTATGAAGAACCTTTGGTAGAGTGTTAGATAGATTACGTTTCTATATTTTGTGCATCGGTTTTTATAGAACAAAACTCAGTTTGTTATATACCTCTAAACCATATCTTAGTTCTGTATTTTAGATACTGCTAGTTTTATAAAAACCATAGCGACAACTCTACTTCAGTTTGCAGTTCAACTTGGAGAAGGAAGTTGACTCTGCTAGTTCGATACTGCTCTGGTTGCACGGGGGGATTAATAAGTGACGGAACTGCAAGAAGAATCTGATAAGGTCATAGTTGAGAGAATTAAGCTAGAATGGCGGCAACTTTGGCTTGAACGTTTCAATGATAAGGTTCGGGCAGAAGGTATTGCCAATCGAGAGTTTCCGCTCTGTTTTGTGGATCCAGGCACTGTTATCGTAGCGACAAGGGATTTTAAACCCTTAAATTTTAAAGAGATTTTGCGCCTAAATCGAATTCAGAACACCGAGCGGCTTATTCCGCCGCCTCCAAAGGTGGGTGGATGGCATAATTTTGCGCGTACTGTGCTTAACAAACAAAAGCGGCATCGCAGTCTCGTTTTAGAAAAACCGCGACCAGATCGTGTGAAGAATTTGCAGCTTAAAAAGGGTGGACGCGGCTGGGTACACCGTCTCAAATAATCTGATTCTGTTTGACTATTTTCCATTTTGTTTTTAATGGGTTGGAACTTTTGCCGATAAGCATTAAGTATAAGAAGAATAACCGGACTAACCGCGACAGTTTGGATATTGTTAGAGATATTCTTATTGTGGCTTCGGTCAGAGTCAAAAAGACCAGAATCATGTATCAAGCTAATCTAAGTTTCATTCAGGTAAAAAAGTACTTGCGTCATCTTCTAAAGAAGGATTTATTGAAGCGTGAAGGAGATTCTTTTTATCTAATTACTGAAAAGGGGCTCGAGTTTCTCGAGTTATACCAAAAGTATAAAGAAAATTGCAGAAAGCTTAATGAGAAAGCAGATGACGCCTTGAGAGATGAGCGGCAGCTCGAAAAAATGTATAGTTACAGCAAGCCTAATAAACTCTCAAATGTACTGCAAAAAGCCGATTCAGCTTGAACCTGAACGAGATAATCAAGATAAAATTGACAATCCAAACTCCTTCTGCAGGAGATAACCTGTGGCGACTCTGTTTGCCTCTATTATAATATCTGCTTCGGATGAAAAAACCTTCTGAAAGCTTTTCTAGGAAACTGCACTTTTAATGATGCCTCAATTGTTCACCCATTGATATTAGCTAGCTTGAGTGGATTAATTGCAAGAGATATAATGCTTCCGAAGAATACTCAACATAAGCAGTTCAATGACAAATTGATACAAGAAAAGAAGACCCCTATTCATGATGTTAGGCAAAACATCAGGAGAAAACGAATATTTTGGATGGTAAAGCAAAACTCCTCATCATTGGCTTTTGTAGTCTATTAGTCCTAACCTCCATTTCTGGTGCTAATCACTTGGTCAAGAGTGAGATAGTCCAAAAGCCCTCTCAACTTGTAGAAGCTGAAAAAGCGTTGCAAGATGCTTTCGTTGCAGTTTTGGAAGCTGAGCAAGCTGGCGCTAGTATTACAGGTTTGATAGATCAGTTGAATTCTTATATAGATCATTTGGCTCATGCGGAAATGTCCTTCAGAACTGGAAATATAAGTGGCGCAATAGACAAGATTGCGTCTATTATTAAGGCAGCCTCAGAGGTGAAAACGGAAGCTGTAAACGCACAGAGTCGTGCTTTGACTAGTAGTGTTGTTGCTTTTAGGTTGAATGTTGTTCTTTCTTTTGCAGGTGGATTTTTTTTTGTTTTGCTTTTGTACGTAGTTTGGAAATTGTATAGGCTATACTATATTAAACGTTTGAGCACTTCCAAGCCAGAGGTGAGGACCATTGAAGCTTAGCGATTATAAGCTTGTGTTTGTCGCGGTAGGACTCATAGGCATCTTGCTTATTGCTTCGCCAACCATTAGCACGGTTTTACTTTTGCCTGAGGGCGAACAATTCTCTAAACTCTACCTGTTGGATCGTGAACATATGACTAATGATTATCCATTTAATGTGGAGAATGGAAAGGAATACTTGGTTTATGTTGGCGTCGGCAATCATTTGATTCATACAACATACTACGTGTTGCAGGTGAAGTTAGGAAATCAGAGTGACCTTTTACCTAATTCCACGAGCACTACACCGAGCCCTCTACAGACTTTGTATGAATACCGAGTCTTCGTGGCTTACAACGAAACTTGGGAAGCGACCTTGGCTTTTAATATATTGGAGGCTTCTTTCTTTGGAAATCAATCATCTATTAATAAAATCTCTATAAACAATGTTCAGTTTGACGTAAAAAAGCAGAGCGAATGGAACGACGAAAACACCGGATTTTACTATAGGCTTTTTATTGAGCTGTGGATTTTTAATCCGAAATTGAGTTCTGTTCAATTCCATAATCGCTTTGTAAGTCTACCGTTGAACCTCACTCAAAACGTTTAGCAATCTGATTTTGATTTTGCTATTATTTCAGTGATTTTTTCGGATTTCACCAAAGAATTATCTTAGTATTGGAGTGGATTTGGAGTGGAGATTATTCCGCTAAAACTGAATCGTATGGTAGAAATAGGTGAAAACCTGTTCAATGTTACAACTCAGCTTGTGGATTCAAGTGCTGTTCGTGTGCAGAATGGTGACGTCTTTGTTTTAACTTCGAAAATAGTCTCTTATGAACAGTCAAGAGTAGTGAATTTGGCTGATGTTACCGCTTCTGAAGCAACACGAGTTGAGGCTGAGCATTATGCTATTAGTACTGAGCTTATGGAGTTGATTCACCGAGAGGCTGATGTTATTTATGGTGGAATAAAGCATGCATTGTTGACTCTCAAGGACAGTATGCTTACAGTCAATGCTGGAATAGATTGTAAGAATTCTCCGCTAGGGTACGTTACTCTTTGGCCCACGAATCTGCGTTTGTGGACTCAAGAGTTTAGGCGCGAGCTTGAACAATATTTTTCTGCCAAAGTTGGTGTTATTGTTGCTGATAGTAGTTGTGTTCCATTAAGAGTTGGCACAGTTGGTGTGAGTTTAGCTGCGTCTGGCTTTAAGCCATTACGTGATTATCGGGGTAGCGAGGACCTTTATGGTAGGAGAATTCTGATTACACAATATGCTGTTGCACAAAGTTTGGCAGATGCTGCACATATTGTAATGGGGGAAGGCTCAGAACATATTCCTATTGTGCTTATTCGAGGTGCTGATATTGAGATGAGTGATGAAACATTTGATGGAGCCGATATGTCAATGCCTTTTAAAGAGTGCTTCTTTTCAGGGGCACTTATTGATTATTTAATGAGAAAGCGAGATTTCACAGCTAGGTTTGAGGAAAAATTGGGTAGGTAAATTCTTGTCAGAAGCTAAAGATAATTGTAATAGAATCCTTAGTTTGCTCCGCGCTCATGAAAGCATGGTTTCGGAGTGCATTCCTTTAATTGCAAGTGAAAATGTGACGAGCCAGGCCGTCAAGAAGGCATTAAATTCGGATTTCATGCATAGGTATGCTGAAGGTTGGGTTGGAAAGAGAGTCTACGCTGGTTGTCGTTTCATCGACGAAGTAGAGTCTGAATGCATTAAAATGATGAAAGTGCTTTTTGATGCTGACTTTGTGGATGTACGACCGATATCTGGAGTAGTAGCTAATTTGGCGGTTTATACTGCTTTTACTCGACCTGGCGATACAATGATGTCGTTGTCTATTCCAAATGGCGGTCATATCAGCACTGGAAAATTCAAGTTGGGAGGTACAGCAGGTGCAGTTCACGGACTTAATGTTGAGTATTTGCCGCTAGATTGCGATGAGATGACTATTAATGTTGATGCAGCAAAAAAGCAAATTTGCGAACTTGCAGAGCCTGATAAGGTTTCCAAAAGCTCGCTGAGACTTGTAATGACAGGAGCAAGTGTTTTCTTGTTTCCGCATCCGGTTAAGGAGATTGCGGAGCTTGTGCATTCTATTGGCGGAGTAGTTTGTTATGATGCCGCTCATGTTGCGGGGCTTATTGCTGGCGGGCGATTTCAGAAACCGCTTAAGGAGGGTGCTGATGTTATGAGCCTAAGTACGCACAAAACATTTTTTGGTCCGCAGCATGGGGCTGTGGTTTCTGATGGAAACTTTGTGGATGAGCTTAAACGTGCGGTTTTTCCGGGATTGGTAAGTAATCATCATCTAAACGCAGTTGCAGCGTTGGCTGTGGCTTGTGCGGAAATGCAGGAATTTGGAAAAGCATATGCTGACCAAGTAGTCAAAAACGCGAAGGCACTGGGACAAGAACTTTGGGAGAAAGGTTTCAATGTGTTAGCCGAGCATAAAGGCTTCACAGAATCGCATCAGCTCATTGTTGATGTAACGAAGTTGGGTGACGGAGGAGAAGTTGAAAAGAATTTGGAAGAATCGAATATCTTTGTAAATCGTAATTTGTTGCCATGGGATATTAAAGAAGGACGACATTTTAGAAATCCTGGAGGAATAAGGATAGGTGTATCTGAGGTTACGCGGCTCGGCATGAAAGAACAGGAAATGGTGGATATTGCGGATTTTATTGAAAGAGCAGTTTTAAAGAAAGAATCAACCAAAAAATTGAAAGAAGAAATAAGGGTTTTCCGAAATAACTATAATTGTGTAAATTACTGCTTTCAAAATTGAATCAAATCATCTTGGATGATTGGAGGTTTTTCTTTGAGAGTTTTAGCTATTGGCGCTCATCCTGACGATGTTGAGCTTGGCTGTGGAGCGTCATTGAAGGCTCTAAAGGATAGTGGACATGAGGTCTATATCCTCGTTTTGACTAAAGGAGAAGCTTCTGGCGACCCAAAAGTGCGAAGTGCCCAGTGCAAAATGGCGGCAAGAACACTCTGTGCAGACAAGGTCTTTTTTGGAAAATTGGAGGATACGAAAATACCAGATGGGATTGAGACCATTACTGAAATTGAGAAGATAATTGAGGCACTACACCCGAAATTGATTTTTACTCATGGCTACAAAGATCAGCACCAAGATCATAGGAACGCAAGCAGAGCGACTTTATCCGCAGCAAGAAATATTAACATGGTGCTATACTACGAGTCCCCTGCTGCTTTGAAAGACTTTCTTCCTCAAGTTTTTATCGATGTAACCTCTACATTGAATTTCAAATTGCAAGCATTGAAAATTTTTGGCACTCAAACGGAAAAAGTTTGCTTTAGAGGCAATCGCAAGAGCTTATCACATGATGAATCAAGGCATTATCCTTTTGTTGCTAATGCAATTGAAGGTCTTGCTCGGTATAGAGGTTTTCAATCTGGTTTGCCCTTGGCAGAAGCGTTTGAAGTAGGTAAATTCATCTGGACAATACCTCTAGGATACAAATAAAAGACTTTTAGAGTGCTTTTTTTATGCCTACCGAAAAAGAAGCTATGATATATTCTGGTTTTTCATACAACACTATCGAAGAAATTATGAAGGTTTGTATCGATTTCTATCAGAAGCATCTACAGACTGGTTCACCCGAGGTCATTGAGCGAAGAAAACAGTTGGCTAAATTCATTAGAGTTTTTCATCAGAAATGTGGTACTTTAACTAGTNNTAATGACCGCTCATCAGCCTAATCTTTTTGCTTACAGTGGAATTCTTAGAAAAGCAACCCTGAACCATTCTCTGGCGAGCAAGATTTCTGAGATATGCCAATTTCCTGTTGTGAGTTTTTACGGCCTCGCGGATCAGGACTTCGTAGATGATAGATGGCTTAAAACTGCTCAACTTCCAGACGTTGAAAGACGTAACGGTATATTAGAATTGAAGTTTTATGCTCCAAAAAAAATAGTTCTAAATCATGTCGAAAAACCTTCTAAGCAAATTTTGGTCAAGTGGAAGGACCAGATTAAGAATTGGATTGACAGACAGAGTTCCATAATTGAACGCGAATTTAAAGTCTTTAACATTGGACTTGAAGACAAAAAGCGGAACTTGGTCAAGAATTTTGAGGATTTTTGGGAGCTGGTTCAGAACGCATACACTAACGCTGAAAACTACTCTGATTTCAACGCATTTATTATGTCAAAAATTGTTAACGAAATATGGGGGTACAGCACGCTTTTTTTTAGATTTTCTGAGTGCCAGAAGATTCTTGAAAGGGATTTTTTATATCTACTAACTGAATTTGACAGTTATTCAAATTCAATAAAAGAAAGTCTAATCTCAGAAAGCATGTTGAAGGGTGGAGTCTCCAACCAGGAATTTAAAAACATTCCTTTCTGGTTTCATTGCAGCTGTGGAAGCAAGGCTCGCCTGGAAGCTGATTCTGAAAGTAATTCCTTGATTGGTCGCGGTTCTTGTTTCCGATGCGGAAAAGAATATACAATTAACTTCCAATCAAAGGATAATCCCCGAATTTCGGAGATTGTTTCTCAAATATCGGCTAGATGTCTCTCGATGCCTCTAATCTTTTTCAACGGTTTGGGAATATCGTGCTACGTGGGGGGAGTTGCTGGAAAAGATTACTTGGAACAGGCTAGACATGTTGCAGAACGACTGGGGCTATCTTTTTGTCCAGTGGTTTTTTGGCGTCCGAAAGATGTCTATTCTGGTATAGGTCAATTGGCTGCGTTGATAAATTTCAAAGAAATATCAGGAACATCAAATCTTTCACAGCATACAAAAATAAAAGCAGAACTCAAGAACAGATTTGCCAAAATTGAGAAAGAAATAAGCGAAATCGAACTCGATAGAACGAATGTTATTGATAGCTCCGAACTCGACAAGGAAGAACGGATTAAAATCTTGAAGAGCTTGTCTATTAAGAAATACCACCTTCGGCGAGAGACGTCCCATTCAGTACTAAGGCGCAACTATAAGTTGTTGCAAAATGTAAATTCGGTAATGAGACTACATAGTTGTATTATTGACTATGCGATAAATGTTGGTTTGGAGAAGACGAGCAAATATTGGCTAGAATTTTTGAGGGAGACAAAAGATTTATCTTTGGACGTTAATCTCAAAACTTCCTACGACGAGTTACTAAAATATATTTAACAAAAGGACCAATCAGAAAAATGAGTAACAAAGTCAATTCTGAGCATTGTCAATATTATTACCCAGACATGGTGCTGAATGGGTTTCCAGACGCCCGCTTGGCCTTACGTATACGTAAATACTGGTTTACTTTGAAAAGATATGTCTGGTACATCAGCATTGTTGGACTACGTGAATTTACAGCAAAAGTTTTTCCATCAACCAAAATAGGAAATTTTGCTTTTAGGAACAAAGTTAAAAGGTTTAATTCAAATAACTTTGATGAAACTCTGGATCTTAAGCCTGGCGATTGGGTTGAGGTGCGTTCTGCGAAGGAAATTTTTTCTACATTGGATGCGCAAGGCAAACTTAAAGGGTTACGTTTTACTCCTGAAATGGCAAAGTTCTGCGGCAAAAGATTTCGGGTCTTCAAGAGCCTTGCAAAAATTATTCTGGAGGCAACTGGTGAGCTAAGAAAAATTAAAACTCCAACTGTTTTGCTAGAAGGAGTCTTTTGCGATGGTTCGGCTCATGCAGACTGTGACAGATCCTGCTTTTGTTTCTGGCGGGAGCAATGGCTTAGAAGAGTTTCTTCTACTAGTAGCTGAGATCCATATCTTGAAAAAGATGGAGTAGTTCTTTTGTGATACCCCACTCAAGTCCTTTAATCGAACGAGACGATATCAATGCTGTTTCTGAAGTCTTATCTTCAGGAAATATTGCTCAAGGTGTCAAGGTCAGAGAGTTTGAAGAGGCAATTGCATGTTTTATTGGAGTAAAAAATGGCGCCGCTTGTTCTTCGGGTACATCGGCTCTTCATCTTGCACTTTTAGCTCTTGGCGTTGGTCAAGGAGACGAAGTTATAATGCCAAGTTACGTGTGCTCTTCGCCTTATTTTGCCACGCTTCATGTTGGTGCTTCGCCCAAGATAGCTGATATAACTCTTGCTGATTTTAACTTAAGTGTCGAAAGTGCAAAAAAAGGAGTCACTGCAAAAACCAAAGCTATCATTGTTCCCCATATGTTTGGGACCCCTGCTGCCATTGATGAACTACTTGAGCTTGATGTTCCCATAATAGAGGACTGCGCCCAATCAATTGGGTCAGAATACCGAGGAAAAAAAGCAGGAAGTTTCGGCGACCTGTCAACTTTTTCTTTTTACGCCACCAAAATGATCACATCGGGAGAAGGCGGAATGGTTCTTACCAACAATCACGAATTTCATAATCGAGTAGCTGAGGTTCGAGACTATGATAAAAAGCCCCTGTCTCCAACAAAGTACAATTACAAAATGACGGATATCCAAGCTGCACTTGGTCTAAGTCAGTTAAAGAAACTCCAGTATTTCATTAAAAGAAGAGCAAAAATTGCTGTTGCTTACAATAAAGCATTTGCGAGACATCAAATTGAACTGCCAGTATCGCCTTCGCATAGAAAGTCTGTTCATTTCAGATATGTAGTAAAAACTTCTGATAGAAACCGAATACAATATAAAGCAAAGAAAAGAGGTGTAATCTGCGAGACCCCGGTCAATAAACCATTGCACATTAGCTTGGGGCTAAAGAATTTTGGCAATAGCGACAAAGCGAAACAAAAAGGATTGTCAATTCCAATATATCCAAGTCTTTCGGAAGCTGAAATTGAGCATATCATCAGAACAATGGAGCATGTTTTCTCTAGAGAGCGCCAATAACGGTCTGTTTCTGGCTAATTTCCACTTTCTTTTCATGTTTTCAATGAAGAGTTGAAGATTTTGTTTTGCCGCTTTAATTTTAGTTTATGAAGATGCGTTGGTGATAGCGCCATTAACCTTTCTCATAATAATTTCCAGAATCTAATAAAATTCAATCTTTTGCTTGGCTGACCTTAGTCTTTTACAAAAAATTCACCATGCGAGCAGAAGGCTCAATTAATTGAATTGGCAGCATGGAGAAGAATAAAAGTGAAATCCATCTTCTTTGGGAAAAACAATCACATAAAAATAATAATTCCGACCCTTAACGAGAAAAAGAACATATGTACATTAATACCCAACTTGCGGAATAAAGGTTACAATAACATCCTAATTGTAGATGGGAACTCAAATGACGGCACTGTGAAATGTGCTGAAAAGATGGGAGTCCACGTAATCCAACAGACTGGAGAAGGAAAGGGAAGAGCATTGCGGCAGGCATTCCGAAGTTGCAGCGACGGCGACATTTTTGTGATCATGGATGCTGACGGTTCAATGTCCCCCTCAGAAATATCATCGTTCACGAAAATGATTGAACAAGGAGCTGATGTTGTTAAAGGCTCGCGTTTCTTACCTCTAGGTGGTTCTGAAGACCTAACAGCAATCAGACGAGTTGGCAACAAAATTTTAACGTTGACATTCAATCTCATGTTTCTAACTAAACATACCGATCTATGCTATGGGTATTTTGCTTTTAATAAGAAGGCATTAATGAAGTTGTCAGATTGTCTGACAAGTGAGAAATTCCAAATCGAGACAGAAATCTGCGTAAAATCAAAAATCCTTAATCTACGCATTAAAGAAATTCCTAGTTTTGAACATGCAAGGAAAAATGGTGTTTCGAATCTTTCCACTTTTAGAGATGGCTTCGAAATTTTAAGGTTACTTTTAATAGAAGCGTTAACGCGATAATTGACAGAACAAACTAGGCGCTAATATTTCTCACACTGATCAATTAAATATACTTTGCTTTTTTTGGCTTAATAATAATCCACTTAATATACGCGATGTCACAAATTTGATTGAAAAGAAATCGAGAATAGCTATAATCGGTTTCGGAAAAATGGGTTTACTACACGCTAGCCTATTGAATACACTACCCGAAATTAAGATAGTAGCAATTTGTGATCGGAGCGTTTTGATGCATTTTCTTTTTAAAAAAGTTTTTTCTAAAAAAAACATTTGTGTAATGAATGATATCAAGAAGCTTTCTGAGATGAATCTCGATGCTGTTTATGTTACAACTCCTATCTCGTCGCATTATCCCATAATAAAGTATCTATTCACAAAAGGCATAACGCGGAACATTTTTGTTGAAAAAACACTTACTTCAAACTATGTTCAGTCCAAGGAACTATGTGAAATCGCTGACAAAATCGGAGCCTTAACAATGGTTGGATATATGAAACGTTTTTCTGTTGTTTTTGGAAAAGCCAAACAATTGCTGGCGCAAGGAACTCTTGGAGAACCCCAATCCTTCAGAGCATATGCATATTCATCGGATTTTCTGGGTCTCGCTCAGGGGTCAAAATCTTCAGCACCGCGTGGTGGCGCAATCAGGGATATCGGTTGCCATATTATAGACCTCGCGTTATGGTTGCTTGGAGACTTCGAAGTTCTAAACGTCACTTCATATATAAGATCTGGAACATACTCTGAAAATTCAGTGTCCTTTGAAGTCAAAAATTCTGCTGGAATGAATGGTCAATTTGCTGTATCACAGTGTGTACCTAATTATCGTATGCCTGAATTTGGTTGTTTCATTGAATGTCCAAAAGGAAAGATTGATGTAAATGATGACAGACTATTCATAGTCTCAGAAGATGGGACTCGGAAAACTTGGTTCAGGCAAAATCTCAGAGATAACGTAAATTTCACGATAGGAGAAACGGAATATTTCAGAGAGAACCGAGAATTTGTGAATTCGTTAAAGGAAAATCGAACTTGCGAACCAAGCTTTAATACTGCATCGCAGGTTGACTACATAATTGATCAAGTAAGAAGGCGAATCGCCTGCCATGAGTGATGAAATAAGCAAGTTGCTAATTGTTGGTGATAACCCTTTTCAAGGAATTAGTCACCTCTCACAAGAACGCGCTAGAACTAGAGGCAAGACAATTATTTATCCAGCGGACCAAGCGGCTGATGTTTTATTAGTAGCTCTTGAGAATGGTGCGGACGGCTTCTCATTTTCCGTGGGAGAAAATACTCTCCTGATTCTTCGAAGATTGCGTGAAAGAAAAAATATTGACAAAATTAAACTTTACGCAATGGTACCATACGCTTTTGAATATGTAAGAATTGCCACTCAGATAGGAACACCTAGTTTGGCAAAGAGGTTCGCTAAGCAAGTATTGTTATCGGGTAATGTTAGAGCAGTATTAGAAGGGTTCTGGTCGGCAGTAAGAGTTGATCCGAAAGGATTCATGAATACCTATCTCTCTTATGAACTAAACCGAATTAGATGCTCAACTGGCAAACAGGTTAACCTAGCCTCTGTCTTGCTTAATGAAATAATTGGTGACATGGGTCTGGCTCTCGACTTAGATTGGCTTTTCAAATCTTTCATAACTTATCTATCTGAACGAGGAATAATGCCTGGGTTTAACACTAGGAATTTTCCTTATCTTGTGAGAAAATTTAACGAATGGGGGATTGACTTGGATGAAATATTAATTGCTACTCCTTTCAACAAAGTAGGTTTTCAAATGAATCCTTCAAAAAAAGCATGTGAAAAAACCTTGATGACAATTTCAAAACCCACTGTACTAGCCATAAGCGTGTTGGCAGCGGGTTATTTCAAACCAATAGAAGCCTTGGACTATTTGAACTTGTTGAATAATCTTAGAGGCTTAATTATTGGAGTATCGACAGAGGAGCAAGCTCAGGAGACATTCAAACTATTCAAGAAAAGGTTAAGCTGATGCTAAAGCTAAACCATAAGGAGCGAAGAGCAAGTAATCTGGCCGCAAGACCTGATGACTGAGTAAAATGTTGAAAGTAACTTGAAGGCTGAGTATTAATGAGTATTATTAATGCCCCTTCAAAGAATAGATGGCGGCTATCACGAGGTTTACATCATATAACTCGCCCGCTACGGTATATACCTGTTTTGAGATCTATTGTTAAGAAAAGGGAAATAGCTTATCTGGCAAGACTTGCCCAGAATTCTGCAACACAAATGCAAAAGTTCAATGTTTTGGATAGTGGATGGGCACGCAAAAAAGTTCCCTTTGCAGTTGAAAATGTCTTAGCAAGTCTGGAAAGAATTGATAAGACAAACAGGAGTATTTTTTATGGTGTCCCCCAAAGTAGGCACTGGAGCAGAGTTTTTGAGTATCCCTACACAGTTCATCAGTTCAACCATATCCAACAAGGTGGACGTTTACTTGAATGTGGTGCTGGAATAACCCCCTTGCAGTTTTACCTTGCAAAAAAAGGTTTCGAGGTCTACTCACTTGATCCGTGGCTACCCTATCTCGAGAAAGTTGCAGTTTGGAAAAAAAATTGGGGTTTGTCTAACCTCAAACTAGTTTATGGAAACCTCTTTAGATTACCATTTGCTAACTCGTATTTTGACGGAGTCTCATGTATTTCAATTATCGAGCATTTACTAGACAAATTCCAGGATTTTAGATTGATACTAAAAACAGGACTCGGTGAAATGTTAAGGGTCTTAAAAAAAGGAGCTCCACTCGTTTTGACTTTTGATGTATACTTCGGAAAAGAACAAAGGGGTCCTACAATTGCCCACTACGCACAACTCTGTAGATTATTGGGAATAAAGACCTCGAAACTTCCTGAAGATAGACTATACTCTTCTGATACAAAGGAAGGAAGAATTGCGGGAGAAGATTTGGCTGTATATTCCATAACTCTGACAAAATCTTGAAAAGATTCTTCCCTCACAACCCTTTTAATTTTTCAGTTTGACTTCCCACTGTTTTCTCTTAAATCTACCAAATGCACGCGCCATTTTGAATTGCCTAGTATTGAAAAAAATGAAAAGAGAGTGTTAAGAAAAAATGAAAACATCAATCATTACCACCACGATAAATATTCCCACTTTTTTGTGCGAATATTACAAAAATCTTGAGAAATATGGGCACGATCAGCAAGAAATTGGTTTCATAATAGTTGGAGATAATAGGACCCCTAAGATAACAGAAGATTTTGTAAAGCATTATTCTGTCAATAGATATTGGACAGAATATTGGTCTCCTCAAAAGCAAGACAAATGGCTCAAAGAAAAATTTCCAAATAAAGGTGAAAGCCTACGAAATGTAATCCCTGAAAACGATATGCGGCGAAGGAATTTCGGGTATCTTAGAGCTTTAGAAATGGGATCGGACATTATTATCACCATAGATGATGACAATTATCCACTGCCCAATTATGATTGGTTGGGACTTCACACTTGCAACTTAGGGGAATATTGCCAAAGCATTTCATCAGCTAACTCTTTTGTTAACCCTTGCAGGTTTTTCGATTTTGAGTTGCCTTTCTACTCGCGGGGTTATCCCTTTGCACATCTATTTGCCGACACTATAGAGTATTTTGATGCCAGAGATTCGCGGGAATCCGTTTTGAACATGGGGTTATGGGTTGGAAAGCCTGATGTTGATAGTTACACAAATATAGTTTATCCCGACCTGAAAACGGAATATTCGCAACTTTTGAATTCTGCGTACTCTATTAAGATGGATAATTATTTTCCTATAAATACTCAAAACACAAGTTTCAAGAAAGAATTATCAATCTTTCATAATCTATATATGGAACCTCTCTATGACCTGCCTTCTCATAGGTTTGACGACATTTGGGCAGGACTTTTTTGCCTAAAGCTGATTCATAAGAAAGGAAAAACAGCAAGTTTTGGGACTCCATTAGTGGAGCATAGAAGAAATATTCACAACTATCAAAAAGATCTCCAGACGGAATTCATTGGAGCCTCCTTAAACACGAAGATGTGGGACTTCATTAGAGATTTCAGGGTCCATTCAACAAATTATAAAGACGGATTTTTGGAAATTGCCTATGGGTTGGAGCGAGAATTTACCAGAGGTTTCATAGACAAAAAGATAATTGAGTTCATTCAAAGACTTGCAGATTCCATGGTGCTGTGGGTAGAATTATTAGATGTATTAAACTAGGTGAAAAAGGTGGAACACAAAACTGCACTCGTTACAGGAGCTTGCGGTTTTATCGCCTGGCATTTGGTTCGCAAACTGAAAGATTTAAAAATGAATATTTTGGAAGTTGACCAAAAGCTAAGTCCAGATTTTGATGTTGCCAACTTTGGGTTTCCTGAGCTTTTTGCAAACAAGAAAATAGATTATGTTTTTCACTTTGGTTCGCCTTGTTCAGTTCTTCAATTCAACGTTGATCCAGTCTACTGCATGGAAAATACATTGTCAGGATTCGCCAACATCATAGAAGTGACAAAACGTGCTCAAGCAAAGTTGATTTATCCTTCCTCAGGCAATATTTACGGAAGATTGAATCCTCCACATAAAGAAGAAATGAAACCTGAACCAACAAATCTCTATGGTGTTGCCAAAGTACAAGCAGAAAATATGGTGAAACTGAGTGGGGTAAACGCTGTTGGGTTAAGAATTTTCACTGGTTATGGTTTCCGAGAAGAGAGAAAGGGAAACTTAGCAAGTGTTCTGTGTTTGTTTTTGCTAGATATGATCAAGGGAAAGCCTCCCATCATTTGGGGAGACGGAGAGCAAGAGAGAGATTGCATATTTATAGAGGATATTGTAGAATCAGCTATGAATGCAGCAAAGTTTGAGGTTCCCGACATCATCAACATAGGGTCTGGTGTCAAAGTAACTTATAATAAACTTGTTGAAGCGATTAATGAAGTTTTGGAACAGAATATCAAACCAATCTACAAAGAGAAGCCCAAGAATTTTGTCGATAGAGCGGTTGCGGATGTGGGGCTTATGCGGAAATATTTGAAAGTGGAGCCAACGAAGTTGAAAGTAGGTTTAAAAAAGTTTGCTCAATATTTAAAGGAGAAGCACGTAGAGCGGATTATATGCTAAATGGTGAAAAGAATGATTGCTTTGTATCTATTTGTTTTTGTTTCTGTTATAGCCATTTGTCTTTACGTACCTGAAATCCTTATCGTCTTCTATTTTGGGCCAAGACGAAATAGCAATATGAAGATCAATGCAGGCAAAAATTATTTGCCAATGGTGTCAATAATCCTGCCAGTATTTAACGAGGAAAAAGTGATAGAAGCCAAAATAAAGAATATGTTGGAACTTAACTATCCAAAAGAACTTTTAGAGATTATAATTGTAGATGGGAACTCTACCGATCGTACAGCTGAAATAGTTGGTAAGTTCAGAGAGGATGGCGTTCAATTAATCGAACAAAACACCAGAGACGGCAACACAGGAGCCGTGAAAATTGGGGTCTCTTTATCCAAAGGTGAAATAATAGTGATGAGTGATGCAGAGGCTCTTTTTGATCTTGATTCGATTAGGTTCACGGTTCAGCTTTTTGAAGACCCGATGATCGGAGCGGTAAGTGGTCGACAAGTGCTAATTAATCCAACCAGTAATCTTATAACGAAAATGGAAATGACGTATAGTAGCTTTTTCGAAAAAATGGCAGAAGCCGAGAGCAGGATGTATTCTACAATTCACACCAAAGGTGAACTTGTAGCATTTCGCAAAAACGTCTATCCCTTTGACTATCCTCTTGGAAAGGGATCTATAGATATTGGCATAGCTTTTGAGGCAGTGAGAAAAGGTTTTAGAACAGTCACAAATGATAAAGTAGTTTTTCACGATCTATCTCCCGACAGTTTGAGAGACCGAAATAGACAAAAAATGCAACGTGGAACACTTGTGCAGGAAAGTCTTCTGTTAAATAATGATATGCTTTTTAATCCAACATTCAAAACCTTTGGAAAAGTGATCTTGCCGAGCAATTTTTTTATTTACATCATATTTCCAATTCTTTTTCTTATCGGAATAGTTCTTGCACCTTTTGCTCTTATTGATCTTTTCTCATATTCCTCTTTAATAACCTATATTTTCACTTTCGGATTCTTGATCTTATTACTTATAAAAAGATTCAGAATTTTCATTTTCACTTTTATACACTCGCAAATAATGCTATTAATCGGTCTAATACGCATTGGCATTATTGGCAAACCAAGATTTACTAAGCAAGTAGAAGGGACGCGACAAATTGCTACTCGAGAAAAAACGTAGAGGGGTGCTCCTCGCTCAAGGATAGTTACTAGAACCGTTTGGGAGAAAAATCAATGCTAAAACCAATAAAGACAAAAAAGTATCTGTCGCAGCTGCTCAGAATTTGGCTTTGATAAACAATTATTGATCAAACATGAATGTGGTTCTACAAGAAAAATGGAGTATGCACTCTCCACAAGTAGAAGCATGTGAGCTTATGAAAATACTTCAGATTGTAAACTATTACTTTCCAAGTTTCGGATTAGGTGGTGGTCCAGCTCAATGTGCCTATAACCTTTCGAAGTATATGGTGAAGAAAGGCCACGAAGTAACAGTTTACACTACTGACGCCAGCGATTTAGGATCGAAAAAAAGGATTGAAAGAAAGATTCAAGTAATAAATGGTGCGAAGGTATTCTTCTTTCCCTACTTATTTTCGCATTATGGTTTTTTTATCATACCAGGATTGTTGGAAACTTTGCGGTCCACAGTTGAAGACTTTGATGTTGTTCATCTTCATGAATATAGGACATTTCAAAATCTCGCGTTTCTATGCTCGAAAAGAAGGAATGTTTCATATGTCCTATCAGCTCATGGGGAGCTTGAATACACCCATAAGCAAAATTTGGATGTTAGTTTCCTAAGATGGCTATATGAACAAATGTTTGGAAAGACTTTGCTGAGACATGCCGATAGATTACTTGCACTCACAGAACTTGAATCCTTCCAATATGCGAAATTGGGTATAGACAAAAGAAGAATCACGATCATTCCCAACGCAATTAGGTCTGAAGACTTTGTTAATCCTCCGCCAAAAGGTCAATTCAGAGACTTGGTTGGATTGAATGAAGATCAATTTATTTTATATTTAGGAAGACTGGACAAACGAAAAGGCGTTGACACCCTAGTTCAAGCATTCTCTGCTTTGGAGCAAAGCATGGGAGCGCCCTTAAAATTAGTACTGGCTGGACCTAATTATGGTTATCTCTCTGTGCTGAAGAGTTTAGTTTCAACCTTAGATCTCGATGAAAGAGTAATTTTTACCGGACCTCTAAACCGACAGCAGGTCATAGCAGCTTATAATGATGCTTCGATCGTTGTTTATGCAACTCACTCCGAAGGTTTTCCTTTAGTTCCCTTGGAAGCTGGAGCAATGGGCAAGCCAATTATTGTCTCCAAACATTCATCAATGGATTTTGTTAGAAAGGGCAATTTTGGTTTAAGTGTTGATTATGGAAATGCCTCTCAATTAAAAGATGCTATCGAGATATTGCTCAACGACTATGACCTTGCAGAGAAACTAGGAAAAAATGGGAAAAAATACGTGCAAGATAACTTTTCATGGGAAATTATTGCAAAGAAAGTGGAAAACGTCTACTCTGAAGTATTTGAGTGCTCCAATTAGGACTCCTTCCATAGTGATTATACTTCCTCAGAAAAGAAGCTGCGATTTGCATGTGTTGGTTAGAGTTTTAGCTGGCCCTTTTTGCAACTGAAAAGCAAAAGATCTTGCAGTCTTTTAATCAATGTTGGGTGATGCTTATTTTGAAATTGCTGATTTACAGTGGCGGTGGCGCATTTTCCGAT
>JABAOC010002286.1_pt6 | contig 22513 bp, 16 predicted proteins | sample 7062161 | NCBI WGS metagenome assembly JABAOC01 (sample SAMN14538625, study PRJNA623070) | marine sediment metagenome | biome: marine biome [ENVO:00000428]; feature: marine pelagic biome [ENVO:01000023]; material: deep marine sediment [ENVO:00002113] | place: India: Gulf of Khambhat ... | reverse complement strand
TAAAAAATCCAGCAATTCTTTATCTGTAAACCTATCTTTTATTTCATCCCTGCTATTACTCACCTCATAACCCCTTCTTGTTCTACCTCGCCTCCCTCTTGTATCGCCTGAAATGCATCATTCATTTGGAGGTCTGTCCCTTTCTTCTGCGCTGACCACGTTCACGCTTCCGCCATTCCCAGGGCGGTATGGGATTCTTGCCCGCCCAAAAGCCCCGTTTGGCAGTCAGATTAATCAACAGGAGATACCTAGTCCTGCCAGAACGTGTCCTCTTTGTCGTATAAGGCCGACTCTCCCTTTACGGGACATTGGAAGCTATCGTCCAGGAAGGGACTACTATCAAATGCCTCCTCGTTTCGTAACACCATTGGGGAAGGGTGTTCACCCCCGCAAATTTTGCATTTGTAATAAACAGGCATCTGACTTCCTCCTTTGTTAAACTTTGCAGTCTGTCGTAGTGACATCTATTCCGAACATCATTCTTAGTCTACCTAAATAAAATTGTCTTTTTTATCGGTTTTACTCGCGCTTACCGGGATAACATCGTTAAAAATAAGCAAATTTCATGCCAAGTTAGAATTAATCGATAAAAACCGATAAAGATTCACATGGTAGGTTCATCGGGGCGGAAACAAGGTATGACATTCTGGGAATCAGCAGCTTGAGGAAATAGGGGGACGGATAGGAGTAAAAAGACGAGAAGGGCTAAGGATATCTTCTGGGCAGGCCACCTCCATGGGCTTATGGTAGCAAAGGAGAACAAGGTTTAAAAGAAGAAACGCAGGGTGTGGTTAGCCCTGATTTATTTCTGGTCGAAACATAGCTCTCATAGAATCGCAAATCAATACTCTTCGATCACCTTCTCACGCAAGAATCCGTCTTAAAATAACTAGTGTTGGCGATGGTGCAGCCACCCTCCTCCAGTATCTCTCTTTCACAGAATCAAGCTTGTGGTTTCCCTTCCTATAGAAGGAATTAACGTATAACGGGTCGATGAAGAGACAAGAAACGTTATCGATACAGGCGTCAAAACCGATAATCCCTTTCAGTTTCAAGGAGTCCCTTTAAAGTCTGGAATTTCAGGAGGATGTTCATCAGCATGATCAGCTCGACCATCCCGACCATGCGGAGAGGTATCAAAGTATTACGGGAGGACATATGAAAAGCAAAGGGGCACTATATTCCCTCGCCAGGATATAATCTATTTGGTCATTGGGAAAGGGTTGAATCGAGGGCTATCGCCTTTTGAAAGCACCGATTGGCCTCCAGCTTTAATCCAAGGTTACGAAGGGCCAACCCCTTATTGAACCATGCCCCTGCATGTCTTGGATCAATAGTCAAGGTCTTCTCGTAACAGGAGATTGCCTCCTCGAACCGCCCCAGATTCCATAGGGCAAGACCCTTACTTACCCATGCCTCACAGAGATAGGGATTTATAGCCAATGCCTCTTCGGTACAGCGGATGGTTTCATCGAAACGTTTCAAAACCCCAAGGGCCGAAGCTTTATTTGCCCAGGCCTCGGCTAGACCTGGACTGATTGCCAGAGCTTTGTCACAACACGCATTGGCCTCTTCAAAAAGGCCTAATTTAATGAGGACGAAGGCCTTATCAATCCAAGCTTTGGCATGGTCGGGTTTTATTGTTAAGGCCTTTTCGTAACAGGAGAGCTCCTTTTCGAACCGACCTAGATTACCCAAGGCCGATCCCTTGTTTACCCACACTTCGGCTTGATGAGGGTTTATCGTCAAGGCACGATCGTAGCAATAGAGGGCTTCCTCGAATCTGCCAAGGTGATGCAAGGCCAATCCCTTATTATACCAAGTCTCGGCGTATTCTGAAGTGATGGCTAACGCCTTGTCATAACATTCGAGTTCCTCTTCGGCATATCCCAATGTACCAACCGCCACACCCTTATTAAGCCATGCGTGATAATTTTGGGGGTCTGTGGAAAGAGCCTTGTCAAAGCAAGAGATGGCTTCCTCAAAACGTCCCACGTTGCATAGGGATACTCCCTTGTTGGAGTATTCCCAACTCTCCAGTGCTTCTGAGGTTGACGATGGAATCTCTTCATGAAACTGTTCCCGGAGCATAGTCTCAAGGGTATCCATAATGACCAGGAAATTTCCAGGCCTCTCCGCAGGGTTTTTGGCTAGGCACCTCATGGTCAAATCGTTCAATCCCTCTGAAATCGATGGGACCGTGGCCCGCGGTTCCAGAGGCTTTATCTTCAGATGGACATCTCTCCATTGCGGAACCGATTCGGCAGAAAGGGGCCTTTTCCCGGTCAACATCTCATACAACATGACCCCGAAGGAATATATGTCGGATTGTATGTTAGCTCCTCCGAAGCAGAGGAAGTGTTCCGGAGACATATAAGGGAATGTCCCCATGACGCTTTCCCTTTTCCTAGGGTCTGAGACTTCAGTTGGGGAAGTGGCTCCAAGGCGAGGATTCGGTTCAAAAAGCGCTTTGGACAAGCTGAAATCCGTCACCTTCAAGATGTTGTCTTGGGTGAGAAGACAATTTTCGGGTTTAATATCCAGATGTGCGAAGCCGGGGGTCTTTTTTTGAGCATGGGCCATTCCACGGCAGAACTGGATTGCATAGCTCAATACCGCCCTTATCGGGACAGGTCCTCCTGAAAGGGTCTTTCTCAGGTTTGAACCGACGACACACTCCAGAAAGATATAAGGTTGGCCATCTATCCTATCCACGAAGAAAGCCCGGACGATGTTTTGGTGCCGTCCCAATCTTACCCAAACCTCTGCCTCTCGAATAAAACGTTCCGCGGCGACGGGATTCGCTAAATGCCCACCCTGCAGTGTCTTAATAGCGTAGGGAACCCCATCATCATGATCATAAACGATATACACTATTCCGAATCCCCCTGCCTTGATGTCGTAGATTTCATATCGATTCCGGATGAGATCTCCTACGCTCCATGTGGTGGACGGAGACCGCCTTTTCATCCTATTCTGGAAGTGGATGTCCTTCCTCTCTGCACTTTCCATTTCACCTCAGCAAAGGTTTACTATTCATCATAGGTATACCCCAATCCCTTTTACAGAAAGTGTTCCTGAACATGGATGCCGTATTTCTTGGGGTCGAGACACCGCACGATACTCCTCTTGAACCCTCCCGCTTTTTCGTCTGGCTCCGAAAGGTTGACGGTTCGTCCTTTATCCCCCTCCTTGCTAATGGTTAAAACTGTGGGGCGATCTAGGAGCTTGGGGTCGGGGTTGATATTGCTAACAATGCCCATTTCATCGTCATCCAATTGGACCAAAGAGCCAATGGGATAAACTCCTATGACATTCACGAACACCTTAAAAAGCGTTGGGTCGAAGTGAGCCCCGCATTCCCTCCACATCAATTTAAGTGCGTCTACTGGCGAATAGACCCGCTTGCGATAACACCGAGGGGTTGTCATCGCATCGTATACATCGGCAAGAGCGATGATCCTGCCGAAAAGGGTCTGTTTCTTCTTCCGTTTCAAGCTGGGGTAGCCCGTAATATTGAAATTGAGGTGGTGATCGAAGATACCGGACAAGATTCTCGGGTGAACCTCGGCAAATTGATGGTATTCAAGAATTTCCTCGAACCCGCTCATGGGATGGGACCTAATCATCTCCCATTCGACCTCGCTCAATTTGTCGGGCTTTTTTAGAATCGCATCGGGTATCCGCGCCTTTCCCACATCATGTAAGAGGGCCGCTAACCCAAGCTCAGCTAATATCTTCTTGGGAAATCCCAGCCTCGCGCCCACAGCAAGTGAGTAAATGGATACATTTACGGAATGATTATAGGTATACCCGTCATAGTTCTTGATGCTGGCGAGGCCTAGCAACGGTACCTTATCAGAGAGAAGTAAGTCCACCATAGATTGGGTCAACCTTTTGCCCTTTCTCAATGCCATGGGCTTATGTTCCAGGAGATTTTGACAGACCTCCTTGACCATTGCTATGGACCGAAAATAGATCTTCTTGGCCTCCTTCTTCCTAAGCTTTTCATCAATGAAAATGGGATCGAATAGTTTGACGGTGATGGAGTAGATATTTTCTTTGATCAGCTTAGTCCCCAATGGATGCCCATCGCCCCCATCCCCCCGTTCACTCCCGACGAGATGATACAAGAAACCTTTGAGATCCTCCGAAGAAACGGGCCAACTAAAAAGCACCTCGCCGACCATCTTGTCTTTCAACTCGTCCATGATGAGTTTGATGCTCTGATAGGTATCTCTGCTAATCCTAACCCTCTCTTCATTGACGAAAATGGCATCCATTAAGACCCTTAGGGAGAGACGTTTCTCCTCTTTTAAGATAGCCCGTATAAGACGTAAGCATTCCTTCAAGTGCCGATCAAGGGTCTCATTTTCTGGATTGTAGATCTTTATCGTTCTTATGAGAAGGCTCAATTTGCGAACGAAATCTAAGCGTGTTTGATAGAGATTTTGATCAGAGATCATGCTCTTAACTCCTGGGAATTATACCTAGTATAGAAGCCGAAAGAACCATTTCTTCCGTTTCTCCCTCCACTTGGCTAATGCCGCCTTTGCTTCATCGAGATCCATGAAACCCAAAACCGCTTCGATACAGGATTTTAGCTTTTTCCATTGGGCCCTCTTTGAGAAGATCTTCCTATGCAGGATCTCCTCCAGGATCCTTACGGAATCGGCCACCTCAACTTTACCCAAGGATTCAAGGAATGCTTTTTTCTCCTTTAGTTCTCGATTATCGAACTCCTTAGACAGGATAAGGGGTCCAAGATAATACAGGGCATCCGTCCCCAGTTTTTTGGCCAAGATCTTTGAAGCATTAATCCTTATCTGCATCTGTGAATCATCCAGGTAGCTGGGTAATAAGGCTTTGGCCTCTTGGTGATTGAACATTGAGAGGACGCGCAAGCCCTCGTTTCTCACCTTTGAATCCCCATGCCCTTTCACCCTGGCGATATGGGGAATGCATTCATCCTTTCCGATCTTGCCCAAAATGTTTATGACCTTAAGGACCAGCAGTGGCCGCTCGTCCCCTAAGAAATTCCCGAGAGCTGGGATATTTTCCTTGCCCAATTCCACCAGGGCATTGGATATGGCCATCTTCCCTTCAACCGATTCCATTTTTAACCATGCTTCGCATAAAGGCACTATCGCGTTTTTTGAAAGCAAGCAGAGGTATTTCTGGAATTGTTCGTGATTGAAGTCCTTGAATCTAGACAACGATGCCATCAGTCGTTCAATACTCTGGGCCTCACTCAAATAATCCGTGACTTTTTGAATAAACTCCATCTCGTTGGAATCGAGCCTTCGATCATCGGCGAGAATTTTGGTGAAGGAAAGAGTCTTTATCAGATTTTTGAAGTCTTGCAAATGGAGGAGTCTGTCCAGCACCTTCTTAAAGAAATCGAGAATAAGTTCGCACTCTTTACAATCCTTTCCGGAATGGCTTATGGCTTCCACCAAGGTCATCAATAGATTGATATAGTCGACCTGCTCAATTTCTTTGGGAATGGCCTCTCGTACCTCATCTAACTCACCGGATTTAAAAAACCAGCGTGGCAGTGGTGCTTCAAATTCTGGGTTTTCCTGTTCGCCCGCAGGCATTTCCATCTTCTCGATGATATTTTTCATCTTTTTGGGAATTTCTATAGGAGCCCAGAGAAAATCGTCCGTTGCCCAGAAATGGATGGAAGAGAATTCCTTATCCCATAACAGGGTGACCAAGTCTTCCTGGGAATCCTTCAAAATGTCGTATGATCTGAAAGTCTTGAGGAAGTTCGTCAGCTCTTCATGGCTAAGTCCGCTATCGAACCAGAGTTCTCTCAGGCCGTTTCGATGCATCAGAAAGGGGAGACTTTCCGTCATATCCTCGTTTTCATAGATCACTTCTTCATCGAATATGAATTTGAATTCATCAATACTAAATCGAAAAGACCCATGTTCTTTCGTGTAAGATCTCAATTTATGGTGGAGTTGGTCGATAAATTTGGTCAAGATGGGGTTGTTGAGGGCATAGATCCGGTAAGACTTAATGGTCTTGACAAGCCATAGAAACAAATCACGCGCTTCCCGGCATTTTTCAGATGGTTGAGACGTAACAATCCGATTCTGATTGTCCGAGGGTGTTTGATTGGGATTGAGATTTTCGCCTTGCATTGCTGAAATTTTTCCTTCACGGTGTTGGGAAAGAATCTTTTTTAATTTCAATATGAAAGAGATTTACCGATTTCCGAAGTCTTCTGGTTGCTTCCTTCAGCAAATGATTAATTTGGGAAGCCGTATTTTCCGTGATCGATTCGACTAAATCTAAGTCCTCGTTGAGAAACTGGAGGTATATTTCTGCTTCTTTTAGCTGGAATTTAATCTGTCTGCGGTCATTCATTTTCCTGGCCCTTCACATTGGTCGAAGCATTTCCAGAGATCGAGCTGAGTGCAATGATCAAGCTGGGAATGCCCTATCCAAAAATACCTTCATCATTCTTATATACATCGCCTTTTCCTCTTCGGAAATACACTTCAAATTAATCGAATCAAACATCGCCTTCTCAAGATGTTCCCTTGACAAGCCGTTTTCCCTGGTCTCCTTTGCACCAAGGGTAATATTCAAGAGAGTATTTTCTAGAAGATTCATGGTCTTCACCTCCGCTTGGTAAGAGATGATAGGGATGGTTTATATCGATTTTATACTTTTATGAAAGCCATCATCAGTCGAAAAGCAAGAAATATACCAATCTTAAATGATGTTTCAACCGGGGTAAATATTGCTCAATATGACATTATCTATTTGGAATAATGAGATTTTTTAACTTATTGGTGTATATGAAGGGAAAATTCCATATCCGATAAAAACCGTATATAATTTTTACCCAATTGGAACACAAAGAGTGCGAGAGATGCAAAAATTTCCAATCCATCCAAAAATTGTCACCGGCTTTGGAAGGGTTGAGGTTCAGCCAAGGCGCGGCAGGGCACGTTCATTGTGGGAAGAGAGGAGGAAAGACAGAAAGGGATGTGACCTCAGTGGCGCATTGATCTGCTTTTTTAGCTTTTCACCTCCATGCTTAGGCTGTAGGTCTGGGATATGGGGAATAGCAAATCGGGTAGGGTTCCTGGCACACGGGGCTTGGGCCCATGCTTATCGGTGAGAGATTCTTATGGGCGACACCGAGCCGCGGCAGAGTTTCAGCTCACATGGTCGATGAAGATACCCAGGATGTTAGGGTCGAACTGGGTTCCGGCTCCCCTCTCCATCTCCCCAAGGGCTTCTTTGAGGTCCATAGTCGTATGGTATGAGGTATCGGACGTGAGGGAATCGAACACTTCGCCGATAAAGATGACCCTCGCCTCCAAGGGAATGCTTTCCCCCGATAGGCCATCGGGATATCCCAGGCCATCGAAACGCTCATGGTGGTGGCGAATAAAAGGTGCGGTCTCCCTCAGGAACTTGACATCACCCACGATTTTCTCCCCCATCTCGGGGTGTTGCCGGATTGCATAGATCTCCTGATCAGTCAACTTTCCAGGTTTTCCCAGGATCTGTTCACTGATCATGATCTTCCCCACATCGTGAAGCAGTGCGGCGAGTTCGAGGATTCTCAGAGATTCTGGAGCTAACCCCATGGCCTTGCCGATGATGCACGCGTAATCCGCCACTCTCCTCGAATGCCCTGAGATAATTCCATCCCTCCCATCTACGGCATTGAGGAGTGCTTCGATGGTATCGACATAGCCTCGATAGAACTGGTCGTACTGTTCCAAAAGTTTCTCTCGGGAGAGATCGCCTATCTGGGGGGCAAGTTCTTCCAAATCTGATACCCTAAGACGATGGTGACCCCCAGGCGTCTTATAGGATTTGAGCTTCCCGGCGTAGATATAGTTCTTGATGGTTTGAACCGTCACCCCCAGGAGATCGGCTGCCCCTCTCGTGTTGACTACGTTGGCTGGATTCCCTGTTTCCGATTTCATGGTTCCCGTCAATTTATCAATTCTCTGAGATGTGCCTTTACTGCCAGGTGTTGGAATGAGTTCTCGTCAAGAGTTTTCCCAACAGAACTGAAGGGATTGTACTCAGAAACATGACAGTCTATTGTGAGCCTTTGGTTAAATTGATTATTGCAGATTTTCTCCCGATGTCAAAAATCGTGTTGAGATGGATGTCAAGGCGGAAATATATTGACCTGGAAGGGATTAGCTGAAGGCTATAGTTTCGGTCGGAATTCATCCTATCGGAACATGGCGATTCCTAACTGACTGAACTATGGATTTTCCGCCGGTCCGCATCCGGTGCATGTTTCTACCGCAACTATCATGCCTTGGCGGGCACCCAAGAGGTATGAAAATGGTTCTTTGAGCTATTTTCTAAGCAAATCACTAGGATAGTAGCGGGGCTCGCACGAGGCGAGATTTCTAAGCCTGGATGGAACCAGTAGACCGTATTCCCCTTTGCGCTGGGATGTTCCTTCGGCATTCTGGTAATGGGAGTTCCTAAAGCGAATATATGCTGACAATCGATCCCCGTATCCCCCCAAGGGCCACCCTTGAGGTGGTGCTCGTTTTGGTCTCAGTAGTCAGTAAAACTCCATGCATCCCAGTAATAATCTAAAGAAGCTGAGCCTTTGGTCTTACAATAGAAAATCAAACGAGATAGAACTTTAGGAAACTCGGTAAATGGGGCCTTGATCAGACTGACAGTCACAAGGTCAGGGGTTCGGTCCCCCTCAGCTCCACCAGTGATATCAATGGGCTAGCCAACAGAGGCTAGTCCCTTTTTTTTGGATCGCGTAGTTTTTGTTCGGCGGACCGGTGGGGGAGGAGTTTTTCCAGAAAAGAAACTGCTTTGCCCTTGTGGCCTTGTGCACCATGGGGATTCTGCCTATGCTAATCAGTACAGGATTCTCATGCATTCCGAGAGGGAAAGAAAATTTTAGAAATGAACAAGTCGAAATAACCAGGATATCATTGGAGGCAGGGTCACATGCCCCTGCTTTTTTCTTGTGAATCTTGCACCACTCTGCTAATATAGGCCCATGAGGTGGCCTATCCAAAAGACTTTTCTGTCCTCTTATTCCTTTTCGCCCCACCTGTCTTCTCAAGCCGCTGATTCCCAAACGTCCTCGGTCAAGCAGGACATTGATGGTGGTAGGGAGGGGCGTTAATGAACTGAGAACTGCTCTCTGAGGACAAATATGAGCCTCTGGAACACTGATATTACTGATAAAGAGTAAATTCACGAGAGGAGGATGTAAGCTCATGATCAAAAAGATTCTCGTTCCAACAGACGGCTCGGACAATGCACGAAAGGCCATTGAAGTTGCCTGTGACATTGCCTTGAAATATTCTGCCACGATTTACCTCCTCCACGTGGTTTCCCTCCCCGCAATATCCCATGAAGGGGTTTTCCCCGCTATGGAAGGAATGCTAAGGTTGCTGGAAGAGGATGGTAAGAAAATCATCAAGGAAGCGGAAGGAGAAACCAAGAAGCAGGGCGTGAAAGATATCCATTCCACCGTGATTCAAGGAGATCCGGCGAACAAGATCATCGAATTTGCAAAGACGGAAGGCGTCGATATGATTATCATAGGAAGTCGCGGGTTGACTGGAATGAAGGGAATGCTCCTTGGGAGCATTTCCCACAAAGTCTTCCATCTGGCTAGTAATATCTTTATAACGGTAATAAAGTAGCCCCTTTCTCAAAGTTCCGTCTGGGGGATGACCAGGAAGGCCCGGGGGTTAAGTCTCATACCCTTTTGTTTTTCACTGGTTCTATCTGGATATAAAGCAAATTCGTGTATCCGTTTTGGGCAAATCCGAAATCAGCAAGGAATTTGATGAGACCCTATCCAAGATCTTTTAGCGATGCCAAGACATATTCAGCGGATTATCGGCCATCAACATGAACCCGAATAATGAAATAGTACAAGCAGCTCATCTTCCACCAGTAATTCACATGATCGTGAGTGGGGGCGGATTCATCACTCCTTATGAACCTCACGAAGGCAAGCCCCCAGATGTTGTGGGATGGTTTCCAAATGGTACAGCTGCCATGGGCACGGTGCCCTAAGGTCAGGGACGTATTATCATTTCGAATCCTCACCCTAATATTGCCGGAGAATTGGCCACGCTGTGGCGACGGACCTGCTGCACAACGAATCGGGAGGCAAAAGGGGTGAGTTGGACCGGAAAATAATAGCTGAGGAGTTCAAGAGAGATTCGGATGGATCGAAGCCAGATTGGGCGATAGCCAAGCAATGCTTTCTTACCCCCATGGGAACGCTTCGGAATGAATGAAATTCTGAAAGGAGCGCAGCATGGCAAAAACACTTGACTAAAAGATAAGGGCGATCAATGCATATAGCATCTTACTCTTTCCATGCCCTCTCACCAAATCCGCACGAATTCAACAGATCTGTAAGTTCATCCTTATTCATGCCCATTCTATGAATTTCTTTAATTGACTCTCTTATGTAATAGCGTAATTTAGACAAATCTTCATTATCGATAATTCGTGATTTTCCCGTATGGACAATTTTTGATCGCTTGTCGTATAAATCTCTTACTTCACGAAAAATTCCCTTTGAATCCTCGGCATTTTCTCCAAGGAGGACCGCAGCACTTCTGGAAGTGCTATGTCTTAATTCCTGTTCTCCTCGACTAAATAGCGTGTCTAAGCCAATCATCAGCGATAGGAATGCCAAGTTTATGTTATTGGTTTCATAAGATAAATTAAAACTCTCAAATGCCAATTCTAAAAAGGGCTCTGAAAATGGCAATTCTGTTTCTTGAACGAACCTTAGTAATTCTGGGATTTCTAAGTCTCCTACAGTATATAGTTCTCTTGAGATTGGGGGTGGGCTTGACCAACGCATAATTAATTTCGGAACTCCATTATCAAAGAAATAATAGTATGTCAGCGGCATGCAGATGTTTCCTTCTTTAAACAGTCTCATTAGTTGGATTTTGGATTTCAAATATTTGCTAACGTGCTCTCTATCAAATTTTATGACCTCGGGGGATAAACTTAACGGTATGTAGTTCTCTTTTATTTGGACATAGAAGAAGTTACTGATAAAATATAATTTACCTTCAGACTCATTCAAAATCGGACATCCAAATAATTTCGATGCAAGTTGTTGCGCCTGAAGTTCCTCAAAGGAATCAATTAAATTCAAGCCCTCAATCTGATCTATGCCCTCAAGCTTAAAACCGCGATCCAGGCTTATTTTCAAGATAGAGGAATCAACATTTGCTAAGACGCCCATGAAATGTATCGTTTTCTTGGGCATTTTCTCACCATTCTTTTATCGCTTTATCGAATAAGATTTTCTTAAAAGGATTTTTCACAAATTAGTCCTATTCGTCAAGAAAAAGCGCTTGAATAGTCATGTGTTTAAAGGGTATCCATGTTCGCTAAGAAAGGAGGAAGTGCAAGCAAGGAATCATCGGTCCATTTCGGCTATCCTTTCCCTTCAAGCATCTTGAAGCGCACATTCCAGCAAATCAGACTAGATAGTACTCGGCAAGAGGCCCTGTCTTGGACTGAAAGTCACAAGGTCTGGGGTTCGGCCCCCTCGGCTCCACCAATGATATCAAGGGGTTACCCAGTAGAGGTTAGTCCCTTTTTGCTCAACTATGACAGTTGACTATCTACCAGATTGGTGCATCGTAACGCTTCGTCAGTGGACGTCCATCGAGCGGTGGTTTTATCTTCGCGAGATCCAAACCGAATCTATCGAGTATTGTTGGAGCAATTTCAGCGCGCTCACCACGGCGTATCACCTGAGAGTCATTGGTAGCCAAGAAGACGTAAGGGGCGTCCCCATGGCCCTTCCCGCCCTCATCAAACCCGTGATCAGCGGTAACATAGATGAGGGTCTTATCGTATAGTTTCAACTCATTCAGTTTTTTCATGATCTTACCGGTCCAGAAGTCCGCGGATTTCAGCGCTTCATTATACTCCTCCGAGTTTTCGCCATACTTGTGTCCTTTATGATCCACCTCTGCGAAATGAACGAAGAAAAAGAACGGTTTATCTTTGTATTCGAGCAACAATCCGAGCGTTGCATAGCCAACCTTTTCATCATCTATCAAACCATTGATAAAAACATCCATGCTCTCCTTAGCGTGGTAGTAAGGTTTCCCGGGAATGAGACGGTATTTCACCCCTCCCTCAACGATAATTTTCCCTTCCCTCTTTCTCATCTTGCCCCTTCCCGCCTTACCCTTCCCTTTTCCCTTCTCTTCAACGGGTACCCGCTCGGGTGGACCAGCATCCACGTTCTCTTTTTTCCCGATCACGGCGGCTGTAACGAAATTATCCGGACCAAAAAACTCTTCCAGACGCTCGAATACTGTGTATCCTTTGGGTATAGGCTCATAGTGCTTGTTACCGAATACACCCGTGACCTCTGGCTCATACCCGGTCAGGATTTGTGCCCAGCCGGCCTTTGTATCAGTTACCCTCAGGATATCAATCGCTACAAGGGCTCCCTCGGAACTCAACCTCTTTAGGTTGGGAAGCTCCCCTCGGTCCAGGGACTCGTTGACATGATTTTTCTGAGCACCGTCCCATCCAATGAGGATGATATTCCTTGGCTCTCCTTCCCGCCCTTGACTGCTAGCTGCGCTTGTAGTTACTACTACCAAGCTGAAAACAAACAACCAAACGAGGACCTTGCGCATCTCACTCTCCTTTGAATTCTACGATAACGTTTCGCCTAACTCGTTTACATCTTACACAGTCCCGTCCGAATAAAAATGATCCCCGTCACACATTTCGAAATGAACACACGAGAATCATCTTTCCCTCAACATCTTACTCCTTATCAGCGATTACGATCATCCGATTTGTCATGAGGCCATAGTCCCCTTTTTCCCCATGTGAGACGAAGTCCTTTTGGATGGTGACGGAAGTAAAACCGGCTGATCTCAGCAACCTGGTAATTTCCTCTGGGCTATAGAGGCGGGTGCAGTAGGTTGCATCACGGATCACACCTTTCTTTTTGGAGATGACCATCTCTCGGCCGTACACGATATCCTCATCAACTCTCTTTTGACGGCAGACAACAATCTCCTCATTAGCTTCATGCCAAGATTGAGGGGTGAAATTCTTCAATACATGCTCTCTATGAGGGAGGTCCAAACAGAGTGATCCGTTCGGCATGAGTAATCGGAACGCCTCGCGAAGGATCTTCTCATTTTCAGCCTCATCAACAAAATAGCCGAAGGAGTTGGCAATGACAATGATGGCCTTGAACCTCTCACCGGGGAGACCCGTATCCCGTGCATCCTTCCGTACAAACATGGTATTGAGACCTTCTCCTCGGGCCCTTTCCCTCCCGAGATCGATGAGAACCTTGGAGTAATCCAGAACGGTAACATCCTGAAAGCCCCGGCGCGATAGTTCCAGGGAGTGCCGCCCATGCCCACCGCAGAGATCCAGGATAGGCCAAGATTTTTCGAGCTTAAGGATCTGCTCCAGAAAATCTACCTCCCGACAGGTCAATCCCTCGTCGCATACCGAACGGGCATCGGTGATCAGATATGTTTCGTCGAAAAGTCTCTTCCACCATTCAGGATTTACCCTTTCCATTTACTCCTCCCCATTCATCAAGTCCGCGCCAAAGCTGAAAAGACCGTCGGAGACCATCAGTGCAGGACTCCCCCGCCAGGGTTGATCAAGGGCCAATCCCTTTTCCTCTTCCGCCACCCACACCACATCGTCCAGTTTTCCCGCACGCCAGAGCTCCTCCAGTTTGACCGCATCCTCCCATAGATTACGAGCATATTTTCTCAGGTCCCTGATATGATCAATGGTCAATAATCTGGGCCTGAGTGTGATCATGATCGGGCCTAAAAGATACGTGAAGCCCATTTCAATTGCCTTCCGGTTAACTTCATTCTGGATCTGTACAAAAGCCTCATAGCCCAATTTAAAAAAAGCCTGGTTGATCCTGTCCACTGCAACCCGGGGAGGCATATGGCTCTTTAAGAGAGCAACGGGTTGGACTCCCCCGCCTGAACCTACGTTGGTGGGAACCCCACCAAAGCGAGCCAGAAACCCCTGAAGCCCTTCATCCGTTATGAAACAGCGGAAATCGGTCTGCCACTCTTTGAGAAACAGGCATTCCTCCTCCTGATTCGCCCACGTGCTCTGCTCGGACCAGAGTTCCAGCGGAACGAGCTGTTGAACGATGTAGTCGTCGGTATCCAGGGCTTTTTGAATATGTTCTTTCGGGTTCACTTCCTTATATCCCACGGATATCCCATGACCCGAGTACCCGTGTGCGGGTTTCAGTACCAGAGCATTCCAATGCTCTTCAGTCCAGACGACGAGGTCTTCGATAGATTCCCCCTTCGGGCCAGTGGTTCTGCGGGAATAAAATTGCCGGGTCCAGGGCGTATGGTTTAGTGTATCCTCACTCATTTGATCGCGGTACGTGCCGGTGATCATTTCAAACAATCCTTTGGCCCCCAGGGGTTCCATTCCACGGGGATTTACCACTATTCCCTGTCTAATGGCCTCTCTGGTTGGTCTCACATCCTCGCTTTGGGAGATCTTAAACAGGGTATTCATGTTAAAATCCATGAAAATAACCGTGGCTTCATCTCCCTTGCAATATACCTTTCCATTTTTCAGTGAAAGGTGACTCGGCCCCGCAAGGGAAGCTTTAACGTTATCCAGCGTGTTCAAGTAATCCACGAAGTTCTTATTTTCTAGCACAACATCGAGGGTATCCGTTTCAGCCAGGAGTACTGCATGCACGGGATTTCTCGCGTGGCAACGCTCATGGGCTCGCAATAACATGCGGGCAAATCCGGGTACGGCATTTATCTGGGGGTGTTCAAAGTCGATTTCAACTCCAACCTCAATGTTTTCCAAAGCCAAATCCCACGCCATTTTCCCTAAGAGTTGCGCAATGCGCTGATATTCCCAACCCCCGGGACTGCCCATGTTCCACTCGCCGTGATACCCCTTAACCGTCCTCACTCATTTCCCCTCCCGAGCCCGTGATCAGCTGATCAAGACCACCCTGGAGATGGGCTCCGAAGCTAAACAGGCCATCCGATGCGATCAGGGCTGGAGAACCTCCCCATGGCTGCATCCGTGCAATCTGCGCCTCGCCCTCACCCATCTGAACCACGTGGTCTAATTTACCCTCCTGCCACATTTTCTCAAGTTCTAACAGATCATTCCATAGGTGGAGGCTGTATTCCTGCAAAAGGGTCAGGTGGCTTTGGGTAATAATCCGTGGTCTCAGGGTGGTGGGTGTTGGCCCTTCGAGGTAGGTGTGCCCCAATTCTAACCCCTTTCTGTCTACCTCTTTCTGGATTTCCATCGCCGTGGAATATCCCAACCCAATGATCGCCTCGTTAACTCGGTGAACAGCTTCTTTTATCGGCATTTCCGTCTTGAGGATGGCCACGCTCTGATTACCGCCCCCTGCACCCACGTTGGTGGGTATCTCCCCGAAACGGGCCAAAAATCCGATCAGTCCCGTATCGTTAATGAGACACCGGAAGTCTGTTTGCCACTGCTTCAGTATGATCTCTTTCCTCTCGGTATCTAGCCATGGAAATTCCTCCGCCCATAATCCCTTCGGTATAAAGGACTGGACGATATAGGGTTCTTCTTGCAACGCCTTCCCAATATCTTCGTCCCTGGACTCCCTTTGAGCCCCCACAAAAATGCCCTTACCGGAATAGCCATAGACAGGTTTCAGGATAATTTCCTCCCAATGGTCCCGCACCCATCCCACGAGGTCTGCGATCAATTCCCCATCCGGTCCCGTGGTCCTCCTGGGATAAAACAGGCGGGTCCAAGGAGTATGCTTGACAGTAGAAGAGGAGAGAAGTGCGCTTAACTCCTCCGTCACAACCTCAAAGATACCCTTTGCCCCAATAGGTTCCATTCCCCTGGGATTGATCACAATCCCCTCCCTGATACCGGTCAATATGGGGTCTATATTATGTTCTGTTCCTATTCTCAGAAGAGTATCGGTGTTGATATCCAAAAAGGCGACCGACACCTTCTGTCCCTTGTAGACGACATCATGCCCCCTCGTTTCCAGCTCTTCAGGGCATGTCAGTGCAGCTTTTACCCCCGGCATCCGATTGAGGTACCTCACCAAATTGATATTTTCCGTAACCTTATCCAGGGTCTCCTTTTCCGCCACGAGGATAACGAAGGGTTGCTCCCGGGGAAACCTTGCCCGATGCGCTCGCAGTAACATATCCAAGAAGCGTGGGACGGGGTTTAAAAGAGGATGGTCAAAGGTCAATTCGACCTCTATTGATGAGATTTTTTTGATTCTTTTCCAGCAAAGCTTTCCCCGTTCCTGGGCCATCCGCTGATATTCCCAACCACCGGGACAGCCCAAATTCCATTCCACATGATATCCTTGAAAGTCTTTCATGGGATTTTATGAAACAAGGATGTGAAACACTGCAGTAAATTCAGATCAATTTTCACTCCTTTTCCTCTTATCTCCTGCGGCTTCTAATCTTCTCTCAACAAGATGAAAAGGGAGCTGACCTCCGCCCAAGAGGGTATCGTGGAAGTTTATGAGGGCCAAGTGAGAAGAAAATCGTTCCCGAATCCTGAGGATCTCATACATCCCGATAGAATAGCACAATTGATACCCAGGCGTGAGGGCAAAACGACGAATCTGACGTTTTGCCCTCTTTGAGGAATACCCGACATTTTCGATTCTTTTCGCTCCTTGGGCCAAAGTGATCTTATCCATTTGAAGCTCCACATCCAATACGGCTCGTAAACTGCGCCAGAGTTTACGTTTCAGTCCGATGAGCTGTTGGCGCCGGTCTTGGATGTATCCCAGCTCATCCAAAAGTTGCTCCGCATAACAGGCCCATCCCTCGTAAAAGAGAGGTGATTCGATCTGGCGGCGGATCGGGTTGGGATGATGGATTCGAAGATGATCCAAGATATGGTGGCCGGGATACGTCTCATGGGCGGATAGATATGGACAATGACTGGAGATCAGTGCCAAGTCCTCTTTTCCAGGGGTAATGTAAAATATTCCGTGGCCTTTGGTATTGCCGGTTAAAGGGGCTCTGTACGAAGCTGTGGCCCTGAGGGATTGCAAATACGATGGGGTTTGGAGGACTGCGAGCTTCTCTCCAAAGGGGAAGGTTACAATCTCTTGTGAGTAAAAGAAACGCCGAAGGTTCTTTACTTCCCTCTGATATAATTGCATAACTCCCGCAGGGGAAGATACAGAGGGAAGGCCTTCATAAATGATACGCTTCCAGGTCTTGTGGCTGTCAATTTCCCTGGCCAATGCACGGATCTCCTCCCGGGTTTTTTGATAGACGTAATGGGCGATCCTCAGGACTTCCCCAGGGGATTTTGGATAGCCAAGGCTGATAGCAAGGATTTTCTCAAGGCCATCCTCTCCAATGGAAAATGAGTTGCTCGGGGGCAGTTGAAGTAACTCCTTCTTGTATCGTTCCCATGCTTCCAATACCTCACGATTTGTTGCAAAAAGCTCCTCATTCCCCCCGATCCTCTTCTCAATAAACGCCCGGATGTCATGGTTGTAGAAGTGAAGTGCATCCTGGGCCATATCGAGGGCAACCTGAAGGGAAATCTCGGAAGGGGAGCGGAGGTTTTCCATAGCCAGACTGAGAAAGGAGGGAATTTGGGTAAAAACGGTGAAGAGATTTGCTTGAACCTGATCACGTGTACTATCCCTTTGGGAGAGAACCTGATCCGTTGCAAAGAGGGGAATTTTAACATAGAGGGTTGGGTCATTTCGCCAACGCTTTGCGTCATCGTACTCCCTGATGAAGCTTTCCATGCTCTGCTTGAGAAGAAGGCGATCTATTTCTTCAACCAAATCATACCCTTCTTCCCGTGAAATTTCACGCAAAAGGCTTTGTACATATCCAATATGGTCCTGAATTTTCTCAGGGTTCAGGTCATCTAACCTGTTGAGATGCTGAATGGCAACTTCTGAACGAGGGAGATAATAGAATTCATCACTGGCGCACTGCTGGGGAAGATGGCTTCCAATATAGGTAAAGTAATCACTGGCTATTGCGTTGAGAGATCTCTGATTCTTTCTTGTGTCTTTCATGAAAAAATGGTCTCCTCCTTAAACCATTCTCTCCGTAACCGTGTCGTATTTTCAAGTCCGGGATTATCATCTCGTGCAATGGAAAGCATTTTTTCACCGGGCAAGAATGCCACATAAAAACCAAATGCTCAAATGAAAAACTCCGAAATTTATGACAATGATAAGAACTCGCTTTTCGAATAGCGCGATTATAGGGAAAAGTGGCTTTTGTGTCAATCGGGGAACCCATTTCTCGTTGTTAAAGTGAGATGTATAAAAGTTATNNNAGAGTTAGCTCAAGAAGATATTTGACTTGCCCTCACCTGAAAAAAACCCGTGTCATCTCGAACTCATTCCCCTTCCGATTGGTTCTTGTTGCCTCAATCGTAATTTTCGAACTCTTGTGGTAAAATTTATTGCGTAACTTGTCATTCTTCGTTAAAATAGGATGCCTTTGGGAAATTATCAACCAATTTTCAATCCTCGGAAAGGTGGAAAAGGCAGAGGAAGGCTAAAACGCACAAACAGAGGGAAATGGTACATCCACCGCTTTACAGCATAGGATTAAGAGCATGAAGAAGGTCCTCGTGATACTAATCTTCCTCGCACTTATTGGCCTTCTGGGCTGGCAAATCTTCCTAAGAGCGTCCATATCGCTCAGGGATTCTCCCAACCGGCGTCGGACCGTTGCGGTGGCCGTTGAGGTAGTTCCCGTCAAAAGGGCCACGATCAGCGACGTGGAGTTTTTCACAGGGTCTCTCCTGCCTAAGTCCTACTTTGTTGTCGCGCCGAAGATAGCCGGAAGGCTGGAGAAACTCCTAGTCAATATCGGTGACCGCGTCAAACATGGCGAGTTGATCGCAGTGCTCGATGCCGAGGAGTATGCCCAACAGGTCGAGCAAGCACGGGCAGAAATGGAAGTAGCCAAGGCCAACGTCGGGGAAAATCGGAGCGCCTTGGACGTCGCCCAGCGCGAATTTGAGAGGGCCAAGGCCCTTCGCCAAAAAAAGATAGCATCCGAGTCGGAACTCGATGCTGCCGAAGCCCAATACAAGGCCCAGGATGCCAAGTACAAGGTTGCCCTTGCTCAGGTGACACAGAAAGAAGCTGCGTTGAAAGCAGCCCAGGTCCGATTGTCATACACGCGAATCCGGGCATCCTGGGAGGACGGGGCCGAACTCAGAATCGTTGGTGAACGGTTCGTGGATGAGGGAGCCATGCTTAAGGCCAACGATGCCATCGTCTCCGTTCTTGAAATCCATTCTCTGCGAGCCGTGATTCATGTCATCGAACGGGACTATTCCAAGGTGCAGGTGGGTCAGGAAGCGGTTGTGAGCACTGATGCATTTCCCGGCACGACCTTCACGGGGAAAGTCGTTCGCGTGGCGCCCCTCCTGAAGGAAACCTCTCGCCAGGCGAGGGTGGAGATCGAAGTTCCCAATCGGGATCAACTCCTCAAGCCCGGCATGTTTATCCGGGCTCAAATTGAGTTCGCCAGGCACAGTGATGTGACAGTGGTCCCGCTGAGTGCTCTGGCGAAACGCGGCGACCAGCAGGGGGTTTTCCTCGCTGACAACGAAACCATGAAAGCTCGGTTCGTTCCCGTAACCCTGGGCCTTGTGAATGGTAAGTTGGCCGAGGTGGTTAAGCCCTCACTTTCCGGATCAGTCGTGACGCTGGGCCATCACCTTCTTGAGGATGGATCTGCTATCACGTTGCCCGACACGACTCAGGTAAGTTCATCTCCGCAGCAACCCTCCGATACGCCGCATAGGGACGGAGGGACTCGTCCAAAGGGAAATCGATGAAACTCTCTCGGTTTGCCGTTCATCGGCCTATCTTCACGATCATGGTAGTCCTGATCGTGATTATCATGGGTGGGATATCCCTGATCCGCCTCCCCATCGACCTGATGCCTGACATCACGTATCCAACGCTCAGTATTTCCACCGACTACGAGAATGCGAGCCCGGAAGAAATCGAGGAGTTGGTTACCCGTCCCATCGAGGAGGCGATGAGCGCTGTTCCCGGCGTGGAAGAGGTCTCCTCGGCCTCAACGGAAGGCCGCAGCAGAGTCCGCGTGTCATTCGCGTGGGGCACCGATCTGGATGCGGCGGCCAATGACCTCCGTGACCGCTTGGACCGCGTGATGCCGCATTTACCGGAAGATGCGGAACGACCGAGGTTGCGGAAGTTCGACTTGGCCAATTTTCCCATCCTTATTCTTGGCGCAGCAAGCAATCTGGATCCCGTACAGATGCGAAGGATCATCGAAAATCAGGTCAAATACCGGATGGAAAGGGTCCCCGGCGTAGCCGCGGTTGACATACACGGGGGGCTGGATCGAGAAATCCACGTTAATCTCGACGCTGACAAGGTAAAGGCCCTCGGCATGCCCCTCGATCAGATCCTCAGCCGGATCCGGGCGGGGAACGTCAACGTGCCGGCGGGTACCATAGAGCGGGGAAATTATGAGGTGATGATCCGCACTCCTGGTGAATACACATCCTTAGACGAGATTCGAAATGCAGTGATAGCCATACGTGAGGGAGTTCCCATCCAAGTGCAGGATATCGCCAGCGTCGAGGATTCCTGGGAAAAAATCACCCGGATTGTCCGCATCAACGGGAAGCCTGGGATACGGCTGTCCGTCAACAAACAGTCGGGAAAGAACACGGTCGAGGTTGCCAAAGGGGTTCTCCGGGAAATTGAACGGATCAACCGAGACATTCCGCAAATCAATTTGACGTCGATTATTGATACCTCGGACTACATAGAGCGCTCGATCACGAACGTGGGCTCAATGGCCCTGTATGGGGGGATGCTCGCTGTCCTGGTTCTGTTGTTCTTTCTCCGCAACATCGGGGGCACAGCCATCATTGCCACGGCCATACCGATTTCCGTGATCGCCACGTTCGCACTGATGTATTTTGGTGGCTTTACCCTGAACATCATGACGCTCGGCGGCCTGGCATTGGGTGTCGGAATGCTTGCCGACAACGCTATCGTTGTTTTGGAGAATATTTTCCGACGCCGGGAATCAGGCGCTGGATCTGAACACGCGGCGGTAAGCGGCAGCGAGGAAGTCATATCCCCCATTATCGCCAGTACCTTCACAACCTTAGTGGTCTTTCTCCCCTTAATCTTCGTTCGCGGTATGGCTGGAGTGATGTTCAAACAGCTTTCACTGGTGGTCGGGTTTTCGCTCTTGTGCTCCCTCGGGGTGGCCGTAACCCTGGTACCGATGCTTGCTGCCAAGATGCTTCATTTGAGAAGGCGTAACCCATCGGCCAGCGAGACGGGATCGAACAAAGCGTTCTCAATCAGCGGTCGATTCTTCACGCGAATGGAAGCCAACTATCAGCAGCTGCTTCACGTCGCCCTCGATCACCGAAAACTGGTCGTGGCCTTTGCGGTCCTGCTTCTGGCTGGAAGCCTTGCCCTCATCCCCCTTGTCGGTGTTGAACTCATGCCCAGTAACGATGAGGGAGAGGTAGGGGTAAACGCTGAAATGCAGGTTGGCACGCGGCTTGAGATCCTCGATGAAAAGTTCAAGACCATTGAAGCTATCGTGAAGGATACAGTCCCAGAAACCAAAAACGTGGTGACCTATATTGGACCAAGTTGGCGACGCGCAGGCTCTCATACAGGGACGATGCGCATTGCGCTCAAGCCGCAGGCCGAGCGATCGCGATCCAGCGAAGAGATCGCGGGAACCCTTCGCCGGAAGCTCACGAATATTCCCGGTGTCACCATTCGAACCCGTGCCGGACGAGGGCTCTTCATTTTACGAATGGGAACCGCAGATGCGGATAAGGTTCAGGTTGAGATACGGGGGTATGACTTGAATGTCTCCGATGCCCTTGCAGAAAGGGTCAAGGGAGCAGTTGAGCGAGTCGATGGAATCACCGACGCACAGGTAAGCCGCGAATCCGGAAACCCGGAGGAACTGATCATGGTCGATCGAGAGAAGGCGGCGGATATGAAACTCACGGTCTCCCAGATTGCTAATACGCTTCAAACGGTCTTATCGGGGACACGGGCGAGCAACTACCGCGAAGGCGGCGACGAGTACCAGATTCTCGTCAAACTCAAGGACGCAGAGCAAATGGACCTGCGCGACATCCTGGACCTCACGCTGACCAATGCCGATGGTCAGCCGGTGGTTCTGCGAAACGTGGTGCAGGTTCGCCCCCGGAGCGGCCCTGTGCGGATCGAACGCAAAGACCAGGAGCGCATCGTCACCGTCTCGGCCAACATCAGTGGACGCCCTATGGGCAACGTCCTTGCGGACATACGCGAGGACCTTCGCTCCATCCCCGTGCCGCGGGATTTCGGCATCGTCTTTGGCGGCGACTATGAAGAGCAGCAGAAGGCCTTCAGGGAATTGTTGTTGAGCATCGTGCTGGCCCTCGTGCTGGTCTATATGGTGATGGCATGCCT
>JABAOC010000183.1_pt5 | contig 22525 bp, 15 predicted proteins | sample 7062161 | NCBI WGS metagenome assembly JABAOC01 (sample SAMN14538625, study PRJNA623070) | marine sediment metagenome | biome: marine biome [ENVO:00000428]; feature: marine pelagic biome [ENVO:01000023]; material: deep marine sediment [ENVO:00002113] | place: India: Gulf of Khambhat ... | reverse complement strand
GTGGTCTCCCACCGCGATTGGGCTGTAACAATGTAGATGCGGTAAGATCGGCTCGCCCGAAGGGGAAAAGATGCCGACATCAGAATAATTATTTTCCATATAAGATGTTTTGAATAGGGTGTCGGCAGATTTTATGAATAATTCAGGAAAGCTCTGATCTCATTCGACAACAGTCCACGACTCGAATCCTGTTGGCTTCAACTTCAATGAGCCCTTCTTCCTGCATCTGTTTGAGGTTCCGGGAGAGTGTCTCGCTTATCGTTCCCAGGATCTTTGCCAGTTCGGCTTTCTTAATCCCCAGCTCAATTAGGCACTGTTTCTCCCCTGAACAGTTTGAAAGCAAATACTGGATCAGCCTCTGCCTCACGGTCTGAAGACCGAGGGATTCGATCCGGCTGCTCAGAACAACACATTTTTGAGCCAACAGAGTCACAAAGAACTTCGCCACGGAAGAATCCCTCTCCATTTCCCGGAGTATTGTCGACTTGCCAAAATACAAGACCTTGGAGTCCTTCACCGCTTGAGCGAAGAACGGAAAAACGGAAGAGACAAAAACTATGGCTTCTCCCAGGAAATCACCCGGATCCAAGCGCACGATTTCGATTTCCCGACCGTTCTCATCCATTTTATAAACGCGGATCTCTCCGGATTCCACATAGTAGAAACCCTGCGCCTTTTCCTGGGCACTGAACAGCACCTCTCCTTTGTGATATTCCTTGGGAATGCCCAGGCTTTTGACGACTTGATCAAAATCCTTCATCAGTGCGAATCCGAATTTTAAATATTTCTGTCTCCTCGCTTGAAAAACCGCGGCTCAAGAGAGGAGGTTCAGGAGTTATCGCAATTCCTTGATAAAAATATTTCGGAAGAAGATCGGAGAACGGCTGTCATGGTTCTGGAGTCCGATGTATCCCTCCTGAGCAAAATCCCTGACTTTACCGCGGGGCTCAGCTTCCCAATCCAGGACCAGTTTGCCGTTCAACTCCACCCTAATCCGGTTCCCCTTGAACGTGATCTTCATGTGATTCCATTCACCCGGTTCTTTAAAGGCATCGAGAGTCGGAGGCTCCGCGTCATACACCGCGGCCGTCTTGTGTATATCCTTTCCGTTGTCATAGACCTGGACCTCGAAAGAGTGATAGATGTAATCATCGCTCGTGGGGACTTCCGGAACTCTGACAAAAACTCCTGAATTCGTGAATTTGTCCGCGCACTTGTACTCCAAATCCAGGATAAAGTCTTTGTACTCTTTCCGGCTGTACCAGAGGAGGCCCATTCCTCCCTGCCCCTTCAGAACTCCGGTTTTTCCATCCAGTTCGAAATAGCCGGGCCCATAATGATTCCATCCGTGCTTGGCATATCGTCCCCAGCTCCATTTCAGTATCTCTTCATAATCCTGGTAATACGTAATGCTTTCTATGTATTCGATCCCTTTTCGAATGGGCGGTGAAGGGTTGTCCACGTCACCGGGATTCTCGTGCTCTACAGCAAGAAATCCATGGAAGTTCTGCAGGGTCAGTTCAGCCAGAATGTCGTGGACATTGGCTTTCCCCTGTCCAAAGGGAACATCACGGGCTTTCTTGGACCCGAAGACATCCAGGTCTTTAAGATGGACATCGATGATCCGTCCCTTGAGCAACCGGAGCGCTTCCACAGGATTTATTCCGGAACGCATCCAGTGGCCCGTGTCCGCGCACGCACCGATGCGCTCGTCAAGCCCCTTGACGTATTCCAGGACAGTCTCAGGATGGAAGTACTTGGAGGGATCGGGATGATTGTGGATGGCTACGTTGATGTTGTATTTTTTCACCATTTTTTCCAGCAGGGACGCATCCTCGAACCTGGGCTCTGTCACGATGGTCCGGATCCTCATTTTTCGAGCAAAATCAAAGACTTTCTGCATGCTCTCTTCCGTGTTCTCGAATCCCACCACACCATAGCTGACAAGAGAAATCCCATATTCTCCTAACTTCTCTCTGATCTTCTTGATCCACTCATCACTGAGGTCGTGGTTGAACCGGACCCCCTTCACGTCCCGGCTCAAAGCCTGCCCTGGATAGGGCTGCAGGTACTTTATCCCGAGCTCTCTGGCCTTTTCCAGAGTTTCATAGAATGTAAATTTCCTGAAGGTCCAGCACTGAACAGCCACCGGGAATTTCTTTATTCTCACTTCCTTATAATTCGTGCTTGCCACTTCTCCCTGGACAGATTCCAGAGTCTTCTTTTCGATACGCTGGGCCTTTTCTCCGGCATTAGATAAGACCGAAATCACGAGTAAAAATGCGATGAGTGGGATAATGTTTTTCTTCATATTTTCTCCCCATTGTATAGATTTGAATGCCATTCTATTCATGTTTTTTTCGGGTTCCACTCCCCTCTGGCCACAGCGGGAACAAAAGACTCGAGCTCTGGAGGGGGAAACGGAATGGTCTTTTCCTGCTCCGCACTCATGTATGCGGCCATGAGAAGTTCGGTCACATTGAGTCCATCATCAAAACTCTCCTCGGGCCGTTGTCCCGAGAGAAAAGACTGGACCATGTGCCGGTTTTCCCCAACATAGCCGTACTCGGCCGTCTCGTCACTCACGACCGGCATGAGCCCGGTTTCCGCATTCTGTTTTTCCACGAGGTCTTCACCTGCGCTTCCCTTCACATTCCGGCTGAAAAACACCTTCAGTCCAGAATCTAGCGTGTTGATCGAGAGGGAGTATTCCGGCCCGAGCAGCTCCATGGTCAACCGCAGCCCGGCTCCGATGAAACACCAGGATGTCGTCGTCTCCACAACCACCCTGTTCCCCTTTTCATCTTTGTACTCGATCAGAGAGCGGGCAAAATCCTCGGCTGGCCGGTTGATGTAATCTGTTTTGCCTCCACTGGCATCCGCCAGAATTTTTGCGTAGTGCGGATGCTGCCATTTCAAACAGGAGGCGTAGGCCGTCACTTTCATCGGAGTGAGAACATCTCGCGGAGATCCGGGGGGTGTCAGCATGAAACGGGCCTCCTCGACAGAATGGCACATCATGTCATTCAGAACGCCTCCCCCCTGAAGCTCTCCTTCCCAGAACCAGGGTTCATGCGGACCGCTGTGCTCTTCTGCGGCCCGGGCAAGATAAGGCGGTCCAGAGATGGCGGCTCCTCTGGTCCAGACGATCTCCTTCCCCCGCGTGACAGTCGGGGCGAACACCTGGTCTTCAAGATAGCCATCGAGTATCTCCGCCTTCCGGACGAGCTCAAGCAGCTTTTTCGCTTCTCTGACATTCCGTCCGAGGGGCTTTTCGCATGTCACTCCGATAAGTTCTCCTTTTCCAGCCTCAAGAGTATGAACAATCTCCTCCATATTTTCGACCCGACAGAAATTCGGAGCACAGATCCAGAGGGCATCAATATTGGCGTCAGCCACCATATCCGTTATGGAGGTGAAAACCTTTGCTTCGCCCACGTTGAGCTCTCTGGCCAGTGCGGCGGCTTCCTCGGCTCTCTTTTTCGTTCGAGAGATAACGCCCAGGACATCCGCATCACGCACACCCAGGAAGGAGCGGATATGGAATTTTGTGATGAAACCGGCTCCGACGAATCCCACACCTAATCTTTTTTTGGCCATGTGTCTCCTCCGTTTATCTTCTCGACATCAAGGTTGAATTCTTCTCTGCAAGTCACATCCCTGGATAAGATATCCAGTTATCTCTCTATTTTCAGTCTTCTTTCATCTTTATGCTTTCGCACAGCGCGCGTTTCATGCTCCGGTCTTTGGCTGGGTCAGAACCGATTTTTCCGGTTTAAAAAAAAGCAGAAAAGCGAATGCACAAATCACAGTCAAAACACAGGGCACGAGAAAAACTTTGGTCCAGTCTGTTACGCCGTGTGCAGTGAAATAATCCGCCACCCATCCCGCAAAAAGGCTCCCGAGTAAATTTCCCACTCCATACGTCACAACCATGATCAGGCTTTGCGCAGAATGTCGAATATCTCTTGGCGAAGCCATATCCACATATATGAATGCCGCAACAAAAAAGAACACAAAGCAAAAACCATGGAGTGACAGAGAGGCGATCACCAGCCAAGACGGCGTGCCGATTGCGAAAATAACATACCGGACAGGCCACGCCAATACACCAAGAACGAGGATCTTTCTGATGCCTATCCGGGCGATGAGATATGGCAGAAGAGCCACCATCACAAAAATTTCCGCAACCTGGGCAATGACCATGACTCCTGGAACCACGGCAGAGGATAGTCCTATCTTTTCTGATGCGAGAAATGGAGCTGTCAGATCGTAGTAGAACATCAGTTCCGTCGCCACCACAAACGCAATGATGATGAATACGGCAAAATTCTTATCCTTCATCATTTTTAGCGCTTCCATGAATGCCCAGGGTTTTTCAGGTTTTTCCTTGGGTGGCGTGTGAGGCAGCGTGAAAGACTGAAAACCCATAATGATCGAAAATATTCCAGCCAGAAGGAGAGTATCCCCTCCGATGGCGACCGCCTCCAAAGATTTAGCCAGGAATCTCCATCCCATCAGGACGAGACCAGCCACGATCCATCCGATCGTTCCCCAGACACGTATATAACCAAATTCTTTTTCCGATTTTTTAAGGTTGATGAAAGCGATAGAATTGGTTAAGGCCAGAGTGGGCGCATAGACAAGGCAATACAGCAGCATCAGCCACATCATGAGCGAATATTCTGTGACGGTGGATATGACCAACAGCAAAGCTCCCCCTGTGAGCGCCAAGATGCCCACCACCTTCTGGCTGGAGAAATAGCGGTCCGCGACCTGCCCGCCGATAAAAGGAGAAATGATCAGGGCCAACGGAAGCGTTCCATAAATGACACCCATTTGAAAAGGGCTGAAACCAAGGTCATTTATCAGATACTCCGAGAGCACAGGGAACCATGCGCCCCAGATGGCATACTGAAGAAACATCATCAAGCCCAAACGGAGCTTCACGTGCATATGTGTCTCTCTGTCCTCGACATAGAACTCAATAATTCCTTTTCTTTCTCACTCTAAACGATCAGATCTTAGACGAAAATCAAACGACCTGTTTGCTCACGGGATCCCATTCCACCTTGCGGCCTTCCAAGTAAGACAGTGTCGCCATATGACATGTGATCGCTTCTTCGAAGCCCCGATCTATGTTGCAGCTCGGCTGTCTACCGTTCCGTATGCAGTCCAGCCACTCTCCGACATGAAGATGCGTCGTGTCAACAGGCCTTCCGCCCTTCACGGTGTACATCAACCCCCGAGTCATGAAGTATCGTTCCGTGGCTGATGTGACAGTATCGATCCCTTTCAGACCGGGCTGGTATGTGAACAGAGGGAGTGACGTGTTGATAATCCTGTTCATGATCTTCTCTTTATAACGGGTGGATTCCAAGTCAGCGGTCACGCTCAGGCTGTAGCCCACTTCCATCGACGCATCATGCCCCATGAACACCTTTCCTCTGCCTCTTCCGTTAGCAAGAGTGGCGCTGTAAAGCAGTGTGAGGTCCCGTTCCGGATACTCGAGTACGACCTGAAAGACATCGGGAACGTCGCGCCCATCCTGAAAGTAGTAAATTCCTCCGGAAGCCACCACAGATTTGGGGATCCCGAGTTCCAGTATCTGGTTGGCCGCATCATACTCGTGCGAGAGAAGGTCACCCGAAAGGCCGGTTCCGTAATCAAACCAGCAGCGCCAGCGGAAGAACCTCTCCAGATCGAACGGCACCTTGTGTGGCGCAGGCCCCTCGAACTGTTCCCAATCGATAGTCTCGGGGCTTCCCTCTTCGTGAATATCGTAGACCCAGGCACCACCCGGAGAATTGCGGTTTGTGGTCAGTTCAACAAGAGTGATCCTTCCAAGGATGTTTTTTTCCACGATCTGCTTGGCTTTGACATAACTTTCTTGCTGTCTTCCCTGGTGGCCGAGCTGAAAAATCCTATTGCTGTTCTTCACGGCTTCAGCGACTGCGTAAGTTTCCTCGATCGTTCTGGTCATGCATTTCTCACAGTAGACATGCTTGCCTGCATTGAGGGCGTCAATCGTCATTTGAGCATGCCAGTGATCAGGAGTCGCGATGATCACCGCATCGACATCACTGCTCTCGAGCATTTCCTGATAATGACGGTAGCGCTTGGCTCCCTTCAGCAACCCGGAACCTCCTGTTTGTCTGAAATCATTCTTGGAGGCGGCAATCCCTCGCTCAGCTCTGACATCAAATACATCACAGATTCCGGTCAGGTCCACGTTCAAGTCTTCCTGACTCAAAAACGCTTCCAGACCTTTATCCAGTTTGTTTTCTCTGGCATCCTTTTTCTTCATTTCTATCCAGTCAGGATGAGCAAAACCCGCGGCATGCGCCAGAGCTTCTCCCCTGCCGCCAAAACCGATTATTCCCAACCTTATGAGAGCTCCAGGCTTTTTAAGGGTAGTTTTCGGGAGAACGACCGGAGTTTCTTCAGTTATCCCTAATTCGGCAAGGATTTCTTGCTTTCTCAAATCATCCAGCCGTTTTTTTCTGAATAAAGCGTAGAAAAACGGGCCGAACACAGGGACTGTGGCCAGCCCTTTGAGAATATCTCTGCGGGTCAAGCTTGCTTTTTCAGCTTTTTTCTTTGGCTTTTGGCTCTCTTTCTTTTTTTCTTTTTCACTCATTTGTATACCTCCACGCGCTCGGTCATTCTCTTATCGTTCAGGCAGGTTTCTTCTTAAAGAAGATCAACCTGTCCAATCCGATGATCGTCCCTGTGGGAAATACCGTCAACACGAATAGAGCGAACAGCTCTATTAAATTTTTATTCACGATGAGATAGCTCCCTTCCATCGGAGTGACATACGTGTACCCGATAAACGGAGGATGAAAGGCATAATAGAAAAACAGGAGCACAATGCCGGATATTGTGGCGATTCGCGTCAAACATCCAGTAATCAGACCAAGGCCGATGAGAATCAGTCCCCACTGGTTTAAAAAATCGACAAAGCCCAAAGCTCCCGGGCTCGCCACTATCGATGTGGCCAGGCCTTTGAATATCCCTTTGGTTTCCAGCAGAAATCCTGCAGACGACCAGTAAGGATTGAACACTTTGACTAATCCTTCATAAAGAAAATGCCAGCCGATTCCAACCCTCAGAATGACCAGGGCTGTCAGCTGAATGGTGGTGTAGTCTGGTATTTGACCAGAATCTGATTTTGTCTTTTTCTCCATGGCGCCCTACCTTTCAATCAAACATCACAATTTTCCGAGTGAAACCTCAGCGGCTCATTACAGAACCGTATAGAACTCTGTGTTCAAAAAAGAGGTGTAACCTATTTTCTCCAGAGAAGTGGAACAGCCTCTGTCTTTCTTAATGGAGAGACTTATCGGGGCAGTGCGCGGTAAGAATAATTTGCCCCTCTTTCTTCGCATTAAAATTTGCGTTCTCATGAATACCGGAGACACAAAATCAGACTTACAATATACAGATTTGAACACCATGTCAAGAAACTGCAAACATTGACTTTTTTTTGGGAATGCATAAAAATCTTGAGCATAGGAGGATCAGATGGATAGACGCGACTTTTTCAAAACGATGCTTGCGGCTCCACTGCTCACGCCGTTGATTCTCTCCTCAAAAAAATCCGCGCATGATCTCGAGCTATACATCATCGCTGAAAAGCCCCAGCTGTTCCTCTCGACTCTCCTCGAAGAAACCCGGGGATATGATCCGAGTGGAGGCCGGAAATTCACGTTTCTCAATCCTCCTCCCCATAAAAACGATATCCTGAAGGCTCTCCTTGAAAAAGGATGGGAGTTTGTCCAGGAACCGGTACCCGCAAATCTTGTTCTCTCATTCAGCCGTCTTCACCACAAAGCCCTTCCCTCTTTCACGCTCGTCAGAGAGGGTCGTGTCTGGGATATCCGGTCTCAAAGGCTTTTCTCTCTCTGGCAAGAAATGAATAAAAACCACGCGCTCTCATCCTGCTTAACGACTATTTCATTCAAAAACAAGCCGTTGGGCCGGTCAGACGGCAAATCCGTCTCTGTGTACAGCAGAGGACGAAAGATCGCTACTTTACCGATAAAGGAAAACCTCACGAGATCCTTCAAGACTCAAGCGGGAACGATCACTGCACGCATAAGAAACGGAAGAGCCTGGATCGCAGAATCCTCATGCCGCCATAAGATTTGCCTCCATTCCCCTCCTGTCTCATTAGCCGGCGAGCGGATCATCTGTGCGCCAAACCATTTTTTACTGGAAATCGAACGCTCCCGTTCGGTTGATACGGTCATTGGCTAAAAAATTCATTCTCCTTCTGCTCATCTGTTCTCTGTTCATAAGCTGCGGCATAGAGAAAAAATGGCATACGTCCACTCTTCTCGTCTTCGACACTCTTTGTCAGATAAGAGTCTTCTGCTCGTCATCCGTATTCAAGACCGCCAAAGAAGAAGTCGACAGAGTGTTCTCCAAGATAAACTCCCGCTTCTCGCCAGATTCCGAGGATTACTCTTCTCCAACGGTTATCGACCTGTACTCCAGAGCCCTTCAGGTTTACAATGACTCGGACGGATGTTTTGATATCACTGTCGCTCCTTTATCCCGGCTCTGGGGATTCCAGAGCAAGTCTTACTCTGTGCCAAATCAAGACCAGGTTGATTCTGCCCTTAAACTGGTTGGGATGGAAAAAATCAAGGAGGAAGACGGAATCCTTCTCCGTCCGGGGATGAAGCTGGATTGGGGAGCTATCGCTAAAGGCTTGGCCATCGACCTCGCGTCCCGCGCATTGATCGAGATGGGAATCTCAAGAGGTTTTATCAACGCAGGTGGGGATCTCTACTGCTGGGGAAAAAATCCGGATAATCAGGACTGGAACATCGGCATAGAACATCCCCGCACAGAAGGTATTTTTGGGGTTCTGTCTATCTCAAACCGTGGAGCCGCAACAACCGGCGATTACCAGCGCTTTTTCATGAAAGATGGGATTCGCTATCATCATGTCTTCGATCCCCGCACAGGATATCCGGCCACCGGTAAACAGAGCGTGACAGTCTCTGGTCCTGAAACGCTCATCTGCGACGCTCTTTCAACCGCACTCTTTGTGTCTCAAAAACCCAAAAAAATCATAGATAAATACCCAGAATACGGGGCGATCATCGTTGATTCGGAAGGAAATCTCTCTTTTGTCGGAAAATCATATTCTTTTCGGCCTGTCGAGTGAGACCGCTCTCCATAGAATCAATTCATGGAAAAATTCCTTCCCGACTCCATCTCCTCATGAAAGCATCCCCTTGAATTTCCCATAAATATCTTCCCATATCTCCGGATCTTCCGGCTCATAACTTTTCAAGGGAAATGAACGAGATACCACTTTCCGGCCCTGCTCGAGGCTGCTCCACACATCCTTTGAAATCGCCTGGATCATGACATTTCCCACAGCGGTGGCTTCTACGGGCCCTGCAATCACAGGAAGACCCGTAGCGTCTGCGCTGAACTGGTTCAGAACCTCATTCTGAGAACCCCCGCCCACGATATGAAGCACCTCCACGGGAGCAGGACATGAGGCATTGATCTTATCGATGAGAAACCGGTATTTGAGCGCCAGGCTTTCGAGAATGCAGCGCACAAATTCGCCCTTAGTTTCTGGAAGGGCCTGCCCTGTCTTCCGGCAGAACTCTCTGATGGCCGCGGGCATATCGGGCGGATTCAAGAAGGCGTGGTCATCCGGGTCGACAACAGACTTAAACGGCTGGGATTCCATAGCCAGCCCTGTCAGTTCATCATACCCGAGAGGATCTCCCCGGAGATCCCAGTTCTTCATACACTGCTGGAGCAGCCACAGTCCCATGGTGTTACGCAAAAAACGGATCTTTCCGTCGACTCCGCCTTCATTGGTGAAATTATTTTTCCGCGAGAGTTCGTTGATGACGGGTTCATCCACTTCCACTCCAAGCAGGGACCACGTTCCTGAACTCAGGTAAGCCCATCTCCCGGACAGGGCCGGCACAGCTGCCACTGCACTCGCTGTGTCGTGACAGGCAGGAGCGATCACATCTACAGAAGATATATTCGTTTCCCGAGCAATATCCGGTTTGAGCGGACCTATCAAAGTCCCTGGAGGAATAATCTCCGCCATGATATGGAGAGGCAATCCGAGTCTCTTAAATATCTCAGGTTCCCAGTTTCTTTTTTTCGCATTGAGAAGCTGAGAAGTGGATGCGATGGTGTATTCCGAACGTTTTTCTCCTGTTAACAGAAAATTGAACAGGTCCGGCATGAAGAGCAGAGTTGCGATGTCATCCGGCAGATGGCCTTCTGGATCGCGCATGCTCAGAAACTGGAAGACTGAATTGAACTGCATGAACTGTATGCCGGTGAGTGAGTAGAAATCTTTTTCAGACATCAACCGGAACGCCTTTTCCATTACTCCATCAGTTCTCCGGTCCCGGTACGCGTAAGGATTCCCCAGAATTTGATCGTCCTGCCCGACCAGACCGAAATCCACTCCCCAGGTATCCACTCCCAGACCGGACAGCTTTCGGTGGCCCATCTGCGCTGCGCAGGCCAGTCCTTTTTTCAGTTCACTCCAAAGATAGGAAATATCCCAGTGAATATGTCCGGAAATGTTGAGCTGCGCGTTCGGGAAACGGTGAATCTCTTCCAGGCGGATCCTGTCTTTATCGAGCAGACCCAGCATGGTTCTTCCGCTTTCCGCTCCGAAATCAAACGCTAAAAATTTCTCGGGAGGCATTCCGTTCTAACTCCGGTCACATAAACACATGAATTCTGGGTCTTTCGGAATATCTCTCAATGCTTCAAAACGGATTTCTTTGGATTCTCCTCATCCTGATTCAGTATACTCGGAATCTTGAGGCGAGCGACTTCAAATGTCTCCCCCATTCCGCGTGTATACGGCCGCAAGCTGTAAGTGAAATCGAACGACTCGGGATAGGCGGCATATGTATCGATCACACCTGGCCCGCAACTCCCATTCCCCAGCCCATACTGCCAGGAATCCAGACAGAGAATGATATCATCTATCGGCATTAGCTCGTGGAGGTGTTCCGCTTTGTCAAGGTCTTCAGCAGTCATATGAAGCGCCGTGACCGCCAGGACACCATCGGCCACGACCAGAAGCCCTGCACCTGATTTGTCCGTAAAGGATGCCCAGCGGACTTCCTCCTTATTGCCTGTCTCTTGAGGCCTCACGTAGGGAACATACTGTTCAGAGACTTTGCCTTGATGAAATCCAATAAATGCCCCGTATTTTCTATCCGGATAGCTTTCCTGAGGTCCCATTCCATACCATTGGAAGTTTTCGAAATCTCCGATAATCTTCATCTTCACACCGAGTTTCGGCAGAATCGGCAGCTCTCCCAAGGTTTCGATTTGATTATCTATCTGTATACAGCCATTCCCGAGGACTGTGTAGGTACAGCGGTGTTCAAATCCGCTGTCTTCTGTTCCCTTGTTCTCGGTCAGAACCGAAACACGGATCACTCCAGGATTCACCGTCTCGATCGTGAAATCCTTGACCTCACGCTTCAACTGATTGAGCCCGGCCCTATACCACTGACGCGCCACTCGCCTGTTGTTGTCAGTCGGAGCACGGAAGGCATTCAAGACCGGCCCGTTGACTCCTTCCTCAGCCTCTTCGATGAAAAACATCTCCTGGTAAATCAAAGAAATCATAGCCCCTTCGGTCGTGCTGAATGAGACGCTAAAATCCTTTCCTCTAATGGTCAAAATATCGTCTGAGGCACCGAGTTTCAATTCAGACAGGTTCGTAATATCCATTTCCGGATTGGGCGGAACATCATAAGGCATTTTCAACTGTTCCCAGGCTATCTCGTGAGCGTCCGGAGCCCAGGCTGTGTCGAGAGAGAGGAAGATACACACCCTCAACCAGTACTCGGCTCCGGGCACAAGTTCCGGAGGCTCGACGGGGAGAGTCAAAACTTTACTCTCGCCTGGAGCCACATCCAGATTCTCGATCTCGCCTCTCTGTATTGCTCTTCCGTCCTCATACAGGGTCCAATCCGCCTCGAATTCTGCAAGGTTGGTGAAGAAGTATTTATTCCGGATTCTGATCTTACCCTTGGAAAGATCCTCTTCCTGTATATCGACGGACTGGTAGACTTTTTTCACTTCCCATAGTTTGGGTGGAATCTGACGGTCTGGGAAAACCAGTCCGTTAATGCAAAAGTTGCCGTCATTGGGATCATCCCCGAAATCCCCGCCGTAAGCCCAGTATTCCTTCCCGTCCTTTGTTGTCTTGCGCAGTCCCTGATCAACCCAATCCCAGATACTTCCGCCTTGAAGATGGTCGTATTCTTCGATCGCCTCCCAGTATTCCTTCAGGTTGCCGACTGCGTTTCCCATTGCGTGGGCGTATTCACACATAATCAGCGGGCGTTCCTGGTCATCCTGGGCATATTTCACGATCGATTCTATCCGGGAGTACATCGGGCAGACGATGTCCGTGTGATACCGCCTTCCAGCTCTCTCATAGTGCACCGGCCTCGAGGGATCCCGGCGGTGAATCCACTCGCTGGCCGCTTCGAATGTCGTTCCATTACCGGCTTCATTCCCCATCGACCAGACGATAACGGAGGGATGATTTTTATCACGCTCCACCATTCGGATGATCCGGTCCATGTGAGCCCTTTTCCATTCAGGCTTGTTGGCCAGAGTATTTTCGGGTTTGTACCCGATCCCATGAGATTCGATGTTGGCCTCATCGATCACGTATACACCCAATCGATCACAAAGCTCATACCACTGCGGATCGTCCGGATAATGGGCCGTGCGCACTGTGTTGATGTTGAACCGTTTCATCAGGATGATATCATTGCGCATGGATTCCAAGGAAACATAATGTCCGGTATCAGGATCATGCTCGTGGCGGTTCACTCCCTTAATCAAAATCGGAGCTCCGTTGAGGAGAAGCTGTCCTCCTTTGATCTCTACTTCCCTGAAGCCGAATTTGCAGCTTTCCATCTCGATGATCTCGCCCTTTTCATTCTTCAGTTTCAGCAGGATCGTGTACAGGTGGGGTTTTTCCGCTGACCATTTCAGAGGATTCTCCACATCCGCCTCCATCATCAAAATACTCTCGGCCCCGGGGGAGATATAGATACTGTTCCCTTTCATCAAGATTTCGGAGCCAACAGGTTTGTTCTCAGGATCCAGAAGGATGACTTCCACCTCGGTATTCCTCCAGGCTTCATCTGAGTAATTATGAATTCTGGCGGTGATTTTCATCACAGCGTCCTTGTAGTCTTCATCCAGGTCGCAGTAGACCTCGAAATCGCGGATGTGGAGTCCTGGAGTGGAGAGGAGATAGACATTGCGGAAGATTCCGCTGAGCCTCCAGAAATCCTGGCATTCCAGATAAGAACCATCTGACCAGCGATAAACTTCTACAGCCAGGATATTCCGGCCAGGCTGAAGATAATCTGTAATGTTGAACTCCGCAGGAGCCCGGCTGCCTTGACTATAACCGACCTTTTTTCCGTTAACCCAGAGATAAAACGCAGATTCAACCCCATCAAAATGGATGAAGACCTGTCGTCCTCTCCAATTCCCAGGTGTTTCAAACTCAGTCCTGTAGGAGCCAACCGGATTATAATCATTCTGGATTCGTGGAGGATCTTTTTCGAAAGGATAGGGCACGTTGAGATAGATTGGTTTTCCGTATCCGTGCATCTGCCAGTTACTCGGAACAGGAATGTCATCCCACCCGCTGACATCATACCCGGGCTTGAAGAAATCCTGCGGCCTTTCGGCAGGTTTGGAAACCCAATGAAACTTCCAGTCTCCGTTGAGGGATAAATAAAAGCGCGATGCGGCTCGCACCCCCTCTATGGCTTTGTCCCTATCGGCATACGGCACCAACGTGCAGTGGGCGGGTTCTTTATTCAGCCCGATCATCCTTGGGTTTTCCCAGTCATTCGCTGCTTCCGCGAACGTCTCGCCATGACGAATTCCGCTTATCAGTATCACAAGAAGGAGCAGAGATAACGTTATTCTCTTGTATTGCTTCAGAAACATGGCAAAACCTCCTTTCGACTCGTGCAATTCCTCGAATTTGATCCTTGCAAAATGAATCATGAATGAGGATTTTTTTCAATAAATATTTTTATCCGGTTTGGTCTCCACACCCTCTTTACATTGCCCCGAACATCTGAAAAGGAAAGCTCTTTTTTTCTGCATGGACTCGCAAACTCGAGATAGCGGATCTCCTCCGCAGGTCAGAGGGCCCTTCCACAACACTTCTTGTATTTTTCTCCGCTCCCGCAGGGACAGGGATCATTCCGTCCGATTTTTTTTCGGATCCTTGAACTAGGCTCAAAATCTGCGGTACGGTTCAAACCGTCGAGATACTGACGACGCTTCCATTCCTCTGCCAGTTTTTCCAGGGTCGCGTTTGCGTGTTTAAAAAAAATCTTAAAGCTTGAGCAGAGATGATTCAATGTCCTGTTGAGGGGGTTGTGGAGACGATCTTTTGTGCATCCTCCCCGGCAATAGCGCAGCCAATGACAATCCTGGCACTCTTTAGGAAGCGTGGCTTTCGCTCGACCAAAATCTCTCTGCTTTTCAGAATTGAGGAGGATCCTCAAGTCGTCCTTCATCACATTTCCAAGCTTCCATTCTGGCTCGACAAAAAAATCACAGGAATACACGTCCCCGTTATGCTCCACAACGACATACACGCCGCACTCCTCCTGAAGCGTGCACTCCGGCGGAGGCAACCCCGCATAGTGAAAAAACACAGAATCAAAAAAACGAATGGAAGTCGACGGCATATCACCATCAAAATCAGCCAGCCAGAGATCAAACACCGCACAGAGGAATTCACCGTATTTCTCAGCCGGAACTGTAAAAGGCGCGGATTGGCCCGGAGAGCGGGGGTCGGTTTCTACACAGGGGATGAACTGCATATAATTCAGCCCGATCGATTTCAGGTATTCGTAGATCTCCTCCGCATACTGAACCGAATAGTCATTCACTACAGCCAGAGCATTGACTTCAACGCCTGCATCTAAAAGAAGCCTGGCTTTTTCGACGACCCTGGACCAGGAGCCCTTGCCGTTGCCCATCAGGCGATAATGGTCATGGACATGCTCTGGTCCGTCGATGGATAAGCCGACTAAAAATTTGTACTCTTTGAAAAACTCAGCCCAGTGTTTGTCAATTAATAGCCCGTTAGTCTGAAGCCCGTTTCCGACAACTTGATTGCGGCCGTACTCTTTCTGAAACTCGACGGCTTTTTCAAAAAAAGGCAGCCCCATCAACGTGGGCTCACCTCCCTGCCAGCCGAATGAGACTTCTTGCAGGCTCTGCCCCATGACCTTCTTTATCATTTCCCGCAGGATTTCTTCGTTCATGCGGCGAGATTTAGCACCGGGAAACAGCGCGGATTTCTCGAGATAAAAACAGTAGGCGCAGGCCATGTTGCAGTCTGGTCCCGCAGGTTTCACCAGGACTGAATTCAGGTTTTTCTCTCGAGAATTCATCGAACTGAATCTCATTTATAGAACAATCCGAGCGGATTGTCTATTCTGCTTCGGGATCGTAATCCGGATTCTTTCTCGGCAGTTTCGCTCCCGTGTCTTTGATCCAGGCGCTCAGGTCCGCGTCAAGCTCCTTGACTTTGACAGGCAGCAGTTCGGAGAGCTCGTCTTCTTCCCTCAAATCCTCTTTCACATAAAACAATTCGAACGGCTTCCCCTCATACCGCTTGATAAGCTTCCAGTCTCCTTTGCGGATGATGCTGTAAGGAACAACATCCCCCCGATAATGCGGAAAATGCCAGAATATGGATTCCCTCCTCAACGGCCCCTCCTGCTTCCACAGCGGCACAAGGCTCAAGCCGTCTATGACCCGGTCAGCGGGAATGTCGAGCCCGGAAATCTCACAGAGAGTCGGAAAAAAATCGACGCTGGAGACTGGCACATCGCATTCGACGCCGGCTTGAACGACTCCCGGCCAGCGGACGATCAGCGGAACGCGAATCCCCCCTTCATACGGATATCCCTTTCCAGCCCTGAGAGGCGCATTATCCGTCGCATAATCCTGAAGGCCACCGTTATCGGAGGTAAAAATGATCACAGTCCGCTCGCTCAGCTCCAGCTCATCCAGCACTCCCATCATTTTACCAACAGCCCGGTCCATGCTCTCGATCATCGCCGCGTATGCGGCATTTGTCTGATTGGTTTTTTTCTTGGCCTCATATTTTTCGATGAGTTCTTTTTTCGCCTGGAGGGGCGTGTGCACGGCATAATGGCACATATGAAGGAAAAATGGCTTATTCCGGTGATTTTTGAGGAACTCAACACATTCATCGCTTTCTCTGTCCGTAAGATACTCCCCTCTCTTCCGCGTTGTGAGCGCCGGGATACTCGGCCTCCGTTCATTCAAGTAGTACGGATCGAAGTATGTGGGCGGCTGCCCGATCTCCCCCCCGCCGATGTTGATATCAAATCCCTGTTTATCAGGAAACCAGGGCTCATAACCCAGATGCCACTTCCCGATGTGACAGGTCGTGTATCCTGCAGATTGCAGCACTTCGGCGATCGTGACCTCGTCCAGTTCCATCCAGTAGGGATTGGGCGGACAGAGAAGCCGTCTTTTCTTCCCGCCCACGAAGTCCACGGGGTTCTCTTTCTTCTCAAAGGCGTCCTTCCCTTTTTTATCCAGATGGTGGATCCAGTCCGTGACTCCTATCCGGGCCGGATACCGCCCTGTCATGATGGATGCGCGTGTGGGTGAACACACGGCGCAGGAGGCGTAGGCATCGGTAAATCTCATACCCTGCGCAGCCAGTCTGTCTACGTTCGGAGTTTCATAGTACTCACTCCCGTAACAGTTCAGATCCCTCCATCCGAGGTCATCGATGTCTATCAGGATGAAATTCAGCTTTTTCTTTTTTGAGAACAGTGCGCACGTGGACAAAGCTCCGGAACTCGCGAGCACGGCTGCGCCCAGGCCCATTCTTTTTATAAAGACGCGACGTTTCACTCTCCCTATCTCCTTGACTTTGGAATGAATTTATTTTTTCTTTTTCTTCACCAGAGGAAAAATCTCTGATCCGGTCCTGGCACTCCGCATGATCTCCTTCATCTGTGAAACGACCCCCGGCATCTTCTCAGCGAGATCATGCTGTTCTGCGACATCGTCCTTGAGGTTGTAAAGCTCGATATTGCTGTCCACATTCTTCCGGTAGGCTTTCCACTCTCCCTGGCGAACCGCCTGCCTTCCGCTGTATTCCCAGTAGAGGAAATCGTGCTTCTCCTGTTTATCGGGCTGGCCGATGAGAGTGGGCAGAAGAGAGATGCCATCCGTATCATCGGGCGGTGTTTTTCCCAAAAGCTCCGCAAAAGTGGGGAGAAAATCCCAGAAAGCCGATATGTGATCACTCTCGCTTCCAGGCATAATCTTTCCCGGCCAGCGGGCGATTAATGGAACTCTTATTCCTCCTTCGTAGAGCATCGTCTTGAGCCCGCGAAATGGCCCCGCACTTTCGAAGAACTCGGAGTCCGTGCCGCCGTTGAATGTCGGACCGTTGTCGCTGGAAAAGAAAATGAGCGTGTTATCATCGATTCCGAGTTCTTTGAGAAGAGCCATGATCCGTCCGATCTCCCTGTCCATTCGGGTGATCATGGCCGCATACCCGGCCCGGGGCGCAGGGTGAGGCAGGTATCCCTTGTCCCCCTTATAAGGAGTTTCCGGAAAAACGCCTTCGTATTCCTTGAGGGAACCCTCCGGAACCTGGATCGCTGCATGGGGCACAGGAAAAGGAAGGTAGAGAAAGAAGGGCCTGTCTTTATTCTCCTTAATAAACCACAGGGCTTCTTCCGCCATCAAATCCATAGAGTACTGTTGGCCCGAATACTCCGCATAAGACTCTTTGTTAGAGGGATCTCTCTCCTCAGGCAACTTCTGATGAGGGTAGAGATATTTGTTCCAGGCCAAAATATGCATCTCCCGGTTTCTCCAGAGATGGATCGGGTAATAATTGTGAGCCCTCCGCTGGCAGAGATAACCGTACCAGTGGTCGAACCCCTGATTGTTCGGATCCCCTGAGTTGTTCGGCCCTCCCAATCCCCATTTGCCGATTGCACCGGTCATATAACCTGCCTTCTGAAACATCTTGCCGATAGTCCACGTACCTTCTGGCAGCGGTCGCTGTCCCTCCATGAGAGGATTCCTCCAGACCTCGCCTCTCTCCCTCATCTCAGAATTATCCCGGATATACGAATGACCCGTGTGCTTTCCGGTCAGGAGGACGCAGCGGGAGGGAGCGCACACCGGGCTTCCTGAGTAATGCTGGGTGAACTTAATGCCTTCGGCAGCGGCCCGGTCAATATTCGGTGTGCGGATCTTCGTCTGCCCGTAGCAGCCCAGCTCACCGTATCCCAGGTCATCGGCGAGGATGAAGATGACATTGGGCTTCGAGCCAGATGCACGACCACAAAACTCAAATGGGGCCACAGACAGAGCTGCAGCTCCCATCCCTACAGCTTTCAAAAACTCTCTGCGATTGATTCGTGAGTCCATGTTTTCTCCCTTCAAAATATCACTTCGACTGTCTGGCCTTTTTCATGCGGTGATGATTTCAAGCATTCCAGCACTCTCATCCTCTCTGTGCCCGGCTCACCGACCTTAACTGTATATGTTCCCTGCTTGAACACCTTGGGGCGGAAAGATGTTCCCTTGATCCGTAAAGTATATACGATTTCCCCGTTTTTCTCCTCGATGACCTGGACAACAGGATCGACCAGACCGCTCACTTCGAGTGTGGGAAGAAAGGCCACAGGTGTGCGGCCGTAATTTTCCTCCGCATCAACAGTCTTGGGCCAGCCTGGATACTGTCCGCCGGTTTCGGGATCATCGGGATCCGCATACCGCGGCCAGCATTCAAACGTGATCGTCCTCTCTTTCTTATTCAGCTTAATAATTCCATAACCGGGCATTTTATCATGAAGGTCTGCAGGCTTCCTTCCCGTCGTCTCTCCTGGATTCGCAACGGCCCAAACGGTAATCCGGTTTCCCAATCCGTCAAAGAATTCTCCCGTGTAGTCTGGCATCCCTTCCATACGTTTTCTTCCCGGGTTTAACGGAAGCCATGCTCTCGGGTAGAAATTGGCGATCGACGGCACGCAGAACGACCATCCCGCGTCGTTCCAGTCGTCAACACCGTAATGGATGATCGAAGCAAGATGCTGATCCCCCGAAATATGAGTCGCAAAACCTTTCCGGAACTTGCGCAACGCTCTGTTTCTTCCTGATTGGGGCCATCCGTTCGAATCATAATCGGCCACAAGCCTTGTCTTCCCGGCGCCATGAAGGCTCGCCGCATTCGCGAACACGGTCTGAGTCAGCACCACTTTCATATCTGTATTTCTCCAGTCTGCAGACCAAGCTTCGAGGAACGCAAGCTGTCGATCACCGAGGAGTTTTGCTCCCGGAACATCGGCTGTCTTCGGGTCAAAATCGGGATCGATGACATGGTCTGGCCTTCCGCTTCGTGTCGGAGGCACAAGCCCGGCACACCCGGATTTAAACTTGCGGTCTTCGACGACCGCGAAGTTGATCCGTCCGTAATTCAAATCTGTGTAGTACACGGTAATTCCCTGATCGATAGGAGTTGGATCAAAAGGGTCCGGAAGATTACTGGCTTGAGTGCGCTGGACCATGTTCACCCAGTCCGGTGGCATCACATAGCCACCCTGGTTATCCCGGTCCGTCTTGCGGCCGCCCGCGCCCCAGATGTTCCCCTGGTAGACATCGTGGTCATCGGGAATGGTGATGCAGGGGATTTCTCTTGCCAAATCCCGGAACGCCCAGCACCAGAGATACCACTTGTAGAGATAATCAAGGCGAGCTTTTTCGACCGGCGATTTTTGGGCCCGGGTCGGACTCGCTCCTTCATACACCTGATCGCCCGAGAAAAACAAGACATCCGGCCTGTGTTTGGCCACACGGCCGGTCAGATCTTGATGCGGAAACCACACGCTTCCGGTCCAGGAAAAATGGCCGCTGTCCGCACCTCCCCATCCTCGGCCCAGGTTATGATTTCCGGTAAAAGCGGCCACGACGATCGTATCCTTATCCACAGGGTCTCTGCGCACTGTCCCGGCGTAAAAGTGATCTTGGACTGTCCCATCCGCATATTTCATCCTGTACACGACCCGGTAAGGCCAATCCCGGCTCTCGTCCCAGTTTTCGACTCGGAACGTCGCTGTGTAGCCAGGAACAATGATTTGTGTGACCGCGGATTTTTCCCAGTTCCCATCCTTCTGAACCTCAAGGGCTGCGGTTTGTGTATCCTCCTTTCCGATGGGCATCATCTGGGCAGTCATCTTCAAAATGTTTCGGCTTAATGTGTACTGCGCACTGAGCACGGGTCCACACAGGCGGTCAGGATGATGAATGATCTTATCCCCCGAGACTTTCCACTGCCTGAACCAGAACCTGTGATCCCCTTCTCCCGCACCCGGATGCGATACCAGTGCCAGGTTCCCTCTCAGACGGTCGGCGTCGATTCCGGTGAGTGTTAAACTGATGAACTCTTCTCCCGTCACCGGATCAGATCCAGTCAATGTCAGCGTGTATTTTTCTCCATTATGTACGGCCATCAGCCCTAATTCCACTATCTTCAAAGCGATGCTTCCCTTTTTCTCAGCGAGCAACTGATCCTCAGCAAAATCGTACACGAAAAGACTTCCTCTGCCGTCTATGCCCGCAAAAAGACCGGCGCCAGGGCCATGGCTGTGATGAATCAACGCTGCGGCTCTGTAATCCAGCTCACCGCCAGCTCCGAGCAAAAATCCTGTTTTCGCATCCGGCGCAACCTGCTCCGTTTCTTCTACCAGCCCAGTCTGAACGCTCATGTTCAGGCGGCCGTTTTCCTTTCCAAGCCTGTGTGTCAGGAGATGCACAGTCCGCATGGGCTTTTGGCTTGCTCCTTCAACGCATTCCAGCCGTCCGCTGGCGATACGCCAGTCCTGGAGACGGTTGGCCCAGTATTCAGGACCGACCCAATGCCGGTCAAAGGCCCTGAACCATGAACTCTGAAAATCCGCGACTCCACCCTTTCGTGAACAAGATACAAAAAGAATAACCAATAAAATCAAGCTCAGAGCAGCGATCGAGGGTTGAAATCTTTTTTTCTTCATACCTCTGTGGTTTTTAGAGATGCTAATTCTCACTTCATCTCTCCTGAAGTGTTTTCATCCGAAAATCCTTCAAGTATTAGCGAAAAATAAATCCTTTTTGGAGAGGGTCCTCCGGGTCGAAATAAAACCTGCTCTGTCCGGTGATGGACGCACTCCCCGTCACCTCAGGAATCACAGCCTTGTAAACTCCAAATTCCACGACTTCCAGGATCTTCACTTGAAAACTCGTCCCGATAATACTCTCTACAGTGATCGATTGGCCGGGCGCCAGCTCCTCCCGTGTATAATGTACGGCGGCCCTGGCGCTGAGACCTGTTCCCGTGGGGGAACGGTCAACTTCTCCCTCTGCAAAGATACAGACATTGCGGCTGTGATGTTCGGTTTCTATCGGGTTTCCGACAAAAATGGTCCCGTACAGAAATCCCAGCTCTTTATCCGTGGGATGTTCGATCTCCATACTCTCCATGACCGCGCGCTTTATGCGCATTCCCGCGTCAATCAAGCGATTCAAATCACCTTCCCGTAAACCGAGGCCCAGTTCTCTGACATTGCAGACTGCGTAAAAGGCTCCTCCAAAAGCCACATCGCACTGGACAGTCCCGATATCCGGAACATCTATGACCTGATTGCTTTTGTAGACAAAAGAGGGGACGTTCTGGAAAGAGACTTCCTTGACCTTCCCGTTGATTCTGTGTCCGGTCGAGGTGACTCTTCCCGCAGGCGTGTCCAGTTTAACAACAGGATTATCGCCTTTTTTATTGATCATCCCTGTATCCAACACAACCTTTGTGAGAGCGATGATTCCGTGGCCGCACATCGTGCTGAATCCTTCATTATGCATGAACAAGACACCGAGATCTCCATCGTTCGTTACAGGCTCGGTGATTATGGCCCCGTACATGTCCGCATGTCCGCGGGGTTCCCACATCAATCCTGTCCGGAGATGATCCAGATTCTCCTGGGCATAACGCCTCTTCTCCAGGACTGTCTTCCCGGGGATATCTCCGAGTCCTCCAGTAATCACTCTTAATGGCTCACCTGCCGCATGAGCCTCTAGAGTGGTCACTTCCGTCCAATCATCCGGGGGCTTCCAATCATCCGACATTTTTTCCCTCCTCTTCAGTTATCCGCACCGAATAGCTTTAAATGCCTCTTCTTGAAGATGTTTCACTTTTAAATCCTGACAGGCCGACCTTTTGCATCCGGAATACCCGCATCCTCTCAAATCGGGGAACAACTCACTTTATAGATTACACTTTCCCGATAGCCCGTGATGACTTTGTAATAATCGCTCAGCAGCCGGTCTGTTTCCTCCTCTCCTGTATCCACCAACAGCGGACGGCCTTGAAATGAATGGATCTTGTGAGTTGTGGCAATTATTA
>JABAOC010000644.1_pt1 | contig 22532 bp, 18 predicted proteins | sample 7062161 | NCBI WGS metagenome assembly JABAOC01 (sample SAMN14538625, study PRJNA623070) | marine sediment metagenome | biome: marine biome [ENVO:00000428]; feature: marine pelagic biome [ENVO:01000023]; material: deep marine sediment [ENVO:00002113] | place: India: Gulf of Khambhat ... | reverse complement strand
GCAATATTTGTTTTTATTGGAACAATGACTGCTTTACTAATACTTTCAATGATTGCAATATTTTTCGGTAAGATTATTTCCAAAAGAATGAATAAAAAAATCATAAACAAGATAGCAGGAATTATTTTTATAATACTTGGAATAACCTTTGTTATATTATAAAATCAAATATTTTAATAATTAAATCACTAACATATTTTTTTATGGTAAAACCGAGTTCAAATTCCCTCTCTATATTATAGTTTTAAAAAATTAATTTATCAAATAAAATAGGAGGATTTTAACCGAATATCTCCCTTAAGATATATAATTCTTAATCCCTTAAATTTAAATAATCTTAACTAATATTCCATAACTTATTATAAGGGTATTAAAATGAAAAATGAGAATTCAATTCTTTATGTGCAAACGAGTGATACGCCTGAGAGACAGTATTCTCCATTGGTTTTAGCGCAAACTGCAAAAATGATGGATATCGATGCAAAAGTGTACTATCTCGGGCAAGGTCTTCGTATACTTCGTCCTGGAGTTGCTGAAAAGATCAAACTTGGTAGTTTTCCAAGTGTCGCAGAAATGATCAAAAAAACCATGGATATGGGTATAGAAATCTATGTATGTGAAGCTTCTAAGCAGATGCTTGGTTGGGAAAAAGTTGAATTAATATCTGGCGTAAAGATTGTAGGTGCTGCAACTTTAAATGATCTTGTATTGGAATATGGTTCCACAATGTGGTTTTAAAAAAAGATGAGTTTTATTGAGTCCGTGGAAAATAACGCGAAGATTCTCGACGAGAAAAGTGACGAGAATCGGCGAATAAATGAATCCATCATAACCGCTAGATCGTAGCCAAATATTAAAAAGAAAAAAAAGAATTTACTACTTTAGTTATATTATTCTTCTACAAAATGTGCTGTAATTGTGAACGATGTTTCTTCAGGTTTCAAGAAACCAAATGGAAAACCTCTCCCTTGAAGAATAATCGACATGGTAACATTTTCCTGTCCATTAATTGGAGGCTCATTGTAATTTCGTGCAATATCAGATATGTTCCAAGGGCCAACAACTTCACCACGTACGAAATTGATCCCAAAGGCTGCCCATATCGGTGAGTCGTCTGTACTGATCTTTGCATAGGTAAATGCACCACGTAAGAACAATAACTTTTGTTCAGATGTTATATTTAATCCTACTGTAAAATTTAATGTATAGTTTTCATTAACTACTGGAAATGTGTAATTTTTTTCATTAGGATGTTTAAATCCGACTTCTGTGGAAAATCTACTAATATTAAAGAATATTTCTCCCAAATAATTAGTATAATTATCACTACTTGCTTTACTCTTTATTGGAATGCTGCTTTTATCGACCACGTTTGCATTTGAAGGAATAACACTAATCCCAATGAATAAAAGTATTATCCCAAAAATCAATCCTTTTTTTATAGAATCATTTTTCATGATATTTTTCCTCCTAAATTTTGTAATATATACAATAATATAATACAATATAAATTTAACTATGTAAATTGTAAAGTCTTTAACAGAACAATTGTTAGTGGACAGATCTCATCTCAACATTACTATAATGTTATAGATTCTTCTGGCTAAAAACAACATTGGCAGGGGTTATTTTATTGATTTCATTTCCCAAACATTAAATTAATCATTGAAAAAAAGAGATAAGTAAAAGGAATTTTCTACTTTGCTATGGAGAAGATAAAAAACTGCACTCCTTTTGCCTCTACCTCGATAATATCTACTTCTACACTGATTGTGATACCGCCAAGACCAAAAAACATTCCCGTTGAAACAGTTTTTGATTTCCCTGCTTCAATATCGATAAGACCATCGTTTGTTTTATTTATCGCTCCTAGGATACCACCTTCCACATGGATCTGCCATTCAATGGAAAAGATATTAACAGGATTATTATTTGTAATCACTACATTTATCCCAAAGCCACCCCTGATGTCAATTTCTAAATCAGGGGTCTCATTACTTTTTGTAAATACATAAGCTGAACCAGAATTTTCTCCATTTACGGAATCACCAATAGCGCTTATCAGAGCAGTACAATTATCAAGAGAGACAATTAAGCCAAACAAATCTTTTGCTGCCCCATCTGAAGCAAGGAGCTTTGCCTTTTGTTTCCAGATTGTTCCAGAGCGAGTGAACACATACGCCGACCCTGAATTGTCTCCATTATCATCATCATACTCTGCTCCAATGAGAGCAGTGTCGCCATCAAGAGAAACAGAACACCCAAAATGATCTTCTGGTGCTCCATCTGAAGCGAGGAGTTTTGCTTCTTGAATCCAGGTAGTTCCAGAGCGAGTGAACACATACGATGACCCAGCATAGTATCCATTATCATCATCATACTCTGCTCCAATGAGAGCAGTGTCGCCATCAAGAGAAACAGAACACCCAAACACAGCTTCCAGGGTTCCGTCTGAAGCGAGGAGTTTTGCTTCTTGGTGCCAAGTGGTACCGGTGCGAGTGAATATGTATGCAGATCCTGAATCTGCTCCATTGTCATCGTCATAGCATGCTCCCACAAGAGCAGTGTCGCCATCAAGGGAAACAGACCAACCGAAATAATCCCCCATCGTTCCATCGGAGGCGAGGAGTTTTGCTTCTTGAGTCCAAGTAGTTCCAGAGCGAGTGAACACATACACCGATCCAGAATTTAATCCCTTATCATCATCAAAATATACTCCGATGAGTGCAGTGTCTCCATCAAGTGAAATTGAAGCACCAAAATAGTCATTAGGCGCTCCATCTGAAGCAAGAAGCTTTGCCTCTTGGATCCACGTAGTTCCAATTCGGGTGAATATGTATGCAGATCCTGAATTTTCTCCTTTGTCGTCATTCCAATGCGCTCCCACAAGAGCGGTATCGTCATCAAGGGAAACTGAAACGCCAAATGCGTCATCATAGGTTCCATCAGAGGCAAGAAGCTTAGCTTCCTGGGTCCAATTAGTTCCAGTACGTCTGAACACGTATGCTGATCCGGAATCCGCTCCGTTATCATCATCAAAAAGTGCTCCAATGAGTGCAGTATCACTATCGAAGGAGGCAGAACATCCAAATACATCTTCTGTTGCTCCGTCTGAAGCAATTAGTTTTTGTACCTCGTTCCAACCAAAGTGTGTACACTTTTGAGGGGTGTTTAAAAACAGTAAATGTTTTTCAGCATTATTTATCGCATCTTGAATATTGGAACAGTTACCAGGATCATCACCTTCCACATAAAGCGTAATTCCATTTAAATTCGAATTAGAAGTAAATCGTTTTAATTCGCTTCCAGAAATAGATGAAACAATCGTACTTATTAAAAGCATACAAATAAGGGTGCCAACAATTTTCTTTTTCATTATAATCCTCCTTTTATATTCTAATGCGTGGTATAATATTTAAATTCTATCCCTTATCTGGTACATTAAGGATAAAATCTAAATACCAAAACATCTATGAGAATATGGGGAAAGAATATGAACAAAAAGATACTTATCGGCAGTATTATAGCAATATGTATCTTGATTGGTGTATTATTCACCTCTGTCGTTGGATATAGAAATATAGATTCTGATGTGGACGCGTCACCACTGTTCAACATAAGAACCAGTAGGGCGATAGATGAAGAGAGTAGCGATTTGAGTTGTAAGTATGTTGGGAAGGGGGAAGAAAATATTTTATTTATTCCAAAACGGGATAACACAACCTGGAAATTGTATAAATTTAAAGATTTAATTAGAACTATGGATGATAAAACATTAAACAAATTTATTAATGTAATATATCAATTTAAAACTAATGAAGAACATTATAAAATAAATAATATTCCAGCTCAAATAACTGGTCAGTTTTGGGAATGTACATATGGGGAAAATTATTGGTATCCTGGTTGTATATTATTTTCTCTTATTAGTGCTCTACTTTTCTATTTTGTAATTATGCCAATATCGTTAATACGTTTTTTTCTCAATTTAAATACTATTGGTCAGAGGATTACATTTTGCACTTGTAACTACCTTTGTGAATGATAACATATATTGTATGTTTAATTGAAATATTTTCTAACTTAGATTCTTTTGGAATAAAATCACCATTAATAGGATTAAATAATTAAAAATTAAAGGATTAATTGTTGGATTTATAATTCTAATAGATTTCTAATTATTGATAACATTCGCGGAAATCGTTCAAAAAACTATCTAATTATTAGAAGCATCCAAGGAAACCGTTCAAACAGCCATTGTAACAGATGAAGCTCGAAATTAGAAATTTTGTTTTTTTCGGTTTATATATTAAACCGAACTGTTTGTTTGAATACGATTCATGATATATCTTGATTCTGAATCGGTTTAGGAATCCTCCTCTGAATAATTTCAGTATATCAAAAAATCAGGTTTTTAGTAGCTCCTATCAAAATAAGAATCAATATATAATAAACACTATTTCCAGAATGACTTTTGTTTTTTTGATACATCAGCCACCTATGTTGATACATTTGATATTCACTATGCTTTTATTTGACGTAATCGATACGTACCGCCATCATTAAAAATACCGATGCGTTTTCCGACTAAATTTTGTAGATTTTTGGCTGAAAATACCTCTGCAGGGATCTCTATTTCTTTTTGAATTGTAAAAATAAGTTGTGTACAATCATGTTTTGTTTGAATCGAAGATAATGTACCTACTATTTCACTATATGGCTTTAAATTCATAAAAATCCTCTTCTTTTACTCCTCATTTTGATATTTGCTCTACCCTTTATCCTTTAGAATGCAATGAAAGTACGATCTCAAAAACTGAATCATATACCATCTGTGGTTTCTCGTTTTTTAACTCCCAGTAGTTGATCCATCTTTTGAAGAACGTAATTGCTAGATTGTTTTCTAACTTGATCAAGTAAATGTTCTCTTCATGTGACATAGCTATAAATATGTACTTTAGTATATATTTGTGATAAAAATGGTGTTAGGTATTTGCCTAACTGCGGGGGTGTATACGTGGTGCAAATTCAGTTAATTCCAGAAAAATATTGGAAAATTTTAGAAACGCTTTATGACCGGGAGGAAGAGATCAAGATTGGATTGAAAAATGAGAGATACCATCATAAGACACTGGCAAGAAAAATCGGTGTAACAGAAGCAACTATAAGCGAACCTTTATCAGACCTAAAAAAGGGGGGTTATGTTAAAGGAGAGAGAAAAAGTGTATATAAAGGGGGGATACAAGAGGATCTTATTCTTACCGACGAAGGAAAAATCGAGGTTATTGTTCATCAACCACTTCAAGTCAAGACTATTAAAAGTACGATCAGGCAACTAAAAGAAAAGCTCCATAGGATGCCAACAGTTGATGAGTTAGCTTGTACGATGGGGAGGGATCCTAAAGATAGTGCTGTCCGCCGTATGATATTTGCCGTTGGATCAACAGAGGATTGGCATCCACCTGATCAAATGAAACCGTCAGAGTTTGATCAATTTGAAAAACGTGTAATTAGCATCAAAAGGAGTAAAAAGAAAAGCTGAATGGATGCATGGCAGCCATGACAGTAATCAACTATTTTCAGCGTACTAAAAATAGTCTCCCGTCAATAGATATAAAAACTATTAAATTTACTGGTAAAGTGCTTTTAGAATATTTGAAAATTCTTATAGTCTGAGATAAAAATTGATTAATTGATAGACTTGTTATCCAAAGATACTATTAAAACTCTACTTACCTACACATTAATCCTTGTTGGAGAATGCCGGTACGGAACACTTATTTTAGCGGTAAACGATTTCTGAGATACATTTCTTGATAAAAGTTTATCAATACAAAAGGATTCTATATTTATTTTGTTACTATATAGAAAATCATGCTTAAATATGCATAAAATGTAGACATTTTCGGTTGGTAAAACGATTCGAAGAAATAAAAAACAATGCAGAATCAACAGATATAAAACCTAATTTTATACTAGTAAGTTAGGGGTTCAATTCCCGATGCGAGTTTAAAAATATATTTTTTAGAAGTTAATTGAAGTTACTATTTTTTTAAAAAAAAGAAAAAAAGAAAGGATTTTATAGAATCCGTGGAAAATGCACATTTATGCCTAAATAATAAATTCAAATCTCATCCATTATCTAAAAGATAAATATTCATTATAAGTGTATAATTTCGATTGAAACAACCATTTTTGACCAAAGATTTGAGGATGTAATAACATCTTCCCCAACAAATGCAATTCGTAACGGTCCGATTTCATTATTAGGATCTATTTCTGAATAATATGAACTATCTTCCTTGTATGCAAGAATCATAACTGCTGTTTCATTTGATATTATATCCCCTGTTTCATTATAAACATCTACATAACCTAGGGTTTCATTCATCGTGTAAGTTGCTGTCCATCCGTCATCAGAAATAACACTAATATTGTATTTATCAGGAAGATTTGGTATTTTATCAAGTAATGTAGTTATACGGACTCCTTTATATTCAAGGATATCACTGATTACAACAGAATCGGGGAGAAGTTTAGTTTTAATATAACCCCCTGTTCCTGAATAGGAATCTAAGGTTTCAATATCTTCAAGAGTAAAGTTAGATTGATAATCATCAAATATTACTGTTAAAAGAACAGATGGTTCCTTCTCTTTTCCGTTAGTTGTTACATTATTCTCGATGCACCCAACAGTGAGCATAATAATCATTAAGAAAGCAAGCATATTTGCTAATAGAAATCGTCTTTTTGTCATGCGGTATACGCATTATAGAATGTTATAAAAACATTTTGAAAAAATATCGAAAATTATCTTTTCGATAATTATGACAGAAGGATAAAGTATTGGAAATAATTAAAAAAAGGAAGGTTTTTAGAAAAAACTTTTAGTTTTTCGACGACCTTCTCTGCGAAAAGTCGAAGGTAATCACTTTATTATATGGCAGAACTAAAGCAATTTTTATATTATAGTTTATAGGACTAAAGAAAAATATTTACCGGTAATAACGGGATAAAATCCCTTCCCTGCATCCTTCATTATCATATCGCAATTTATAAAAAGGAATTAGCCATTTTGATGTATGCTTCTTGATATGGTTTTTATTAATTTGTTAACACATTTCGGGTCTGAATCCCGGTATCCGCATCTGCTGGAGTTGAACTAATAATGAAAGTAAAAATTGGAAATAGAGTTGAATTAATTGAAATGACTGATACTTGGACTAAATTAGAAAAAGGTTCAAAAGGAACTGTGACTGAAATCGAAGAAGATCAAGATTTAATTTGGGTCAAATGGGACAATGGTGAAAAATTAGCATTACTGGAAGGAATTGATAAATTTAAAATAATTAAATGATTTAAACTATTAAAAATTTAAATAGAGAAGTAAAATCTCATCATTTTTTAATAATTTGATTAATCGCCGCCAGGATTGACATTAATAAAGAACAAGAAAATAAACGCACCCTGGTTTCTCGTATCGGATCCTTCTGGTATCTCAACGGTCATAACAACTCGTGTCGGTCCAAAACCTAGAATTAATTTCGAAGATACCGTTGTTTCTTCTCCTGCGAGGATAGTATCAAGCGAACCAGCGCTTTCTTTTCCTAGGAATATTAAACCACCATCAAAGGTAATTTTCCAGGTAATATCTTCAGCTTCAGCAAGAGCTGTGTTTTTAATCGTTGCAGTTACTTTGAATAGACCTCCTTTGATTACCCCGACGTCTACTTTTGGTAATACTATCTGCATCAGATATGGATCTGACCAATAACTGACAGAATCGTTTATATCTTTTGCACGTACTTCTATTTCATAATCGTCAACATCTTGCCATGCATGTGATATGGTTACTGATTGACCAGAATTATATGGACCAAGCCAATCACTTGTAGTGCCATCATCCCAATCGAACATGTAAAATATTTGATCTCCTTCAGGATCGGTTGTAGTTGCTGTATATTCATACTCTTTATTTGGCTTTCCTGCGGTAGCTCCATCGACGATTGGAGGATCAGGTGGATAGCTAGTACCAACTTGCATTTGTTCTGAATAAGGAAGGTGGTTAGGAGCTGTCACAATAATTGTTGCTTCTTCTGGAGATTCAATATAGATACTTAATTGAGTCTCACCGTTTGCATCAGTTACATTTTTTGCATATGTACCATTTTCTTGACTAACACAAACTAATGCTCCTTCAAGTGGATCATCATCACTTTCAACAGTAACTTCTATTATACTTGAGCCATATTGTACCATTACCGGATGTTTAACCGTTAAATTTTGTGGAAATGTTGTCCATACTTCCATGGTAGGATCACCATGAACATGAAACATTTCAAATTCACATCGAGAAGCTGTTTCAGAGGGAGTCCATGGATAGGGATCACAACCCCCAGGAATAATATATTTGTCATACATCCAGAATTTCCCATAATTCATAACTTGTGAGATTCGATAAACCTCTGTCGTAAATGGATTGCTTGAATTGCTGTTTGGATAGTCAGGATCAAAATCAGACCACATAGCATCGTACATTCCGACACAAAATTCATCGTTATACCCACTATAACTTACTCTTGTAGAAGCAATTACTGCAGAAAATCCTTTATTTTCGACTCTAATTCCAACTTCACCTATCGACTCCCAATTACCTGCATTATGATCGGTTTCTCCATCGAACCATCCACTATCACAGTGGAGTGCATACATAATAGGATACATTTCTCCATTGCTCAGATCATTAGCAATATGTGTAGTATCAAACTGTGGTGCAGACCATCCTGTATAAGTATATCCATCATTTTCGGCGGCCCCATGATCTCTATGGTTTGCAATAATCACACCATCATTGATTGCATCAATTACTCCCTGGGTGGAACCTGGAGGAGTTGTACCTTGATACTGCCTATTACAGTTATAGCCAAGAGGATCCAGAAAATCGTAGATTCGTTCAGATGTGTAAACAAAATAACGTCCACCTTCTTCTTTCGCTGCAAGGAGAATATCATCAAACCAATTCTCATCCATATATGGAGTTTTACTGTAATTCAAAATTTTATTAACTACCACTGTCAGTTCATCTTCATCTTCCACAGATATTCTACCTGTATGCAATTCTGGAAGGTAATCATTTCCCTCCAGTGCTACATACCAATGATCGGTACCAGTAGCAAATCCATGGTAAGGATGTGTATATAAATAATTAACCGGTACATGGTCAGCATCTCCAACAATTAATAGGAAAGAAGGTGGCAGTTCCCAGTTATTATAAGCATCATCCATATAATCACATAGATCATCTGCTGTAGTTCCAACATCGGACCATTTTACAACTTTTGTTTCAACTCCTGTCTGATGACGCCATTCAGCTAATGGTAAAATTTCATCATAGAAATCATCGTAAACAACGATTAATAGATCCGCTCTATCACTTAGCACATTTCTCCTATTCAATTGTGGAGTATGGATTTGTGGTCTTTCCACACTATTTGCATTAATTAAAAAGGCATCAAAGAGCGATTGAAAATATATTGAACGCAATCTCTCAGGGATAAATTCCCCTGTTCCACCAATGAAATCTATGTTTATATTGATATCCTTATAAAGTTTTAATGTGCTAGTTGCAGGATTATATAAAAATGGAAAAACAGTAACCATTGCTATCCTACATCCACGCATAATCATAACAGGTCTATATTCAACAACGGATGATGGATAATAGTCATTTGTTTGGTAAAAACTTACATTCTTTGTAAATGGCGGATCTACATAACCATCCGTTTCTGGTTTAGGCGGTTGAGATGGATATATATTATAATTATTGAGAAGTATATGATTAGATGTTTCATAATTGAGATCGATCTCAGCATTTTGAGGAACTCCTATGTAGAAACTAATAATTGGTAATTCAGCTTTTCCATAATCAGCAGTAAATCCACAATTCTTTAGTTTTAACTGATTATATATTATACCTTCTGCTTCAATTACATAATTATCAAAATTTTCTACTGATACGTCAATACCAATATACCTAATGAATCTATTTTGACTATATCAATTGCATAATCATTTAGTGTGTTCTCTTCACTCCCTTGAGTTGCGGTAACTAAGGGGATAGAACTCAATAGTAAAACACTTGCTATAACTATCGCTCCCAATTTCCAAAATTCGCTATTATAATTGCGTATAACTTTCATATTTACCCCACTATTATATAATCAGCCCTTATATTAAAAATTTTCCTTTAATCATCAAAAATTCATAGACTTGAAAATAAACAATGGTATAACTATTAAAGATAAAAAAAGAGGAAAAATCCCTCTTAAATTATATTTTAGTTACCACCTGGATTAACCTGTATAAAGAACAATAATACAAATCCATCTTGATTTCTATCATCCATTGATCCGAATGGCTCTGCTGCACTAACTGTTACTGTTGTTGGTCCAAAACCTAGTATAAAATTTGATGTTACGGTGATTTCTCCCTCTGCACATATATCATCTGTGCCTGTGGTTTCTTTGCCGATAAAGGCACCACCCTCAAGTGTGATAATCCAATCTACATCACTTGCTTGAGCACCGCCTTTATTTTCGATAAGAGCGCTTACTTTGAATAATCCACCTTTAATAATCCTGATATTTATGTCTGGAGCATGAATTGTAATTAAAAATGGTTCTGACCAACCTCCTTCTGCATTTTGTTCATTCTTAGCTTTAGCCTTTATTTCGAAGTTTCCACCTTCATACCAAGTATGTGCTACTGTTATCTCTTCACCGGATGCATAAGGCCCTATCCATTCTTCTACTGTATCATCTCCCCAATCAATGTAATATTTCACATCTTCCCCTAAAGGATCTGTCGTTACAAATGTAAATTCATACTCTTCTCCAATTTCTCCTTTTGTGGGTCCACTTATTTCGGGTGGATAAGGTCCAGACATTGCAGGACTTACTACAAGGGCATAATCAGCATCCAATTCAGGTGTTTCAACATGACTATCATTAATAATTTCGTCTGCATGAACCTGTATGGTCCATCCTCCATCCTCCGGATTCTCGACAAATACACATTCAACTGTGTTTTTTGTATCCGCGCTACCACCAGTTGTTGACCAAACACCATCTAGAAGACCATGATTTCCCCAATATTCATCACCACTAGGTGATATTACCTTTAATGTTAGGTCATTAATTCTGTGTTGTTCTTGTACCGCAGGATTGCCAGGTAGATCAGCATAGCTCATTGTTACCTTTAATGATGGTTCACCTTCATCAACTGAAATGGAATGTTCTGCGACATCAAAAGGTTCTAAAATCTCTGTTTCGTCAATTATATAAAATTCATCTCGTAAATCATACATTGTTTGTAGATTTGGCATACCCCATCCTTGTTTCATTCTAGAATGATCTTCAGATGTACCATTAAATGGGTATTGATATGCAGTGTTAATCAGCATAGCTTTTGCAGTCGTAAAATGTGCCTTATTTTCAAATACAGTTCCATTTGGATCAACTTCATTACCAAATATTCCATCTGACCACATTTGGAAAAATAGTCCAACATGACCAGCGATAATTGGTGTAGCTCCACTGGTCCCTCCAAAAGTAGAGGTATAGTCTGAATTTCCTGGATAGCCAACAGTGTAAATATAATCATAAAACTGTGTAAAGGTCGGCTTTATTCTTCCATCAGATGCTGGACCAATACTTGCACCATTGCACCAGCAGTCATCTGATCTATCTAATGTGTCATAGTGATATAGTGCACCACCTGATATGATATTTTTTGCCCAAGCCTGCGGTCGAGACATTTGATCACCTGCATTACTTTGAGATTGGCAATGGACTAAATCAAAATCAAATATTGCAGCATCGGTATCTGCGGACTCTGTTTGATAATTAAGTGTACGGGGACTTCCAACACTGGCTGTTTGAAATACAGCATAATATGGTGATTCTACCAACTCACCAGAATGTGTATATCGATTTGGTCCTGCCAAACCAATAGTATTATAATCTGCAACAATTCCTTGACCAGCAGGGAGTAAACCCCTTCCCTTTGCATCTCCTGTACCATCTCCAAAGCATATACCAGATGTTGCAGCACCATGTGAGGCGCTTCCTACTGTTCCATGCTGAATTAATGGTCGTGATTGGAAATCTACATGATTAAGGTTAAATCCGTTATCAAATACTTCACCTCGAACGCCCGATCCATTATATCCAGCCACAGCTTCAATATAGTTTGCTCCACCGATTTTCCGGGCATTATCCATATCAACTTCGTACGGACCCCATCGATCAACAAACAACACCTCATCCCATCTAATTAATTCAAAAAGTTGTTCGGGTGTGAGTGTTGCCCTAACAAGAAATTTACCAGCATCAGCAAGATTTACTTTACCACCCATTTCTATAATACGGTTGGCTACGATTTCCTTCTGTTTGATAGTTAAAACTTGAATATTATAGCATTGAATTGGATAAGTCTCTTCTGCTAGATCAAAGTTATCTAGCATATATTCTTCGAGTCGATAAGCAGGATGATATGGCCCTATCCAACGAACATAGGGAAGATTTTTTACTTGTGCTCGAACTTCATCATCCATCTCAACAAGATAAGCAAATTGTGCGATATAATGACGAACTTTTCCACCGAGAGACTTAATCGCTTCTTTAAATTCTTCTAGTGGTTGCGTATAGAATTGGACAATGAAAAGATGTGTATCATCATTAGCAGCGATTGATGATTCTACCTGAGGAATCCAAACAAGTGGATCGAATTGAGCATAACGTAGACCAATTACATATGAAGCATCAGTAATACGAACAAAATTTTCTCCATCTAGACTGATTCCATAGAATGGAATAATAGTATCATCATCAAGTTGTTCTTCCCAGAGATGTAACCGAATTTCAGTATCAGGAACAGCTATTACATGTTTATTAATAATTTCTGTTACGTTATCAGAAAAATAGTCTGAATTATTCTCAAAGGTTACTCCCATTGATGTAAATGAGGTTGCCAAAAGCGCTAAAGATATTACTAGCCCTAAAATTAGTGTATTTCTTTTATTTTTCATATTTATCCCCTTAATTAAATGTCTTTATTAGTTGTAATGATACAATAGGATTTAAATGTTTTGTGGTAAATAAAATAGACAATATTTATCACATTTTCTTATACGGACATTATTATATCATAAATTTATTATAAAAATAAAAACTGACGTAGTATTGAAAAGATAAGTGAAAATCTTTCTATAATCAAATGTAACAAATTTAAATTGAAAGCAAATGCTTTGTTCTTTGGCATCGTGACTTCTAATGGATCTGACCATTCACTTTCATCTTCTTTAATATCTTTTGCTTTAACTCGAATAAAGTATGTTCCTTTCTTATCCCACGAATGACTCACATTAGTAGGTTGACCAGAATTATATGGTCCAAACCAATTACTATATGTTCCGTCACCCCAATCCCACTTATAAAATACCTGATCATTATCTGGATCTATGGTAATAGTTGAATAGGTATATGTAGATTCTGCTTTTCCTGATGTTGAACCCGACGGTTTTTCAGGTTTACCGGGAGGATTATTGATTTGTGTTAAATTTACGATAAATGAATGTGCCCCTTGTGCACCTATATAGGGGTGGTATTCCATTCTATTGGAATTATCTTCTGCTTGGATATAATAATCTATAGTGGCCCCATTTTCTTTAGGATAAATACTAGCTTGATAATAATCGTCACCCATGGAAGTCATTTGAACTGAAGTCCAATCTCCATTATTTTCTCTCCAATAAACACATGTTGAATTAATGACAAGATTTTCTCCACTATACGGTACAATTTTTGCTTGTATATCAACACCATCATCACCATTTTGAAAACCATATAACGGAGTATGTTCTATGTAAAGCATATATCGATCGGGAATTCCTTTAGCTCTACAATGGAGCGCATCAGTGTTATACCAAGATCCAGAAAATCCAAGAACTTCGTAGCCTGGCATTGCATTTTCATAGGTTTCGATCGCATCATCATCCCAAACACTCCCTGTTGTTGGGATAAGTACTTTTGTATTTAAAATAAGACAGTTTATATAGGGTTCTTGCAAATGGGTGTACACCCTTTCGATTTTAAAAGGTGTTCCGTAACAACTAGTTTGATTTTCAAAATAACGTACAGCTTCTTCAATCTCATCATAGTTAGAATGACTAGAAGACACCTTAATAATCATGATTTTATCAGGTGCTAAAAGTTTTGCCCAGCAGTCAATATGTTTAATGTATTCTCCAAGCGCATCTGGAACAATGTGATAGGTTGTAACACCAAGATACTCCTCTACAATTTCATTAATTTCTTGATGTGTATAACCAGCATTTTCAGACCATACTAAATTGGTTGAAACGGATATTCCTTGACCATCTGTCATATAATTCCCTCCAGCATGAGTGAGAGGCATTTTGTAATATGACAGATCTTGATCATTAGCAAAAACACTTGGAATATTATTATCATTCGGACGGGGCCGGTTATAGGTAAAATCTATTACTTCTAACTCATCATTACCAGAAAAAATGAACCATGGGCCATAATCTCTAGTCCAATGAGAGTCTGAAAGCGCAATTAAGTAACTTGTGTTGTCAGTATCAACACCATTTGCTTCATACAATGATTCAACATAGTTTGCTTGACTTTGACTGGAAACAATAGTGATAACCTCTATTTCTTCTGACATTTCTGCAATTATTTGATATGAAATGCCAAGAGGATAACGTATTAATACCCCTTCCATTGGTTCAAATTCAGCAGGTTGCCGTATTGATCCTGGAGGTGCATTAAGCAATTGGAAATTAGTAGTTGCTTGAGAATTCTTGATTTCATAAGTTTCAGCTGTTACTAAACCAAAACTTGTGGTAAGCAAGATTGTTAAAGTAGTAATATAAAGTAACTTTGCTTTCCATTTCATTTTTTATACCTAACTAGCTACCATTTATTAGATTATGATTTTTAAAACGTCATATTTTCGATGATTTTATCATAAGCTTAAATATTGATTATCCGCCAGGATTGACATTAATAAAGAACAAGTAAATAAATGCACCCTGGTTTCTCGTATCGGATCCTTCTGGTATCTCAACGGTCATAACAACTCGTGTCGGTCCAAAACCTAGAATTAATTTCGAAGATACCGTTGTTTCTTCTCCTGCGAGGATAGTATCAAGTGTACCAGCGCTTTCTTTTCCGAGTAATATTAAACCACCATCAAAGGTAATTTTCCAGGTAATATCTTCAGCTTCAGCAATTGCTGTGTTTTTAATCGTTGCAGTTACTTTGAATAGACCTCCTTTGATTACCCCGACGTCTACTTTTGGTAATACTATCTGCATCAAATATGGATCTGACCATCTACTACTAGCTTCCTCAGTATCTTTGGCTTTGACCTTAATCTCATAATCGCCTATCTCTGTCCAAGCATGAGTTATATCAATAGAATCTCCTGAGTTAAATGGTCCTAGCCATTCAGTTGATGTTCCATCTCCCCAGTTAAACATGTAAAATATTTGATCTCCTTCAGGATCGGTTGTAATTGCTGTATATTCATACTCTTTAATTGGTTTTCCTGCAGTGGCTCCATCGACTATTGGAGGATCGGGTGGATAGCTAGTACCGGTTTGTATTGAACGATTATAGGGAATTTTATTATAAGCTGTTACCACTAATTCTACACCATCTTCAAAAAATGGGATTGGTTCACTAAGATTGATTGAAGTTTGACCCGTTTCATCTGTATATCCACATCCCAACAGATTGAAATTATTAGAGAGAGCACAAAGAGCACCCTCTACTTCTTCAACTTCTACATCAAAAGTTGTTGCACCAATTGGAATGATTGAATCATGGTTAACGATCATTTCAGTTGGTGTATCTGTTCTAACTTGTAAAGAAGGATCTCCAAACACAGTCCAGGTATCAGTCTCATCATAGCAACTTGAACCATATTCATCCATCATATGCATTGTTCCTTCAAAACATAAAGCACCATATGTCGTTCTTCTATTATCTTCATATGTTTCTATCAAAATATCAATTATTTCATCTTGGGCATCCATTGGTGGATTCCAACTTTGGCTTTGTGAAGAGGCAAACATACCAATTGCTCCTGTTGGTTCTCCATCATTGGTTGCTCTTAGCCAAGCTTCTGCAAAACACGTATCATAACTATCAAACTCTCCATTGTTACATGCAACAGAAGAAATAAACGGAAGCATATTGTCATTTGTTAATGCATTGACATTATTATTGCTAAAACCTGTTGTACCCCATGAAGTTGGAGATCCGTGACCACAGTAATTTACAGTGCTGCGCCCATCATTTATTGCTTCAGTTACCATACTTGATGTAGCAGTTGGATCGTATATTTGGTCAACAATAGAATAGGTGTAATCTAACAAATCATCCCTTATATTATCCATATGTTCATCATCATATTCACCGTCATCACCAGGGCCTTGATTAGAAGCTATACCTGTTCCATTATGATACCAATCTGCACCAGATTGTGGATATTTTTCATATTCAATGGATCTTTCAACTTGCGTTGCCAACTGATCTGTGTTTTGTGCGGAAAATCGACCCACAAATAAATCTTGGTAATTATCATCACCAACAATGTAAGAATAACTTGGATCAGATGCACTAGATGTATATGGAGAGGTATATAGTGTTGGAACTTGTGCTGCATCACCTACTAATAATACGAAGGCTAGACCATAATCATTGTAATAATTTTCAATATATGTCTTGATCGCATTGGCATTTCCAATCGTTGAAACATTTACCATTTCTATTGGAATTCCCCTCATATTTTTCCATTGAACAAAAGGTATCATGGAATCCCAAAAATCATCATATGTAATTACGAGCATATTTCCTTGTTCTTCTACTGGATTGTATTGGTTATCAAATATAGTTTGTAAATTGATGAAATGGTTTGTATAAATTTGACTAAAATCTCTATCAATTTTTAAGGGTAAATTGTTCCTATTTATTATATTAGTTGTATCGGGGCCATCAGAATAAATTTCTATTGTAACATCATTATAGAAGCGCAATTTTTTTTCAAAAGGATTATATTGAAAAGGATTAACTTCAACCACTATGCCTCTAAAATCACGTAATATGTAAGGTTCTCGTAGTTCTGCAATTTCTTCTGGAAACCATTTGTCTTCATTGTATATTTCATCAAATTCATATGGTGTTTCTTCTGGATTTACTGATCGGGGTAGATGTCCTTTTGAAGGTATTATTCGAACATTGTCAAATTCTTTGTATTGAGATTGTTTAACCTCGATTTCCATTTTAGAATTATCAGGAATAATAATGCTTCGGCAAACATTAGGAAGCTCGGGTTTTCCCTTTATCATTATATTTGATTCATCATCTAAAACAATTTTTAAATAGGTATTTCCATCAATAATTATATTCTCAGATGAATATTCATGTATTTGATAATTGATTGATATGGTATCTTCCTTATTTTCAATCGTTATTACAATATTATCATTATATTGATTTATCCTATTAATGTTAGAGCCGCTTAAACTAGGCATTACACTTGTTATAACAAAAACAAGTGCTACAATTAATGCAATATTTTTTCCACCAAAAATTCTCTTCATATTATGTCTCCACATATTTTTCAGTACATAAGTTGCTTTAAGCCCCCTATAGTATTTATATAAATATATTAATATGGACTATTTATCTTTTTGCCTTCAGTTAATTAAAAATAAGAAGTTGGGAGAGAATCTCCCAATTATAGCTAGACTAACTGCTAACCACCAATTTTTATATTGATTAAGAAAAACAAGATAAAACCACTTTGAGTTCTTGAATCTGAAACTCCATCTGGTATCTCTGCAGTAACAGTTACTACTGTATTTCCTAATCCAATTATTAAACCTGAAGATGCTGTTATTTCTCCATTTGCAGGTATATCATCTGTACCAGTAGTTTCTTTGCCGATAAAGGCACCGCCCTCGAGTGTTATCTTCCATTCTACACCATTTGCAGGTAAAGCTCCAGTATTTTTAATTGGTGTTTTTACCTTAAATAATCCACCTTTTGTCATACCCACTTCAAGTCTTGGTCCTTGGGTTATTGTAACCGTATGTGGTGATGACCAATTACTTTCTTTATCATGAATATCCTTGGCTTTTGCCCTTACTTCAAAGCTTCCTCCTTCTTCCCAAATATGCGATGCACTTCCTGTATCACCAGAATTGTATGGTCCTACCCATTCACTTTCTTTACCATCGCCCCAATCGAACTTGTAATAGATTTGCTCTCCTTCAGGATCGGTTGTAGTTGCACTAAATGTATATTCAACATCAGTCATACCATTATTTGGCCCATCAGGTATTCCAGGAGTTTCTGGAGGTTCACTAATGCCTTCTAATCCTGCCCAGAGGTTCCAATTTCCGGGATAACCAATTGCGGTAAGTGTTGTCCATCCGCCTCCTTCATAGTATAGATATCCACCTTTTGGATTACTTGAATCTGTATCAAAACCACAAGGAAATTCACCAACGCCATGATCCCATGCTACACCAACCCATACATCTTCGCTTGCATTTATAACATATGGATCCGATAATGATACATTGACCCAATCATTTTCTGCAGGTGATGTAAATGATACTTCTATTGCTAGAGATCCAGGTTCTGAGGTCGTACCTGCTTCCCAGATACGTACGTAACCATCGTGTGCAGGTTGTGGTGTACCATCTGGCCATCCATGCATAACTCTTACCTTAAAAATCCCATAACCATCATATCCACTAAGCTCTGTAGGTGTTAATCTTATTGCTTCGGTTAATTCTCCTCCAGCGGTTAGACCAAGAGCATTTTCACAAGTACCATCATCATAATGTAACCAATCAGTAGGCATTACACATAATGAAGTTTTCGTACTAATCCATTTTATTTCGCTCTCAACTTCATTATCAACATTAAAATTTTTTGTCCCTGTTACTGTTGTTGCAGTAACGAAAAGCAGCATACATATCAATATACTTACAATTTTTTTCATATTATTCCTCCCAAATATAAATACAGGTATTATTAGTATCGGACAAAGACTATATAAATATTTTTAATAAAATTATAAAATTTCTGTTGAGACAATTTTGTAATAAATGTATATTTTATACGATTTCCATACTATTTCGTAAGTGAAAACTATAATTTTACCTAAGGAAGCATTCTTGAACAGCGTTTTACTATTAAAAATCGAAGAGATTTTTTTGTTTTATTATATTTTCAATAGCTGAAAATTTATTTAAAACCGGCTCTACTCTTTCCTTAGAGAACTGATGCTTATCGCACAATATTTTGTATATTTTTTCGTTATCTGGTTTTGACCATTTCAAAGAATAATCATCTTTAACCTTGGGTTTTAGAAATATATCGCGGATTTCTTTAATATCTTGTATTGTAGGAACATCAGATCCTCCTACAATAGCTACTGCGTTTTCCACATTACCTGCTTTTTTAATAAGATTTAAACTTTTTTTAGAACCGTAACCTTTGATTCCATCATTATAATCTGTTCCTATTAGTATAGCCATATCAACGAGTTGTTTTTGAAGAATATCGAGTGATTTAAGTGTAGGTTTCAATCTTATTAATTCAGGATTTACTTTTACATACGCTTTTTTATTTGGTAATTTTCTTCTTCCAGATGATGTTAAATTTCTTATTAGTATTGGAGAACCAAACAATAAACAATCGAAATCCTGAGAACCAACTGCATATGCGTCGCCTCTCTTAACCATATAACTAGCTTGACCTTCACCTTCAGAAGGTGCTTGAATATAGGGGACTCCTAACGCATCGAGCAGTTCTTTGCTTTGTTTTATTATTTCATCTGTCACTCTTGAGGTTTGTTGTGCTTTTGTTTTAGCTTTTTCCAAATCTCCTTTTTCTAAAGCTTCTTTCCATTCTTTCTCTGCACGCTCTTTTCTTTCCCTACGTTGTTCAATTGTTTTTGCTTTCAATTGATGAGGTTCACCATCAAAAATATATACTGGTCGTATTCGTGCATCAATCATATTAGCAGTCCTATGAAAAAGACCCGAAAGATGTGATGTAATCTGACCTTTAGAGTCCTTTAAAGGAGTTCCATCTCTTTGTCTAATAATAGATAAAAATTGATGAAGAACATTGTGTGCATCTATTACAATTACTCTATCATGCAAATCATGAAACGAGATTTTTTCTTTTTTGAATAAATCCCCAATATCGACGCCCATCAAATTTCAAAATAGATTTTGTGAATATAGATTTTCCCACGACGATATGTTTATAGGAGTAAATAGTATTTCTCCTTCGATGAAACGCGACCTAATTTCTATGTTAGATGTCAAAGATGATTTAGAAGAGATAATTGATAACGGAATCAAGTTAAAACAAAAATCAAAAAGAGGAGAATCTATTGAATTAATGAAAGGAAAAACCTTGGGAATGATTTTTGAAAAATCGTCCACACGAACAAGAGTGTCATTTGAAGTAGGAATGATAAAATTGGGAGGTCAATCAATTTTCCTTAGTACAAACGATATACAGTTAGGGAGAGGAGAAACAATAGAGGATACCGCTCTCGTGTTATCACGGTACCTCGATATAATTATGTACAGAGCTAAAAGTCACAAAGCTATGATAGAACTTGCCCAACATGCAACAATACCAATTATTAATGGGCTTGATGATGAAGAACATCCTTGTCAAGTTATTACTGACTTGATGACAATCAAAGAACATAAAAAGACGTTTAAAAAATTAAAATTTGTCTACATTGGTGATGGAAATAATAATATGGCTCACTCATATCTTCTGGGATGCGGTATTGTTGGGATGGATATAAGGATTGTAGCTCCAAAACAATATTGGCCAGATGAGAAATATGTTATAAGAGCAAGGAAATTTGGAATTACAATCGAAGTAACTGATAACATAAAAGGTTGTGCAAAGGACGCAGATGTCATTGCAACGGATACCTGGATTTCCATGGGAGATGAATCAGAGAAAGAAAAACGTATCAAAGAATTTCAAGGTTATACGATTGATCAGAATATTATGAAACAAACAAAACCTGATGCTATATTTATGCACTGCTTACCTGCTTATTATGGGTATGAAGTTACAAAAGAGGTAGCTCATGGAAAACAATCTGTTATCTTTGATGAAGCAGAAAACAGATTATGGGCTCAAATTGGGATTATAGTATGGTTAAATAAGTAATTGACTTTAAAATTTAGGTAAGTATTTTATCTAAAACTTTTTTTCTCGTAGCAAATTTTATCTCTTGTGCTATCCTCCGTCCTGTTGATAAATCCGGCTGAATAAATTCAGAATAAGGAGAACCAGAAACATACGGATTAGTACCTGCAACGATACGAGCAGAAATTTCAAAAACCTTAAACTCTAGATTTTCGGTAACCACAGTTTCTAGGCAAAAGGAGCCAATCACACCACCGAAGAGTTTAATTGATTTTTCTACAACTGCTTTTCCCATTTCAAAGACGTTTGGTAATAATGATTCTCTCATAACTATCGGGATATTGCCCGTTACTACAAATGTTGGATGTATACCTAGTTCTTCTAACTCTGCGATTGAACCCAATCTTTGCACCTCATCAATGGTTGTTTCATCTCGCCGATCCATTGATAAAAGTTGCAGACTTCCTTTAGTTAATCTATATGCGTTATTTTGAATGGGTGAATAAAAATAGTGAAGATAATAACGAGTTCCCATAACAAATTCTTGAATGGTATACGATTTGTCTTTTTTGACCCGTTTTGAAAATTCATCGTACGTTTTTGCAATGAAAAAGTCTTTCCCTCCCTTAGCTCCATGATATTTCACAATTACAGGGATATTGATTTCTTTTGGATCCTTTATTTCCTTAGGCATCGTAAGACCAGCACCTTCAAGCCAAGTTCTTTCCTTTTTCCGGTCCGATTCCCACATAAGGACATTTCTATTACCAAAAGTAGGTAAATTTAACGTTAAGAATTTTTCAGCTCCAAGATACTCAACGAAAGAACCATGAGGAATAATGATGACATTTTTTTCTTTCAATTCCTCAGCATAATTAACTATGTCTTTATACTTGTCAACAATGAAAAATTCATCTGGTTTACCATGAGGGAAAGCATCATAATATTTTTTCCGTTCTCCAATAGAAATACCAAGAGTTTTAAATCCTTCCTTTTTAGCACCATTAAAAATTTGAAGACTTGAATGAGAACAAACAGTAGCTATAACAAGATTCTTTTTATCATATGATGTAAGCATGTCATTAATATTTATATGGGTCATTGAATTGACACCCTTACAACCCTTTAACAAACACCCATGTTTTATTAGTTTCGATTAAAAATTGTTTAAATTAAAATTATCTTCTGTTATCTCTAAGTGATTCTATAATTTCTTTACCAAACTCGGTAAGTTTG
>JABAOC010011084.1_pt1 | contig 22540 bp, 23 predicted proteins | sample 7062161 | NCBI WGS metagenome assembly JABAOC01 (sample SAMN14538625, study PRJNA623070) | marine sediment metagenome | biome: marine biome [ENVO:00000428]; feature: marine pelagic biome [ENVO:01000023]; material: deep marine sediment [ENVO:00002113] | place: India: Gulf of Khambhat ... | reverse complement strand
TTGAATGCGGTTTCGTCCTGAGACAGGGACAATATCTATTTGAAGATTATGCATTTTAAAAATTGCTTCTGCTATGGCTGAGGTATATTTACCTTGATTGTCATGGAAAAGGCTTCCTGACTGGCCAACAAGAGTACCATCAACATCCGTATAGATAGTCTTAATTCGAGTTAATATTCTCTTTAATTTTTTCGAATTGTTTAGAAGATACTTACTGTTAAAATCAGCCATTTGTTAGTTCTGGTTTATGGTCTTGAAGATACTTTGCTATGGGCGGTCGTTCTATAACATTTATTTCATGAGGCATTAACTGATATGTACCTTTCTTATAAGAGATAGACTGTAATGTTTGGTTAAGCTGTGTTTGAAGTTCGATATGCCGATCTTCTTCTAAAAACTTGAATACTGCCTGGAGTATTGCGAAGGACATCCTGCCTAAAGCCTTGGTTGATTGATTTCTATGAATTCTTTTTGCCAGGTCAACTTGGGCCATTTTGAATAACCCAAATTGATGAAATATATGAATTAGCATACCAAGCTCAACAGCGTATCCAGTGAAAAAAGGGATATTAGTAAAGATTTCCCTTCTTCCGGCATATTCTCCGGAGAGTGGTTGAATAAATCCAGCTAGCTCTGGGTAAAAAAGATTAATTATGGGCCTGGCCGTAATCTCTGTGACCCGCCCGCCCCCGCTTTCTCGAAGAACACCGCCTTCTTTTATCGGCCTTTGGTAGAAGGCTTTAATAAATCCTATATTCGGATTTTCTATCAACGGTCCTAATAATCCGTAGACAAAATGACTGTCAAAGTTTTTAATATCAGCATCTATCCATCCTATTAAGTCGCTATTCATTAAATAGAGGCTTTTCCAAAGCGCTTCCCCTTTTCCAGGGTAGCTTCCTGCCTCAGTTAATACTTCGTCATCATTATAGAGAGGAATACCATACTTTTCAGCTACTTCCTTAATGTTGTCTGTGGAATGGCTATCCATGATAATAAGTTCATCAACCAATGGATAGCGTTGCATTGTATCTTCAGAGATTACTTTAATGATAGGCTCAAGAGTCTTGATCTCATTTTTAGTAGGCAGACAGAGACTAATGCTTAAACCTTTTCTGTTCTTTTGTTCAACTAGTTTTTTTAAATCACTATAGTTTCTATGGTGAAATGTATTCTTTTTAAACCAGATATTATTATCCATTTTAGTTTAGATGTATAGACTCTTATTGTTAGCTTTTGACGGCTTTAAGTTTATCATAATTTTTTAACAAATCTTTTTTTGGAGTATTATTAGAAAAGTCATTGCTCATGATGGTAAAATTTATGTATGGAGAGCGAGGTTGTAGAATGAAAAATTCATTTAGGGAAAAAGACAATACACAAAGTACCTTACCCGAAGAAGTTCTGAATAAAATAGAAAAAATAAAGGAAGCTGATATTGTTGTTGGTATTCCAAGTTTCCGAAGTGCAAAGACGATTGCCCATGTAGTCAAGATGGCTAGCGAGGGGATGGTTAAATACTTTTCTGACCTTAAACCTGTTTTAGTAAATTCCGACGGTGGATCGACAGACCGTACCCGAGAGGTTGTATTAAAAACAGAAGTCCCGAGAAGCGTTAAGAAAATAATCACTCCATATATGGGTACCTCAGGCAAAGGGACAGCTTTTCAAGCCATTTTTGAGATTGCTGACAGGTTGAAAGCAAAAGTTGTTATTGTTGTCGATTCAGATTTACGCAGTATTTCACCGGAATGGATTCAGATGCTTGGAGAGCCGATCCTAAAATATAATTATGGCTTTGTTACGCCGTATTATCTTCGTTACAAGTATGATGGAACAATAACTAACAGTATTGCATATCCATTAACCAGATCATTATACGGGAAGAGAATTAGACAACCGATTGGCGGCGAATTTGGCATAACAGGCGGAATGGCCAAGATCTTATCCCATCAGCGAATATTTAATACAGATATAGCCAGGTTTGGTATAGACATATGGTTAACAACAACTGCTATCAATGAAGGGTTTAACATATGCCAATCAGCAATGGGAGTTAAGCTGCATAATCCAAAGTCTCCTACGGAAGATCTTTCCCTAATGTTTGTTCAAGTGGTAGGCACCCTTCTGGCGATGATGAAAAAATATGAGCCTAAATGGAAATTAGTTCGTGACAGTAAAAAAGTAGATATCTTCGGCACAATTGAAGAAAAAGAACCGGAAGTATTTCAGGTCGACGTGAAGTCTTTACATACTAAATTTTGTTCGGGCCTTGAAAAATATAAACCCATATGGGAAAAGTTTATCAGCAAGGAGAATATCAAGCAGCTACATTCATTAGCAGGATTACCAGTTAATTCTTTTCATTTTCCTGAAGAACTCTGGGCTATGTTAATATATGATTTTGCTTCAGCTTACAATTTTTACCAGGCTAATTCAGAAAAACTTCTGAAATGTTTATTGCCAATATATTATGGGCGAACGGCTGGATTTATTAATGAAACTAAGGTGATGTCCATGACTATTGCTGAAGCACTAGTAGAAGGCCAAGCTGAAGTTTTTGAAAAACTTAAACCTTATCTTATCGCTCGCTGGGATGAAGCTAAACATGCACCTCGAGATATTGGATTAACTTAAAAACCGCAGATAACCTCTGAGCAGAATCTAATATAATGAAAATATTATTCTCTTATCTATAAAATATAAATCTAAATATTAGCTGGCATTAATAATTAATGAAAATTATCACTTTAAAAATGTGGGGTTGCCCGGATTCGAACCGGGGGCCTACCGCTTAGGAGGCGGTCGCTCTATCCTGCTGAGCTACAACCCCTTTAGAAGAAAGGTGTAATACAAGAAATATTAAAAATTCCATCTTCCCTTGGCTTTTTTTCTCTTCTTTTTCTCTTCTTCTGACCTTTTCATTGCCATTTGGACAAGCTGATCACATAAATCAGGAAAGCTAATCCCGGATGCTTCGGCAGCCATAGGAACTAAACTTGTCTGGGTCATGCCTGGACTAGTATTATTCTCAAGTACATAGGGTACGCTATCCTTTCCGATTATCATATCAACACGAATTAAGTCTCGACACTGGAGAAGATTAAATATTTTTAAAGCTATGTCAGATACTTCTTTTAATTTTTTTTCTGCTAATCTGGCTGGAACATAGTAATCTGTCATTCCCAATGTGTACATTGATTCAAAGTCAAAAAAATCTTTTTTAGGAACAATTTCAACTACCGGTAAGGGTTTTGGTGGATTGTTGCCAAAGACACTAACGGAAATTTCTGTACCCTCTATATATTCTTCCAGGATAACTTTTTGATCGTAACTCAATGCGTGGACAATTGCTTCGGCGACCTCTTCTGGTTGACGGGCGAATTTAATTCCCAGTGATGAACCCTGCGCTGAAGGCTTGACAACTAGAGGTAAACCAATTTCTGCTATTACTTCTTTCATGGCTTTTGATCCTCCAAGCTCTTCAAGTGTTCCTTTTCCGAGAGCAAAAAATTTCGGGATTCTTATGCCATTCATCCAGAAGATACGAGTTGAAAGGATTTTATCGAAACTGACTATACTGGAGTAAACTCCGGGGCCTGTATACGGTATATCAAGTATCTCCAGTAATTCCTGAATGGTCCCGTCTTCTCCGTATTTCCCGTGCAAAGCAATATAGACCAGATCTATATATTCAGATCTCAATCTATCTACCAGATTTTCATCTATATCAAGTTGAATAACCGAATAGCCCTTTTCTTCCAAGGCATCAGATACCCTGTGCCCGCTTTTTAGGGAGATATCTCTCTCTAATGACCTGCCTCCCATAAGAACAGCAACTTTAGCTGTCATTTATTTCTCCTCCTTGCCGATAATAATCTCGCCTTCTATTGCAGTCTTTGTTTTTCCGCCTACTTTAAGTTCATTTATTGTACCATTATCAAAGATAACTTCGACTAATATTTCACTTGGCCTGCCCATCTCCAGGCCTTGTTCTAAGACTAAGGATATAGGGGAACTTCCTCTTATAAAACCAAAATTTAGCAGATAAGCACCTAGAGCACCGGCAGCAGTCCCGGTTGCTGAATCTTCAGCAACCCCAATATTTGGGGCAAAAAATCTTGCGTGGGCAAAAGCAAGGGGATTTTCGGCATTAAGGCAAAAGGCATATATTCCGTCAATATTAAATTCACTGCTGATTTTTTCAATTTTTTTTAGATTTGGCATGATAGATTTCATGGTATCCATATCTTTAATGTAAACAATTATTATTTTCAAACCGATATCAACAATTTGAAATGGCAGAGTTTCCGTAATAATACTTTCCGGTTTGATATCTAAGCTACTGGCTAAAGTTTTGGTTTCAAGTGAGATATTTTCAAAGACTGGTTTAGGTAGAATAACCGAGATTCGTTTAATTTTTTCTTTTTTAATTATTATCTCTACTTGAATAGTACCAATATTGGTCATAACATCTAGTTTAGAGACAGGTTCGTTTAAAAATATATGAGAATCTTCTATTAAGGCATGAGCCAAAGCCAGGGTTGCTTGACCCGATACTTTAACCTCGGTTTTCGGTGTAAAAAAACGAGCTTTGGCCATTCCTTTAAAGGAGCTATCTGTTATAAAGACTGTCTGGGAATTAGCTATCTCTTTGGCTATTGATTGCATTTGATCTGTTTTCAACGAGCCTGCTTCCATAACAACGCCTACCGGTGCACCTTTAAAAAAACCTGTGGTAAAAACATCTACTTGTTTTAATTTCAATGAATCCATTTTTCAAGATTGAAAGTTTTTCATTACCGATTGATAGAGCTTAATATAATCCTTAATAACGACACTTAAACGCTTAATGCCCATATAAATCTCGTCTTTTGAGGGGTAACTGAAGTTTAAACGCATGCAATTCTTGCCTGAACCATCAGTAAAAAAACCACGCCCTGGAACATAGGCTACTTTTTCCGTAATAGCTTGAGCCAGCATTTCAGTTGTATCAATATATGAGGGCAAAGTTGACCATATAAAGAATCCGCCATGAGGTTCTGTCCAAGAGGCTTCATCGGGAAAAAATTCTCTTAACGCATGAAGCATAGTGTCTCTTCTTTCACGGTAGACTCCAACTAGTTCTTCAATATATTCACGCCAATTAAAACTATTAAAATATTGATTAATTACCTTTTGAGTAAATGAGCTTGAACATAGGTCAGCAGCTTGTTTGGCAAAGATTAACTTCTCAAGGATTGGATAGGGAGCTACTACCCAACCAACCCTAAAACCGGGTGAAAAAATCTTTGAAAAAGTACTTAGATAAATTATAGAGTCATCCATGTACCTTAAAGAAGGAATAGACTTACCTTCGAATCTAAGTTTGCCGTAAGGATTATCTTCAATAATACTCAATTGATAATCTTTGGCTAATTGAATAATTCTCTTTCTTTTTTTCTTAGATAAAGTCACCCCGGCCGGGTTATGGAAGTTAGGAATAAGATATAGAAATTTTGGGCGGTTTTGGCCTTTATTTTTCTTCAAGATTACCTCTAATTCTTTTACATCAAGCCCATCTTTTTCCAATGTCACCGGTATAAAATTTGCCTGATAGCTATTGAAAGCGTTAATTGCTCCAACATAACTGGGTGCTTCTACCAAGATACTGTCTCCTGGGTTAATAAATATTTTTCCTAGAAGGTCAAGTGCTTGTTGGGCTCCGTCTGTTATCAATATATCCTCATAATGAACTTTAATGCCTTCTTCGTTCATAATCTCAATAATATGTTCCTTCAAGCTATCGATGCCTTCTGATGGGCCGTACTGAAGCGCATCGGCCCCTGATTCTTGCATAACATCTTTTGTAGCTTCGATAAGATTATCCATTTTAAAGCCCTTTGTGTAAGGTAGGCCGCCGGCTAGCGAGATGATGTCGGGACGAGCAGTTACTTTGAGCAAATCTCTTATTTCAGAAGAACGCATGCCCTCAGTTCTTGTTGAGTATTCTTCTATCCAATTATCGAATCTAATCTTTTTTGAACTCATTTTTAAAAGTATATGCTAATTATAATAAAAAAACCTCTCCGCTAAAGGGACGAGAGGTTTAATCTCGTGGTACCACCCTCTTTTACCATGTTCTTTCGAACACAAGCCTTGGGAAGTGATTGACTCCACTAAAGATAACGGTTTATCCGTTCCAGCATACTATATATTTCAGCTGGAAAGCTCCGGGCTGGCTTTTCCGCCTTAAAAAGCTACCGCTTCTCAGCAATAGCGGCTCTCTTTAAGCTTTTCTAAGGCTTACTTTTCCCATCAAAGCTTTTAGTTTTATTAATAGGCAAATCTTAACCCAGGCATAGTGAAAAAGTCAATATATAAGAAACTTTTAACTTATGTTTAATTAAAAATAGTAACAAGAGGGCTAAAATCTTTAAATATGGATTTTCTTTCCAAGTACGTTGTTTTATTCTTGAAAGAATAGATTAAATGAAATAGAATCAAAATAGAAACAGTTACCTTGTCTTAAGGAGGGAAGAAAATGGAAAGTCGGAAAAAAGGCGGCTGGTTTAAAGGTCTTTTGGGTTTAATTTTTGGAGGAATTGCCGGAGCTATTGTCGGAATATTATATGCTCCTCAGTCGGGGCAGAAAACAAGAGAACAAATAAGAGAAAAGTCTGATGAAATATTGGAACAAGGCAAGGAAGTATATACTGACAGTAAAGATAAACTGGAAGGCTACTATGAATCAAGCAAAGAAACTGCTAGTGGGAAAATGGGAGACCTAAAAGAAAAAATTGGGCTAGCTACAAATAAGATTAAAACTACGGCTGAGTCTGTTGCCGAAACTGCCAGAGATAAATTCGAGAAAATATCAAAAACCGAGGAGATTAAAGAAGAGGAAGAAACTGAGGAAGTTTCTTCTGATGAAAAGGATCAAAAGAATAAAATTGCTGAACAAGTTAAGGCCGAAGCAGAAAAAGCTGAGAAAAAAATAAAAGAAAAAGACTAATAAATAGAAGAAATTCTCTATCCAGAATTATATTTCTCGTATGTTTCGATTATCATTACTAATCGGTAAAATTGTCTTTGATTTAGAAAAGCAAGAAGAGTTTGGTACGATTGAGAAGTTAATTTTCCAGACGAATGAACTGAGAATCCTGGCTTTTGAAGTAAGAGCTAAGGGTATATTGAAAGGTAAAAGATTTTTACTTTTCAATGATATAGATTCAATAAATTCTAATCAGGTAAATGTCATTAACCGGGAGAAATTACTAAGGCCTATTAAGGCTATTAAAGTCCGGGAAGCCTTGGTAAATGAAATAAAAATCTTGAAAACCCTGGTTGTTGATTCTAACTATAATGAAATAGGTAGAGTAAAAGAAGCTTTCTGCGACTCAAAAAAGGGAAGAATAAAAAAGATTGAAATTAAGCAGAGTTTATTGGTGAGAATTGCTTCGGGCAGAATTTTTATAAAAGCTGAAGCAATAGAAAAGATTGAAAAAGATAAATTGATTCTGAAAGAGAATTATAAAAACCACCTTGAAACTAAACCAACTTCAACCAGCACTAGAATGGCTGATGTGTATAGAAAAACTGCAGTTATAAGTGAAAAAACCAGAAGAGATTTTCAAAAAAAGGAGATTTCTTTTTGTTTAAACAAATTGGCTGTAAAAGATATAATTGATAAACAAGGCGAATTTCTAGTTAAAAAGGGCCAGATAATTGACAAGAAGATTATTGAAAAAGTTGTTAAGGCTGGCATGATCCACGAACTGGCCTTGTCTGTTGGGCTAGAAAAGGCAAAAGCCTCTTTAAAAAAGTTTAAAAATCGATAAATATGGAATAGTAGGTGTTTAGTTTGGATGATATCCAAAGTGGAAAAGTTGAAATTGCGCCCGATATTGTAAAAACAATTATTGCTAAGACTATCGATAAGATTGATGGAACCAGGCTCATCTCCAAGATATTGGCCGACAAAAGGGTGGGCTTTCTTCCAGGAAAGAAGAGACAGGGCATGATTTCCATAGACGAAGATGAAAGAATCAGTGTAAATCTTCATTTAGCAGTTAATTTCGGTCAAAATATTCCTATAATTAGCCGGAAAATAAAAGAAAAGGTCAAAGATGAAATAGAGTCGACAACCCCATATCAAGTCTCAGATATAAAAATTTATATTGACAAAATAGATGAGCTTTTAAAAAAAGATTAGCAATTTCTCTGTAATTAAAACTTTGATTTGACAAAATATATACTATGATATTAACATATAAAAGTATTTCTATATAAGGAGTGAATATGGATAACTCGGAGTACTTCTTTAGAGCACTTTCTGATAATACAAGAAGGCAGATACTTGAAAACTTGGCCAAGAAAGAGATGGTCGTTACCGAGATAGTTGAGCTTTTTGAAATTTCTCAACCTTCAATTTCTCATCATTTATCAATTCTTAAGAATGCAGGGTTAGTCTATACAAAAAGAGACGGTAAAGAAATTATTTATAAACTTAATTTGCATATTATGAAAGATTGTTGTTTAAAATATTTTAAACAATTTGATATTGTATAACTTTAATTTTATTTCCAAGGAGGTGTAGTAATGCGCTACCAAAATATTTATGAGATAAGGCACTGTGAGGAGGGATGTTGAATAAAGGCCAGCCAAGGCTATCAAACTTTTTAAGAAATAGGCTGGGCTGGCCATAATTTTTTCTTGTTAAGAAAGGTAAAAAATTTGCCAGGGAATGATGGTTCTTTTCAAAGATTAGCTGAGTTCTTCTCAATTATCTTTCATCCGGCAGTAGTCTCCCCGGTAATACTCATTTTTTTTACTCTAAAGATTAAATATAGTGGTCTGTTTGAATATGATCTGATAGTGCCATTTTTTATATTTATGCTTGTTTGGCCTCTTTGCTGGTTGCTTATTTTATCTGATAAGCCTGGTTTTGATGTCTCATTTTCTAAAAGGCCAATATTTCTCGGAATGAATTTTTTGGGGGTATCATTCCTAGAAATATATTTATATTTCAAAAAAGCTCCCTACATTTTTCAATCAGTTACTATCTCAATTATATTCATAGCCATAACCTTGATATGTATTACATTTTTTTGGAAGATTAGTATTCATTTATCTACTATGGGGGCGGGTTTAGCTTTTTTAGTCTATTGGTTTGGCTTTAAAGCCTGGATTGGTTTCTTGACTTTGCCTTTATTATTCTGGGCCAGAATATATTTAAAAAAACATACTTTCTGGCAAGCCCTAGCTGGTCTTTTAATTTCTTGGATTGTTGTCTTGATAGTATTCGAATTGCTTTAAAACAAATATTTATTGAAAAATTATATAAAATATAAGCCTCTTGCCTTTTAAATCGTTGTATATTTAGGTTTAAATGTATTTTAAAGGATGATAGTTATAAAAAATAAAGTCGACAAAGCTTATAACCATGAGCCGAAAAGAAAATATATAACTTTAGTTATTATTATAACTATATTTTTAATTATCGAGTTCATCTTTTATTATAATTACTTCAATTATCGGGTTTTTGTTAATGATAAACCCTTAATGATAAGCAGATTTGCTACTTTGCATGATGCGATTAAAAAGAGCGGAATTAAAGTGGAGCCGGGTGATTTTGTAGATATTGAAAACAAGGTAATCGAAAAAGGCAAGGGAGGGCCAATAAAATATTTTATCGATTTTAAAAATGTTTCCGGGAAATCAAAGGTTAAAAGAATGGCTGAAATATTTGTTGTCAATGGAATCGACAGGATGGAGCCCCAAGAAAAGATAATAATCCAGATACCCTTTAAATACAATATTATCGGAGAGGGGCCTTACTATGAGATAACCAGAAAGGGAAAATTAGGCCGAAAATTGGTTAATCAAGGGATTATCAGTAAGAAAACCAAGGATGAGGTTATCTTAGAAGAAAAAGTCGATTGCATAATTATTAAAAAAAGGTCTAAAAAAGATAGAATGATAGCTCTTACTTTCGATGATGGGCCACATAAAAAATATACTCCGCAGATATTGGATATATTAAGTGATAAAAAAGTCAGGGCTAATTTTTTTGTGCTTGGAATTAATGCCGAGAGAAATCCGGAGCTGCTAAAGAGAATTATCAAAGAAGGCCATATGATAGCAAACCATTCTTTCAGCCATACTTACCTGACCAAAATGAATCCTGAACAAATAAAAGGAGAGATTGAAAGAACAAGTCAAATTGTTAAAAAAGCAACCGGCAAAGGTACTACCTGGCTAAGGCCACCCGGTGGATCTGTAGATCAAAAAGTTATTAATGTAGCCCAGTTGACTAAACATCGAATCATTAAGTGGACAGTTGACCCCCAGGATTGGCGCCAATCAAATCACAATATTCTTGTTAGTAAAATAATTAATACTAATTCTAGTGGGTCGATTATTCTTCTGCATGATGGCGGCGGAAACAGGCAGGCAACCGTAAAAGCTTTACCTACATTGATTGATAAACTACTTGAAGAAGGGTATCAGCTGGTCACTGTCGATATGATGTTTTCCAAATAACAGGTATTAAAGTTTTAATTAAGGAATGATTAGTCTTTTATCAGTAATAATTATATCTACAGATTGATCATAAGATTCATTNNTCATTGTTGATTTTATCGACCACCTGGATTTCAAAAGCCAAACCAATGGATGTAATTTCCGTTGGTAAATTTGATAAAAAACGATCGTAATATCCACCGCCGTACCCAATCCTGTAACCCCGAAGGTCGTATGCAACACCGGGCACCAGAACTAAATCCAAATTATTAGGTTCAAAAGTTTTTGACTTTTCAGGAATAGGTTCTCTAATACCATATGGGCCAATCTCTATATCTTCTATGTTTTTGATTTCAAATAGTTCTAAATTCTTATCTATCTTTTTAGTTTTAGCCAGAACTATATTTTTATTGTCATTAAAAGCTTTGTGGATAATCGGCTCAGTCCTTACTTCGCTACCGATATTTAAATAAGACATAATGTATTTTGCTTTCTGGTAAATATTATTTTTAAATAACCTTGAATATATTTTCTCTGAGAATAGTTCAATTTCAGTCTGGCTAAGATTGTCTCTTAATTTTAAAATTTTCTTTCTTAAACTTGCTTTTGTTTGGTCTGTACTCATCTCAATCCAGATTTTTAAACTTTTTATATTTGATTCGGTTCAACTCTTTTACTTAAAATCATCTTAAGAAGGGCTGGTGCAATCAATGTAGTTAGAACAACCATTATAATCACTATTGAGTATATATTTTTATCAATTACAGACAATTTTAAGCCTAATGCAGCGACAATTAAACCTACTTCACCTCTAGGTATCATCCCGATTCCAATAGCTAAAGATGAAATAAAACCCATTTTATATGACGAGAGGCTACACCCGATAATCTTACCTAAAATAGCCAGTAAAGTAACGATTAGAGATACTTTCAAGATATTTAAATTAAAAAAAGATTCTATTTCCAACCTGTTGCCCATTACAACAAAGAAAAAAGGTACCAGAAATTCGGTTAATGGTTTAGTTTTTTCTTGCAGTTCAAAGCGGTCAGCAGTTTCAGCGAAAACCATTCCAGCTAAAAAAGAGCCGATTATAGCAGCTAAACCTATATAACCGGCAAGAGCAGAAAGTCCAAGGCATATTGTTAGGGCGACTATAAAGGGGGCATAGCTGATGTGAAGATATCCTAAAATAGATGCATGTTTTTTTACTAAGTCTGGCATGATAAAAACCAGGAAACCAACGAAAGCCAGGGCTTCAATAATTACAAGTATTAGCGATAAAATAGAGAGTGTATCTCTGGCCAGACCTCCTACAATTGCCAATATCATCATGGCCAAAATATCATCAACGACGGCCGCTCCGAGAATAACCATACTGTAGTTTTTTTGCAGTAAGCCCATATCCGCTAAGACCCTTGCTGTTATTCCTACTGAAGTTGCTACCAAAGCTGTTCCGATGAAGAGAGATTCGATTTGGTTATAATTAATCAAGATAAAGTATAAATATCCTAAAGCAAAAGGTAGTACAATACCTGAAATACCAACTAATGTGGCTGTTCTTCCGACACGAGCAAGCTCGCTGACTTTAGTTTCAAGACCAACTGCAAAAAGCAGCACTACAACTCCGATAGTTGAAACAGCTTCTTGAACAGGGGATTCTGCGGCCAGCAAACCAAGTGCATGGGCTCCAATAATCATGCCGATTATCAGTTCACCAATAACGGGAGGTTGCTTTAATCTTTCAAATATTTCGCCGGCGATTTTTGCCGCGGCGAACATTATAAATAGCTCAAAAAGTATTTGAGTCTCGGACACAATTAATTCTCCTTGCTTTCTTCGATAATTTTATAGAAGGGTCAACGCATGTTCAAGGAATTGAAATATCCAAAGTATTATTCCAAGAGTAGGAATACTGAGTTTTGCAGCTTGGATGTTTAATTTTGAATTCATCAAGGTCTAAGTTTCTTGTTAATATAGAACTATTTAGAAAAAGGAGCAAGGTCTTTAATTGTTTTTAATGCTTTCAAAAAAGATATTGGGATTTAAATAATAATTATCGGCTTTTAATAAAAAAGATTGACAATCCTTTTCAATCAGTTTTTTTAGCTGTTTCCAGTCAATTTCTTCAGCTTTTTTACGACTGAATTCAACTTTAACAATTAGACATTCCTTTTTGATTTTAGACTTTTCAATTATTGAACCGTAGGAATAGAATTTGAAATATGTGAAATCTTCATCTTTAAGAAGATTATTCATTATTTTAACTACATCAGAAAGCGAGCACTCTATTAACTGAATCCAATTTGAACTTGGATTCTGCCGAAAATATATTTCGGCAACCAGGTCATCTTTCATCTTTGTCTTCTTATTAAGAGGGGCGTTTATTTTTATTATTTTCTTTTTTTTACCGCCGGCATCTGAAATATAAGTATTTAAGGTATTAGCGCAAATATTTGCTAAGTCTTGACTGTATGTTAAATAGGAAACCAAGAATTTGAACTTTTTAAGGTTAAAGTTACCCGCTTGGTCTTTTATTTTAAGACTAAGATGATTATCTCCGTTCTTCATCTTTAATTCGCTAAATTCAAAGAAGCCCTTTTTATCTACTTTTAAGCTATCGATAAGTTTTTGTTCAGAAAAGATAAATACTTTTGAATTCTTCTCGGTCTGGCCTTTAACGGTGATTGTCGATTGATAGACAGGTGATTTAGGATAGTCTATATAAATAAGGTCTGGTGGAGTTTGGTCAAGAAAGATTATAATTTTCTTTACTTCTTCTATCCGGTTCTGCTTATCATATGTCTTAATGCTATAAGTATTTGTTTCACCTTTTAGATGGATTGATGAGAAAGAAAACTGGCCTTTTCTATTTGAAGTAACCGATTCTATTTCGCTTAAGCCTGAGAATAGACTTATATCTTGATTTGCCTTGCTTTTTCCTTCGATTATTACATCCGCCTTGTTGCTAATTTCAGGATACTTTAAGGTCAATTTGGTTTGAGAAACTCTTTTTTTATAGACAAAGAATGAACTTGAAAGGTAGATTATTATAACGATAAGGATAACACTAGCAATAAGTGTTTTTGTTTTCTTATTATCTAATCGCTCCTTTAAGGCATTTAAGCTTTCCATGAACTTTTTTATCAAAATTATATAAAATGATAAACATCCTAAGTTTTTATATCAGAACTAAACATTAGAATCAATATATCCTGTAAAATGCTAAAAAATGAGTACTTAACTGTTTTTTCCCCCAAGTAAAGACTTATAATGACTTTTTATTAGATTATTTAAATTTTTATTTTATAGTGATGGGTGTTAAGATATTATTGGAATTTACTACCAGGGAGAATCCATATGCGAAAAGAATGCAATGGTTGTAAATATCTTTCAACAAGCAAATCATTTTGTTTATTGGGTAGGCTTGAAGAATCATGCAAATCCCGAAAAGCAAGGCGGGGAGATGAAAGCTTAATAGAAAGATTTAAGACAATCCCAGTACAAGAGTATAGGGCATCATAGAAATTAGTAATTGTTAAGCCACATTGTCAGAATGACGATAAATTAGATATAAATCTGTCTATTTTTTATCTGGTTTGATTTCTATGATTGGAGAAAAAGGTTTTACCCTAATTGAATTAATGCTAGTCATTTTAATCATCGGAGTATTGATATCTGTTGCGCTTCCTGTTTATTCGGCTTCACGTGATAATGCCAGGTTGAGAACGTGTCAAGCCAATCTTAGAAGTCTTGATGGAGCTTTACAGTATTTCGCTGCTGAAAACGATCAGTTTCCAACATTGGCCGATAATCCTAATAGCCAATGGAGTATGAGCACATCCAAGGCGGGCACTATTGTCGATCCTGACCTGGATATGAATGATCTCGTACCGACCTATATAAAAAATCCTCCTATTTGTCCAAGTGGTGGTAATTATACTTATATTATCGCTGTTGTTGGTCAGACTGCTTATGTTAAATGCAGTATTGCCGGCCATGAGATTTAAAAAGGTAGCTGTTTAAAATTATCTATCAGATAAGATCAACTCTTTTTTATATTGCCTATATTGTTATTTTTCTTTTTTTCCTCTGCCTTCTAATAGGAACAATTGTATTAGGCAGGCAGCTTAAACGATTAAGGTGCCCGCATTGTAAGACTTTCAACCCAGTTGACGCAGANNAATGTGGATACCCTTTGAATAATAACAAGAAACTAGATAAAGATTAATTTAACTACTTAGTATCTGAGGACCAGGTTAGATTAGCTGGCCGATATTCATATTCTGGTTTGTAATATGAATTGTAATTTAAATCTGAAAGGTGGGGGCTGTCGTAAAAATAATATCTAAGTAAATTTTCAGCTTCAACAGCAAGATAATTGTCTATTTCATATTGATTTGAGATTTTATTCCAGATTGTATAAGCCAGGAAAAGATCTTGATCGGCTTTTTTTATTTTAGGATTATTATAAACTTCAACAAAAATCTGATAAGTTGTATCTTCTAGTAGATTTAATAGCGGTATCATATCTGAGATTCGATTATTTTCACTTAATAAATCGGCCGTTAATCCAGATAAGGCAATCAACCTTGACCTGAGCTGTAAATAATCTGGAGAGGGTTCGCTCAGTTCAATGTATCTATAATCTTTATGATTATTCTCAGATACTTCATCAGAGATGTTTATTAGTGTAGGATTTAGGTTCATTTCATTAGGATCAAATTGAAGGTCTTTTGTGTAAAAATTGCTATCAGTCCTGATAGCGAAGGTTTTTTGCGGTTCATGAGAAGTTATTTTTATATCAATCAGAAGCAACCCCAGCGCCAAAACAAATATAAAGACCAAATTTAACTCTATGAGTCTCCTCTTCATAAGATCATCAGCGACGCTTTATAATATAGTTATAATAATTCTACCTGAATATTACCAATTTCGGCAAGCAACAATTGATACAAAGTCAAATTTATATTTTTNNAAAGTGTATAATTGTTTTGTTTTCAAAAACATGGAGACAGTTATGAAGCAAATTGATTCGGAGATAACTGTAATTGGAGCAGGGCCAGCAGGTTCAGCAGTATCGTATTTGTTATGTAAAGCCGGATATGAAGTGCTCTTACTGGATAAAGCTAATTTCCCAAGAACAAAACCTTGTGGAGATGCTGTTAGTCCATTAGCAGCCAGTTTATTAGAAAAATTAGGTTTGGGCCAATGGTTAAAAAATTATATGAGAATTGATGGAATGCGCTTCTTTTTTAATAAAAAAGAAGCTTTTTGGGCCAATATTAAAATCCTGGATGAAGATTTAGAATCTGGTTATATTGTGCCCAGGTTTGATCTTGATAATAAACTTCTTGAAAAAGCAAAGAATAAAGGGGTAGAAGTAATTTTTGGGGCAAGAGTTAAAGGACAAGCAGGCAATGATAGTCAAGTTTTAGCTGTAAAAGACGGACAGATTCTTAGAGTAAATAGCAAACTGTTTATTCTTGCTACAGGATCTTTAAGCAAAATTGGGGAAAAACTTGGTTTTCAAAAAGCGGGGAGGAAAGGTATCGCTATTAGGGGATACTACGGAAATATAAAAGGGCTGGACAACTTAATTAATATTCTTATTGATTATGATTATTTGTGTGGTTACGGATGGGTATTTCCTCAAGGAAAAGATAAGGCTAATATTGGAATGGGATTCTTAAGTGGCAAGTTTAAAATAGCGGATCTCAGAAGCAATCTTCAAGGAATTATTTCACACAAACGATTTGGTGCTCTTGATTTTTCCAAGATAACATGCGAACAAAGACCAGCAGGGTCAATACTTAGAATGAACTATGGGAAAAGGCCACTTTATAAAGGAAAGTTCATATGTATTGGGGATTGTGCGGGGTTGATTTCTCCCTTAACCGGGGAAGGAATAAGCCATGCGTTAGAGAGCGCATATATATTGGCTAGCGTACTTGCGAATAGAAAGTTATTTAATAGAAATATTGAAACACTTTATAGAAATTATGATGTTTTACTAAAGAGAAGATTCTATCAGTATTTCTTTTTTTCTAGGATTATACAAAGATTTTTATCCAACAAAAAGATTGTATTTAAATTTATGCAGGCAGCTCAACGCGATATTATTTTAGCTCATCTCTTTATTGCAGTCTTCGCTAATATAATTCCCCCCCGCGCTTTGTTTAATCCAAGAAGATTATTTCAAATAATTAAATAAATCTAATACAATAGGGTGTGCTAGATAAGAGATTATATTATATAGTTCTATTATGGTAGGTGAAGGAAATTGAAGATTGCTCAGATTGCACCAGTTTGGTATCCTATTCCTCCAACTGGTTATGGAGGAATAGAATTAGTAGTCAGTCTCTTAACTGAAGGACTGGTAAAAAATGGACATGAAGTAACTATTTTTGCTTCAGGAGACTCTCATACGACTGCCAATCTGACTTCAGTTTTTGATGAAGCACCTAGTAGTAAGATTGGCCAAGTTTATCCGGAGCTTTATCACTGTTTTCAAGCTTATAATATTCATGAGAAATTTGATTTAATTCATGATCATTCAGGACAGATAGGACCAGTAATTGGTTCATTTATTTCAACACCTGTACATTTTACTCTGCATGGGCCAGCTACAGATAATGCCTTAAAATTATTTGGCGGGCTGGATAAAAAAGTTTCTTTTAACTCGATTTCAGAATATCAAAGAAATTGTTTCAAAGGAGTTAATATTATAGATACGGTTTATAATGCCATAGATATTAATCAGTATCCCTTCAATGAGGATGCTGAAGATTATCTGCTTTTTCTGGGAAGGATGAGTAAAGAAAAAGGAGCACATATTGCAGTAAAAATAGCAAATCAGCTTAGCATGAAATTAATTATGGTTACAAAAATAAACGAGCCTCATGAGAGAAAATATTTTGTCGAAGCGGTTCAACCACTCATTCGTGAAAATGTTTTGATATTAGGCGAAATAGATAGAAAACGAAAAGCAGAATTGTACGGTAAAGCATATTGTACACTTTTCCCAATTCAGTGGCCGGAACCTTTTGGCCTTGTTATGGTTGAGTCCATGGCTACCGGTACCCCCGTAGTAGCTACTAGAAATGGAGCTACTCCTGAAGTTATCGAAGATAAAGAAACTGGTTTTATTGTGGATGATATAGATGAGATGATTGAGGCCGTAAAAAAGGTTGAAAAGATTGATCGAAATAAATGCAGGCAATTAGTTAAACAGAGATTCACCTCCGATATAATGGTTGAAGAGTATGAAAAGCTCTACCAAAAAATAATTTCTGATAAAAGCTAAAAATATTAAAAAAATTATAAATTCTCTTGACTCTTAATTTTTTTCTGATATATTAAGTAATACTTAATATTTGGAGGTGAAAAAGTTTCGTAAGCTATATTAGAAATGGAGGGGTTTTTATTGTTTAGAAAAGGAAAGTTAATTGTTTTAATCTCAGTTGTTCTCTTGTTTTCAATCTTTTTAGGCCTGGCACCGGCAACAGATATTACTTGGACAGACAAAGCCGGACTCCCGACGGCCAGAAAATTCTTATCAATTGAAACTATTGATGGGAAGATTTATGCAATAGGTGGATATATATACTCAGGAGCAGCTAATTACTTTAATCTAAATGAAGTATACGATTTGGCCACCGATAGCTGGTCTTCATCTTCACCGATTCCTACAGCTAGGTCATCATTTGGTACCGCCGTTTTGGAGGGGCGGGTCTATGCTATTGGAGGGGAAAATACGATTGGGGATCTTTCCATAGTGGAAGTTTATGATCCCGCGACGGATAGCTGGACTCAGGCAACTGCAATACCAACACCCAGAAGTGGATTAGCTTGTACAGCCATTAATGGGAAGATTTATGCAATAGGTGGAAAGCAAAATGGTACCGCTACCAACTTAGTCGAAGTTTTTGATTCTAACAGTAATAGTTGGTCATTAGCAGCACCAATGCCGACTGCTAGATATGATTTAGCAGTTGTCAATGTAGACGGAAAAATTTTAGCTATCGGTGGCCGAAATGGTAGCAAGCAAGCAGTAGTTGAAGAGTACGATCCAGTCTCAAACTCATGGCAAACAAAAGCGCCTCTTCCAAACGCTCGCTGGGGATTGGCTGCGGTTGGATTAGAAGGCAAGGTCTACGCAATTGGAGGAAGTTATCCAGTAGCGGATGTTGATGTATATGATCAAGCAACAGATACCTGGTCTACTTCGACTAGCATGAACAATGCCAGATATGGTTTGAGTGCCACTGTGGCCAATGGGAAAATATATGCGATTGGTGGAGCTAAAGCAAGCACAGGAGCAGTGGCTTGCAATGAAGAGGGAACTGTTAACACAGAACCGCCGGTTACAGAAAATCAATGTACTGCTGATATAACTAGCCATATCAATCTTGAGCCTGCCTTAATGCTGACTGTAAGCCCATCTCTTGTTGAGTTTGGAAATGTTCAGTTAGATTCAGGGGAAGTGACCCAAAATTTGACGGCAAATGTCTCATCAAATGGAAATTGGACTTTGAGTGTGGCAAAAAATTCTGACTTGACCGGCCAAACCTCTGGAGCAGTGATACCATCTAACCGTTTCCGTTATATCTCACCTGTCCAGATTGATTGGATGGAATTTTCGACTATAGGAACAGTAGTTGATAATGGTGGACCAACAAACGGGAAGATTATTCCAATTACTTACCAGTTAATAATAGACTGGACTGATATTCCGGATTCCTACCAGGCAGTTCATACCTATACTGCCGTTCAGCAATGACCAAAAAAGGTGAGGCGCATCATATGCGCCTCACCTTTTTCCAGAAAAAAAGATTGATGGGTATGTGTAAATTAAAGATTTTAATTCTAACAATCATCTTATTTTTGATGCTACAAAATAATTTGTCTGCCCAGGAAAGAGTAGGCATATTTATAATGCCGGCAAAGATTGAGATAATTTCAAAGCCTGGCGGAAATTTAAGGAAAAAAGTTCTTGTTAAAAATAAAGGAGCCGGGAGAATTAAAATAAAGACTGCTGTGAAAGATTATTTGGTTCGTCCTGACGGGCAGTTTATATTTCGCCCTGCTTACAAAAATACCAACTCCTGTTCATCTTGGTTAACGGTTAAACCGAGTTCAATTAGTTTAAAACCAAACCAAGCTAGAGAAGTGGATTTACTTATAAAAATTCCGAAAAAAATTGAAAAGGGTGATCATTGGGCTGCACTCATTTTTGAAGAAGACTCCAAAAAGAATAAAAAGAGACAAGTAAGAGCTTCAGTAGCTAGTCTAGTCTTTGTAACTATACCAGGAAAGATTAGAAGAGAAATCAATATAGATAGTCTGTCTTTTCATAAAGGTTGGTTATCAAATAACGGACAGGGGAAAATTGAAATTTCTAATTCTGGAAATGTTCATATGACTATAAAAGGCAAGATGTCCTTTATAAAAAAGCAGGGTAATATAAATTCAATTAAAAGCTTAGGCCCTTTAACTATATTACCTAATTCATCAAGGAAGATTGTTATCCCTTTTAAGAATACTCCTTTGCTTGGTTTTTATAGGATTAAAGCCAGGATAGAATATGGTCCTGATTTGTTTACTTATAACCGGGCCAAAGAAAAAAACAGAGAGATTATTTTATACCCGTTATTATTTATTTTAACCTCCATTCTTCCTCTGATGATTTCTTTTACCCGAATCATCTTTAGGTTTTTATAGGAATTGAAAGAAGAGAAAGATATATGAATATATGCTCATATATGATATCATATAGAAATGATTAACCAAAGTGAAATATGTTTATCATCAAACATTAATACAAAAAAATTAGAAATATTATCTCAGAAAACAGACTTTAGCAATAATGATACTTTAGCTGAAATATTCCAGTTGTTGAGCGATGAAACTCGTTTGAAGATTTTGCAGGCGCTCGCTTTTGAGGAACTTTGTGTTTGTGAAATATCTATAATAGCAGATATTAGCCAGTCAGCTGCCTCACACCAGATGAGGAGATTAAGAGATGCAAAGCTTGTTAAAAAAAGACGTGAAGGAAAAAGAGTATTCTATAGGTTATATGACAATCATGTACATGATTTTTTAAAGGAAGTTTTTTCCCATTTTGATCATCTGCCATAGTATAAATAATTTATGGAAAAGAAAAAAGATTCGGAAAAAGTTAAAAAAGGAATAAAGGGCAAGAATAAATTAGTTCTGGAAGTTAATGGGCTCCATTGTGCTGATTGCGCCTTAAATATAGAGCGCTCAATTCGTCATCAACCCGGGATTCTTGATGCCACCGTAAATTATTTAAATCAGGAAGCAACTGTCTATTACGATACCTTCAGAGTAAGCGAAGAAAAAATTAAAAAAGCCATCCTAAAACCTGGATATGAAATCAGAGAGTCATCAATTGATAAAACTAAATCTTTTCTTGGAAGATATATTCATGCCCTTTTAACATTTTTATCAGGGATAATATTACTATTTGCTTGGATATTGTCGTGGTTCGGACTCGATGTGCTTATTTATTTTGGTTTAGAAATTTCGGAATTTCTCTCGTTGCTTTCACTTTTGATAGGTGGTTATTTTATATTTAAGATTGCTTTAAAAACCTTACTGGTCTTTGACTTGAATGTTAATGTGCTAGTTAGCTTTGCTGCTCTCGGAGCTGTCTATCTTGGAGATTTTCTTGAAGCGGCTACTGTAATTTTTATTATGAATCTTGGTGAGTTTCTTGAACACTTTACTTCAGGCAAAACAAGAAAAGCAATTTCTTCCCTTTTGAAAATAACACCACAATATGCCCTTGTTAAAAAAGGAGATAAGGAAATAAGAGTAGCAGCGAGTGACCTAAAACAAGGAGACGTAATTATACTTGAACCTGGAGAAAGAGTCGCTATCGATGGAGATATTATAAAGGGTGATGGAATGGTAAACCAATCACTTATTACTGGTGAATCTATGCCTGTCTATTTAAGTGAGAGCGAAGAAGTATATAGCGGTACAGTGTTGGAAGAGGGTTATATGGAGATTAGAGCAACGAAGGTTGGAGAGAATACAACCCTAGCTCAAATCAAAAAGTTGATAATTGAAGCAGAAAGCAGCAAAGCCCCAATCCAAAGGATTACTGATCGTTATGCAAGATATTTTATTCCAGTAATATTTATCACAGCTTTTGGAGTCTTACTGTTTACCGGAGAATTAGCCAGGGCTATCACTTTGTTAGTTGTTGCATGCCCGTGTGCTCTAGTACTGGGTACTCCTACGGCGATTGTAGCTGGTATTGGACGGGCTGCAAAGTCAGGTATATTGGTGAAAAGTGGCATTCATATTGAGACTGCGGGGAACATCAATGCAATTCTGCTTGACAAAACTGGAACTTTGACCTACGGCATTCCTGAAATTAAAGAGATAAAGGCCTTTAATGATTCTGATGAGAAAGAAGTTCTTTCTCTGGCAGCGATTGGTGAGAAGAGGTCGGAACACCCTTTGGCAAAAGCAGTTCTGAAAGCAGCAGAGGACAAAGGTTTAGAAATTGCCAACCCTGATGATTTCAAAATTTTTCGAGGGAAAGGAGTCATCGTTAATCAAAATAAAAAGAAGATCATTATTGGAAATAAATCTTTAATGAAAGAAAAAGAAGTCAAGATAGATCCTAATGTCGAGATATATTTATCTAAAACTGAGAGTAAAGGTCAAACATGTTTACTTGTAGCGAAAAATAGTCAAATTATAGGTGCAATTGCAATTTCTGACCAGCCTAAGGAACGGGCTTCAAAAGCAATACAACGATTAAAAAACTCAGGTATTAATAGAGTTGCAATGATAACTGGTGATAATCCAAGAGTTGCCAATAGTCTTGGTGAATCTTTAGATATTCAAGAAATATATGCTGAGATGCTTCCTGAAGATAAGTTAAAAAAAGTTCGTGAAATAATTGATCAGGGCTATATTACAGCTATGGTTGGTGATGGGGTCAATGATGCCCCTTCACTTGCTGCAGCAAACATAGGCATTGCTATGGGGGCGAAGGGAA
>JABAOC010006597.1_pt1 | contig 22547 bp, 14 predicted proteins | sample 7062161 | NCBI WGS metagenome assembly JABAOC01 (sample SAMN14538625, study PRJNA623070) | marine sediment metagenome | biome: marine biome [ENVO:00000428]; feature: marine pelagic biome [ENVO:01000023]; material: deep marine sediment [ENVO:00002113] | place: India: Gulf of Khambhat ... | reverse complement strand
ATTATCGCGCGGGGGGAACACAGCAACGTATTCGTGGCGACGGAGGTGGGCGAGGAGCCCCAGCAGTGTATCGATGGGGCGGTACACAAGCTGGAAATGCAGCTTCGGAAAAAGAAGACAAAACAGCGGGACAACAAGCATCTGGGTGAGAAAGGATAACTGGGCAGGACCATCGCATTCGTCGTGGCGATGCGGCGTCGTGCCCGTCTCGTTGAATGGTTGCGGTAACGGACAAAGCTGGATGCAAAGGATGAAGTTCGAACAGTTCGTGTCTTTCGAAGCGACGATTCCTCAGTTGCAGGCACGGGACCGGGATGGAGCCATTGCCGAGCTCGTCTCGGCGCTGGTCGTGGCGGGCAAGATCTCCGCCGAATCGGCCAAGGACGTGACGAAGGCCGTGATCAAGCGGGAAGACGAGGCGAGTACCGGCATGGGCAAGGGTGTGGCTGTGCCGCACGTCAAACACTCGGCGGTCAAGAAGGTCGTGGCGGCCGTCGGCCACAGCGGCACGGGAATCGACTTTGCCGCGCTCGATGAGCAGCCCGTTTACTCAGTGATCCTGCTGATTAGCCCGCTCGACAACCCCGACAAGCATTTGCAGGCCATGGAACATATCTTTCGCCATCTCCAAAAGGAGAGGTTTCGCAAGTTCCTCAGGCAAAGCCGGGCGCCTGAAGAGCTTCAGGACCTGCTCAGAGAGGCCGATGAGAACCCCTCGTGGTGAGTCAGTCCGGTCGGTCGTGAAGTGGGGAGAATCCTGATGCAGGTGGGAGAAAAGCTCTTGGAGAAACTGATTTCTGAAATGACCGTCGAAATCAAGAATGCCGACGGCCTCCATATGCGCCCCGCCATGCAGTTTGTCGACCTCGCCAGCCGGTTCGACAGCAGCATCACCGTCAGCACCGACCAAACCAGCGCGGATGGAAAGAGTATCATGCAGATGAGCATGTTGGCGGCCACGTGCGGGACCCGCCTGCGCATCCGGGCGGAAGGCCCCGATGCCGAGAAAGCCATAGAGGCCCTGCGCGAGCTCGTGGAGACGCGCATGTTCGGGGAGCCGCCGCCCTGAGGCCAGCGCAACAAGACTCGATAGACTCTGCCATGGAGATAAAAAAGGGAATAGCCGTCTCGCCGGGTGTATCGATCGGCAAGTCCATCATTATCGATTCCGAGGACTACCGGATCCCGCGCCGGGAGATCGAATCCTCTCAGAGGATGGTGGAGATTCAGCGCGTACGCAACGCTTTTCGCGATGCAATCGACGAGCTTACCCGACTCGAACAAAGCCAGGGCGAGGCCGCTGGCGGACGCATCAAGGACATCTTCGCAGTGCACCTGCGGTTCCTGCGCGACCGCAGCCTGCGGCGCAAGATTACGGATCTGATTCATACGGAGTCGGTGACGGCCGAGTATGCGGTTGCCACGGTGCTGCGCGAGTTGGCCTCGCACTTCACGAACGTCAAGGACGCTTATATCAGCGAGCGTGCGGCGGACATTTACGATATTGAAAGGCGTCTGTTGCGACGTCTGCTGGGGACCCGGCGGGAGGACATCCTGCACCTGCGGGAGGAAGTGGTGGTGATCGCGCGGGAGTTGAGCCCCACCCAGACGGCCGGCTTCAACCGGGATTTCGTCAAGGGCATCGCCTCGGATGCCGGGGGGCGGACGAGCCACGCCGCCATCGTCGCCCGCTCGCTGGGCATTCCGGCGGTGGTCGCACTGGAGGACCTGACGGAGGTGGTCCGCGGCGGCGACACCGTGATCATCGACGGCAACCGCGGCATCGTGATCGTGAATCCCGATGAGGAGACGGTTCGCCAGTACGAGGCCTACTCCCGCGAGTTCGTCGCCCTCGAGCACAAGCTCGACACGATTCGCGAGAAGCCGGCGATCACGCGCGACGGGGTCCAGATCGCGCTCCTGGGCAATATCGAATTTCCGGATGAGGCCGAGCTCGTTCTGGAGAAGGGCGGCGAGGGCGTCGGCCTGTACCGAACCGAATTCCTATACCTGAACCGCCCCACGGAGCCGACGGAATACGAGCAGTACGAGGCCTATGCCGAGACGGTGCGCGTGTTCAAGGACCGGCCCGTGGTCATTCGCACCCTCGACCTCGGGGCCGACAAATACACCCAGAGCCGGCGCCATGCCCCGGAGCCGAATCCGTTCCTGGGTCTGCGTTCCATCCGGTTCTGCCTCCAGAATCTTGCCATGTTCAAGACTCAGCTCCGGGCGGTCCTCCGCGCCTCGGTTCTGGGGCACGTCAAGATCATGTTCCCGCTGATTACCAACGTCCAGGAGCTGATGCAGGCCAAGATGATTCTGCACGACGTCATGGAAGACCTGGACGAAGAGCGAATCGAGTACAATCGAGACCTTGACGTGGGCATCATGATCGAGACGCCGTCCGCCGCGTTGACGGCCTCGACGCTGGCCCGCGACACCGATTTTTTCAGCATCGGCACGAACGACCTGACGCAGTACACGCTGGCCGTCGATCGGGGCAACGAGCTGGTTTCCACCCTGTATTCGGCGGCGGACCCGGCCGTGCTGCGGCTCATCCGCACGGTCATCCAGGACGCGTACAAGGCCCAGATCGACGTTTCCGTGTGCGGCGAGACGGCGTCCGAGCCGGAATACGTCATGCTGCTGCTGGGGATGGGAGTCCGCACGCTTTCCCTTACCCCGCCGATGATACCGGAGATCAAGCAGGTCATACGGTCCGTCACGATCGAGGACTGCAACCAGTTGACGCGCAAAGTACTGGCGATGAACTCGGAAAGACAAATCTCCGGTTACCTCCGGAACGCCGCGCGGAAAATCCTGCCGGAGGCCTTTTGAGGGTTTGCCATGATGGTGACGATGGCAGGGTATTGCCGTGTGGGAGGACCGAGATGACTGGGACAGGGTTGTTGCGTGAGGAATGAATCTGAAAGCGACGAGCGACAGTTCCCACCATAGTTCCTCTGCGGACCGGCCGATTACCGCGGCCTCGGCCCGAGCGACGGCCGCGATACGGTTCCGGATCGGGGGCGTGCTGCGGTTTCTTTCGCATGCCCAGACGCTGCGCGTTTTCGAGCGGGCCTTGGCCCGGTCGGCGGTGCCGGTCAGGTACACGGAAGGATTCAATCCTCATCCGAAATTGTCTCTGCCACTGCCGCGGCCGGTCGGCGTCGGGTCCGATGACGAGTTGCTGGTGGCCAGACTCGCCGGCGACTTCGGCGACCGACGGATGGAGGACCGGTCCGGATATGAGACCGCGATCAAGGAGGCCCTGGCCGAACAATTGCCGGAGGGGATCGAAGTATTCGAGGTGGCTCTGGCGGCGCCGAACGCGTCGTTCCAGCCGCAAGGGGCCGAATACGTGTTTCCCCTGCGCCCCACCGGCGCTGCGGACCTCATCGGCGCATTGAACGAGAGGATTGCAGGTGTGATGGCGAGCACGACCTGCGTGGTCGAGAGAATCGCTCCCGAGGATAAAGCGACACGCCGGATCGACGTCAGGCCGTTTCTTCGCTCCGTTCGCCTGGAGGGTGCGGACCTCGTCGTGCAGCATTCGATCAGCACGGCCGGCTCGATACGGGTCGATGAGATCCTGCAGCTCTTGGGACTGCGGATGCAGGACCTGGCCGGGCCCGTACGAAGAATGAACGTCGCGTGGGAAACAACGAAAGAATAGGATAGATTATGGCAGTACTATTTTGACGATGGGGAAGAGGATTTAGAAGATGACACGAGAAATGTTGGTGAATGTAGCCGAGCGCGAGGAGTGCCGGGTGGCCGTGGTCGAAAGCGGCGCGCTGGAAGAGCTCTACGTGGAGCGGGCCAGCGTCGGCATCCACGTCGGCAATATCTATAAAGGGAAAGTCGTCAACGTCGAGTCGGGGATTCAGGCCGCCTTTATCGATATCGGGATCGAGAAGAATGGTTTTCTGCACATCAGCGATCTGCATCCCCGCTATTTCCCGGGAGGCAAGAACGGCGTGCTGGAGCCCATCGGCCGCCGGCAGGCTCTGAAGGATCGTCCGCCGATGCAAAGCTGCCTGCGCCGGGGCCAGGAGATCGTCGTGCAGGTCACGAAGGAAGGCGTCAAAACCAAGGGACCCACGTTGAGTACCTATCTGGCGCTGGCCGGCAAGCATCTGGTCATGATGCCGTGGATGAAGAACTACGGCATCTCGCACAAAATCGAGGATGAGGACGAGCGCAAGAGGCTGGCAGGGGTGTTCGAGGAGAGCAAGGCCCCGAAGGGCCACGGGTTCATCATCCGGACCGCCGGTGTGGGGGCTTCCAAGCGGGATATCCAGAACGATCTGAAATATCTCAGCCGGCTCTGGCGCGCGATCCAGAAGCGGATGGAGATGGAGAAAGCACCGGGCGATATCTATCAGGAATCGGACCTGGTCATCCGCGCCCTGAGGGACATCTTCGGCAGCGAGATCAACAAGATCATCTGTGACTCCGAGAACACCGTCCGGAAGATCCGCGATTTTCTCACCATCGCCACGCCGCGGCTCAAGCCGAAGGTGGTGTACTATGAGGAAAAAGTCCCGCTGTTCCACAAGTACCAGATCGAAGATGAGATTGCCAAGGTCCAGGCGCGCGAAGTGGAGCTCAAGAGCGGCGGCTCGATCGTGATCGAGCAGACCGAGGCGCTGGTCGCCATCGATGTCAACAGCGGGCGGTTCCGCCGACAGAAGAGCGCCGAGGAAACGGCCTTCGAGAACAACAAGGAAGCGGCCGTCGAGATCGCCCGGCAGCTTCGGCTACGCGACCTGGGCGGGCTGATCGTCTGCGATTTCATCGATATGCGCAGCCAGAAGCACCGCAAAGAGGTGGAGCGTGCCTTCCGGGAAGCAGTGAAGACCGACCGGGCGCGGTCGAAGATCCTGCGGATTAGCCGCTTCGGCGTCGTCGAGATGACCCGCCAGCGGATGCGGCCCTCGCTGCAACTGAGCACGTATCTGGCCTGCCCGCACTGTGCGGGGACCGGCTTCGTCAAGAGCGATGAATCGCTGGCTCTCGAGATGATCCGCCTGGTCAGCCTGGCGGCCTCCCGCGACCACATCCGTCGTATCGAGCTGACGGTCTCGCAGGAGGTGGGGGATTACCTGCAGAACGAAAAGAGGACGACCATCGCCCAGATCGAGCAGGCCACGGAGAAACGGGTGATTGTTCATTCCTCGCCCGATTATTCCGGCGAGCAGCGTGCGCTTCTGTGCTACAATGACAGGGGCAGTGAAGTGAAGCTGTGATACCGATTACGCATGAGTGTTCGTAGCGCGTCATCGAGCCTTGGGCGGCAACGGCAAGCGTCAGCTTGCCAATGGCTTGGTTCCTGTGCCATCGGCGAAGCCTTCGGCCTTGCCGCTGCCACCCGGAAATACGAAATTCTCAACGGCGACCGGCATGAGCGATATGACAACGAATGATTATGCAGGCTTGCAGAGCCGTCCGACGCGCGGCGCGCCTCTGACAGCAGCAGGGAGTCCGGGATTCGTGCGATTCGATCTTGATTATGCCCGGCAGGTCATCCGGGCGGAAGCCGAGGGCATCGCGTCCATGACGCCGATCGTCGACGAGGCGTTCGTCCGGGCGGTGGAGATGATCTACCACTGCACGGGCTCTTGCATCGTCAGCGGGATCGGCAAGGCCGGGCTCATCGGTCGCAAGATCAGCGCCACGCTGGCTTCGACCGGCACGCCGAGCCATTTCCTCCATCCGGTCGAGGCCGTCCACGGCGATCTCGGCCGCCTGCGCCGCGACGACATCGTCATGGTCCTGAGTTACGGCGGTGAGACGGATGAAATCATCCGGCTCATCAACCTGGTCAAGCAACTTCAGATCCGGCTCATTTCCGTTACCGGCGCCGACGATTCGACGCTCAGCAGACACAGCGACGTCGTCTTGTGCCTGGGCAGGCTGAGCGAGGCCTGCCCGCTGGGCGTGGCGCCGAGCGTCTCGACGACCTGCATGCTCGCGGTCGGCGACGCCCTGGCTCTGACCATAATGAAGGCGCGCCGTTTCAGCGTGGAGGACTACGTGCGTTTTCATCCGGGCGGCTCGCTCGGGGCGAAGCTGATGACCGTGGAGCAGTCGATGATGTTTCGGCCGGGTGAGAAACTCCCGATAGTCGGCACGGCGGATACCATCCGTGCGATGCTCGACAAGACCAGCGACGTGAAGCGGCACGGGGCCGTCATGGTTGTCGATCCGGACGGCCGGCTGGCGGGAATCATCACCGATGCCGACCTCCGCCGGCTCCTGACCCGCCGGGGACCGGAGGTCTTCGAGTTGAAGACCGGCACTGTCATGACGGCCGGCTGCAAGCGCATCCGGGCCGACGCCCTGGCTGCCGAGGCCACTGCCATCTTTCACAAGTATCGTATCGACGAGTTGCCCGTCGTGGATGCGGACGACCGGCCCGTCGGATTGATCGACGTGCAGGATATTGTTGCCATCAAAGTCGTCGGATGATGGATACGATGAAGAAGTCGCAGCCGGATTGGAAAGCCATTGAGCTACTGGTTCTGGACGTCGACGGCGTGTTGACGGACGGCCGGGTGATCATCCACAGTGACGGCAGTGAAAGCAAGTGCTTTCATATCCTGGACGGCCACGGGATTCGCATGTGGCAGCGGGTCGGCGGTCAGGTTGCACTGCTGAGCGGCCGCAGCTCCCCGGCGACGATTCGCCGGGCGGAGGAACTGCAAATAGCCCACGTCCTGCAGGATTGCCACTTCAAGCTGCCCGCATTACAGCAGCTTTTGGAGCGGCTTGGCGTGCCCGCCGCGAACGTCGCGTACGTGGGCGACGACTTGATGGATTTGCCGGTTATCCGCTACGTGGGCTTCGGGGCCGCCGTGGCCGACGCTATCGAGGAGGTCAAGGAGCAGGCCGATTACGTTACCACTCGTCCCGGAGGGCAAGGGGCGGTCCGAGAGGTGATTGAGTATATCTTGAAAAACTCCGGCCGGTGGCAGGGTTTGTTGAAACGGTACCTCGAGTAACAGCGTCTGATTATGAGCATGGGTCTACCTCTTCGCAGATTCGTTGTCGGATTGGCGGCACTGGCCGTGCTGCTGTACGTGTTTGCGCTCTACACGGGTTTCGGCCGCACGCCTCCCATCCTGACCAGCGCCCGTGAGCTGCCGCCGGAGCCGGCGGATGAGGCCGACGCCGCAGATTTGCCGGGGGAAGTCGGCACGATTATGGGCGTTGGCGTGGACCGCGTCGAGCGGACCCAGTTCTTCCATACGGACGAGAACGGGCGCGTGGACCGGGAATTTGGCTTCGAGCGGCTCCTGCACGAAAAAGGCAATTGGTGGGAAATTGCCCACCCTTACATGAGGCTGTTCCTGTCGAAGCTCCGCTGCGATGTGACGGCTGACTTGGGCAAGGTGCAGGTGGACGCGGCCACGCGCCGGCCGATGCCGAAGGACGCCACTTTCTCCGGCAACGTCGTCATTCACGTCATCCCCGTCGACCCGAACGACCCGTGGGAATGTTTCATTCACCTGGACCACGTGGGGTTTCTGGTGGAGAAGTCGCTCTTCTCCACGTCCGGACCCGTCCGGTTCCTCTCCCGCAGCGCGCGTCTCACGGGTTCCGGCATGGAATTGATCTACGACCAGGCGCGCAGCCGGCTCGAGTTGCTTCGCATCTTCGATCTCGAGAGCCTGCGCCTCAGGAGCAGCGAATTCGGCGCGGTCGCCGACATCGCATCGCAACCGTCGAATTCCGGCGGGCCCGAAGTTGCCTCGGCGACAAGATCGCAGAAGGGGGAGTCCCGGACCGAGGCCGCGGCGGAGGGCTATCGATGCGTCCTTCGTGGGAATGTCACAATTGAGACACCCGATCGCACCGTCGTGGCGCGGAACCTGCTTTCCATCAACAATATCTTCTGGTCACCGTCGAAGAATCCGGACGAAGAAGGAACCGAATCCACCGCATCCCAGCCGGTTCCGTTTGCCGACTCCAATGCTCTCGATACAAGCGTCTCATCGCATTTGGCGCTGGATTCGGTGCCGGACCATCTGTTCGACATTGCCGTCACGTGTGATCGTGGATTCGTGATAGCTCCCAAGGGCTCGCCGACAGCGTTCTCGGAACCCGCGTCGTCTCTCGTCGTCGCTTCGGCCCGCAAGGCCGCTGGGCAGTCGGCGTCGCTCGAAGGACCTGAGGGACCAGGGGCGCGGGACGAGCGTCCAGTCGCCATCCCGCCGCATCGCCAGCATGTTGCGGCCCAGCGCATCGACTTCGACTACGCCACGACGAACACCACGCTCGCCGGCCCGGTGGAGATGACGTTCCATGTCGATCCTAACGGCCTGACCGGCGCGCCGGCGGGTGCCAAACCCATGCCAATGACCGTCACGGCCCAGGAGGCCGTCCGGTTTCTGGCTGAGTCCAACCAGATTGTGCTGAAGGGCGGCTGCGAGGTCGCCCTGCACAGGTCCGAGCCGAACCTGAGCCACGAATACGCTCTCACGGCCCCGCGCTTCACGCTTGATCTCATCAAGGACCCGAATACAACGAACCAGGTCGCGGCCAGCGTCCGGCGGTTCCTCGCCGACGGCGGCCCCGTGGAGCTGCGCATCCAGCGAAGAGATCCCAACCGGCTCCTCGGCTGGATCCGCTTGAACGCGTCACAACTGCAATACCAGGCGGACCCGCGTGAATTTACCGCCTTCGGTCCTGGTACCCTGACGATTCATAACGCTGTGGCGATGGACCCGAAGGCCGACCCGAACCAGCTCGGTCTCGGCCGGCCGTGCTATGCGTTTCTGAGCAATTTCGATGTCCTCACGTACTCCGCCGCCGCGAGCCGGATCGTCGCCGAGGCTCGGTCGCAGCAGCTTCTGCTCGACTACTTCCCGCTGGACGAGGGCCAATACGACCGCGCGGTCTCCACCGCGGGCGAGCGCGATGGGGGGGCCCGTCACATCCAGGTCGTCACCGGCCATGTCGAGGCGTCCCTGAAGGAAGCGGCCGACGGCCGGATGGAGCTCGCTTCCCTCACGGCCTCCAAGGGCATCGACTTCGAGGATGAAGAAAGCCATTTTGTCGGGTCCGACCTGTTCTACGACCACGCCCAGGGCCTCGTGACCGTCAAAGGCAACAGCACGCAGTCGTGCTACCTCAATGGCGCTCTTGTCGACGAGATCGAGATGAACGTCAGGACTGGGGATTTGCGTTTTGAACCGGTCGCCCCCAGCATCCTCCAGATCCCCCGCTAGCGCTGCCGTCAGGGCAAGTCGAGCGGCTGGGGTTGCACGGCTCGTTTCGTCCTGCGTATCGCGTCGTGCGTCGCATGGGAGATGGGGGTCGCTTTACGCAAGACGCATCCCGCACGATGCACGGCGCCAAATGCCGTCCCGGAACTCGCTAAAGTGGCCTTGTGGGACAGTCGATAAGTGACTCTATGGGAACAGAATCAGTTACATATTGCGGCGTGGAACGGTCCACAGACGGGCAGGATGTGCCGCCGGCACAGAGCGCGGTGGACATGAAGAGATGTCCCTTCTGTGCCGAGCAGATTCAGGCCCAGGCGATCAAGTGCCGCTACTGCGGCGAGTTCCTGGACGGCTCTCGCCGGGCCGCCCCGAAGCCGCCGGACAGGAAATGGTACTTCGCCAACCCGATAATCGTCATGGTCCTGCTGTGCTTCGGCCCGTTGGGCCTGCCGCTGGTCTGGGTGAGTCCCCACTACAAGCTCACCGCCAAGCTCCTGATCACGGCGGTCGTCTTCGCTATCTCTGTCCTGTGCATGTACCTGGTGTCCGCCGCCTACGGCCGAATCATCGAGCAGGTCCACGCCCTGGGGATGTAGAACCGCCTTCGATTGGGGACATGCATCCGGCACACTGTTCGCTTGCCCGCAACCGCTTCGCCTTCTTCTCTCCCGCACACCGAACGACGCGGATCGCAGCATCAAGCCAAGCCCGGTGACGCCCCGGCGTCGGGCCCGTGGAGACCTGTAGGATGGGCAACTTGTTGCCCATGCGGATTCTAACGGGCATCGGGTATAAGACGGGCCGTTACGAAGACGGCAATCTCTCGCGGGGGTGCATTCACGTCGTTGTTGCGGAAGAGCGGCCCGATCAGCGGAAGGCCGCCCGGCCCGGAAGCCTGCTTTTCCTCTTGACGCTGCTCGGACAGCCCACTCCATATGACCGTCCCGCCGTCCCTCACCGTAATCGTACTGCTTGCCGTGGGGCATGTCATACTCGGAAAGCGCCACTGCCACGTGCTCCTGTTAATGTCGAGGGCTGTCTCAAGCAGGATACCATCTTCACTGCTGATATGTGGCATAATAGACACGATAGGTCCACATTCGACTTTCGAGAGTTCCGCCCCGCAGACAGTGGCGTTCTTCGAAATAGACACTGAGAACCACTCTTCTCCGATGGCGACACATTGAGCCTCACGACCGTCCTGCACCAAGATTTGCGGCGTGGCCAGGATACTCGCACGCTTGTCTTCACGAAGCCGGGCTAACGCTGCGAGCAGCAAATCCGTGCCTGCTAGGTCGGGTGTGTAGCCTACCTGAATACGCGTTGCTATGTCATTGGCCTCGTCACCGGCGTTCCCAGCCGTGGCATCAGAAGAACCACCGGTTCGGAGTGTAGGAGAAGCCCACGTAATCCCTAGGTCGAGAAGCTCCTTGTGTTCCATGCCTACCACACGGGCGTCCAACAGGCACTGGCGCTGCGGGCGCCAGGGGAAGACGGGATCTTCCACCAGGTACTGGCGCGGCGTTCTCCTGACAACGTAGGGCGTCCCTGCCAAGACGATCTGGAGAGCTTCCTCGATAGGTGCATTCTCGAAGCTGGCAGTGACCCGTCCCGCTACTGTGGGGCCCAACGTGATCGGTATGCCAGCCGAGGTTGACATGCGCCGTAAAGCCTCACGGAGGTCCTGGCCGACGAACGTGTGGAATAGTGGGCGATATACGAGGTATTTGCTTTCGGCCTGTTTTGCGAAGGTATAGGGGGTCTCCTTCAGGACTTGCTGCAGTGCCGTCTCGACCGACGTTTCGGCAAGTTCCACCGATATCAGTCCCGTCTTCATCGTTGCATCAATCTCGATTATCGTGCCTGTGCGCCTGGAAATCTCGGCCAGGACATCGAGCAGATCCGCCATGGCAAACGTGGCCGTAATGCGCTTGATGTTCGGCGGTTCGTCACTTGCNNATCGCTCGACCCCGGATGCGTGAACGTTTCAGGCGGCTGCGGCACAGATGATCGGGGAATGACCTTGGGAGCCGCTGACGGTTCAGCCTGGGAGGATGTCGGTGTCGGAAGGACCTGCGCCGTCACGAATATCACGGCCTCTCCCGTGGGTGTGCCGTTCTGTCCGGCGTAATGCTCCGTCAGTCCTGCCACGGCCACTGTGCCGCCATCCCGGATGGTGACGGAATTCCTGGCCACCCGTCGTGTGACCACCGGCAGGTCTGAGCCTTGGCCCCGCGGCAGACTCTCGCTGAGCTCGACGGCCATCGTCAGGGTAATCTCATTGCTGTCACCGATGTATGGCGTGACCGACAGGGCGGTCCCGTAATCGACTTTGTGAAGCTCCGCCTGCGCGTCGGAAACTCCCGTGTTCGTTGCAGGGCGCGTGGAGAACCATTCTTCCATCATTGCCTTGAGGCCGGACTCACGGCCGTCTTGCGCGACGAGTTGCGGGTTGGCCACGATTTTCGCCCGGCCTTGCTCCTGAAGCAGGTTCACCGCAGCCAGGAATGAATTTGTAGCCGTTCGATCGGGGGCATAACCGATCTGAACTCCTGACAAGCGCCCGCCGGTGTTGTCGGTACTGGCGGACGTGCCGCTCCGCAGCGTCGGCTGGGCCCACTCGATCCCCAATTTCGCAAGATCGCCGGCTGCCATCCGGACCATCAGGACATTGAGCAGCACCTGTCGCGGGCAGACGTCGATTCGGCAAATGTCCGCAATGATTGGCTCCATCAGGTCCGGGGGTGCAGTGACCGTTAGGACATGACCATGATAATCGGGATTGATGTTCTTTGTGGGGTTGATCGTGATGAACGGTTCAAAGGCCGGCGACAACAGGTTCTTGGCCTGCTCCGGCGTGACGTAATTCAACCGGACTACTACCTGATGGCCTTCAAGCGTCATGCTGCGGCGGATCACCCGTTCGGTCCAGCTCGCGCCGGTATCGCGGTGGCCTGCAAACAGCTTGCTGCGGCGGTCGGCCACCAGATAATAGTCCGGCATCCTCTTGACTGCATAGGGTGTTCCAGCCAGGATAATCTCTAGGGCTTTCTCCAGAGGCTGCTGGTGGAAGTCGGCGTAGATCCTGCCCTCGACGTTTGGATCGGGGATGATCGGCACGCCGGTGGCGGTGGAAAGGTCTTGCAGCACCTGCCGCAGGTCGTCACCTCTGAACGTTCGCGTAATCGTCTTGAACACAAGGTACGTATTCTCGTCCGTCGTCTGGAACCTGTAGTCCGTTCCCTGCAGGACTGTCTGCAATGCCACTGCAAGAGGCGCGTTCGTGAGAGTGAGTCCCGACGGCACCGGGATCGGCTTGACAGTCATATCGACACCGATTCTTGCGCCGGACTGTCGCGAGAACACTCTGAGCGTGTCGAGCAGGTTGGCGTCCGTGAACGTGGCCGTGACGGGCCTGATTTTCGGCGGTTCATCACTTGCACTCTCCATGACCGGGCGGCGCGGGATGGCACTCGCCTTGACCATGACGAGGATGGACTCCCTGTCCTGGGGCCGTGTAGCCGGGTCTGCGGGCGGCTCCGCCAGCAGCGAGAAGTAGCGGTCGTTTGACACGGTTATGGTGGACGCGACAGCCGTCCTGCGCACGAGCGGCAGGCCGCCATCCTTCAATCCCCGCACAAGGTCTGTCAGTTCTATCGCCATCTTTAGCGTGGCATCATTGTGATCCCCGATGTGGGCGGTGACCACTATGGTGGTTCCGAGCAGGATGAATTCAAAAGCCGTCGCCTGGGAAGGATCGGCGACCGTCGCGGGCACAGCAGGAACAGGCACTTCGCCACCAGCAAAGAACTTCACCTCCTGGCCGTTGCGCGCGTGCAACTGCGGACTTGTCAGCGGCTCAATGTATCCCTTCGAGACGAGCAGATCATTGAGTGCCCGTACGGTTTCCGGGGGCAATGGCCTTCCTACGACATGCCTCTTGAGAATCTCGCCGAGCGTGATTTCCGATTTCTGGCGTGCGCCCGTACCTTTCTTCGTGGTCCGCATGCTCTCTCCGAGGATATTCTCAACTTGGAGCAGCGTCTCGTGGTTCAGCCTTTTCTCGGTCTTCGCTTTGACCAGGGTGAAATTCAGAAGCAGATTCGCTTCCGGGCTTTCGGAGGCAGCCGTCTGGTCTCGGCCATCCGTCACAACCTGGACCCGTGTATGGTCCTGCGGCTGCGTGTCCGACACGGGGCTGCGGACGATGGTCGGCTGAACTAACAATATGTGAAGGCGCCGGCGCTCGCTCTCGTCGTCCTGCTCAGTTGTGCTCCGCTCGATAACGGCTATATACTCATCGTTGGGAATGGCGGCCGTCGAACTGATCGCTGTAGTCGTCGTGCGTCCGTTCGGAGCGCCGGCGTCCTCGCTCGGATACTTCAGAACGAGCTTCGTCTCCACTATCGTTGCGTTCTGGTCATCCAGCAGACGGGCCACGGTGCTCAATCTCAGGAAGCTGAACCCTCGCTCTTTCGTGAGGGCTTGCGACTCGGGGGCATTCGGGTCTTGCTCCTCTCCTATCGTGACGACCCCCGGCTCCCCGGCATACAGCAGGAACTTCGGTCTGGCCATCACGCGTGCGTAGCCGCGCGACAGCAGCATATCGGCGAAATCCTTATCCTTCCCGGTTACCGGCATGAACCTGGCGAGCACGTCCCGCAGGGGCTTCTGAAGTTCTCCGGCGTCCGGCGGGACAGTGGGCATGCCGATGGCGCGGTAGACGTTGCCGGGCGGAACGGGCATCAGCAGACCGCTTGCCTCCGTCGCCGTTTCCGGATCGAGTATCCGGTCGGCGAAGACCTCGGCAATCGTGTAGCTGATCAGGACGTCGGTGCGCGGCGGCTCATTGGTTTCGGTCTTATCTTGTGTCTCATCTGGTGGGACGGCGGCATCCTGAGAGAGGGCCTCGGCCGCAGTGTCATCAAGCGGGCCCGGCGCCGATACGCCCAGCGCGAGAGCGGCGGGGATGACGAGGCCGATAACGACGAGCAGGGCGAGCAGGCCGGGCAGCCAGGTGAAGCGCCGGTCGTCCCCGGCGGGGCGGCCGAGCAGGCGGGCGATGCGCGACATCAGGCTGCCGCCGGCGGCGGCCAGCGCCAGGTCGGTCGGGCGGTGACGGATTTCCTCCATCGAGGTCAGGGCCCGCGCGTATTGCAGCGAGCTGCCGCACAGGCGGACCGCCAGATCATCACAGCAGTTCTCGCGCTCGACGCGAATCCGGTGCGAGACCCACCAGACGGCCGGATGATAAAAGCCGAGGATTTCCACGATGGTTTGCAGTACGTTCACCAGATAATCGCACCGGCGGATGTGGGCCAGCTCGTGGGCGAGAATCGCTTCGAGTTGCTCCGCGCTCAGGCCGGTCAGGGCGCGGGCCGGCAGGAGAATCACCGGGCGGAGCCAGCCGACGACGGTGGGAACCTCGACGACAGCCGATTCGAGCAAACGCACGGCCCGACGTACGCCGAGCCGCTCTCCCAGACTGGCCAGCCGCTGCCGCAACGCTGCTTCGACCTCGCGAACCATCCGTCGCTTCAGTCGCTGCAGTTGTGCCCAGCCGCCCAGGTGCCACGCGGAAAGGCCGAATACGCCGGCGAGCCAGCCGAGCACCACGTACGGCAGGGCAGGCTCGACCCCTGCGACAAGTCTTTCCTGCCACGGCATTGGGGCAGGCCTCTCCGCCGGGAGCGGTGGAGCCCCGTCGAATGCGGGAATCTCGTCCACGATTTCAACAATCGCAGGTGTTGACGGCATAAACCCCGATGCAGGCATCGCAGGTGGGGGCACCGTCACGGGCTGCGCAACTTCCACGAGCTGGATCGTGATTACAGGCAGCACGACGATCAGGCCCAGGGCCAGGCACCCGATGACGTAGCGCAGATTCGCATCGGCCCGTCGCAGCAGCCGCAGGACCACGGCCAACAACACGGCCACCGCCGTCGCCTGCCACAGGAAGTGCACGAGCATCCAACCCAATCGTTCAATCGTACCTTGTGAAAGCAGGTTCTGTACTGGTGACATGCTTATGCTCCCTCGATTTCATCCAGCATCTCTCTGATTCGCTTCAATTCTTTCGGCGCGACTCTCCTGGTCGCCAAGGCCCGCATCACGAGCTTCTCCGCCGAGCCGGCGAACACCTTCTCCAGCAAGTCCTGCACAAGCTGCTTCTGTGTCTTTTCTTCCGACAAGGCTGGCCGGTACACGTGCCCGCGCCGGTTCGTGGCGAGGGCATCTTGCCCTTGCTCTTTGCTTGTAGTGCGCGTCGTGGGTTGGTGAGGCGAGGCCACGATGGCCTCGCGACGCAAGGGCCGGACGGGTTCCCAAACGCGATCTTTCGCGTTTGGGATCCCGATGCCCTCGCCACGGTTGGGGCCGTCGTCCTCGCGCACGAGCAGGCCTTTTTCGACCATGATCTGCATCAGCTTCAGCGTCGTCGTGTAGCCGGTCTGGGCGTCCGGGTGCAGGGCCTCGTGGACCTCGCGAACCGTGCTGGGGCCTCGGCCCCACAGCACACCCAGAATGGCCAGTTCCCGTTCCGTCGGTCCGGGTGTCTTTCTTCTTGCCATCATCATGCTCCTTGAGTAGCGGCCTCTTTTCTTCCCCTTATCGGCAAATCTACGAAGGAATTCGTAATAAAAGTACGAAAAATTTCGTGGAAGGGGGAGATTTCTCGTCGGTGTGCCCGAGGTTTAGGCCGAGGCAGCCGCTCTTGTCATGCTCAACAAAGCGAAGCATTTGACCCGTCAGGGGCGCCGGTGGCGGATGTGCTCTGTTTGCGGGCTATCGTTGAAGAGGAGGTCCCCGCGACTTCATCCGCCGCGGGGACCTCAGGTTTGCTTCGTCAGCGAAAATCCTGCGTTCTATCCGCTTGGCCGCGTTGCAGGGATTGCTCCAGGAGCTCGCGCATCTGTTGCATCTGCTCCCGCAACTCCTGCATCTGGTTGCGAAGCTCGTCCACTTGTCGCTCCAGAGCCGGGCTCGGCTCGGGTCTGGCCAAGGCGACGGCGCGCAGAGTACCGCGCTCCCGCGCCCACTGCTCTCCCTCGGACGTTGCCCTGGCACGTTGTGCGTCCTCCAGTTCCCGTTCGGTGGCCGCGATTTCCTCCTGAATCCTGTCGTGCTCCCGCCGCAGGGCTCGCGCTTCCTCGTTTTCCTGGTCCGGGCGCTCCTCCAGTTCGCGCTGGATTTCCCGTAGGTGGACCCGGAGTTCCCGCCGTCGTCGCGCGAGGTTCTCTATCTGTTCGGTTGCTTCTTTGGCCTGCCGGGCCGCCGCTCTTGCGCGCTCGGCCCTCTCCCTCGCTTTGGCCAGCTCGACCTGGGCATGTGCGCGCTGCTGCAGCTCCGCCATCTCTCTCTCCACATTGCCCATGGCAGAGTGCAGTTCCTGCAACCGCGCCCTTAGCTCCCGCGCTTCCTCATCCTGGTCGTCTCGCAGGCCCTGCAATTCGCGTTCGATGCGGCCCGTCTCCTGCGCCAGCTCTTCTCGATGTCTCCTCAGGTTCTCAAGCTGTACCTCGATTTCTTCCGGCCCGGGTCCGGGAGGCAGGGCTTCGCCTCGCTCCCGGCGCGGTTCGGGCGGCATGGGCATTCGCCTGCCACCCTCCGGCGGCTCGGGCCAGGCCCGTCCGGGCTGCTGGAGATTCAGAAGCCGGCGCTCGATCTGCTCGGCTTGCTCGCGCAACAGCTCCAGCTCGAACTCGATGACCGGGCGCTCCTCGCCCAGTTCGTCGCCGCGTTCCCGAAGCACGGTTTCCTTTTCGCGGATCCGGCCGGCAGTCTCCTCAAGCATTCGTTCCAGGGCTTTGCGCCGTCCGGCCATAGCCCGCTCCCGGTTTTCCTCTCGTACGCGCGGCTCGCGGACCTGGCTGCGACCTTCGAGCTGCTGCGGCCCGGGCGGAGCCGGCCGCCTCTGTGCGACGGCGACGCCGACGACGGCAAGCATGGCCAGAACGCTTACCCCGGCCACCCAGCGCAGGCCGACCGTCGGGTTGCCACATCCGTCCTTGATGATTCTGCGAATTCTCTCTTTCATGGCCTTTTCCTTTCCAATAACGGTTGGCAGAATCGCCATTTGCCTCTGCGGCGCGAGGTCCAGCAGCGATTCGGCGTAGTCCACTCCAGTTTGTCCGGCGGCCAGCACCCAGTCGTCGCACGCCTGCTCGCCAAGCCGCACCAGCCGGCCCTGGGCCCACCACAGCAGCGGATGCCAGGGGAACAGTGTTGTCAGCAATTCCGCAAAAAGCCCACTGAGATGGTCGAGCCGTTTCAGATGCGCGAGCTCGTGGCAGAAGACGCCCACCCAGTCCACGTTGTCCTCCTGCCGTCCGGCCGCGCCGTGCACGAGAAGCACCGGCCTCCAGCCCCAGCACCAGATGACGGGGCTCTTGAGCCGTTCACTACCCAGAATTCGAATGGGCCCGGCGATTCCCAGCCTGCTCCCGGCCACCTCCGCGGCCCGCTGAAACCGCGCCCTTGCCAGCGGTTGGGCCGTCCTCAGCAACTGCAAACCCAGGAAGAATCGCAGGATCAGCCGCAGCAACAGCAGCGTCGAAGTCGCGATCCAACCGACCGCGCCGACCAGGCCCCACGGCACGCGTGTCATGGCCGCAGAGCGAGCCGGAGCCGTCGAGACGGGGGGCGCAGTCGAGAGCGCAACCGGTGTCCCGGCAACCTCCGTAGCGAGCGAGGCATGAGATGGATAGGTTTCTTGCTCATCTGGTGTTGGAGGCTCGGCCGAGTCCGTTGACATCCGCATAGCCAGCAAGTTGCTCATCCCACGCGCTTGAGTCTCCAGCGTGGGTTTTGCCGCCAGAGCGCCAAGCCCGAAGTGCTTCACCAGGACATACGTGCCCGGTGTGAACAGCGCGGCCAGCAGGGCGATGAGCAGGGCCTGATGGGCCCGGGCCGGCCTGTGCCGCAGGAAATAGCTGGCCGCAATACCCGCTCCGATGCAGGCCGTGCCCTGCACGAACAGCAGCAGCCACAGATTCCCGGAGATTATTGTGCCGGTCATGGTCTCCTCTCCTTTCGCTTCTCCTCGATCATTTTTCGCAGTTCGCGCAGGTCCTGGTCGCTCAGGTCGCTCTCGCGGATCAGATGCTGGAACATGGCGACGGCGTCGCCCTCGAACACCCGCTTGAGGAACTGTCGCACCGACCCGGCCCCGGCCTCCTCCCGGCTCGTCGTCGGCGTGTAGATGTAGCTCTTGCCCGCGCTGCGATGCTCCAGCCAGCCCACCTTCTCCAGCTTCTGCATCACCGTCAGCACGGTCGTATAGGCGAGCTTCTTTTTGTTGCGGCCGAGCTGCTTTCGCACGTCGTGCACGCTGGCCTCCCCGCGTTGCCACACGATCTCCAGGACCGTCCGCTGCACCTCACCTAGGTCGTCAAGCGATACCGTGCTCATACCGTCTGTCTCCGATACGAACGATGGTGTTCCTTACTACTATCATAACAAGTACTACTATAGATAGTACATGTCAAGAGGAAAATGGCGAATAAACGAAGAATTTTTTTCTTATCCGATGAAGGGAATGCCGGCGCTCACGTCAGGAGACCGGCACGTCCCGAAGGACGCCGCGTTCAGTTTGCGTCCGGCTCGATAACGAGCCAGATTTCGGTGGACTGAGTCCGGACCTCGAACTGTAGCTCCGTTTGGGCCGTCAGATGGTCCAGGAGAATCCCCAACTGTCTGGCCCGCTCCTGCTCGTCCGGAATCCTTCCTACGCGGGAAGAACGGTGATGGCGATAAGGGATACGGATCTGTTCGCTCGGCTCGGTCCTGTCGACCACAGGCATGTTGACACGGTCGCCGAGCATCTGCAGGAATTCCTGGAGCGAATCCGCCGTACCACCGCCCGCGCCCTCATCCGTGTCCGATTCCTCCGCCCATAGGTGGACGGCGGTGTTTTCATACGTCCCGACGGGCGGATGGAACCGGAACTTGCCGGTGGCGATGATTGTGCTGCGTTCCACCGTACGCTGCTCAAACCAGATTTCGCGATCGAACTCGCGCGCGATGAGCTCTGTCAGTGCCTGCAACTTCAGTTCTGGCGGCGCCTCGTCACGGATGATCCAGTCGCCCGGCAATTCCAGGTCCAGCAGCGGCTCGGGCCCCTCGTACTCGTAGCGCTTGAGCCCGACCACACGGTTGAGGACGAAATCGAGCCTGGAGAATCTGCCGAAACTCATGCCCCAGTTCTTCAGCTTCCCGTCCCAATGGAACGTCATCTCTTCGGGTTCGCGCGGAATCGCCTGGGCCTGGTACTCATACTCGTTCCGGTAGTAGTCCATACGCTCGGGGATAAACGGGGGGGCGATCCGCTTGAGAATCTCGCCTTCCTCCAGCCGGTAGACCGCCTCGAATCTCCGTCGCCACTCGGGCATGGGATACTCGCGGCTTCGTTGCGGGTCCCACACCTGGCACTGCGGCAGGGCCACCCGCAGCACGTCCAGCAGATCATCGTCGACGGCGTCCCCGGACAGCAGAAGCTTCTCAAGAGAGGACATCGCCTGAAAATACGGGACGCTCGCTTTCGTGACCTTCGCGTCGAGAATCTGGAGGTGGCCCAGGGATGGCAATCCGCTCAGATGCCGGATGCCCTTATCGCCGATTCCGTCGACGGTGATGTGACGGAGATGTACCAGCCCCCGAAAGTGGGTGAGCCCGGCGTCGGTGAGGTGCGTGTCGGTTGCGTAGAGTTCCTTGAGATTCGTCATTATCGAAAGACTGGCGAATCCGACATCGCTGATCGGGTTCATGTTGAGCCAGATGTTCTCGAGCTGCGGGAGCTTCTCCAGATGTCTCACTCCCGCGTCGGTAATCTTATTGCCGTCGATGTTGATGTGCGTGAGCCGAGCCAGGTGCTGGAGATGCGCGAGCCCTTGGTCACTGATCTTCGTCTGAGGGATTTGCAGGCCCTCCAGTTCCGTCATGTCGCGAAGGTAGCGCAGACCGTCGTCCGTGATGTCACAATTGTTCAGGGCGAGAAAGGTCAGACGGGTGAGCCCTTGCAGATGCTGTAACCCCCTGTCACTGATGCCCGTGCCCCACAGGGCCAGAGAGCGCAGCGAAGTCAGCTTTCCCACGTATTCCATGCTGGTGTCGGTGAGCTTGTGATCGCCCAATCGCAGGACCTCCAGGTGTTGAAGACCGGTCAAGTATCGGAATTCACCGGGATCGAACTTCGTGCTTTGCAGATTAAGGGCCTGCAGGCCCGTCAGCTTGCCCACCGGGGCCAGCGAGCCAATCGTGACAGGTTTCCAGCCGAAACAGAGCATCTGGAGGTCATCCGGCCCAAGCCCGGCCAGAGGCGACAGATCCGCCGCCGTCTCCTCATTTACTTCAAGCTTCCCCTGCTTGCCCGCGCCAACAAAAACGTCTCCCTTCGCCTCGCCCGCTTTCTCCCAGCCCTCGTACCAATCCTCTTTCCGGAGGTCTCGCACGTAGAGCGTCCCCAGAGACCGATCCTGCGGAAACCGCAGAGTTCGCGCCTCCCCGGCGCCGAGGGATGCCTGTGTACGTCCCTCATTGACAGGATAGTCCACGCGTTCCAGAGGCATGGCAAGCACTTGCGAGATGGTCTCCTTGGCCCGGAAGGCGTGCGACTGGCCGATGACATTCCCTGCCGTGTCGATCAGAATGTCCGTTGGGGACATTGTGATGTCATATCTGCCGTATGTGGCCCCAGGTCGTTCTCTGCTGGTTCCTTCGTAGAATGTGGGCTCGCCGCCATCGATGGCGACGCGGAAAGGGACTTCCTGCACGCCGCCGAACCGTGCGTTTGCCTCCGTCCATCGTTGTGCCAACTCCTCCATCGAGGCACAATTGAAGATCGCAATAATCGTCAAGCCTTGGTCGCCGAACGCCTCATGGAGTTCCACAAGCTTCGGCAGGTCCCTGGATGCGCTGGGATACCCGCCACTGAAATGCAGCCAGACGATCTGCCCCCTGAGTTGTGCCAGTGTGACCGCCGGCCCGTTCTTCCACGCCTTCATGGGGCCAATCTCCGGTGCCGGCCGGCCGATCAGAGTCGCAACCTTCGTCGGACGAAGATCGATCGTGCCAAGGTCCAGATCACGCTGTCCTTGTGGGACTACGACCGGGAGCAGCTCCGTCTTCGTGCTGACGCTGATAAGGCCCGGGTCTTCCGTCTTGGCGCCTGATCCGTACAGGCCGAACGTGTATGCACCCGGTGGCAGGGAGAGCTCGAAGGCGCGCTGCCGTTCCTGGAAGGAGTACTCGATGAAGGAGTTGTCATTCAGGTCGATGTACATGTGGGCCCATCGCAGGGGCATGCCGATGGCGGCCAGACCTGTGCAGTCGAGCGCCCCATGGATACGGCAGACGGGCCTGAGGACAATAGGCGATCCGTCGGCCGGACCTCCGCGAGCGACCTCGTGGACCGCGCCGATTCCTCGTCTCTCGTGCAGGATGTAGACAGGGGCTTTGTCCCGCTGTCCTCGAAAGAGGTTCTCTGTCTCCAGGACGACCTGTCCGGTTTCGTCGGAGGTACCGCCCCCTTGCCACTCCAGCCTGCTGCCCAGGATAGACCTCGTGCCCACTCCCACATATGGCGCAGCTTTGGCCTCATGCACTGGCTGACCATTGGGATCGACCAGGCGCAGGAGAATCTTGTCCTGATTGACGGAAGGCCCCTTCTCAACCGGCGCGGAGGGCTGAGCTTGTCGTGCAGCGCTTTCTCCTTGTACTTCTGGTGTTGCGGGGCGGGTCTGGGCGAAGGCGAGGCCGAGCGAGATGCATCCGGCGAGCGCAAACACCGCCACCGTCCAGTACAGACCAGGGTGAGGACTGCCGCAGCCGTCGTGCAGGATGCGACGGACTCGTCCGGGCAAGCCCCGGCGGCTGACGACGACGCCCGGGACGAGGCTGGCCTGACCGTGCGGAGTCAGGCCCAAGTGCAGCAGGGTTCGCGCGTATCCGGTGGCCCGTTGCCCCGAGGCGATGACCCAATCGTCACACGCCTCTTCGCTCAGGGCTATGAGCCGCTGGCAGGCCCACCAGGCCAACGGTTGCCAGGGCAGAATACGGACCATCAACTCGGCCAGAAGCCCGTTGACATGGTCCCGCTGTTTCCAGTGGGCCAGTTCGTGGCAGATAATGCTCATCCAATCCAGGTCCGCGCTGTCTTGGTGAGAGCCAGCCGGTATCAGCAATATCGGTCGGCGGCTCCAGCACCAGATGACCGGGCTATGAATGTTTCCGCCGGCTCGAACAGCGACAGTAGTCCGGATTCCCAGCCTGTCCTTCGCGTCCGCAATCATGTTCGCGAAAGTGGTCTGCTCGATA
>JABAOC010004234.1_pt1 | contig 22558 bp, 23 predicted proteins | sample 7062161 | NCBI WGS metagenome assembly JABAOC01 (sample SAMN14538625, study PRJNA623070) | marine sediment metagenome | biome: marine biome [ENVO:00000428]; feature: marine pelagic biome [ENVO:01000023]; material: deep marine sediment [ENVO:00002113] | place: India: Gulf of Khambhat ... | reverse complement strand
CAAAAATTAGTACGAGAGGGATTAGCGACTGTTAGGGACATTTACAATCCCATAAGGAAGATTGAAGACTATGCGAAATCTGAACTGAGGAAAGGATCTGAACAACTTGTGAGAACTTCCAAAACAAGATCGGAGTATAAAGTCGCCCGTCATTTAAGTGAGTTTTCGGAAGCGCTTCAGGCATTGTTGGAGAGTTTGAAAGTTCCAGATCCACAGAATCCGGATTACAATACACTTCGTCAATTTCATGACTCTTCTTTACATTTTGCACGGGACGCTAAAGCAATTTTTTCGAAATATCGAGTTATCTTAGCTGCCCCATGGATCCGCTCTCGAAAAGAAATCAAAGATTTGCAAAGTTCACTCATTGCCTTCGGGAAGAAGATGGCTGAGCTCAAACAATTCAGCGATGAAACGTTCTCATTAAACCGAGAGGCGGAGGTATTTTTACGACGGTCTTCACAACTCAAAAAACAACATCAGAAGTTGAATAAAATCACCCAAGAACTTAATGAGCTACAGAAAGAGGAAATTACAGCATTAGAACGAAAAAGAGAACTTGAAAGTCAGATAACNNAAAGTATAAACTAGAGCAGAAGATCCGAAAAATAATCAGGCCCTTGAAAAGGACTTTGAAAAAAATTGAAACACAAGCCGATGCAGTTCAAGAATTTTTCACGCCTCGAGCGATGGAACAAATCGGCTATTATCTGGAAGATCCCTACAGTGCTTTTGTGATGGACGATGATGGTCCTAACGTGCTGATCGAGGTTGCACGGGGGATTAAAGAGAGTATTCAAACAGGAAAGTTGGTTATTGATAAATCTCGAGGACGAAAGGGCTTAGAAGCCGCAGAACGTTTGATTCAGAATCCTAGACTCGTTTATAGCCCAATAGAGGCGCACAAGGAACTGGAAGCTAACATTGAGCAGTTCCGCTCCTCCTCCGATACTGCGATATTATTTCAAGAAATAAGCAGAATTGAAGCTCAAGTGAAAGTTGTTGAGAGTACACTCAAAGAGATAGCCCGAAGAAGAAAACGTATTCAAACTCGAATGATGAAAGATCAAAATCTCCTAACTGAGCAAATGAACGAATTGGAAAAAATAGGAAAAAAGCTTACAGGAAAGGTTTTCAAAATAGTCAATTCTTGAAACCCTAAATTTACTCATGTTCCACAGTACAAGAGTTCAAGTCTTCTTCTATTAACTTTTAAGAACTTGCTTGATCTTTGCGATATATTCCCCTAACTTTTGCTCCTTTGGTACTACAACAACGAGCGCTCTCTCTTCATCTAACTTATGAAGAAGTAGACTAGCTTGATCTGCTTGCGCCGCAACATAATCCACGTGAGGTTGGCCAGCCATCGCAGTAGCAAGGACATAAAGGCCGTTGGCTGCGGCTGCCAAAGCTGCATCATCAATAATGGTTTGAAACGCCAGTGGGAGACCTTCGTTTGTCACAATTCCCACAGCTAAAGCCTCTGGAATTGCTCGTTTCATTTTCACAGAAATCGTCTCTTCTAGGCCAATGGTCACCATTAAGGCCGAAATCTCGCGGACAGCAGCTCGAAGCTTCTCCTGATAGTATTCCGCACCACGAAGTGAAACGATTTCTCGCGCAATACTCGCCAAGATATTCGCTTTTTCACTGGGGACAAGTAAGAACACATTATCTCCAACAAAACATACGATGCTTTCCAGATTTTGATTAAATAATTTCCGCATGCTTCCTGCTGATACAGATAACATCGTCGAGGCAACAGGGGCCAGTCTAGCGCTATCAAAAAACATATTGGAATCGATTTCTTCTTCAGAGAAGGATGAAAAAATAGGTTTTCCTTCGTTATCGGAAATAATGATTCCTTTAATTGCTACATCACTAAGTAGGCTCTCCACAAGTTCCTTAGCACGCTCTTCAATTTCAGCTGCCATCTCATGAACTCCTACACTTGTAATTTATAAAACAAATATGATTTTTTCGGGGTGTTTTTGGATTTAAGGGTTTCTTATAACTGTTTTACAACTTCTGTGTTAATTGTGGATGATTTGCTTGCATTTTTTTATGATGTGGTTTCTTTTAAGGAAAATTGAACCCATAATTCTTTATCTCATTTATAGAATTTATAATATCGTATTAAATTTTTCAACCGTTTTTTTGAGAATTGATACTCAGATACTAATGGATGATTTAAAGAAATGCGGTTATGAGCCAGTATTCCTTTTAAAATATCAAAACTCCTTAATCTATAGAGATAGCTCATTTTACTTAAAAAAGAAAATAAGATAGGACAAGCACCTTTATATACTATATAAAGCTTTTCCGTATAGAATATGGCAAATATGCCTCCGGTGGTTCATTTTTGAGATTCACTGTGGAGGGAAATTTTATTAGATAACAAAACCCGGAGAAAACAACGGAGTGTGGAAGTGTGCCAGAAGTTAATGTGAAAATTCAAAATGTGGTTGCGACCCTTGATATCTTTCAACATATTGACTTAGAAGACATCACCAGTAAATTACCTCCTTGTATTGATACCCGCTATGAACCGAAACGGTTCCCAGGAATCATCCTCAAATTCCAAGAGCCAACATATCCCTACAGATGCTCAATCCTCCTGTTCAGTACAGGAAAAGCAGTCATCGTTGGGATGTCCTCAACAACACAGATTCACGAAGTAAAACAAGCTATTGTCGAGATTTTAGCCCAAACCGGGGTAAACATTACACGCCCCCCTGAGGCTAAGATTGTCAATATCGTTGCATCAGGGAGTCTTGGTCGCCAAATCGACCTTGAACTCACCAGTGTCCTCCTAGAAAGCTGTATGTATGAACCGGAACAATTCCCTGGTCTGATCTATCGGATGAAGTCTCCCCGCACCGTTATTCTTTTATTCAAATCAGGAAACATCGTCTGTACAGGTGCCAAGAGTGATGAAATGGTGGAAGAATCTGTTAGAAAACTAGAAAATGAATTAGAAGAGCTAGGGGCTTTTATTCCCGATTGAATTTGGTTCTTATCTACTTCAAGCTCTATGAAGAATTATTTTCTTTGATGTGTTTCAAAATCTTTTATAGATTGGACAACCTAAAAGCGCGTAACACAACCCCTATCATGACTCATCTCATCCAACTGATCGTAGGTTTTTAATAACTTGCTTGTTGTTGCCACAACCTAATCTTGTCCTCCCTTACAGAATTTAATTGAATCACCAAGGTGATAAAGTATGGCTGAAGTAATTGAGAAAATAGCTGAGTGGCTTGAAAAGATGGACCTAAAAATTATTCGTATTGATGATGAACCGAAAATTGTAGTGAACTATCAAATAGAAGATCACATCTTTCAAGTTCAACTCATAGCGGGTGACGAATGGATCAATGTTAAATCCCTAGTCGCTTATGTTAAAGATATCCCCTCATCAGAACGCCATAAACTCTACAAAAAAGTATTGAATGCTAATTGGGCTCTTAATGAAGTGACCTTTAGCGCTGATCCTGAAGAGGGGAATATCTGGGTTGAAACAGATATGCCCTCCAATTCAACGTTTGATAATTTCCAAGTGGAATTTTCCTCCATTCCCTTTGGCATCAACTACTTCATCACCCAGATCGCCCCTACAATCTCCTTCGCCATTCGTGATACCACATTCTACGTATAAAACTGATCCTTGTTACACGGAAGCGCCCCTGAAAGGCGTTCGCGTCTCTCCCGTCGAGTACCTGTTCTTTAGTGGAGGAATGACCACGTAGTAGATGACTCAGTTTTATCCTAAAAATCTTCCTTCTAGAAAGAACAAGGAGTTGCAAATAGCCAATATTTTTACTAAATTGAGAATTGATGCGAACAGGGTTACTTCTCCTTAAGGAAAATGAACTCTGAAGGAAATTTATCTATTGTTACGGGTTTTTTAGGAGTTTAATTGAATGAAAAATTGAAAAATTCGATTAAATAATTTATTAATTCTTACCACGAGCTTTTTTGTACCTTTTGAATTCATTTAAGTTCAAATAACTCAATTCATGCAAAAAATATTTATAAATGACTTATTAAATTTATATACCTTGACTTAAGATTTTATCCTATTGATGGATTTTCCATTAATAGCAGAAATTAAGTCATGAATGAAAATAAGGTGAGTAGAAAATGAATAAACGGATGAGATCCACAGTATTGCTAGTAGGGCTAATGCTAATTTCTGTTGTTGCAGCAGCGAATGCAAGTCCGGGAAAAGCAAAAAAAGCACAGGGTCTTCCTTCAGTAATCAAAATGGGTGGAGTATTTCCTATTGTGAAGCGCCCAGAAGCCGGACGAGATCGACGAGACGCTTTCCTGATCGCCGTTGAGGAGATAAATACTCAAACTGGTGCCAATCGAATCCTCCCCCAGGGGGTTACAATTGAGCCACTAGTAAAAGATGACGATAACACAGCTGCAGGAGGTACTGCAGCCGCTGAAGCTCTAATAGCTGAGGGGGCACACATCGTGATCGGTTCCTCAGGGAGTAGTGTAAGTGCAGCAATGGCTACTGTATTGACACCCTACAAAATTGTACAAATCTCCTACGCGTCGTCTTCCCCTGCCTTAAGTGATCGAGACCTTTATCCGTACTTCATGCGAGTAGTTGCTTCGGATGCCGATCAAGGGGTAGCAATCGCTGATCTAGTCCAAGCCTTTGGCTGGACACGTGGAGCCACGATCCACACCAGTGACTCCTATGGAACGGGCCTGATTGTAATCTTTACCGAAGCCTTTGAAGGTAGAGGCGGAACAGTGATTACTGATCAAATATTTGATCCAGGCGCCACAGACGTGTCGGCTCAGGTCCAAGCCCTAATAGATTCTGCGCCAGAATTCGTGTTGGGTAACTATATTGACAAGGATGCAGCCACAGTTATGAAGAAGGCCCGTGATCTAGGGTTCATAAATATTCCATGGATCACCACGGACGGGTGGTCGACAACCGCCACATTCGCAGGCGATCCCAACGTCAAAGAAGCGATGCAACTCTCGATTGGTACAACTCCAGCCCCAGTCACAGCCCCTGGTTACCTGAAGTTTAATGAAACGTGGTTTGATCCATATTGGGCCAAGCTTGAGGGACCAGATGTTAGTCAGAAGACAGGGGTCATGTTCAACGCTTATGCACCAATGTCCTACGATGCAGTCTATGTTGCCGCCAAAGGACTAGCCGCAGCGAATACTGTTGACGGGGATGCATTGCTCGCAGCCCTATATCCACTCGAACACGATGGTTCTTCAGGATACATTAGGTTCAACGAACTTGGTGAAGTAGTTGGACGATATGACTTTGTGCAACTTGTTGGTACGTCTTATACATCCTTTGGTGAATGGGGCTTACCTCCTGGAGCTGCGATGGGTGCACCAACATTCATTGATACCTCTCTTCTTTTGGCAGACGGAACAGGATGGACTATTGCTGACAATAAGGTCACTATGGTTGGGCCACCAGTAACAACAATAACCACACAAACCGTCACAACGGTAGTACCTGAGTTCGGAACTGGGATCCTAAAGTTGCTTTTCTCACTAGGTCTTGCGGGTATAACAACGACGATTATTAGACGTAAACGAAGAAAATTGCCCTCGCATCCTAAATAAACATACATGACTACAATTTCCCCCTCCTATCTTTTTTTTTAGTAAATTGTATTAGTGAAGGTGTGAAAATAAATTTCCCCTTTAAACCTATAGAGATACATTGTGAATGACTCAACCTGTCATCCGGGCTCATAACATTTTTTAAGAAAAGAAGTTTTAGTGAAGGTGTAAATCTAATCTTCTCTACAAATCTATAGGGATGCGTTTAAATGACCCAACCCGTACTTCGGNNAAGGTGTGACTCTATGTTTCTCTCAAAATCTAAGGGTTGTATTTGAATGAACCAAGCTGTTCTCCGTGCTCATGACATCTTTTCTGGTTACGGTAAACTCCAAGTAATTAATGGAGTAGACATTCACATCAATGAAGGCGAGTTGGTAACCATTATTGGTCCAAATGGTTCCGGAAAGTCGACCCTAATCAAGACTTGTATTGGATTGGTGGACTTATTTTCTGGAAAAGTGTTTATCCGTGATATGGAGGTAAGTCACATGAAGCCCCACAAGATTATTGCTGCGGGGATTCCTCTTGGCTATGTTCCTCAGCTCTCCAACGTGTTTCCAAGTTTGACCATTGAAGAAAACCTGAAAATGGGGCTATTTGTGAAAAAATGGGATGATTACTATCAAAAAAGAGTACAAAAAATGTTTGAATTATTCCCAATACTTGAGGAGAGGTTTACACAAAAAGCAAGTCTCTTAAGCGGAGGAGAACGACAGATGCTTGCCTTAGCTCGGGCATTAATGCCAGATCCTGAACTCTTAATCCTTGATGAACCAACAGCCGCTTTAGCTCCAAATTTAGCCGAAGAAATGCTGCGATTGATTTTATCCTTGAAGGAAAGCATTGGGATCTCTATATTACTTGTTGAACAAAGAGCAAGGCGATCAATGGAACTTTCTGATCGAGGGTACGTACTCGTGACTGGGAGAATCGCGGCAGAAGGCCCTGCGAAGGAGCTGTTATCCGAAGACCGAATCCGAAAACTATACCTCGGGGCCCGAGAAAGAGAGCGAAGACGTAAGCAACCCCAAGAAGGGAAGTGAACAACTAATGGCAATCAACATAGTAGGTCATGTCATACTTGCGCTGGTATATGCAGGAACGTTGATCATGTTAACTATTGGTCTTAATATGATCTATTCTGTGTTAAAATTTTCCAATTTTGCTCATGCAGAGTATGTGACTTTAGGCATGTTTACTTCTTGGTGGCTCCTGCAAATTCTTAGCAATCTTCTCACAAGTGATTCTTCGCATTTCATTAATAATCTGTTTATCCAAGCGATGTTTGCGTTTATGGCTGTGGGAATAATCGGTGTTCTTGGGGAAGTCCTAGTTTTCGATCGTTTAAGACGTGTGGGCGCCAGTCCAAGGTCCTGGACCGTAGCATCTATTGGGATTGGATTAATCCTTAGGAACCTTCTATCGATGGTATTCGGCGATTTCCCGCAACCAAATCTGATAGCCTGCCCAACCTGCACCTCTAATGCATCGATGCCAGGTTGGCTTCCGGAGTTACTCCGTAAAGAGTTCTATACCCTGGCATTAACAGACAATTGGCGAAACTTCGGACCACAGGTAATAAGAATCACTGTATTTGAGCTCTACATCATTCTAATGAGTCTTCTAATGGTTATTATTATTGATTATGTATTTACACATACAAAATTTGGTATCGCAATGAGAGCTACCTCGGATTCCATGGAGTTAGCCCAAGTTTCTGGAATCGATACGAAACGGATTGTTTATTATACTTGGTTCCTCGCGGCGGGCCTTACGGGCTTAGGCGCGGCCTTCGTTCGAGCTAATCAACCGCGATTTAGTACTTATGATGGGTTTTACATGCTGCTTCCGATCTTTGCCGTAGTCATTCTTGGAGGCGTTGGATCTTTCCGTGGAGGAATTATTGCTGCTTTCATTCTTGCCTATGCCCGGCAACTAACCGTTATTTTATTTACAGAATTCCAGAAACCGGAATTTGAATCTATACTTGGACTTGAATCTATACTTGAGAGAACAATAGGATTTACAATTACTTTTACCCCGGCTTATGCAGACGGGATTGGATTCATCATCCTGATACTCGTCCTGTTTTTCCGACCACAAGGGATTCTTGGAACCGTTGAAGCTACAAGAGCAAGGGTTTAGGTAAGATGTACGGAGATGAATCAAATGGATAATGGCAAAACATCCTTGAAATCATTTGGCGAGGGACTATGGAGNNTATGGAGGACTATCCGTACCCAAATACGAGAAAAACCAGAAGTGTGCATTGGAGTGGCACTCTCTTTTCCAATCTTACTGATCTATATATATGGTCTAACCACAATATCAGGCAGAGCTACTTGGGTGATTGGTACAGCTGCAACTATTTTTGTTTTCTTTGTTGGGGCGATAAGTTTAGATCTGGAAGTGGGATCAATGGGGCTCCCCAATTTCGGCAAAGTCGGTTTCTTTGCCCTTGGAGCCTATACTTCAACACTTCTATATAGTGTGTATAACGTTTCTTTTTTCATATCTGTGATCGGTGCTTTGGCTATATCTAGTGTCTTTGGGTATTTAGTCTCTATCCCGACGGTTAAGTTACGAGCGGATTACTTTGCAATTATGACGATTGCTGGAGGGGAGCTTATTCGAATGATTCTTCAGAACGAGANNTATTGGCCCCCCAACGCAAGTCATCTCCAATCGATTAAAAATAGAATTTACCCGTGCATCTCCATTTAATAAGAGATTATCTGAATTAGGAATAACGTTCTTTGAGGATATTGGCTGGGGATCTGTATTTTTATGGGAGCTCACGTTATTACTAATCTTTCTTCTCATTTCCGTGTTGGTTTACTTGTTCGTTCAGGAAATTCGAAAAGCACCGTATGGACGAGCCTTGCGAGCCATTCGGGAAGATGACATTACCGTTACATCAGTTGGGAAGGATGTTTCCCAGTTCCGCTGGCAAGTCACCACGATCGCCGCCTTCATTGCAGGGATTGCCGGTATCATGTATGCGACAACGTTTAGTGCCTTTGAAGCCTCTGATTTTCGGCCGTTTTTAACTTTTGATCTTTATATTTTCATAATTATTGGAGGTTTAGGAAACAGTCGAGGAGCTTTCGCTGGAACAGCACTCGTTACTCTGTTTATGCGGGGAGCTCAAATAGACGCAGTAAGGCAAAATATCAACTTGCATTTGGGCCCGGATACTCCATTTTTAGGGCGACTGTTCCATTTCCTACAGATCGATATTTTAATAAACCCTGATAACATGAGATTTGTGATTCTGGGATCAATTCTTATTTTATTTCTTCTTTTTAAGCCTGCGGGGTTAATTCCTGAACCAAGAACCAATAATGAAAAATATTTGTCTCTGTTAACAACAGAGCAGCGTGCAAGCTCAGATCAAGCAGTTCTGGCTAGGCAGAGTCTAAGTGAAAAAGAAAGAATTGAGGAAGAGAGAGAGATCGAACGCCTTAAATCTGCGAAAGATGAATAAAAGGACAGGTAGGAGACAATCCCAATGCCAAAGAGATCAGACTCAGAGGATCTTAGTTTAGAAGCTGTAGATATTCATAAGTACTTTGAAGGAGTTAAAGCTCTAGAAGGAGCTACAGTGCTGGTTACGAAAAATAAACTGTTTTCATTGATCGGTCCTAATGGATCAGGGAAGACTACCCTTTTTAATGTCGTTACTTGCTGGATAAATAAGTCGCATCCTCACGAAGCGGAAGAAGAGAAGGACGGGACTGAGCAAGAAGGATTTCTTAACCGATTATTTAAGCGACTAAAAGCAAAGTTTACTAGGAATCAAGAAATCGCTCTAAAAGAAGATGTTGGATTTGTAAAATTTGAGGACCTTAGGGTTGATGGACTTACCACTCATGAAGCGGCCTTAACAGGGATGATGAGAACCTTCCAAACGACGCGAAACTGGCCAAAATTGACTGTTTTAGAAAACTTGCTTGTGGCGCCTCAACACCAAACAGGGGAATCATTTCTGAATGTCTTTCTCAAACGGAAGAATATCAAAGAGGAAGAGCGCCAAAGCACATTGAGAGCGCTAGATGTCTTAGAATTTCTTGAAATTTCGCATATCCGGGATCAACTTGGAGAGGAACTTTCAGGGGGTCAATTAAAATTACTTGCTTTGGGTCGATTATTAATGACCGCCCCCAGATTGTTGCTTTTAGACGAACCAATGGCTGGAATTAATCCAACATTAGGAAATAAAATCATGGATAAGATATTGGATCTCACGAAAGACTCAACCATCTTTCTGATCGAACATAATATGGATGTAGTGTTCAACTATTCCGATGAGATCTTTGTGATGGCCCGGGGCAAGATCATCGCTCAAGGAACTCCTGACGAAATTGAGACCAATAGAGATGTGATTGAAGCTTACCTCGGAGCAGATTACTAAACACCGCTTCCAAATTTGACATTGTTCAATTTTGTTTCAACACGTGATGCTAATATGCTATCAGATTTTATTCCTGAGCGCTTTAAAGCCCTGTAGACTATTGTATAACGTAAGCAAGACATTTCGAGGATATTTTATCACAAATTTTCTTCGATGTAACATTAAAATTAAGGAAGAGTATCAAACAAAGATTAATAGCTACAATGGATATGTTTCAATGGATAGCAATAGAGACAGGGGAGAAGCTGAGTTATCCATACCCAATCGAGACTGATGAGAGTATAGCAGCATGGGTTAGTAATTGTCTTTTAACTAAATCCAACTCAAAATAATAGGGAAAGGATAAGAAGTAGTGAGAATAAGCCTTAATATTATAGCAACTACTTCAAAGTTGGCTCAAAGCCTGTCAAAATATTGTACATTTCTAAATTGATTATCTTAGAAAGCATCCAAAATTGGACAACAGCTATTTACAATGATAAAGTTTGTGGGGTACAACAATTGGTTTTAGACAAAGACGAGATAATCAACTACCTTCGAAGGTCTTATACATGGGTAGATGGCTTTTGGTTCATAGAAGTAGAGCGTTACTTGGACTCATTCGATGAAGTGCTTGAGATCGATGTTCAGGTGTGGATTAGAATTACTCAACAACAGGCCAAACTCGCTCAAAAGTTGCTGAATCTCTCAACATGTGATGTACACGCAATTATCGAAACTCTAAAAGTTAAATGGCTAATTGACGGGCACTCCTATGAGCTCAGGCAAGTAGGTAAGAACTTGGGAAGCGTTGTAATTCGTAAGTGTCCATGGATGGATTGAGACGATGAAGCGATCTGGACGGGAACACTTAGCGAGTCATGTATGCGGAGCAGTGTGCCCTCCACTCTATCAAACTTGGGCAGAAGCGATAAATCCAAAAGTAAAGGTCGAGATGTCCAAATTCTTGGGAAAAGGAGCCGAAGTATGCGAGATCAAATTTTTTCTGTAACAGTCGTAAAGTGAGTACGAGATCATCATTCAGAGTTTCAAAAATGAGACCAAAATGCCCTAATTGAGGCCCCCAGATATCCTCCAGCTGCCCCCAAGATGCTTCCAAAAAGCAAGGCAAGGAACACCCCTATAAAGCCTAAGCCCGATGATCCTAGGCCGATCTCAAAAAATTGATCCCAGACCACCATTCCAGAAATCAGGTCTTTATTCAGATAGAGAATCCAAGCAAAGAGAATTCCAAGAAAACCACCCAGTGCGCCTCGCCATGCTTTGTCTTTTCCAGCTATAAAGCCCCCATTAATAGCTGCAATGATGTACAGCTGCCAGATACCAACAAGAAGAAGAAGAATCGCCAAAAACACCGTTAAACTTATTCCGNNGTTGATCTTGTTCATTATACTCTAACCTCCTTTTGGCTTTAGAATGAAAGTGGATTCGATTTCACTCGGATTTAAGTCGTGAAACGCAGAAGCCGTTGCATAAAACCAAGCTGGGTGATATTTATAGACAACATAAAGCGTTTCCAATTGATCCTTGTAATGGCGCGATAACGCCCACCCCCGTTGGCCCCCAGGAATCACACTCTCGGCCACATTAGGATAAGTATCTCCTTCCAACGTGTTAGCTCGAAGTTTTCCTAGATCTACGACAAAACGCTCCGAAGGGCCAGAATGGACTTCTCGATAAGTTTCATTAGCAAATTTCCTTTTAGATCCTCCAGCTGCATTGAGTGTATTTCTGTCACCATCATAGCGAAATGGGGGAGCACTCAAGGGACCAAAAAGATCGCGACCAGCTAGATGGTCGACAAGTAATTTGTGGTAATCTCCCCAAAGCCATTTATTCATATCATTCCCTAATTCCTCAGTTAGTTGATTTATTGTATCTCTCATACTTTTTAGAATGATATCTTTGATGGATTCGATACAATTTGAAGTGGAAATATCATCAAACCAAGAAACACTTTGATTGTATAGAGTAAAGTTTTCGAGGACAGTCCATTGAGGGGGAGGCAAGCCTAAAGCATTGGCAGCTTCATATTCATCATTAAAGGTATTATACAGAAAATAATCGAACCACTCACGCCAAATTGTTGGGGCCACTAGATCCTTGAGCATAGATCCATTCCAAGTGGCAAGATACTCGAGAGCCGCTTGAACCTGAGGGTCGTCGTTTGGAGCTAAACTGAGGATATGCGGTTTAAATGCTAATGCTGCTGTGTCTACATTATCTGTTTGGAACTGTTGCATATCTTGAAAAGTAATTTTACCAGCAGAACCCGTCCCACCAGTCCGAAGTAGTTCATTGATTCGTCTAGCACGATATCCGTTGGCAAAAAAAGAGCCAAGGAAATACGGATATTCAGGTCCTGCGGTTTTCTGATTGGCACTCGCTAAATAGTGCTGGGGAGGGTTGGCTGAAACTGGCATTTCATCATACGGGATAAATCCAAGCCATTCATTTTCTCCAGCAGACCCATTATGTGGTACACGTCCCCAATAGCCAGGAGGACGAATCGGATAACGCCCAACTGGACGCATAGCAATGTTCCCATATATATCAGCAAACACAGTGTTTTGCGCAGGAACCCACCAATCGATGCCCGCTTGGATGAATTCTGTAAGATTGTGCATGTGATTAAAGTTATACACCGCTCGAAACAGAGGATCTGGGATGTCATTCCCTGTCCAGCGCATCGCTACTGGTGTATATTCAGGAAGAAGGGTGGCATACTGACTTGCCCCATGAACATCCTCACTAATGATAGGACCATGATCTGTGTATCTAATGGTCAAGGTGTAGTCTTCCGCGTCTTTCACGGGTATCTGTTCTTCATTTATTGTGAAGGACTCCCAATCTCCTTTACTCGCACTCCAATATTGATTCGAATTGTTTGGGTTTATTTTGTAATAATAGAAATCCGTCACATCAGCACCTACATTCGAATAGCCCCATGCACAATATTCGTTATGCCCTGCAACAACATTGGGTGCCCCAATGAAAGAAAACCCATAGACATTTAAGCCGCTGTCACTGGAAACTTGGTGGATTTCGTACCAAATGGGTGGCAGACTATGGCTCAAATGCATATCATTGGCAAGGATTGGCCATCCGGTAGTAGATTTGGTGCCATCTATAACCCAATTATTGCTCCCAAGAAAACGATCATTGATTATATTGAATGGTATTCTACCAACCTTCAAGGAGCGTATTCGCTCCAATCGATCCAAAATTTGATTAATTGAGTTAATAACTCCCACGGGGATCTTTTCTTGTGTTGAAGTCTCAATCTGCGAGGAATACAAAGCGAGAGGTGAGGGGAGACTAGGATAACTTCCATAATCTGGTATTACTGGAATCTGTCCAATAGTATTCTCTATAGGAAATAATTCCTCCACTACCTCTCTCCCAAATCGGTGTATAAGTTGTGCCATTATCAATTCAAGGTCAATATCTCCTGCAAGCGACCATTCCATCATGTTGGCTAAGCCAAATGAATCGAGGGGGCGCCAAGGAGTTGGTTTATAATTTATAAGCCGAAATTCAATCGGTAAGTCTTCGGGCTGCATATTCGCAATGTAAGTGTTTATACCATTTGTATAAGCTTGTAGGTTTTTTAAAAGGGGTGAATTGGGATTTTGAGTTAAAAATATTTGATAGGATTGATTCGCGGCCCGTTCTAACCCAATTGTTCGGTAAAAAATGTCGGTTTCAAGGGCTACTTCACCAAGAATCTCAGAGACACGGCCATTAAATTGGCGACGGGTTATATCAAGTTGCCAAAGGCGATCTTGCGCGTGAACATAGCCAGTAGCAAAGTACAGATCTTCTTCTGTTTTTGCATAGATGTGAGGAACTCCGTAACGATCACGATAGATGGTTACAGTGTCGTGCAGACCTGAAAGTTGAACTGTTTGATTCTCTGGGAGATCTGCATTCTGTGAAACTGCCCAAAGACCCCCATTAGGATTGATAAGATTTCCCAATGGAGGCATTGGACCCAAGGAAAAAGTCAAGACTCCAATTACAATAATGGCTAACCCAGCAGATGAAACAACTCGGATGAACTTCCTACTTTGCGTACCCAATAAATTTCCCCTAGACTTTGTCAGAGGTTTATAAACGTTATAATATATTATTTATAAAGATTTTGCGCGACTTTCTATAATAAAATAATTCAAACAATATCGATAATTGGTGTATTTATATTTTTTAACACCCAGTAAGATTTTTGAGACAGACTTGAAATAAGAAAAACATTTTCAGAAGCGTAGGGTACCGGAAAATAAACTAAGAGCTCCTCCATACATAATTAGAACAATGCTTAACAGAATGAACCAAGTTTTTGGCATTTGTTTGATAGATCCCCCATCTAGGGGGTGATATGAATCACTAGCTGATACTAACAGAATATAATTTCCTGGATGGAGATCCACACTAACACTGGCTTCTGTCGCTTTCCGAAATGAAGTATATGTACTTTCAAAGTGAAGAGTGCCATTCCAAACAGGAATTTCGGTTGCAGATAAGATTTCTAAGTTAACAAAGAATTCGAAGAGACGATCTGGTCGGCACTCATGTTGGATATTGATATGATAGTAAAAATGATGTATACCGCTAATTGTGATCTGAGCTTTCTTGAAAATGCTTTTTTGCACCATGAAATGGACAATTCGCGGTTCATCTCCCTGCCATGTAGCAACAGTCATAGAATGGGTAGCATTGTAGTAAAGTCCAATGATAGAAAACCTAAAATCATTACTATGATTCCACCAATAACAGTGATGCCTCGGTGGTTTGCCATTGCTACCACGCTCTAGCTATCAATTGGGCGTATAGATTTTAACGGATAATTATGGATTATTATTAGTTAGCGACTATGGAGAAATTTCTATGACATTTTTGGGATATCGCCGAGTGGATGGATCAGTTGGGGTCAGAAATCACGTAGCTATCATCTCTTCTGTTCTATGCGCGAACACTGTAACCGCGCAGATTTCCAATAAAGTCGCAGGAACAGTGGCAGTAACCCATGCCCAAGGTTGTGCGCAGTTGAAGGCCGACTCCGAACAAACAATGCGTACCTTGGCAGGAATAGGGCAAAATCCTAATATTGCAGCTGTTCTTTTTATTGGACTGGGTTGTGAACAGATTACTCCAGAGATTCTCGCCAAAATGATTGAAAAAACGGGAAAACCCATTGAAACTCTCTCAATTCAAGAAGAAGGAGGAACATCAAAAACAATTACCAAAGGGGTGAGGATTGCCCGAACCATGGTACAAGATTCTGCAAAAAACGATCGAGAACATGTCACTCTTGACACACTCATTTTAGGAACCGAATGTGGCGGGAGTGATACCACATCGGGACTTGCAGCAAATCCAGCGCTTGGTATCGCGGCCGATATGCTACTGAAAAAGGGAGGTACAGTGATTCTTAGTGAAACTTCAGAATTAATTGGTGCAGAACATCTACTAGTCAAGAGAGCAAGGACCAAAGAAATCGGCCAGAAATTACTCAATATTGTCAATCAGATGGAAAATCATGTAATTACAATGGGAGTTGATCTGAGAGGAAGCCAACCGTCTCCAGGGAACATCGCAGGGGGACTTACGACTATCGAAGAGAAATCATTGGGGACGATCTATAAAGGAGGGTCTGCTCCAATTGAAGATGTCTTAAATTATGCTCAAAAACCATCCAAAAAAGGCTTCTTTGTCATGGATAGCCCGGGACAAGATGTCGAATCAATCGTAGGTATGATTGCGGGTGGTGCTCAACTCATTTTGTTCACAACTGGGTGTGGATCTGTCACTGGTTCACAACTAGCCCCTGTCATAAAGATTACAGGGAATCCAAGAACATTTGAAAAAATGCAGGATGATATGGATCTCAATGCTGGAACAATCATCACTGGGCAAGAAACACTTGAGGAAGTTGGAGCACGGATTTTTGAAACAATCATACGTGTTGCATCAGGAGAACAAACTAAATCGGAAATTCAAGGTCATAATGAATTTGCCATTATGAGGATCAATCCATCCCTTTAGAAGATTTGAAAATTTAAACATTATTTTGACCCTACTGATCTATAGAGTTCGCGGGAGGTTTTAAAATAGCGGATAGAAGAATGTGAGGAAGTAGAAAAGGTTGAATTTTCGACTATTAAGTAAGAAAAAAGTTCTATTTCATCCCGCTAAATTCAACTAGTTTTATACACATAATAAGGTAATATCATTTGCAGTTTAAGGGTGTGAGAGGATATATTCTATGTTTCTAAAGAATACTTGCCTGAGAGAAAAAGTCAATAAGTTTTGGTTATGTATTTAATATAGGTGATTAAAATTAGCACCAAAATTAAAATCATTGAAACAGCGGACTTAGATGGTGTGAAGACGTTCTTAATCGGGTTACCTGAAATTGGCCTCGTTGGAACAATCTCAGCGATGCAACTAATTAAGAGCTTAGACATGGAAGAAGTAGGATATATGAAATCCGAATTATTTCCGCCACTTGTGATTTTTCATGGGGGACAGCCCAAATCTCCCTTTCGATTATTTCGAAAAGATGGCTTAGCGCTGCTCGTAGCAGAAATCCCGCTACCTCCTGACGCCCTGAATGATTTTGTCGAACGACTCATTGAGTGGATAAAAGAACGAAATGTGGAGCTGACGATTCTCATCGGAGCGGTTCCTCTTCCAAATAGAGAACAATTGTCCTATGAGGATCTCACCGTGTTTGGGATCCCAATTGGGACCTATGCGGAAGAAACTGCAGGACCCCTTAATTTATCAACCTTTGAAGATGGGATAATAGCTGGACCGTTGGCACAGATCCTCTGGCGATTGAAGGAAGAACAAGTTTCCACCCTCAGCTTATATGCAACTGCATTTGAACGGTATCCAGATCCTGGTGCCTCAATAGCAGTTTTAAATGTCCTGAGCAAGGTGATAGGTATTGATATTGATGTTCAAGAACTAATTGAGAAGGCAGATGAGATTCGGCTACGCCTACGGGATCTAGCACAAAGTACGGATCGCACCATGACGCAGATGGGGAAATCAGCAGAAACATCGCTACCTGCACTCTATGCATAGGTTGGTGGGATAATGACAAACGAAGAATCATCCGACGAGAAAAAAGAAATCCGCCCTGCGCGAGGGTTCGATTCGGTGACCCGAAGACTCTTTGAAATGTTTGAAGATCTAAGAGCACGGATGGATTATGCATTTGATAGGTTTGCAGGGGAACGGTGGCCACTTTTGGAGCCGCTACGGGACTTCGAACGCTCCAATTTACGTCCATTATGGACAATCAAAGAGGACCCTGACGCTCTTACAATTACGGTGGATCTTCCTTACGTTAAAAAAGAGAATATAAAGCTACAAGCGGAAGAAGATGCAATTACTGTAACAGCGGAGCTTGAACGCTCAGTTAAATTTGATTCGGGTTTTAAACATCATCAAGAAACGGAATTTCGGCGATATAATCAAACATTTCGACTCCCTTGCAAGATAGATGTAGAAGATGTTAAGGCGAACTTCCAACAGGGCGTTCTGTCCATTAAAGCACCGAGAAAATGTAAAAGGCGAGATATCCCAATTGAATAATGTGCTCAAGGATTAACCAAGCCCTGATTCTATCTTTCTTAGTTTAAAACTCATAGTGATGGGATTACCTCATGAACAAAACGAATGACGAGAAAAAAGTAAAGAAAGAAGCATTGGAGTCGATACGTGAAATCATGATGAGCTTAGTTGAGGATCTAAAATCCCGAATTGATTCACAATTGGAAAAAGAATCTTTTTTGTCAAGTGTTCCATTAGATTCGTTACGTAATTTTGAACAAAAGTGTCTTTCACCTCTTATTGACCTAAAAGAAGAACCGGAACAAATTACTATCATTACTGATCTCCCTTGTGCAGCAAAAGAGAAGATCAAAATACAAGCCACTGATAATTCGATAAACTTCGAAGCTGGACTTATACGAGATATTAAGTTCGCTTCTGGGTTTCAATTTCAACGGGAGACTGTGTTCAAGTGTTATCGTAAAAAAATCAAACTTCCAACGAAGATCGACCCAGATAGCATCCATTCTACATATACTCAAGGGATTCTTACAATTACAGCCCAAAAGAAAGGGAAAAGGGTGAATATTCCCATAGAATAGCTTCTTCTAAATGAAATAACTAAATATAGAGGGAGAATAGGAGACTAAACATTCTGGGAAGACAAAATAGATTACGAGTCTTTTAGTTTTAATATGGGCTCGTTTGGGGAATTGGTTTCTTTTGGGACTCCCTTTCTTTTTGCTTCGTTTCTTCGATCATAGATTAAAAGGAACATAGTTGGGAGCCCAATAAGGGTGGGAAGGGTCATATTTCCGGGCCAAATCAGACGAAAGCTAAAGATATACTTTGATCTTTGTAAAGGGAACAATATTGGGTAACCCCCTGTCCAAGGCCACATCAGCATATCTAAGAGCAAGTGCAGAATTCCTCCCATTATTAATAACAAAAATGTGCGTCGATAGGGTTCGACAGGAAAGAAAGAAGTAATAAACACCGCTAATAGCCCTATTCCTAGAAGACTATGGAAAGGATGGGTTAGCATCTTAAAAAAGAACTCTTCGGCTCTATATGCTCTTAGAGCGCTGCAGAGAAGTGGGAAAACTCGTTCAAAATCAGACATAATAGCTCCTAGTAGAAGGATCGACTTATTCCTCGAATCTAGTTGAACGCTTCGTCCAAGGAGATATGTTACGGAAAGATGGGTAATCCAATCTGGGATAATTCATCCCCTCCGTTTTAAGGAAAAATCTGAATTCAAAGTGTACGCACTGAAGAAATAGTAGACAAATAATACGGCTCCAAGAATTGAGAGTCCAAGTGGTCCTTTGTGATTAAGTTTTTTTATTTCTACAACAAGGATATAACCTCTCGAAACGAGATAAGATATTCCTTTAATGGCTACAGACTCATTTGGTCTATATCCCTCAAGTGAATAGGTTACTAGAACGTTAAGTACCTCATTTACTTCAAAAAGGGTTAACATTGTCATATTCGATTTCTGTTCAATAGATTTTATCCGAGATACGATAGCAATAGAGAATCCTTCATAGTCCTCTTGGTGTTCCAAAATTTTATTTATTTTAACAGCGTTTACAGTTTCGCCCTTGGGAGGTTCCCAATAGTCTGGCGAGATCGCGTTCCATAGTCCAATGAACAATAATAAACTAAGTGCGAGGAAACCGATAAACCTTCTTCTTCTGCCTCTTCGTTCCTTTTTTAGATCAATTAATGGCAATTATTTTCACCTTTCTATCATTTAATTATTATTCAAAGCTTAATTTTCGAAATGTAAATTATTTATTCACAGATTCCTGAATCGGACGCATGAACTGAAGTAGCTAAATGAATATAATAAAATAAGCTATTATTGATAATAGCTTCTAGTAGGAAAAAGGTTGAATGCTAAAAACATATACACATGAACAACTTTGAGTTTGAAGGAATACGAATAACCAACCACCACGACCTCCCCCAGATTTTCGTAAATCATTCTTTAAATAAAATGGAAGTGTCCTACATTATAGATTAACATGTTTAATCATGTCCCATAGACAAATTTTCTGAAATAANNTTATTACCTGAAGAATTAAACTCAATGGGCATAGGAGTACCTGATTTTTTAAAAATACAACAAAGGTCTTCATTTACTATTTTTGTAAGGAAGAATTTATATTGAGATATTTATTAATTGGACAAAACGATAGAAAGGAAGTAGATCTAAATGGGAAAAACTTCTACAGGTGCCCCTCTTTTCGTTTCATTGTTCGGTATACTAGCGATGCTTGCGGGAATTGCAGCCATAGGAATTGGTGGAGCCATTCTAGTAGAATATGATATTAGTATACTTCCAACTGAGGACTTGCTAACCAGATTGGATGTTAGTAATACAATTCTCGGTGCGATATTTGTTGTAGCAGGGCTCCTCTTACTCATATCAGGGTACGGATTACGAGCGCTCAAATTTTGGGCATGGCTATTGTTCGTCTTAGCGTTTATTGCAACCATTGCCGCTTTTCTTTACCTCGACACCACCTTGCTTGTTCCAGGCGGAATTCTTGTAGCGATGGCAGTCATTTTTGGTGATTTGCTTGCCGAAAATGAATATTTCCTCAAACCAGAAGAAGAATGGCCAGGAACTCCAGACTTCGTCGAGTTACTTAGTTATATCGTCATCATAATTGGACTAGTCGCCTTGGTAGGTGGTGTTGCTATGTACCTTGATGTAGAAGCTCTGACATCTCGAATCGACCCTGAATCTTTGGAACGAGCCTATCGAGGACCAATTGACAGTCCTCAGACCCTTGGTATTGCATTAGCTGGAATTGGAATCGTGATTCTTGCTAGTGGCTGGGGACTTAGAACTACGCAGATATGGGCTTGGATTCTATTCTTACTAGTAGGAATTGGAGTAATGGCCCTTGTTTTCATGACTTTTCCAGATATAACCCTACCTGGTGCAGTCTTAGTAGTGGTTTCAGTGATTCTGGGCGATCTCATTGCGGAAAAGCAATATTTCGATTGAGTCAAGGCGAACTACTGCAACATTCACTCCTTTTTTCTTTTTTTCTTTGCCATTTGCTTTAGTTATTTAGAAAGCTCTCAAAAAATAGAGCCTTTTAACTGGCAAGCTTAATGAAAACTTTTTCTCGAAAAAAGATCAACACAATCCCATCTCTAAGAGACAGTTAATTCTAAAATATGCCGGGGTGAAGATCTTTCTGACATGGGCAGATCGCTGGCAGACCCTCCAGAACATCAGCAAAGAGCTCGCGAACCTCAAAGAAAAGAATCACATCGAGTTCCTGATGGCAAAACAACAACAGTTCCTTGCGGATCCTTCTCGTATTCCGGATCCCGATAATGAAAACAGGGCGATAGGAACTCCAAGTTAAACCTCACGGTTGAAATATGAGCACTCACAGTAAAAAACCCTGTTATGATTGGACTTTTACTCGTTTCTTTTCTGCCAAGCGAGCCTATCCTCCCCACAACTCCTTTATAGCTCTCGTTGGGAGTATAACTCCTCTCCGCTAGGGGGTACATGGCGGAGGATAGCATTCCTCCCCAGATCCCCATGTTCCACTCCACAGGAGAGTACCATTATGATAGTGCGTCCCTCGATAAAAGCCTATCTCAAAAACAAAAGGTAGATCCGCCTCTTTGTAGATCAGGACAGAGGAGAGGACATCGGGATCGGATGGCGAACCCCAGCCATCCCACACGTAGCCCGGTCCGGCACTTCTTTCCCCAGGGTTCTGGGCCCATAAGGCAACCCGATCAACATAGATATCTCCAAACCCACTTCGCTCCCAGCCTTCAGCTAATCCTCCTACATAGTCGGTGAAGTAATCCCCTTCATTAATGATATTGGGAACTTCTTTTACAAGCTCTTCGTATCTATCCCAATTGTAAAACATAAATGAAAGACAACGCGTTGAGGGATAAATCGCGATGCTAAAGTAGATGCGATCGGTCGGGTCCCAATAGTAGTAGTCCTCCCAAAAAATGTTATTTCCAATGTAGTCCCCTTCATAATTATAATACATCCAGAACAACCCCCAAGACTGCGAGTGAATAGGATTGTTTCCTAAATCTGTATATTGTATATAATTCAGGCCGTTATATACGATTCCACACTGGGCAAAGAGCTCATCCTTGGTCCACCCAGCTACCCAAAAGCAGATACGCGCACCTACAGGAGGAGAAGTCCACCACATGCCATTGGTGGGCATTTCAACCGAGTAGAACTCCGTGATAGGAGGAGTCATTAATACCCCGTAATGCCATTGACTCGCGATGTCTTCCTGGGCAAAGATATACCCCACTTCCGACCATGAGAGCACCCGCCGGTACACATGCAGCTCATCTAGATCTCCATTCAGATACGCGGTCTCGTAGCCGTCATAATACGCTCGTCCGATCAGCGGATTTCGCCACTCACCGAAATCGGGGAGCCCATCTAAGTATTTGGGAGCTTCGGCGACTCCATTGATATAAAACGTGGCATACCCTCCGCTTGAACCCCTATTGAAGGTCACGGCGACGTGGGTCCATTGCTGCAGGGGCACCGTCCGGGAGGACACCGCCCGCGGCCCATAGAATGCAAGCTTGGGATGCCTGCCTTCCTTTATTGAAAAATGAATCTTTTGATTCCATTCAGCCCCGCCCCAATCCCCGCACTCGAAGAAGATCGTGTGCTTCGTATTGTCGTCACCGCGTAAATAAACCCACGCGGCGATGGTGAAACTGGTTGTCTCCAAGTTGAGCGGACTGCTTTCAGGGACTGGCACCTCGATATAATCTGCTTCGGCATTATTAAAGGACCTCGCTCGATCTTTGAAATATTGAGTATCGTGCCTCCAAACATAAGTCGTGCCGTGGTTGGTGCCATGATGCCCATACCCCGAGGAGTCCTGCTGGTCCCCCACCAAATTACGAGACGAGAAGTGCATGTCC
>JABAOC010035456.1_pt1 | contig 22563 bp, 15 predicted proteins | sample 7062161 | NCBI WGS metagenome assembly JABAOC01 (sample SAMN14538625, study PRJNA623070) | marine sediment metagenome | biome: marine biome [ENVO:00000428]; feature: marine pelagic biome [ENVO:01000023]; material: deep marine sediment [ENVO:00002113] | place: India: Gulf of Khambhat ... | reverse complement strand
ATAATTTTGATCCTATGTTCGCGGATGCTGAAAATGGTGATTTTACACTTCAGTCTGGTTCTCCTGCCTATGGTAAAGCCCATGACGGCGGTGCGCTTGGAGATTTACGTTGGGCAACAAATCCGACTTCTGTAGCCGGAAACGTTTCTGCAACTCCGGAGAAGTTCTCATTATCGCAAAATTATCCCAATCCATTTAATCCGACTACCACAATTAGTTATTCACTCGATAAAAAAACAAATGTTAAATTGCAAATTTTTGATATTACAGGTGGATTAGTCGAGACACTTGTTAATGGTAGTAATCATGCTGGCAATCATACAGTAACATGGGATGCTTCAAACATTGCATCCGGAATTTATTTCTACCAAATTACGGCTGATGGCCAATCGATAACGAGAAAAATGACATTACTTAAATAGTTGGTAGTAAAACCGTTGGCTTGGCAAAAACGTAACTATTCAGCCAAAACAAAAAACTCGATTGTCATTCCGGTTTCGCCGTTGTTTGGCGAATACCGGAATCCCCGGTATTAATGAGGAGATTCCGACACTCCTCACGCAAAAAGCGCGTGATACGGCCGGAATGACACTGGAAGGCTGAATCGTAACGTAAAAAAGATAACAATGAAGGACTGCCGGGTGGATGGAAATGTTCACCCGGCAGAAATCTCAATAAATCTTGCAAAATTTGAAAAGGTTTTGTCACCAAGATGCAAAGTTACAAAGTTAGTTAACGCTATTTCTTTGTGCCTTTGTGACAAAAAATAAATATCAAATTTTCAAGATTTACATAGGGAGTAACATGAAAAATTATATAAGGTTATTTAGATTGGGACTGATACTTCTGGTACTCGTCTGCTTTTATAGTTGCAACAGTACTCACAGCACGCATGGAAATAAATGGATGCCCGAAATCCTGTCAGGACAAGTTCAGAAAGAAAACTATCTTCCTGATTTTTCGTATGCTGGCTACCACTGGGGAGAAGATCCACCTCCGATTGTGAAGGCAAAGTTGAACGTAACTAGCTATGGAGCTATTGCTGATGACGGGAAAGATGATACTGGTGCACTGCTCAAAGCGTTTGCTGCCGCTCATGAAGTAGATGGACCTGTTGTGGTAAAATTTCCCAAGGGCAAATTTATTCTGAAGGATATTTTGTATATAGACAGAAGTAACTTTGTCGTACAGGGTTCTGGCAGTGGCCCGGATGGCACCATTATTTACATGCCGCACCCATTGAAAAAGTTAAAAAGACCTGATGATTTGAAAGAGCTGCAGGAATACCTGATCGTGAACAACAAAAGGCAACGAGAGCCGGAACGCGGAATTGATGAAACATTTTCGCTTTATGCCTGGTCTGGTGGATATATCTGGACACGTGTTCCCGGAGAACGTGCAAAAGCATATATGTCAAAATATAACAAAGAAGAAATAGAACTTGCATCAATTAAAAATGGAAAACGGGGCGAACACATCATTGAGGTGGAAAATGCGGCCAAATTGAATATCGGCATGATTGTTCGGATTAACTGGTATAATCGGGAAGGGGAAAATTCATCATTAATAAAGCATATGTATGATAACAAACCGATTGTTGTTGGTCGCCGTCACTGGGAATCTCCAGACATTCCGGTTATCAAGCAAGAAGTTACCGTCGAGAAAATCGTAGGGAATATGGTCACCATCAAAGAACCACTGTTACATGATTTAAAACCGGAATGGTTTCCTCGGATAACTAATTGGAAGCATATCTCCGAGGTTGGTATCGAACACATTTGCTTCCAGTTTGCATTTGAAGAATATTATGCCCATCATCTTGAACATGGTTATAATGCAATTTATATGACGAATACAGCCCATTCCTGGGTTAATAATGTGACAATCAAAAATGGTGACAGCGGATTTATTTCTGACAATTGTGCCAATGTGACTGTAAACGATGTGACTGTTACCGGAAGAAAATACCATTATGCCGTGCAATTTGGTGACTGTTATAATATGCTAGCGAAGAATATACAGGTAAAGGCCCACGTACTTCACTCGTTGAGTTTTAACACGGGAGCAAGGAGTTGTGTGTTTACGAATTCAATCGTGACCAGGGTACCATCATTGGATCAACATAGCGGAGCAAATCACCAGAATCTATTTGATAATATAAAAATCATCGAAGATGATCCTGGACGCTCCTTTATCTATGCTGGGGGTGCAGGCTACTGGGCGCCAACACATGGAGCATTTTCAACATTCTGGAATACTCAAATACAATTTGCATACGATAATCATGATGGGCAGGCAATTAAAATCGCTGGTGTTACGGACGGTCCATCAGCACGATTGGTTGGGCTTATTGCGAATTATCCCATGGAAATCACTTATGGGCCGGATGCTTATATGGAAGGCATCAATCGCCCCGATATAGCAGTACCATCACTTTATGAATATCAATTGAAGCAACGTTTAGCAAGTAAATAACTATACATCAGAACTTATTTCCAAAATTGTTTATAAAATAAATATTGTTTAAAAAAGGATAAAATACATGGAAAAGTTATTAAGCTGTACACGTAGGGATTTTTTAAAACACTCCGCGTTGAGTATTGGTGGAGTTGGGCTTGCATTCTCTTTTTGTAGTACAAATAAAAGTGGAAAGATACCTGATCTTAAATATAATTTTGACAGCCTGTTTCCCCGCTATGAGCAATTCAATCCGTTAGTTCCAATCTGGTGCGTCACGCCGGACCTTGACCGTTGCATTCATCGTTTTCATAGTTCTTCACCGTTTAGCCCCTCCGGACGGTACCTGGGATTAACTCGATTATCACGTGAAGACCGTCCACCGGAACCCGGAGAGGTGGCAGAGATCGTCTTGGTCGATTTGATTTCCGGGGATCAAAAGATTATTGCTGAAACAAGGGGTTGGGATACCCAATTGGGAGCACAAGTCCAGTGGGGAGCCAATGATACTGAACTGTTTTTTAACGATGTTGATACGAATGCATGGATGCCATTCGGTGTAAAAATGAATCCCCTAACTGGTGCAAAAAAGAAACTGGATGGTACCATATACATGGTTTCGCCGGATGGAAAGTGGGCAGTAAGTACTTGTCTACGTCGTATTGGTGCCACACAAGCCGGTTATGGAGTCATCATCCCAAAGGAATATGTCCCTGTAAATAAAGGCTTGATTGATGATGATGGTGTATTTGTAACAAATACAACAACAGGTGAAACCCGCATGATTGCCTCTTATAAACGAATTGTTGAAGAAGCAATACCCAGAATTGATGTGAGCCGCTATGGTAAAGGTGATTTTTACGGTTTTCATACAAAGTGGAACGCCCATAGCAATCGCATTATGCTGGTCTTGCGTTATATGCCCGAAAATGATAAAAAAAGAAAACCCATGTTAATTACAATGATGCGGGATGGTGGTGATATTCGAGTTGCCATACCAGCATCTGAATGGGCTGATAAAGGCGGTAACCATCCTAACTGGCAACCCGATGGCGAACATGTAATGATGAATTTGTTTGTTGATGGAAAGGGATTGAGATTTGTAGGGGCAAAATATGATGGCACGGAGCGCAAAATTATGACTCCCGAACCGGCGAATCGTGGACATTGTACTTTACATCCGAGTGAAAAATTTCTAATGACTGACGCCTATCCCAATGAGCCCGTCGCATTTGGTGATGATACATCGCCTTTGTGGTTGATCGATTTAGAAAAAGACCAAAAGAAAACACTTGTCCGAATGAAGGCGGCTACTCCCCACTTTGAGAATGATCCTTCCGAAGCCAATGAAATGCGGGTTGATCTACACCCGGCATGGGACACTCGCACCTATACTTATGTTGCTATCAATGGTGTGGATAATTTAACTCGGCGAGTGTATGTGGCGGATTTGTCTGGAATTGTTCCTCGCGTCGAAAGGTAAGCAGAACTTCAATCATTCTAGTGTTGTCGTATAAGAATCAAATATTCTATAAGATATGTTAACATAGGAGTCTGAATGAGAAAACTTTGTGCCTGTGTGTTGATTTTATCCTTTAATTACGCTTTGTTCGCAACTGAATATTTCGTTTCCACTGCTTCAGCCATCAAATCAGTAATGAACTATGCCCAACCCGGAGATACATTAACAATGACCGCCGGTGTATGGACAGATCAACGTATAAATTTTAGTGGCCACGGCGTCGAAGGCGATTCGATTTTACTGCGGGCGGAAATTCCTGGTCGCGTGCTTTTAAATGGAAACTCTCGTATTAGTATCGATGGGACTTATTTAAAAGTGGATGGATTACTAATTATTGGCGGCTACAATATAAGCGGGGCTATTGAATTCGAAGGGAGCAGCCATCACTGTCGTGTCACCAACACGAAAGTAGCTGAATTTAATCCTCCGCAAGAATCAACCCGCTACCATTGGGTCACACTTGAAGGTTCACATCACCGGTTGGATCATTGTTTTTTTTCGGGAAAGAGACATAGTGGTGTTACTGTTCTCGTTTCACTGGCGAGCACTCCTTACGGTTATCATCGAATCGATCATAATCATTTTGCGGATAAACCAGTAGGAAACGGGAATGGATATGAATCATTGAAAGTTGCTTCCGGACCTTACTCTGATCTTCCTGGTAATATCATTGCCGAGTACAATTATTTCTACCGCTGTAACGGGGAAATTGAGATTATTTCCAACAAATGCCTTAATAATATATACCGATACAATACTTTTGTGGAATGTCAGGGTATGCTGACATTGCGGCAGGGGATGAACTGTGTGGTTGAAGGTAATTACTTTTTCGGAAATGATGTATCAAATACCGGCGGTATCCGGATTATGCATCGCGGGCATAAGATTATTAATAATTATTTTCAGGACCTTAGGGGCAGTGGCCTGCGCAGCGCGATATCACTTTATGCAGGAATGGATCATAGCGATTATTACCCAGATAAAGGCGGGCATGTTCGGGCGGATAGTATTCTTATTGCCCATAACACGATTGTCAACTGTGCGGAGGGGATCTATTCGGGATGTGGGGACAGCGATGACCCGATCATTCTCCCCCCAAAAGATAATATCATTGCCAACAATATTATCAGTATGGATGATAATGCCCGCTGCTATGCTCAGAATCCGGATAAAGCAGGCCTAAATCAATTTTGGGAAGGCAATATGCTGAATGGTACCAATTTGGGTGATGTGCCTGATTCTGGCTATGTGATGAATGATCCGGCTTTAACGTTCGAGAATGGTTGGTACCAAATATCCGAACTCAGTCCGGCGGTGAATGCCGCAATTGGTAATTATCCGGATGTGATTGAAGATATCGATGGCATTCTTCGGGATGCTCAAAAAGATATCGGAGCGGATGAATTTGGCAGTGGCCTTCGTCAACCACTGACACCTGCTGATGTTGGGCCAAACTGGATGGATGACTCCAATTTGCTGATAATCCTTACAATTTCGCTGAGGGGAAATGGGTCCGGCAAAGTAATAATGGATCCACCCGGTGGTATTTATGATTCAGTAACCACTGTTACTTTGACTACGATCCCGAATGAAGGCAACTCATTCGTTGGCTGGGGCGGCGATATTGAAGGTACGGAGAATCCGGTAATCCTTGTAATGGACAAAGACAAATATATTACTGCTACATTTAATCCACCGGTGCGTTATAACCTGGCTGTGTGGAAGATAGGCTCTGGCTCGGTGAAGTTTGATCCTCCGGGTGGATCATATCCGGAAAGTACGGTCGTAAAAATTGAGGCATTTCCGGATGAAGGCTGGATGTTCAGCCATTGGGGTAATGCGTTAACCAGTAAAAATAATCCGGATAGTGTGCTGATGGATTCAAATAAAGGAATAACAGTAACCTTTACACAAACAACTGGCGTTGAAGCAGGTAATCATGCACCGTTAACATACCGGCTTGATCAAAACTACCCGAATCCATTCAATCCGAAAACAACAATCTCCTTTTCAATTAAGGAATCCGGTTACACGACACTCGCCGTTTATGATGTATTGGGAAATATCATTGCAGAGCTTGTGAATGGCGAACTTGATGCCGGATTGTATCAGATTCAATTTGATGCCTCAGGACTGGCTTCCGGCATGTATTTTTATAAAATTAACACCGGCATTTTTACATCGCTAAAGAAAATGATTGTGATGCGATAAAGAATAGAGAATATCCATTCAATAAATGTTGGAAAACCGGAATATAAAAAGCAGTCCTTACATTAAGAGGGGTTCTAAAAATGAATATCTCCAGACGAAGTTTTTTGAAAACGACCACATTATCAATCGCGGCAACGCTTTCTCCTTTTGCATTGGGCTGTAGTGCGAAGCCATCTAAGCAAAATGTGTTATTCATTGCGATTGATGATCTCAATGATTGGATCGGTTGTCTTGGCGGCCATCCCCAGGCAAGAACGCCAAATATCGACCGGCTTGCCAAACAGGGCATGCTGTTCACTAAAGCCCACTGTGCTGTTCCCATTTGCGGGCCTTCACGAGCAGCTATTTTTACCGGAAAACAACCCTGGAATACCGGTATATTTACCAATGATAATAAAGCGCTGAAGAAAATCGGAAGAGAATATAAAACATTGCCACAAACATTAATAAATGCCGGGTACAACACATATGGTGCCGGCAAACTACTACATGGGAAAATGGATCGTTATCCGAAAAATCTATTTACAGAATTCGGTCCTCCTTATCAAAAGTGGCTCCCGTTTACAATAGAAGAAACGCACTATACAGATGAAGAATTTAAATCTTCAGTTGATAAATCATTGTTAACTCATAAAGTAGATCGTGGGCCAGGACAACTCAATGTCACCTTTCCTTTAAATAATATGCCTCGCGAACGACGACTTGGACAACGGCAGATTGATTCGTTTGATTGGGCTGCTTTGCCTGTCGAAGACAGTGAAATGGGAGATTATAAAACTGCCGAGTGGGCGATTCAAAAATTGAAACAGCAGCAGGAAAAACCCTTTTTTCTGGGAGTTGGAATTTACCGACCGCATATTCCGCTTTTTGTTCCAAAAAAATATTATGATATGTTTCCACCGGACAAAGTACAATTACCAAAAGTATTAGCGAACGATTTGGATGATCTCTCACAAGTCGGTAAAGATCTTGCTCTAAAAGCATTCACCGCCGGATCACATAAAAATGTTGTACAACATAATCAATGGAGAGAAGCTGTATCTTGCTATCTGGCCTGTGTTGCATTTATAGATGCACAAATCGGCAGAGTATTGGATACACTTGAACAAAGCCCATATCATGATAACACAACTATCGTTTTATGGAGTGATCACGGCTGGCACCTCGGAGAAAAAGAACACTGGGGAAAGTTTGCTGGCTGGGAAGAATCGACCCGGGTGCCGTTGATTATCGTGCCGGCAAAAAAAAGTCGTAATGGTTATGCAACCGGTGTAAAATGTAATAAGCCCGTCGGCCTCATCGATTTGTATCCAACGATACTTGATATGGTTCATCTACCCGGAGAAGATTATCTTGAAGGCAACAGCCTTGTTCCACTCCTGAAAGACCCGCATGCTAAAATTTCAGATCATGTAATCACAACTTTCGGACGTGGAAATCACAGCGTTCGTACTGAGAGATGGCGATTTACCCGCTATTATGACGGTTCTGAAGAATTGTATGATGTAACACGAGACCCTGATGAGTTTTATAACCTTGCTGGAGATCAACAATTCGATAAAATCAAACAGGAATTGAAAAGGGAAATGCCAGCTTATAATGACGTTCAATACTTTGTCAGCATGGAATATTGGAAAGCGATTATCTACAATGATCCGGGTAAGACAGAATTATTCAATTTTAAAGATAATAAAGCTGTTCCAGAAGAGAAGAATGTGGCAGGAGAGCATCCCGAAATTATAAAAATGATGCTTCGGTATATACAAAATAATAAAATTTCTGAGAAATTTGTGTCTATTCCAGATTAGTATTTTCGTTTATGAAGAACTTTATTAGGAGACACTAATGAAACATATTACCCGGCGTAACTTTATGAAAATAACCATGTCTGGCAGTGCCATGTTTGCATTTACCGGATTCAATTGTATTAAAAAATCTGAAAGTCGACCCAATATTTTAATCTACATCGCGGACGACCAGTATAAGTCCAGTCTCGGTTGTTATGGTGCAAATCCGAGTCATACTCCTAATATCGACAAACTGGCTGAACAGGGTGTTCGATTTACGCGATGTTTTACACAATCATCCATTTGTACTCCAAATCGTGGTGTGCTGTTGTCAGGTATGTATCCGTTGAAGAATGGAGCGCACGCAAACCACTCCGGATTTTATGATGGTGTGAAGTCTTTGCCAAACTATATGAAAGAGTTGAATTATCGAGCTTGTATCGTCGGTAAAGATGGCATTCAGAAACCCAGCGATCTTTATGAATGGGAATTCCGAATAAACAAATCAGATGAACATGTGCCTGGCGCAAATGAACCGTTACATGACCGTCATCGAAAAACCCGGTTTGATGAAGTTGAGACATTTTTAGGTTCAGACAGCCCAAGACCATTTTGCATTTTTCATGCGGCTTCTCTTCCACACTCACCCAAATTGAATGAAATTCCGAACGGACTGAAAGGCTACGATGCCAACAACTGGTATATGGACTATGAGTTCGGCAAGTACATGGAATTACTTAAAAAATACAGATTAGAAGAAAACACCATTGTCATCTATGTGAATGATAATGAAGCTCAGCAACCACGCACTAAAAATACATTATATGATACGGGTATCAATGTGCCGATGATTGTCCGTTGGCCGGGATATACGAAGCCAGGAACCACGAGTAATGCAATGGTTAGTTTTATAGACATTTTACCATCTCTGTTGGAAGTAGCCGGTGGCAGCCAACCCAATGAGTTAGATGGAAAAAGTATGGTGAAAGTTTGGGAAGGGAATACAGATCAACATCATGATGAGCTTTATTTTAGTTATACAGGAGTTATCGTCAGTTCAAAGAGACAGGAAATTCCATTTCCGATCCGGGCTGTGAGAACGCATGACTATAAATACATTCGTTATCTAAATCATCAAGTGGCTCACCCCAAATTTAATGGACAAATGTTTCCGGATGAGGAGCTGTTCGATTTGAGGGACGATCCAAATGAACAAAAGAACCTTGCAGACGATCCGAAATTTCAAACGATTAAAAATGAATTGAGCGAAAAAGTGGACGTCTGGATGAAAAGAATCAGTGATAAGGGTATTGAAAGTGAATTGGCAACATTAGAGAAATATCCACCGAAAAAGAAATAATACAATAGATATTATTCCGAATATTTATAGTCACAAAATTGCTAATAATCCGAGGTATTTTATGAAAAATTTAACACGTCGTGATTTTTTAAAAACAGCAGCCGGAACGGCTGCGATGATTGGTTTACCTGGTTTAGGAAGTTGTATAAAAGACAAGCGATCCAAAATGAATGTACTGTTTATTGCTGTTGACGACTTGCGTCCGCAATTAGGTTGTTACAGTCAGAAACAGATGATCTCACCAAACATTGACAAGCTCGCCTCAGAAGGATTGATATTTGAGCGGGCCTATTGCCAACAGGCGATTTGCTCTCCATCTAGAATAAGCCTCCTGAGTGGGATGCGTTGCGAAACTACAAAGATATATGGATTAGAATATCACTTAGCTGATAAATGGCCGGATATTGTTAGCTTGCCTCACCATTTTAAGAAAAATGGTTATTCTACTATTTCTATTGGAAAAATATATCATCATAACGATGATGATCCAAAAGCATGGAGTAAAGTGCCGTTTCGCGCCATGCAAGGAAGCGGCTACATAACAGATGAGGGAAAAAAGATTGTTGACCTTAATCGTGCTACGAATCCGAATTCAGGTACTAAAGGACCGGTGACTGAAATGGCAGATGTGCCGGATAATGGCTACAGCGATGGTAAACTTGCAGACAGAGCCATCAATGAACTGGAAAGAATCAAAGATGATCCTTTCTTTTTAGCCGTGGGTTTTCGCAAACCGCATTTGCCCTTTACAGCTCCAAAAAAGTATTGGGATATGTACGATCCCAAGGAATTAAAGCTGGCTGATAATCCATATCCCCCAAAGGGAGCAACACCTTTCACGATGAATAATTACGGTGAACTGCGCAATTATTACAAAATGCCTAAAGGGAAAGAGCCGGTTGAAAACAAGCTTGCCCGCCATTTAATTCATGGCTACTATGCCTGTGTTTCATTTATCGATGCACAGATCGGCCTTATCATGGACAAATTGGTGCAACTTGACCTTAAAGATAATACAATTGTGATCATGTGGGGTGATCACGGCTGGAAGTTGGGTGAGCACGGCAGTTGGTCTAAGCATACGAACTTTGAAATTGATTGTAATGCCCCGCTTGTTATCAGCGATCCGCGTATGAAGTATAAAGGAATTCGAACCAGGGCGCTAACAGAGTTTGTTGACATTTACCCATCCTTATGTGAATTATGCGGACTTGAAAAACCCAATCATCTGGAAGGTATCAGTTTTGTGCCATTGATAAAAGATCCGAAACGGGCATGGAAAAAAGCAGTGTTTAGTATCTGGGTTGAAAAAAGGTATCGCTATAATTTTGATATTCAGGTAATTGGTTATGCAATGAAGACAGATCGATACCGTTATATCGAATGGAAACATACAAAATCCGGTGAAGTGAAGGCACGTGAATTGTACGACCATCAAATTGATCCACAGGAAAATGTCAATGTGATAGATGATCCGAAATATGCAGAAGCAGTAAAAGAAATGGAGCGAATGATGAGGCAGGGATGGAAAAGTGCGTTGCCGGGAGCTTGAAAGAAACAGTGAAATGAAAAATAGTCACCTTTTAGAGCATCTTGACTATGAAAATAATCGGTTTTTTATTTAGTACTCTTATTTTAAGAATATTTAGAAGTAGAAGAATGAAAAGATACTTTATTGCTCTATAAATAATATTGGATGGGAAATGACTCAATTTCTTAAAATTATAAGGTTTATAATATGAAAAAGTTCAGCTTTGTTTTCATATTATTTTTATTTACAGTCGCATCTGTTGATGCACAGTTTCCGCTTGAACGGAAATCAGAAAAGGATGTATATTCTAATCCAATCAATCATTTGGTCTCGGAGGTAAATCCACCTGCATTTGTATGGCTGCCGCTGGATGATGCTGTTTCATATACTTTGACTATATATCAGGACGATACTCAAATTTTCCACAAGATGGATTTAATGCAGAATGTATATGCGCATAATAATACGTTCAAAGCTGGAAAATATCATTGGCGGATTAAAGCATATGATAAAAATGATCAGTTGCTTTCGCAATCACCGGATTTCCACTTTTCTATTTCTCCGCATGCCGTAGAATTTCCGTATCCAGATATTCAAAAATTGGCACAAAATATATCCAAAAAGCATCCACGCTTGATCTTTCAGGCTGACAAACTGAACGAATTCCGCAATACCCTCAATTCAAGCCGCAAAGAAGCCTGGACAGCAGTAAAACAGATGGCAGATAAAAGCCTGTCCCTTGATAATCCTAAGCCGCCTTGGTATGGTGACATTGAAGCGTATGACCAGCGTCGTCTGGAATACCGACAGTATTTTCATTATATACGCGAGTATATTGATGAAGGCTTGCAATCCCTGGCCGTTGCCTGGCTGATGACAGGTGAAGCGAAATATGCGAATGCCGGTAAACGTATGTTGTTGACAATAGCAAAATGGCCAGCAGACGGTACTACGTCCTCCAAACATATTGGCTTTGACGAACCGGGGCTGAGCATTGCCCGTTGTCTACACAGATGTTACGACTGGCTATATAATGTGTTATCGGAAAATGAACGGGAGATTGTCCGACAAAGTTGTGTTGATCGTGCCCGAGATACATACGAGCGAATAGCCGAGCAACGACCTTTTTTTCAAGAACCCGGCTCCAGTCATGATGCACGTTTGATAGGCTACTTAAGTGAACAAGCGTTGGCGCTTTATGGTGAAATTCCGGATGAAGATTTTTATAAATGGCTAGATTTTTCCTTAACCGGCTTCTGGACTGTATTCCCGCACTGGGACGGTAGAGACGGCGGCTGGTCTGAAGGAATCGGTTATGCGGCAACTTATAATATCCGTGCTACGAACTGGATTGAAATTGTGTATTCTGTGCTAGACTTAAATTTATGGAAAAAGCCGTTTTTCAAAAAAATACACGATTACTTTTTATACTGCGCCCGATCCAATGATGAATACTGGCCATTTGGAGATGGAGCGGAAAGAGGGCCACGCCAGGAGTCTTCACGCGCGAAGTTATTGGTAGACCTGATGATGCATTATGCACAGCGTTTTGAAAATCCGGTTTACCAATGGTGGGCCGACCAGGTACCGCTGGTGGATTATGATATTTCTAATCCATTAACACCCATGATCTTGCCGCGGGTAGTAAAGGCATCCAAACCCATTGATTTTGAACAGGCAAAACTGTTTCATGACATCGGTTGGAGCGCCTTTCACAGTGATTTATCTGATATGGAAAATGATGTGTTTTTTTTGTTCAAAAGCAGTCCTTATGGCTCTTACAGTCACAGTCATGCTGATCAGAACTCGTTCTATTTATCCGTAGGCGGATATGCGCTGGCAATCCCGTCCGGATATTATGGACCTGTGTATGGCGCACCACACCATGCGGAATGGACCCGATCCAGCAAAGCTAATAACACCATACTGGTTAATGGAGAGGGGCAAACAATACGGGATTTCAAGGCAGTGGGCAAGATTGCTGCTTTTCAGAATGAAGGCAAAGTTGCATATGTTTGTGGCGATGCTGCCCCGGCATATTCCGGCAGGCTGGAAAAATTCGATAGACATGTGATGTATGTTCGTCCGGGATTATTTGTCATATTGGATGATTTAAGAGCGTCTGAACCGTCCACCTTTCAGTGGATGCTTCATGCTGTGAATCGGATGGAAATTGATGAATTACAACAGACAATTACTATAAAACGCCACAAGGCAAAAGCCAGGTTTTTTCTGGTTACCACGCCTGATCAGCAATTAAATATTACACAGACAGATATTTTTGATACACCTTTCAATGCAGGTTCAACTCCTGAATATTACAGAGATGTTGAGAATCAATGGCATCTGACAGCATCAACTCTGGAGCCAGTAAAATCAACGCGTATTGCTGCTTTTGTTACCGCAGGGACACAGTTCATAAATATCGAATGGCTAAATGTGGACGGATGGACAGGTGCAAGGATCAGATACAATGATGGACAAGCTGAAGTTTGGGCACAGCTAGAAAAAAATCGGCCTATGCCAAAAGTGCTTCAGCAATTCAATTTAGCAGATGATAGGATATTACCTGTTGTTGGATTTTGGCGTACGGTCGAATGAAAAGTGAAGTAATTAAAAAATAATTAGATAAATCAATAAGTATGTAAGATGGAGCTATGATAATCAAGAAAAAAATATTTCCTAAATTGATAATTGTAGGAGTAGATTTCCTACTAGTCACTACTGTTTATGCAAATATACCCTATTGGAAAATCAAAGAACCATATATGGGACAGCTTAAATTAAAAGAAGTAAGGGAAATCTATTCATTAAATAATGATTGGAATTATCTTGAAGAAAACGTCTCATTTATCGATGTACTTAAAAATGATAAAGTGACATGGAATGAGATTAACCTGCCCCATACATGGAATGCGTTTGATGCGACAGATAACACGCCTGGTTACCGCCGGAACGCGAGCTGGTACCGGAAAGATATTATTATCCCTGATTTTGATGAACCTCGTGTGTTCCGGCTCTATTTTGAAGGAATAAACATATCAAGTGAGATCTATGTAAATGGCAGAAAAGCAGGGGAGCACGTCGGTGGATATCTGGGTTTCACTGTTGATATTACACCGTTTATTAAAAAAGGTGCACGAAATCAAATATTGGTACGCGCAGACAATTCGATTGACCGTAATATCATTCCCTCCCATAAAGCTGATTTTTTCATCTTTGGTGGTATTACACGGGATGTATGGCTGCAGGTTTTACAGCCGGTTTTTGTCGATAAATTAAGTATCAATACCCCGAAAGTAAGTGCAAAAAGGGCTGATACATCAGTTGTCGTTAACCTGATAAATTCACTGGATGTAACCAAAAAATATACTATCGAGGCTGCGATTAAAGATCCGCAAGGGGAAATTATTTCAACTAAGTCTGTTAAGACCAACCTTACCTCCGGAGCAAATAGGTTGACATTGAAAATGCCAGTTGTTAGAAATCCTCAACTATGGTCAACGGAGGCTCCCAACCTTCACAAAATAGTAGTTATGCTAAAAAATAAAACCATTATTGATCAGACTTCCGAAAGTTTCGGATATCGCTGGTTTGAATTCAAAGAAAACGGACCATTCTATCTGAACGGTAAAAGGGTACTATTGCGGGGCACGCATCGACATGAGGAGCACGCCGGATATGGTAATGCCATGCCGGATGATCTGCATCGTAAGGATATGGAGATGATAAAAGAGATGGGTGCGAATTTTGTACGGCTTGCGCATTATCCGCAGGATCCCGAGGTGTATCGCGCTTGTGATGAACTTGGATTGCTGGTTTGGGATGAGTTACCTTGGTGTCGTGGTGGTATGGGCAAAGCTGAGTGGAAATCAAATACACGCCGGCTTCTTAAGGAGCAGATCATTCAGAATTACAATCATCCTAGCATAATTTTATGGTCAGTCGGCAATGAGCTTTATTGGTTGCCTGATTTTCCCGACGGCGACAATCCGGACTCACTTAAATCCTTTGTTTCCGGATTGAATGATCTGGCGCATCAACTTGATCCGGGGCGAAGTACAACTATGCGCAAGTTTTATGATGGTGCGGATATTACTGATGTCTTCTCGCCTTCTATTTGGGCCGGATGGTATTCCGGTGTTTACAAAACCTATGAAAAAGCATTACGTTCATCCAGAAAGAAGTACAAACGCTTTTTGCATGCTGAGTACGGCGGTTCGAGTCATGTGGGCCGGCATACTGAAAATCCGATCACGGGTGAGGGTATGGTAAAGGAAGATGATTGGACCGAACAACCCAATATGATCAATATAAAAAAGGTATCTAGCGCTGGCGACTGGAGCGAGAATTACATTGTTGACCTGTTCGACTGGCATTTAAAGTTGACTGAGCAGTTAGACTGGTTCACCGGAAATGCACAATGGGCGTTCAAAGATTTTGGTACACCACTGCGTCCTGAAAATGCAATTCCATATATGAATCAGAAAGGATTGGTTGATCGTGCTGGCAATCCCAAGGATGCCTATTATGTATTTAAAAGCTATTGGACAACTGATCCGAAATTTTGTTACATTGAGTCGCCGACGTGGAAAGAACGTAGTGGACGATCAGGTGAAATGCGGCAGGTGTGTGTATTCAGCAATTGTGAACAAGTCGAACTCTTTTTGAATGGTGAAAGCCAGGGAAAAAAGGTCAGGAATATTGAAGATTTCCCAGCATGTGGTCTCCATTGGGATGTGCTTTTTAATGAAGGGGAAAATGAGTTGTTAGCTATTGGTGTTGCTGGCAGTGCAGAGAATGCACGGCATGCAATTCAATTAACTTATACAACTCAAAAACATGGACGCCCGTCTGAAGTTTTACTTTCATCCAATCGGATGGATAGTGGTAATTACCTGATACAAGCACGGTGTGTGGACAAGGACGGTAATACTTGTCTTGATTTTAACAAAAGGATTTATTTCGATTGCAGCGGAGCAGGATACCTGCAAGCAAATCTTGGTACCCCCACGGGAAGCACCGTTATTGAATTTGCTAACGGGAGGGCAACAATCGAATATGTACCTGGAAATGGTGGTCAGGCAGTCATTGAAGCACGAACACAGGATTTCAAAGGGAGCTATTTGGCCATCAAAAATAGAAAACACTAAATTCAATTGATGTTTAAGGAAATATGTTCAGAAGGTAATGGAGGCTTTATGTACTATACGTTAAGAATATTTAGTTTACTCGTTATTGTAATTATCATTATAAGTTGTAGCCAGGATACAGGTGAAGGTTTTGGCAGAGGCGTTCAACTTATTCAAGTGGACATTGCAAAAATTGACAGTACTCGTATTGTGCAATCAGCCGAACAATATTTGAAAGAGGAACCGTTAACTGTTACTGCTTCACGCTGTGACCGGAGTCTCGGTGGCACACATGATTTTTACTCGGAAGGCGATTACTGGTGGCCCAATCCGGATGATCCGGATGGCCCCTATATACGCAAGGATGGAATGACAAATCCGGAAAATTTTAAAGACCACCGCCGGGCGATGCGACGAATGAGTATTCATGTAGCTGCATTAACGGCGGCATTTAAAATTACAGGCAACAAAAGGTATGCTGACCACGCGGTTAACCATCTCAAAGCCTGGTTTATTGATGAAGATACAAAAATGAATCCGAGTATGAATTATGCCCAGGCGATTAAAGGGATTTGTCCCGGACGTGGTGTTGGACTAATCGATGGGATTCATCTGGTTGAACCTGCTCGAGCTGTGACAGTATTAGAAAAACGGAAAGGCATTTCGAAGACCAATGCAAAATTGATCAAGGCCTGGTTCGCTGGATTTTTAACATGGATTACGACTCACGAATATGGCATTGATGAACGAGAGCGGAAAAACAATCATGGTACATGCTGGGTGATGCAAGCCGCTGAATTTGCGCGGCTCACAGGTAATAATGATATATCAGAGTTTTGTCGGGATCGTTACAAAACCGTGCTGCTGCCAAACCAGATGTCCGAGGATGGGGGCTTCCACATGGAATTAAAACGAACGAAACCGTATGGTTATTCGTTGTTCAATATTGATGCGATGGCTATGGTCTGTCATATTTTATCCACTCCTGAAGACAACCTGTGGACTTTCACGCTTCCTGATGGTCGTGGAATGGAAAAAGGCATGGCGTTTATCTCTCCGTATATTGCCGACAAATCGAAATGGCCACTAAAACCGGATGTGATGTATTGGAATCAATGGCCAGTCAGACACCCGAGTTTATTGTTTTCCGGAATAGCACTGAATAAACCGGAATATATCAAGCTGTGGAAGGAACTAAAACCTTTGCCAGAAACCGAGGAAGGATTGCGCAACTTTCCTATTAGGCAACCAATTTTATGGTTTGATTGAGGGTATTGAATTAAGGAAAATTGTGAGGTGGACAAATTACATGTGTACCAAGCCAAGCTAATATAAGCTCGTGAGGAGGATAAACTAAAACCGAAAAAATATGTCTTGCAAGAGAGATTTGAAATTAGTAAAATAAAATGTTGCTGAGCTTTTGTTCCTTTTTATCAGTTTCAGTTTATGTAATCAAATCTGAGCCATTACCATGACTTATTTTTACAGGGAATATAATTTACTAAAAAATAATGAACAGACTGTCGCACTATCTTGAAACTTTTAGTATACAACAACACCAAAGTAACCGCGATTTATATGCATCTGGACTTGAAAATGTCAAAATATAGGTTGAAAGACTAGTTTATAAACGTCACTAAAATGGCATTCACGAAATATTAGCATGTGATAAAACAAATAAATACAACAGGATAAGATGTGCACACCTCTTGACTGGGGGGCAAGTGTCGTCCCGATTAATATCCGGATTGTCTCGACAGTCATTAAAAGCCGTAATTACCTTAAAAATGATGCATTACGGCATTTTTTAATCTGACAAAATATTGTTCCTATTTGTATCATTTTGTATGATTTTGGGCAGACTCTATTTTCAAGTAAAACTTATTTATAAAATAAATAATATCATAGCCTCCATTCAATCCTTGATTAAGAATTCCGATAAATTCTTTTCTTACTACTTAAATGCATTATTAGCACAGGCAAAGCGTAAAGAATAACCTTTGCAATATCTCTATCTTTTCATGAAAAGCGCGGAAGTATTAAGTAAAGGAGATTACGATTCGTCCCGATCAGATCACCTCTCAGTAACCCAATTAAAAATGTTCCTGCGCTGCCCATTACAGTACAAGTTCAGATACATAAAGGGATTGAAAATCCCCCCCGTAGGAGCAATGACTTTAGGTAAATCAATTCATTCAACATTGGAAGAAAATTACAGACAGAAAATCAAAACAAAGCAAGACCTTCCCATCGAGCAGTGGACGGACTTTTTCTCTGATAATTGGGAAAAAGGAGCATCAGAGACATCTTTTGAAAAGGATGAAAAACCAGGAGTGATAAAGGATGAAGGAGTCAAGCTGATTAAAACTTATCACGAGCTCATCGCCCCAAAAATTCAACCAGTCAGCGTTGAAAAAGAATTTTTGATTAATGTGTACGGTCTTAAATATCCGCTTTTAGGATATATTGACCTTGTTGATGATGATGGCTATATCATCGATCACAAGGTTGCTAAAAGGTCGTGGCCAAAGAATCAGGAACATAAAGACCTGCAATTAACCGCATATTCTCTTGCATATAAGCGATTAAAAGGAAAATGCGAGAAGGGCTTAAGATACGATGTGATGGTCAGGACAAAAGAGCCTAAAATCCAGCAGCTTCTTACTAAACGGACTAATGAAGATATAAAGCGATTCAAGAAACTTCTCAGTTACGTCAACCATTCGATTGAAACTGGCATTTTTTACCCAAATGAGAATTATATGTGTCCATCATGTGGTTATTCCGATCTTTGTAAAAAATGGTAAATTCAGGTGATTTTGATTAGGTTTCCCGATGACTTTATTGACATGATTGTATGTGGTGACTGCATAAAATTAATGAGTAAAATTCCTGAAAACAGTATTGATCTGGTCATTACAAGCCCACCATACAATCTCGGCATTGATTACGGAATATATAAAGACAACATGGAATGGAATGATTATTTTCAATCATGTAGAAAATGGATAAAAGAGATATTTAGAATATTGAAAAAAGATGGAAGATTTTGCTTAAACCATTATTTGAGCTTAGGGAAATCCAATAATAGACAATCACCCTTGATGGATTTGAACTGGATAGCAAAAGAGATTGGCTTTAAACATCATGGTTTAGCTGTGTGGACAGATAAAACCTTAAGCAAACGTACTGCCTGGGGAAGCTGGCTTTCCGCATCAGCGCCTTATATCAATTCACCCTACGAAGGAATTTTATTATTATATAAATATTTCTGGAAGAAGCAGAAATCAGGAGAAAGCACAATAAAAAGCAATGAATTTATGGAATATTGTTCGGGCATCTGGAATATGCAGCCCGATATAAAGCGCTTAACTCCGGCCAGTTTCCCATTAGAGCTGCCCTTAAGATGCATCAAGCTTCTTTCATTTGAAAATGATATTGTTCTCGATCCATTCATGGGATCAGGTACAACAGCCGTTGCCTGCAAGCAATTAAAACGCAATTTCATCGGTTTTGAAATTAATCCTGATTATTGCAAAATAGCCCGAAACCGAGTATATGGCCTTGAGAAGTTCATCAATTAAGGTGTTTTGAATGAGCGAAGATTACAACTCCAATGACCCAATTGAAAACATTGAAGGGAAGCATTGCGAAGAAAGAAAATACTGTCCATACTTTCCTCAAAATTGTAGATTGTGCGTCAAGAACATAGTCAAAGATTATCAGCCTGATTAAGCATTAGAAGGTGAGTAGATTCTTAAATTCAATAAGATTTATAACATGGATTGCAGAGCAGGTTTGAAACTGTTAGACGATAAAAGCATTGATATGATATTGACTTCCCCGCCATTTTGGTCCTTAAGAGATTATGGCGATGATACAATCACTATTTGGGATGAGAAACCAGAGTGTGAGCATGAATGGGGAGAAGAAATAACGAAAAAAATGACAGGTGGAACCAAGTCAAATAAAGTTAAAATTAAAGGAAAAGATAACTTTCAAATTTTTAAGAATAATTCCACTTTCTGTACAAAATGTGGAGCATGGAAAGGACAATTAGGATTAGAGCCTACATTCGATTTATATATTACTCATCTATGTGACATCTTCGATGAAATGAAACGGGTTCTCAAGAAAACGGGTACTTTGTGGGTAAATTTAGGAGATACGTATAACGGAAGCGGAGGAGCGGGAAGTCAATATAATATATGGAGAAAAAAGCATACACAATTTGGAAAAATTGTAAAAGAAAATGGACAATCGCTTCCGACCAATATCAAAAATTATCCTAAAAAATGTTTATGCCTTATACCATTCAGATTCGCAATGGAAATGGTAAACAGGGGATGGATATTAAGAAATACGATAATTTGGCACAAACCGAATAGCATGCCCTCAAGTGCAACAGACAGATTTACAGTTGATTTTGAATATTTATTCTTTTTCTCGAAAAACAGCAAGTACTATTTTGAGCAGCAATTCGAGCCGTATATCGAACCGATGAACAGATGGGGAGGCGAAAAATTAAAAGCTAAAGGTTACAGCAGTTGGGATGATGGAACAGGACAGTCAACATATAGAGATAGAAAGATGAGACCTAATCCGAAGGGAAGAAACAAACGTTGTGTATGGTCTATAAACACAAAGCCAAGCCTGTCCTCACAAGCTCATTTTGCCGTCTATCCAGAAAAATTATGCAAAGCTCCCATTCAGGCGGGATGCCCGAAAAACGGCATAGTCTTGGATCCTTTCATGGGAAGCGGTACAACCGCGGCAGTGGCCAGAAAACTATTAAGAAATTTCATAGGATTTGACATTAATTCGGAATACTGTAATAAGATAGCGTTAACAAGGTTAGATAAAATACCAAGACAATTGAATAAATTTTTGTAATTAATCTAATTTTTAATCACTTTTGAATTTCGATAACACTGCCTTCACCTTTTTATTTAAATCATAATTCAATTTATCGTCCACTTTCTTTAATAATAACTTGAGTTCCTTCATCAAACCAGCTTCTGCAAAGCTGATATATTTTCCATCTCCAATAATTATATGATCAAGAAAGTCAAGCCCTCCAGAATTCGTTTCATTCATTAGCTCTCCGGTAAATTTGATGTCGTCCTTACTTGGCTTCGGATCGCCTGAAGGGTGATTATGAACGATAATTATCCCACGAGCATTGACAAGTATTGCGCTTCGCAAAACATCAAACGGTCTTGCATAAACTGAAGAAACCGAGCCCATTGAAACCAATTCAAAACATAATATCTTCATATTCTTATCAAGGCTTATGACAATTATTTTTTCTTTTGTCTCATTCTGCATATCAGAAAATAGTCCGACAACTTGTTCGGCATTTACGATCTTCTCTTCTATCGCTTTTCCTTTCACCCGTTTCTTTTTGAAGCGGATTTCTATCTCCCTAATATATGAATACCTCTTTTTGGTCATACTCATCTTTATAATGTTAGAGCGAAGGGAAATATAAATCCGATATTCGTTCTCTATCAAATCAAATTGCATTCGCCATCATGAAACACATTTACCAATTTACAATGAGTGTATGCCTGCTAATAGCAATTGAATAAAGTAGGATGTCCAAGTTTGAGCATTGACTTACCGAAATACTATTATGAGCATAATCCGCATTCTGTATAAGTTACTCATATACCTCCACTTTCTTTTGATTTCTTCATTAATCACAAATTCCTCTGATTACGGTGAGCCATATCTACAGCCCCAAAATCTCCGAAGACCTGATCCCCGTCCTCTACAGGATCGGGAAAAGGGAGAGAAAGCCGATGACAAAGGTAGTTGACGGCTTTCTCAGAGATGCTATTGAAGTCTACTTTAGCCAGTGGAAGGTCAAAGATGTAACAGAACCTGGTTTTCGCTATAAGCCCGCCCCGAAAAGGAGAAAGCTTAAAACTCCGCTTATTGGCGAGAAGGTCGAAACGCCTTTAGGAATCGGCGAAGTGACTGACGTCAAGTACTGGAAGGACATAGAGGAGAAGATTCCCGACAACGGGGAAAAGCAAGCACTGAAAGACAGGATCGAGTTCTTTCTCGGGGATGTGAAAAGGTATTTTGAGTACACGGTCTTTTACGAGGAAGGAGACTCTGCAACATTCGACTGGAGCGAATACGAGGATAATTTTAACAAGAAAAAGTGATTAGTGTGAATTTTTCTGTTGCTTTAGATTGATATTTTGTGATTAACGGATGAACGATAACCGGACGCAAACCTAACCACAATTTACAAAGCAACAGACACCAACGTGAATCGTCAATGTATTTGCCCAAAACTACAATGGATTTGCGTTACGGTTGATTGGCGGGTTAGGCTGATTAAAACCCATAACTTCTATAAACTCCTATTGCCACTTGACGTGCAGTACCCAATCCTTGTCCACGGAACCGGCTTATCACCGTACCAACATCTGTCGATCTGGGCAATCAATGGTTATTATGTTGTTTTTGAACAGTTGCCATCCTACCAATCCTTCATGAATAAATTTCTCAAGACAAGTAACTCTTAAATCATGACCTTTGATCAGTTC
>JABAOC010003856.1_pt9 | contig 22588 bp, 18 predicted proteins | sample 7062161 | NCBI WGS metagenome assembly JABAOC01 (sample SAMN14538625, study PRJNA623070) | marine sediment metagenome | biome: marine biome [ENVO:00000428]; feature: marine pelagic biome [ENVO:01000023]; material: deep marine sediment [ENVO:00002113] | place: India: Gulf of Khambhat ... | reverse complement strand
GCTATGAATCGCGTATCTTCGCCGCCCGCCAGCATGCGGGCCAGCCAGTAAACGCTCGCGTCGGGATCCGAGCCGCGCATACTCTTCTGAAAGGCGCTGGCAAGGTCATAATGCGTATCGCCCGTTTTGTCGTACAGAACCGCCCTTTGTTGTATCGACTCCCTGGCAACTTCCTGATTAAATTTTATGCCACCTTCTCCGCCTTCGCTCATCTGCGAAAGTACACCGACCTCCAGGGCGGTCAGGGCCTTTCGGGCATCGCCGTCGGACATGTCCGCCAGGAACGCCAGAGCCGCCTCGTCGGCCTGGACCTTCAGATGACCCAAACCCCGGTCCCGGTCCGCCAGGGCTCTCCGGAGCAACTGCAGGACGTCCCCGCGCTCCAAGGGCTCGAATCGGAATACGGTGCTGCGGGAGATCAAGGGACCCGTGATGGAGAAGTACGGATTCTCGGTGGTGGCTCCGATGAGCGAGAGCACGCCCGATTCGACATCGTCCAGCAGGACGTCCTGCTGGCCCCGGTTGAACCGGTGAATCTCATCGACGAACAAGACGGTTCTGACCCCGTTCGTGGCGAGCCGGTTCTTGGCCTCGGAGATCACGTCGCGGATGTCCTTGACGGTCGCGGCCGGGGCGCTGAGGTAGCGAAACCGGGCCCGGGTCTGATTGGCAATCACCATGGCCAGCGACGTCTTTCCTACCCCGGGGGGACCGTAGAATATGAGGCTGCTCAGCCGGTCGGCCTGGAACATTCGGGTGAGCAGCTTTCCCGGTCCCAGGAAGTGCCTCTGGCCAACGAACTCGTCGAGAGTCCTCGGCCGCATCCGCGCCGCCAAAGGGGTCGCCGACCGCAGATTCGCCTTCTCCTGNNCCTGGCTGTCGAACAATCCATTGCTGGCCTGATCTTCGTGCATCCGAGGCATTATAAAGATGGGCCGCACACGTGTCGAAGACTATTCGCGCGGGCTGCTTTCCTGTGTGCGACCAAGAGCCTATCCCGGTAGGGCTGTGCCGCCGGTGCTTTCTGAGGCGGGGAAATCCGGTCCGAGTGGCAGCGGCAAGTCCGAAGGGCGTGGGGACCCTAAACGCGATGCCTGGCGTTGGGGAACCTTTGCCGGTGGGGGGATCCACGATGGTCTCAACCATCGGCAGGCTGCCGCCCAGCCAAGCAACAGCCCTACTGGGACAGGCTCTAAATTCCTGGCAGGCCATGCCCAGAAGGCAGGGGCGAATCATCGTTCGCCCCCGCCACGTATGGTTCTCCGGCCAGATGCTTCGGATCCCCCAAACGCAAGGCAAGCCGTTTGGGAGCCCCTTCACTTCGCTCAGCATGACGCGCGGAGACTGCCCCGCCACGAATTCAGTCGCGCGTTCCCGTCGAGCGCGCACGTTGCACGGATTGCCCATCAGCCTGCGGCCGCACGAGACCCGCAACAACCGGTGGGCACGCGGCGTTTCCATCTTTTATAGGTTATCTTTATCTCCTTTTATGCCGCCCGGGAGAACCGCCCCCCGAGAAAGCGCGACGCGCTCGATAACCACCGGAAAATGTGAATATGGAGAATATGAGCCGTGTGCGCGAGAACAAAGCCCCCAAACACGGCTCCGAGCCCATGCCGTTCCCCGACGCCCCGTCGGGAACGCAACTTGTTTGCCGCCAAGGCATTAGACGCCGATCAGCGAGACTGTGACCCGCGTCACAGTAAAGATGGAGAAACTGTCTCGTCACAACAGAACTTCTCGTTCTTACACCAGGTGACACGTCACGAATGCGAAAAATGTGGAAAATACTTTTTTTTATTTGATTTGTATGTCCCTGCCGATAAACTCCTACGGATACTAAGGACCGGTACACACAGGGTACAGGATGTATTTTCCGGAGGCCGTGAGCAATGAGAGTCAGCGCCAGAGACCGACCATGAGGGTGGTGTTCCCTCAGTTTGCTTCTACGGGTGTCGTTGGTTAACCAGAAGGCCAGTGTGAGTGACGTTTTTTTGAAAGGGGAGTAGCATGAAACGTGGTTTGATGTTATTGTCAGTGCTCAGCTTGCTCTTTGCGAGTACGGCGGGTGCATCCGTCCAGCAGGGTGACACCGAGCTCGAATTCCTCGGTGGCTGGGTCATGGAAAATGGGCAGGAAGGTCTCGGGGACGTCGACGTGTTGTTCGTATCTGGCGCCGTCGGCTATTTCCTGACCGACAATCTCCAGGTCGCGGCGGCCGCCAGTGGCACATGGATCGACCTCGGTGGTGGGGCCAGCGATATCGATCTCTATGCGATCGGCGCTCGCGCCAAGTGGCACTTCATGCCGACCAATCAGTGGGTTCCGTACCTCGGCGTTCAGGTTTTCTGGACCGATGCTGACCTGGACGGTGGCGACATCGACAGCATCCTGTGGGGACCGCTCGGCGGCCTCAGATATGAGCTGAACGCCTACAACGACTTCTTCGTTGAGGCTCAGTGGCACATCTGGGACGGTGACATCGGCGATTTCGTCTTCGACGACGGGTTCGCGATCTTCGTGGGTATCATTCACCAGTTCAAATAGAATGCGAAGGCCCGACAACCAAACATCCTGAGCCGATTTGTTCGACGACGGCATCTTGAATGTGAGACTGCGGACCCCTCTGGGGTCCGCAGTTTTTTTTGTGCGGACGCGCGCGGCGGGAACAGCAGCCCGGTACGGTCAGGTGTCTGAAAAGAAACTGGCGGTCACAGGCACGCAGTGCCCCGTTCGTAGCGTGCCCGTAAGGGCATATCTTGCGTTTGCGGTGTCAGTGAGGGCGTAGAAGATAACGCCTTACGGCGTCACTGCCAACAAAGTCTGCGAGCCGGCGGGGAGCCACGCCGGCCACCTGAAGTCCTCGACGCCCGAAAATCTGTGCAGCCCGGCCTTTGGCCGGAACCAATTGCGTTTGTCGCTTTGTGGGCTACCAGCAGGACATGTGGGATTCGCCCACACCGCCTTCTCCCCGCCGGCACCCTGAAGGCGATAAACGCGCTCTCCGGTTCGGCCCTAAGATCCGACCAGACTAAGACTTATGGAGTTGCAGCGCGATGATCTCGAGAAGATTCTCAGTTGTCGTGAGTTAGCAGCACAGGCACCCACAATCGCCGGCGCAATTTCCTCACTTGACGATCGCACCGTTGCCGTGTAGAGTTCGTGACATATGGACACGGACAACGCAACGGACGCCAGGCGCGGCGCCGAATCCTGTGCGGGAGCACGAGCGGCCTGGAGAATCCCGGTTGCGCAAGAAAGGAGTGGGAAATGAAGACAACAAGAGCACTTCTGATCGCGGCTCTCCTGGTGACAGACAGGCATCTTGGCGCCGGCGGCGCCGGGCGGCGCACCGATGGGACCGCCGGCGGCCCTGTTGGGCGAAGGGAACTGGGCCATCGGCGCTGAGTTTGGCCGCGAGCAAATTGACTTGCGGGGCTGTGGCACCTTTCGGGCGGTGTTCCAATTCGTGCCCCCCGAGATCTTCGATTTCGTCGAGTCCCAGCGCATCGAGGACCTCGAAATGAACATGATTTTCGGGACCGTGGCGGTCGGCATCTGTGACAACCTGGACCTGTTCGTACGCGTGGGCGCCGCCGACGCTCAAGACGATATGACCGCCACCGCCGACGTCGTGGATATCGGAATACCGGGCGAGTATTCCATCGGCAGTCTCGACAGCAGCCTTGGCCTCGCCTGGGGAGTCGGCACACGGGCCACCTTCTGCCGCTGGGGTCCCTGGAGTATTGGCGGCCTGGTGCAGGTCACCTGGTTCGATCCGGACGACAGCGACATCGCGTACTTGGATCCGGTGGTGCCGCCACCACCGCAGGGAGTCCATGTGGGTGAGGCCAGCATTGACTTCTGGCAAACCCAAATCAGTCTGGCGGCGGTTTGTCAGGTGGATACCTGGCGTTTGTGGGCCGGACCATTCCTGCAGTTTATCGAAGGCGACCTGGAGCGCAACGGATCCATCGTGTTCCCAGGTGTGTCGCCCGTTGATACTTTCGACGCCTCGAGCGACATCTGGGAGGAATCGCAGTTCGGGGCTCACTTCGGAGCCAGTTGGGAAATCACGAACCAGTGGAATCTGTGGGTCGAAGGACAGGTCACCGGTGACTCGTGGCTGATCGGGATCGGGACATTCTTCGCCACGGAAGAGACGTTCGGGTTGTAGGAGCCTATCCCCGTACGGCCATTTCGCCGATTCCCTCTGAGTGCAAACGTGTGCTCCGGGGGGCGTCGTCAAGGCCGAAGGCCCTGACGGAGGTTCTCTGGCGCGGGTATCAGAGCATCGCTAGACTTCGCGTGGGCCCCCAACGCGATATTTCGCGTTGGGGCCCTCCTGACGATGCCACCCAGTCGAAGAGCAATCCTAGCAGAACAGGCTCTGAGTCAGAACGGGCTCTTCGCTGCACTCAGAGCTTGCCCTGACTGTAACGAAAGGATGACGGGGTACGCGCGAGGCGTTGTGTCCTACGCGTCTGTCGTCCCCACGGGGTCCAGTCGCACATCCCGCGTTTACCTTCCCGCCTCAGGCCGGCCGTTCGACCATGAAGCGAGCCGTCTTAAGTAAGGCATCTTTCGCCTTGCCGCAGGGCAGACCTGCCAATGTCTCTGTCGCCCTGGCCACATAATCACTGGCCCGCTCGTGCGCGTATTCCAGACTGCCGTATCGCACAAGCATTTCCGTGAGGCGGAACCTCGATACGTCCGGCGATTCCAACATGGCGTACACGCTCTCCCGTTCCCTCGGATCGATGACCCGCAACAGATGAATCACGGCCAGCGTGAGCTTGGCCTTGGCAAGATCACTCTGCGCCGTTTTCCCCGTCTCGCTTTCATCACCCGTTATGTCGAGCAGGTCGTCCGTGAGCTGAAAGGCGGTGCCCGTGTACAGACCGAACTGTGCCAGGGCCTCGACATGGCCCTCATCGGCCCGGGCCAGCAGGGCCCCCAGCCGGCAGCAACCCCCAAAAAACACCGCGCTCTTCTCAGTGACGATGTCGAGGTACTCGGCTTCACTCAACCGCCAGTTCCGTCTCTGCGCGACCTGGCGCAGCTCGCCCTCACAGACCCGCACGGCCGTCTGTGCCACGATGCGGGCCGCGGCCGGAGCGATATCTGCCGTCATGCGGAAAACCTCGCTTAGAATGAAATCGCCCAAGAGCACCGCCAACTCATTGCCCCACAGATGATTGGCCGTGGGGATGCCCCTCCTCGTGCGACCATCGTCGATCACATCATCGTGAAGAAGCGTGGCATGGTGGATCATCTCCATGATGGCCCCAACCCGGATGTGCTCATCCGTCGTCGGGCCGAAGCACCTGCCGGCGAGCAGAACCAGAGCGGGTCGGAGCATTTTGCCGCTCCGAGCCCTCAGATGACTGAGAAAAGGTGCCAACTCCGGCCCGGAACTGCGCGCCATCAGCGACTGATGAATCAGGTCCTGGACCTGCCCGAGCTGCATATCGATCAACCGCAAGGGTGGAATCTCCCGCCACGAGACATCGTCCAGCACATTCCCGCCAACTGGCGATTCCAGGTATCGAGGTGGGCGGACGTCGGCATTGTCACGAGAGACGTCCACTCCTACTCCTTCCCGCGGGCATACTCGAAGAATTTCTCGCGCAGCAGCCTGGTGATGGGCCCCGGCGTGCCGTCACCAATGGTCCTGCCGTCGATCTCCACCACGCCGATCACCTCGGCGGCGGTCCCGGTCAGGAAGAATTCGTCACACACGTACAGGTCGTAGCGGGTGAGATTCTTCTCGATGATGTCCAGACCCTCGTGCCGGGCCAGCCGGATAACCACGGCGCGTGTGATCCCTTCCAGGCTGCCGGCCTCCACGGGCGGCGCATAAATGACACTATTCTTGACGATGAAGATGTTGTCGCCCGTAGCCTCGGCCACGTAGCCCTCGTGGTTGTACATGATCGCCTCGGGCACGTCGTTGTCCAAGGCCTCGATCTTGGCCAGAATATTGTTCAGATAATTCAGGCTCTTCACCTGGGGCGGCAAGGCCAGCGGGTGATTGCGCACGGTCGTGGCGCTGATGACCTTCATCCCCTTCTCATACAGTTCCTCCGGGTAGAGCTGGACTTTGTCGGCGATGATGACCAACATGCTTTTTTCGCAGGCAAAGGGATTCAGGCCGAGGCAGCCGACGCCGCGGGTCACCACGAGCCGGATGTAGCCGTCCCCCATCCCGTTCGCCTTGACCGTGGTTTCGACCGCAGCGACCAACTCATTGCGGGTTATGGGCATCGACAGGCGGATAGCCCGGGCGGACTCGAAAAGCCGCTTGATGTGCGCGTCCAGCTCGAATACATTGCCGTCATAGACGCGGATTCCCTCGAACACACCGTCGCCGTAGAGCAGGCCGTGATCGAAGACTGATATCCTGGCGTCTTTTTCGTCGACGAGACCGGTATCCAGCCAAATCTTCAAACCCATACGACCTTGTGCCTCCAATCAATGCCACACCGACACACGTGCAAGACCGCAGTCTGTCACACCCGGTACCGGATTGAACCACCGGTCTCAGCCGCCACGGTTGGGCCGGCCGTGGATCGATTCATGCCTTCATCCTGCCGTCCGCCAGCGTCATGATTCGCTGTGCTCTGCGGGCGATTCGCTCGTCATGAGTCACCATGACAATCGTCTGTCCGGCCTTGTTCAACTCCTCGAAAACCTTAAGGATACCATTTCCCGTGGCGGAGTCAAGATTTCCCGTCGGTTCATCCGCCAGGAGCAGGCGGGGCCGGTTCATCAGGGCCCTGCCGATAGCGGCCCGCTGCCGCTCTCCTCCCGACAACTGGTATGGCTTGTGCCGGGCCCGCTGCAGCAAGCCCAACTGCTCGAGCAACTCCTCGGCCCGTCGGCGTGTCGGGCCGCGAGTCATCAGCCAACCTATGACACTACGCGAGACCATGGCCGGCAGAAAGACGTTCTCCAGCACACTTAATTCGTCCAACAAATGGTAGAACTGAAAGACAAAACCGACCGTTTCATTGCGATACCGGTTCAGCCCGCGCGCCCGGAGGCGGTTTACGTCGCGTCCCTCGAACCGGATGACCCCTTTATCGGGCCTGTCCAGGCCACCGAGAATGTGCAGGAGCGTGCTTTTGCCACTTCCCGAGGCCCCTACGATGGCCACGAATTCTCCCTGCTGCACGGCCAGGTCCACCCCTTTGAGGACGTTCACACGGGTCGCGCCCATCCGGTACGACTTGTGGATGCCCTCCGCTCTCAATATCACGGACGATTCACTCATAGATGCTCTTTCCCATATCGAGTCCGCTACGGCTATGTCTGAACCGCATGAAGCGTCTCCACCGGCCGCAACCGTGCCGCCAGGTAGCTCGGAACCAGCGCGCCGATCAGGCACGAGACCACCGCACAGGAAATGATGACCGCCAGCACCCCGGGCTCGACCCGGTTGGGAATATCCCCGATGGCGTAGATCGTGCGGTCCCATAACTGAAAGTGAAAACGCTCGAAGAGCCACTGCTCTATATCGTTGACCCTGGCCAGGAACAACCACCCGACGAGGGCCCCCGTACACGAGCCCAGCAGCCCCACGCTGACGGCGAATCCCGAGAAGAGGGTGAGAACGCCCCGGTTGGAGGCCCCCAGGCTCTTGAGCACGCCGATGTCCTTTCGCTTGTGACTGATGATCATGTAGAAAACGACGAATACGATGAATACCGTCGTGACTCCCACCAGGATGAACAGGAGGCTCAACAGGAGTTCCTCCTTCTCCATCGGGGCGATGAAGGCCCGGCGGTAGCCCTTCCAATCCTGCACCGTCACCGTGTCCAGCAGAAAGGCGTAGGGCGTGCCCTCTTTTCCCTGCTTGAATTGATGCCACATCTCTACGACACGGGCCCGACCCTCGTTCAACGCCACCTCCGGACGGAATTTGACATGGATGGCGTTGACCCGTTTTTCCGCCCCGGCCATGCACAGCAACTGCGCCTGCTCCAGGGGGATATAGACGATGGAACCATCCACGCGGGCGATGCCGGAATGAGAGTCATCGCTGAAGAAGAACCGTTGCGTGCTGACGAGACCACTGCCGGCCCGCGCCGGCGCGCCCCTGGCGTTCAGCGGGAAACAGGTCACACTGAAAGCGTCCCGCGACGGCCGGGCGTCGCGAATGTACTCGCTGCGCGTGTTCCGGCGCCGGATCATATCGACGCCGAGGACGCAGCCGAGAGTGTTCGGGTCGTAAACCGGTTGAAAAGCCTTGGCCGGCTCATCGGCCCGATAGTACAACGTCTGCCCGAAATTCGTGGCCCGGCTGTGCCGGACGGGATCGAGCCCCATGATCTCGACGCCGACGTTCAGGTCCTGCCCTTCCGGACGCAGCAGCGCGTAGCTCTTCACGACCGGCGAGACCCCCTGCACGAAATCGGCCCGTTCCAGGATGCCCATGAACTCTTCGTAATAGGGGAACCCGACCAGCGAGTCGGTGGCGACGATGCAGTCCCCGACGTAGGCGTGGTTCTTCTGCTTGAAATCCTGCACGAGCCCGGTCATCACGGTCATGACGACCACGACGATGAAGACGCACAGCGCCACGGCCACAATCGCAAAATGCGTGATCCGCCGCTTCAGCAAGTACCGGATTGTGAGGGTCAGTTTGTACANNTCGCCAGGCTTCGCTTGACGATGCCACCCGGACACACACGATTTTTGGGAAACAGTCCGCATTATTCGTACCGCAACACCTCAACGGGTCTTGTGCGGGCGGCGACAAGGGCCGGGATCAAGGCACCGAGCGCCCCCGCCGCGATTGCCATCGCCACGATGGGCAGGGCCGAGCCCCAATCGACCTGGTTGGGAATCTTGTCGAACATATACACGCTGCTCTTCCACAGCTTCAGTCCGAAAACGATCCGAATCCACTCCTCAATCACGTTGATGTTGCGGGTAATCACGTAACCAAGCACGGCACCGATCCCGGAACCGGCAACACCCACGGAAATGCCAAAGCCCAGGAACAGCCACACGACGGAAAAGTTCGTCGCGCCGCAGCTCTTGATGATGGCCACATCCCGCTGCTTGAGGCGGGCCATCATGTAGAAGATGCAAAAGACCAGCACGACCACGCTGAAGCTGATAACCCCGAAGATCACCAGCAGGATACCCATCTGCTTGCGAATCTCAGCGACATACTGGCTCTGCATGCCCCGGGCCGTCTCGACATCGGTCACCGCCGCGAGGTACTCGCTCCAGCCCAGCTCGCGCGTCGCGAAGTCCTTCCACATGCCGCGAACCTGCGCCACGGCCGCCTCCGGATCGACGTCGCGCTGGAGCTTGATGTTGATGCTGGTCGCCAGCGAGCCCTGGGCATCGGGATACAATTCCTTTTGCAGCACCTCTATGGGAAGATAGACAAAACCGCTGTCCAGCTCATGCACGCCAATGAAGATGAGATCGGCGATGCGAAACGTTATGGATCTCCTCTTGGGAATCTGCTCGCCGTTGTCCGCTGTATCGACAGTCCCGGTCGTTATGGAGACCCGCTCCCCCATCATCTCCGCGAGGATGGTCGCCTGGTCATATTCGTCGGTCTCCTCATCCGGCCGGGCCACCACGCCGATGCCCACGAACCCCCCCGCCTCTCCCGGTGTCCCGGCGACCTCGAAGGACGGCTCGCCCGGCATTTGCCCCTGACGGATCAACGTCCGCTTGAATTCGATAACGCGCGCCCGGCGCTCGGGCTCGATCCCCCAGATACTCACGGGCCGGACGTTGCCCTTGCCCACGTGCAAAAGGCCCTCGGCCGACAGAGTCGCTGTGGCGGCCTCGACGATGCTGGTTTGCTCCAGCCGTTCGATGAAAGCCGGGTATTTCTCAAACTTGACTCCGCGGGGCGCGGCGATCACGACATCGCCGATCATCTCAACCGCACTATGCTCCAGTGCCGCAATGAAGCCGGTGAAGATACTGGCCACGACGACGAGCAGGGAGACGGACAGCGCCACGGCCGCGATGCTCAGAAGGATGATCCGCCGTCTACGCAAGTACTTGAGCCAGAAGAACAGCTTCAACATTCGAGAATCAGCACCTATTGTGCTTGCAAAACCTGGCAGATCCGGGTGGCAGCGTCAAGGCCGCAGGCCTTGGCGATGGTCCCAATATCTGCGTTTAAGACCATCGCCAAGCTTCGCTTGACGCTGCCACCCGGCCAAATAGCAAGTATACCGGGATAAACTCAAAGGTGATACAGCCTCCCGCGTTCAGGACCCGTTGCCGGCTACCTCGCCTTCCGCAGAATGTTGCTGCCTATTATACAGCAATACTCTGCCAGTGGTCATTTGTTCTCAGCCGTAACAGGCTTCAGGAGCGGAAACAGGATCACGTCGCGAATCGTGGTGGCGCCGGTCAGGACCATGACGAGCCTGTCGATCCCGATCCCCAGCCCGCCGGCCGGCGGCATGGCATATTTTAACGCGGTGACGTAATCGAAGTCCATCTTGGTCAGCGACTCTTCCTGGCCGCGAAGCTGATGCAGGAAGTTCTCGTACTGCAGCGCGGGATCGTTCAACTCGGTATAGGCGTTGGCCAGCTCCATACCGACAACAAACAATTCGAACCGTTCCGCGTATCTCGGGTCGCTCCGGCTGGGTTTGGCGAGCGGACACAGGATCGCGGGGTAGTCGATTACGAAGGTCGGATCGACGAGCTTGTCTTCGACGGTGCGCTCGAAGACCTCGTTGGCCACCACGGCATCATCCATCGCGGCTTCTTCGATCCCGAGCTCACGGGCCTTGGCCCTGATGGCTTCGACGTCGTCGATATCACAGCCGCTGCACTCCCTGAGCAGGTCCGCGTACCTGGCCCGCCGCCACGGCCGGGTGAAGTCGATCCGGACCTTGCCATACTCCACTGTCGTGCCGGGGCAATGGGCCTCGATGCAGGCGCCGACGAGCTCCTCCGTGAGGTCCATCATCACACGATAATCCCCGTACGCCTGATAGACCTCCAGCATGGTGAACTCCGGATTGTGCTGGCGGCTCAGCCCTTCGTTGCGGAAGTTGCGGTTGATCTCGAAGACCCGCTCCAGGCCGCCGACCAGCAGCCGCTTGAGGAACAGCTCGGGCGAGATGCGCAGGTACAGGTCCAGGTTCAGGCTGTTGTGGTGCGTGATGAACGGCTTGGCCGCCGCCCCGCCGGCGATGGTCTGCATCATGGGCGTCTCGACTTCGAGGAACCCCCTCGACATGAGGGCTTGTCGAATCGTCGCCACGATCTCGCTGCGCTTCTTGAAGCGCTCCATCACTTCGGGGTTCGCCCACAGGTCCACGTAGCGCTGCCGGTACCGCTGGTCGATATCGGCCAAGCCGTGGAACTTCTCGGGCGGCTGGTACAGGCACTTGCTGAGGAAGGCCAGGCCGCCCTCTTCGACCCAGATGGTGATCTCGCCGGTCTTGGTCTTGCCCAGCTTGCCCTCGGCCCCGATGATGTCGCCGAGGTCGAGCAGCTTGGCGAGCCGCCATTGTTCCGGCAGCAGGCTTTTGCTCAGGCCGACCTGGATGGCGCCGCTGCGGTCCCGCAGGGTGATGAAAATCAGCTTGCCGATATCGCGCAGCAGGACGATGCGGCCCGCGCACCGGGCCCGCAGACTCTCATCGCCATCCCGGTATCGGGCCCGGGCGGACGCCGCCGGCTCGACGTCCTCGTAGGGGGACCCGTAAGGGTCGAGTCCCAACCGCTCAATCTGCGCCAATTTCTCCTGTCTTTGCTGCTCGAATCGGTCCGTATCGGGTTGGTTGGCCAAGCTCATTCTCCCAGCGAACGAGCCGTCATCTGGTTCGTGGTCAACCTGCCGGCTTCGATCAACTTCGTCTTTGCGACCAGAAGTCCGACCGCCAACTGCGGGTCCGCCCGCAGGGTCTCTTCGGCCTTGTGCTTGTTGAGCGCGGATTTGCTGCCATCCCGGTGCGCCTGCACGAGCACGTCGTTGTCCCTCTGGACGTCCAGCATGGCCTTCAGCTCGTCAGTGGTCAAATTCACTTCGACGTCGGCGCCGACGCCCCAGTCTTTGCGGCCTTCCTTTTCCACCACGTCGCGGCTCTGGACGCGCTGACCGGAAGGCAGATGGTAGTAGGCCATCGTGTACTTTAACTGGGCCCCACCGCCGGGATAGTGAGTGATTCCCTGAACGCTCCCTTTCCCGTGCGTCCGGGTCCCGACGAGGATGGCCCGCTCGTGCTTCTCATCGGCCAGGGCCCCGGCTACAATCTCGGAAGCACTGGCGGACCCCGAATTGATCAGAACCACAAGCGGATAGTCCGGGTGCGTGCCCTGGCGGTGAGCGTGCTCGAACGAGGGGATCATATTGGCCTTGGGCTGCGTGCGGACAATCAGCCCCTCCGATACGAACTTGTCCGTGATCTCGACGGCGCTATCGAGCAAACCGCCCGTGTTGAAACGGAGGTCCACGATTAGACCTCTCAGGCCGTTCGCCTCAAGCTCGCGCAGCACGTTTTCGAGATCGCCGGCCGTCTCGCTGGAGAAACTCGTGATACGTACGTAGCCGATCTTCTCGGCCTCATCCAGCATGTACAGCCAGTCTCCGTCTTCGGTCCTCTGCCAGCCCCGAATCGTCGGGACGATAATCCGGTCCCGAGTGAGCATCATGGTCTCGGTATCCTGCTTGCCTTGCCGGCGCAGTGTCAGCACGACCTTGGTGCCTTTGGGACCCGTGATCTTCCTGACGGCGCACATCAGGCTCATGTCCTTGGTGGGGACGCCGTCCACCGCTTCGATGACGTCGCCCGCATCGAGGCCGGCGCGATAGGCCGGGGTATCCGGCAGCAGACTGGCGACCGTCAACAGCCCCTTGGGTTTGGAAATCTCGATGCCGATGCCGGTAAACTCATTCGTCATCAGCTTCTCGAAATCCTGTACCTGGCGGGGCCACACCATGACGGTGTAGGGATCGAGCACCGCCAGGGCTGCCTCCGTGAAGTGCGCGATGAGCGGCTGTTGCGGCAAATCCACCGTGGTCTTGTTCAGAGCCAGCACTTTGTCGAGGATCCCAAAGAATTCACTCTTACCGAACTTCTCTGCCGATTTTTCGATCTCATCGCGGAGCCCTGCCAGAGCAGACGACCACGCGGCGACCTTGTCGGGAGGGGGCGCCTTCAGAGAATTCTCGTTGCTCACCTCCGTGCCTTCGGCAAAGGCGACGGCCAGAACTTCCGCCAGGAGCTCGCAACGTCTGACCGCTTTCATCGCCATTTGGGTGTAATTGATACTGTTGACGTAGTGCAGGCTCAGGGCCTCCACCGCGCGTTCCAGCATCTGTTCTTCGACGCCTTCATAGCGTTCTTTGCGGCTTTCGCACGGACTGTCCTGGAAAGAGACGGCAATGCCGGCGCGATCCAGAAGTTCCTCGGTATGGGTTTCATACCCCTTGTTGTTCGGATCAATCGCCTGGAGCCAGTAATAGTAACGCGTATATGCGTCGAGCCATTTGCCCGCGACTTCCAGGGCCACACCGCGGTCGATCGCTGCCTGTATGACGCAGACGACAAAAGGCTCGGCAAAGAGTTCCTTCCTCTGATCGCTGTCGGCAATTTCACTGGCTCCGGCAATGACGGCCAGCACGTCGGGGATATCGTTGGGCTCATTGGCGTCACATGGGCCGGGGGGTTCAACCTCGCCCGCCTCCCACTTGACCAGAATGGGGCGGTCCGGCCTTTCCAGCACTCCTGAGGACTTGAGCTTGTTCAACTCGTCAAGCTGCTTCTTGTAAGCCGCCTGCCGCTCCGCCTTGCGGAGACCGTCGATTTCCTCGTACTGCCGAATGATTCCCCGGAGCTGGTGCGCCCAGGCCTTATCAGTCAGCCCGACCTGCTCGGTGAGCTTCTCGGCCTCTTCGAACTGACCATGATAAATCAGCCGGCAGGCCGCCACCACGGTATCAACCCGTGAAGGGACTTCCTGCGCAGCGGCGGGGACTTGCGAACCGGTCGTCGCCGTCCGGGTGATCGCGGCTTTGCCAGGCTGGGCGGAGCAACTGTATCCGCCAAACCAGCACAGGGTCACCAGCACCGAAGCACAGGAAACCAAGAATAAAAACGTGACGGGGGCACTTCTTATCTTCACGATTCCCCGATTCCTCGCGAAGACAGATCTTCCTGGTCTTTCAGACGCCAACGAACTGCTCCTTTCTACACTGAACAACTACAAGCATTCGGCCGCTTTCCCGGCGCAACCCAGGACGTGCAGCTTATGCCGCACCATCTCCCGGATGGCATCCCGGCCGGGACCGAGGTATTTGCGCGGATCGAATTCCCCGGGTTTTTCCGCAAAGACCTGTCGGATCTTGGCGGTCAGGGCCATGCGCAAGTCCGTGTCGATATTGACCTTACAGATAGCCATCCGGGCGGCTTTGGTGACCATCGCCTCCGGGACCCCCATGGCCGCCGGCATTTTGCCGCCGTATTTGTTGATGAGGTCCTTGAATTCCGGCAGAACGCTGCTGGAACCGTGCATGACCAGAGGAAAGCCCGGCAACTTCTCACCAATCTTTTGTATAACGTCAAACGCGAGCTTGGGTTCGGTCTTAAATTTGTAGGCCCCGTGGCTGGTCCCGCATGCGACCGCCAGGGAATCGCAGCCGCTCTTCTCCACGAATTCCACCGCCTGGTTCGGGTCGGCAATGTGCTTGCTCACGTCATCGACGCCGACCACGTCCTCCTCGATCCCCCCCAACTGCCCGAGTTCGGCCTCCACGACCACGCCGCGCGGGTGGGCGTACTCCACGACCTTCTTCGTCAGGGCGATATTCTCTTCGAAGGGCAGATGCGAGCCGTCAATCATCACGGAGGTAAAGCCATCATCCACAAACTGCTTGCAGGTTTCAAACGTGTCGCCGTGGTCCAGGTTTGTCGCGATCGGGATGTCCGGGTTCTCTTCGACGACCACGCCGATAATGGCGTTCAGATAGCTGATCTTGGCGTACTGGCGCGCACCCCGCGACACCTGGAGGATCAGGGGGGCTTTTTCCTGTGCGATCGCCTCGGCGATGCCCTGCGTGATCTCCATGTTGTTCACGTTGAAGGCGCCGACGGCGTAGCCGTTCCTGTAAGCCATTTCGAACATTTTCTTCGTGTTGACTAACGGCATAATCCACTCCTTACAAAACCATCCAACCTGTCACCAACGCGACGAACCCGGCTTCTCCAACAGCATACCGAAAAACCAAGGTTAACTCAAGACTTACCGGCCAACCAAAGCAGCCCGGCACGCAAAATTCCCCATATTGCCCACTTTAGCCAATCCCTGGCTCTTATTTTGCAGACCTCCGGTCAATAGTACACATCCGACGCCCCTAATGCCATGTATCTTCTCAAGCCTATCGCCAGTTCCGGTATCCCCTCAGGCCACAAGCTGAGCACTACCCTTTGTTCGTCCAATGACTCGTCGAGGCTGAACGTCAGGGCCAAATTCATCCGGTGGTACCGGCGAATCACGGTGACATCGGTTCGGATGTTGGCCCCATAATCCGTGTCATATTGCTGCGACAGCACGGCCGTATAGCGCGGATCGAGCACATAGGTGGCCGCAAAGGTCAGCGCATGCGAACCCTTTTCGCCCAGGCCATTACTGACGTTCCGTAAGTACCGGCTACCCAGGTAGTAACTCAGGTTCGGCCACACCAGACGCGAGAAACCGACGTTGAACTGCTCGACGACTCCGCTCTGCATGTCGATGTAGAGATCGCTCAGAACTGCGGTCGTATCGGTCAACCTCAGTATCATCTCGGTACCGATATAATTCTGACGCGGCCCGAACATATCCGTCGTTCGCCTGTCCACGGGGGGAATCACGTTGCCGATTCGGTTGGCCAAAGGGATGAGAGGCGCGTTCCAGATGAGCCGGTCGGGTCCGGCGGTGGCATCGCTCGAATCACTCAGCCATACGAAATCCACGTCCAACTTCAGCCAGTCCACCGTCCGCTGCCGTCCCGCAGGCCCCCTCCTGGTCTGCCAGCGCTGCGAAATCTCCAGGTCCAGGGTGTCGCGCTGCTCGGCGAGGGTATCGCTCGCGGCGTACGCCACGGCCGTGATCCCGGGCCTGATCACGTGCCGCAACCCGTGAAGATCCAGTAGGCGGGACTCAACGTCCGGATAAACGCACCAGAACGGCTGCATGGACATCCGCACACCCGCCTCACCGACCAGGATCGCGTCCTTGCTCTCCACCGGCGCATCATCGAGCGGCGCCTGAAAGCCGGCGCCGTCCTCGTAGCCAAAGGTGCCCGCGACAAAAGGCACAATCTTCGACCGGCCTAAGGCAAGGGGCATATCGAGCTCATTGCGGGTCGCGGTGAACGTGAAGAACTCATCGGGCTCGTCCAACGGATTGCCGGGACTGAACCGGTACCGGTAGCGACTCACCTGATTGTCGCTGAAGAACGTGAAGCGGTCGTCGAGCAGAGACTGGCCGGTCAGATGATACTCGGCGCTGGGCAGTTCCTCAACCTGGTCCATGAAGTCATTGAGCCGCGTTTTCCCCAGAAACGAGAGCCCCCAGTTGTCCTGGATTCGCTTCAGGTACAGCAGCGTCTCCTGCTCTTTGCCGAGGTTGAATTCTCCGCGGTAGTATTGCTCCAGGAAATTCTCGTCCGAGAGGTAGCTGGCCTCGGCTGTCAGTTGCCAGTCGTAGGGCAGGTAATGCCGGTGCTGGAACCTTAATCGACCCCGCGTCTCCTCAGGCACGTCGATGTTCTTGCGGGTGCGACCCAGGCGGTCCTCGCCAGTATCATCGATGACGTAGCCGAGAAGCGAGCCGAAATAGTTCTCTCTCTCGTAGTCGATCTCGACCCCGCCGCCCAGGCCGCGTTTGCCATAGTAATCCAGAGAAAGCGTGCTGTCGGTCCCTTCCGGCTCGCGCAGGCCGAGAATGCGGCTCAGGAACCAGCGGGTCTCGACGGAGGTCCCGTAGGTCCGGTCGTGCCCCATGCTGATGCTTCGAATCGGCACGTCCGGCCTCTGACGGTCGCTGCGCAACGAGGGCAAGAGAAGCACGGTCATATTGCCGTACTTGAGCTTGACGTCCTTCAACTGCACGTCGAAGCTGCTTTCCGAAAGGGCGCCGTCGGGCTTCACTTCCTCCGTCCTGTCGGTGATCCATACCCGCGCGGCCTGGAGCGAAATCTGTGGTGTCCAAAACTCGCTGGTGGTCAGAATAACATCTTCCGCCTCGAAATGGTTTGCCGCAATCTGCCGCAGTTGTCCGGCCCGGACGTAAATGGGCACGTTGCGGGTCACGTCGAAGGTCCTCAGCACGACGTTCGTCGCCAGGGCCCGCTGATGCTCGAGATCGTAGTACAGCTCGTCCGCCCGTATCGTGCGCTGCCCCTGCCTGAGAAACACGTCGCCGGAGACGTAGATCTGGCTCACCCCCTCCTGTTGTGTGGCGGACAGGCCGCCTTGTTGCTGTGTCGTATCCGCGGCGGTCCGCCACAGAACGATACTGTCCGCCTGCATTTCGACAAGCTCTGATTGAGCGGTCCCTGCGTTCGTCTCCAGCCACGAAATATCGATTCTGCCGATAATGGTGATCGTCTCTTCACCGCTCTCAGATTTGGTCAACTCCCACTTAGGAACGACGTCCGTCGGATAAGCGATGCTGACCGTGTAGCCCGTCCGGGGCTTTTCCCGGTCGGCCTTGTCAACTCCAGGGGAGGTGCCTGGCGAAAGCAATGCATCCGGCACAGTGGGCGAATTCAAACCTGCCTTGGCAAAGGCCGCGACCGCTTCCCGGTACAGAGGCAGGCTCCCGGGACTTGCCGTCACGTTCGCATCGGCAGTCATGAAGACCTCGCCGTCGATGATGCTCTTGACCACCATGGCCCTGCCCTGTTCCAGTACGACGTCCATCAGGCCAGCATCGTGCACCTCACTCGGCCGGCTTGCGTCGACGTCGCCCCGGAGGTAGGCCTGGACCTCACGTCCGGCAACGTCGCCTTCGTCCCCGACCTGCCCGGTCGTGATCCACACGACGCCACGCTCACTCGTGAATTCCCGGCCCGCCACCGTCATCGAGAAGCCCTCCTGGCACACCAGCAGGAGCTGGCCGGGGGCGATTTTCTGGCTTACAACCAGTCCGGTGGCCAGATGCACGTCCCGGCCCAGCCAGCGCCGGCGCGTGCGGTCCGCCTCTGCCCGAGTCCCTTCGTACGTCCGACCGTGGACGCTGCGACCGCTGAGACCGAGCACCAAGAGCAGCGTGCCCGCCATGGCTAACTTGTACTGCATACCGGCGCGTATCTTGTAACCAGCACTTCGCACCTCCAACTGGGCTGAGGCTCGACGAGATTATAGCCACCGGTCCTCCCAAAGCCAGCAAAAACCACCGGCCGGCCCTCTTCCTGTTGATCCATCGGCAAACTTGCGGTAAAAAACGGGAAAATGGGATGTCGGGTCGCAGGATTCCCATGGCTCAACGCGAATACTCGGACTATCAGAAAGACGTCATCGCCAAGTATTACCGCCGCATGGACACCCTCATGCTCCAGAAGCTCCAGGAGCTGGTGAGCGAACTGTACCTGGCGGACACCGACACCAAACGCAAGCGTCTGTGGGAACGGGTCCACAAGGCCATGGTCAACTTGAAGATCCCCCCGGCCCTCATCGAGCACATCATGGGCAAAAAGGACGTGCAGATCCTCGCGAAGAACCTGCAGGACTGGCTCCGCAGCAGCACGCGGCAATGATTGTACGACCGGCGCGCAGACGACGTGTGCGGTTGCCTTCCCGCTCAAGGCTACCGAAGAGAACCGAGGGATCACCCTCTAGCGGATACCCGCGTCCTCGGCATCCATAAACACACTCCGCAGGCGCTTGCCGTCGAATGCCAGCATTTCGACATTTCCGGCGGCGATGTCGTCGGGCCTGCCCCGCGATTCACATATTCAGCCTATCGACTCGTCTCTGCCACGTATGTCGGAAGGCGCAGAGAGAGGGATTCGTCGGCCGCCTCCAGTTTCACAAATACCCTTACCTCTCTGCCCGCGGTGGTGCGCAAATCAGCCGTGCCGGCGCGGAAGGTTATTTCCGTTCGTTCGGTGCTGTCCTGCGAATACGTCGCCTGGAGACCCGTCCCTGCGTCATCGATCCCGGTGATTCTAAACGAATCGCCTCCCGGAGACCAGGCCGTGACCGTCTGCTTCACGGTTTCCTCCGGGCCCATCGTCCGCAGGAAGAGGATCTCGGGGCTGAGCATAACCGGCAGGACCATTTCTGCCTGTACCGGTACGGTAGTTCTCTCAAAACCTTCGATGTTGGTAGACACCATCAGGGTGCCCCCGATCTTCCCGGGTTCTTTGGATCTCGGCCTAAATGACATTTCCACAGCGTGCCTATTACGGCCGACAAGTCCTACTGAGTGTTGCAAGGCGGGTACATATTGCGTCAGGTCATTGACGTCCAATATACGCCATGTGACGTCCATCGGCGTCCCAGAATACTCGATTTTCTCAACATGCAACGGCACATCTCCCGTGTAACGCATGTGCCATGTGGTGGTCTTGGTCTTGCCGTATATAATGCGGCCCAGACTCAGTGCACTCGGCTCGAATTTAACCGCCGTACTCGTATTGCCTGCGGCCGTCAACGTGACCAGCGGCGTAGCGGGATCGTTGGTCTGGACAAGTGCCTCGTGAGAAAACGACCCCGATCCGGCGACGGTCTTGTACACGAGTGTGATCGTGCCCTGTCCGCCGGGCAGAATAGGCTGCATAGGTTTCTGGGTTTCGATACAAGCGCAATCCGCGTGGATTTTCTGCACGATCAAATCTGCTTTGCCCGCGTTCCGGATGGGGAACACAAACTCCACCCTGTCTTCCCCGCGCCGTATCTCTCCCTTGTCCAGCAGCAGCGTCTGAAACTGAATACGAGGAGCCCCTTTCCTCCACACGAGAGACTTGGGTAAGGCCCCATCGCGGGGATCGCGCCATACTCTCAAGATCTTGCCGGTCCACTGCTGGGCGAATTCACGCAACGACGACATCCGTCTGCGTCCAGTTCCATCGAAGAGGTATACGTAGTTGTCGTCGACGCTCGTGACTGCTGCATAATGATCCGGTTCAAGGTGCGCAATCACAGGGAAGGGACCCGTCTTAAGTTTGTCAAACGATTGTTGGCGCCCTTCAGCATGCAGACCAATCCGTCTTAGAGTGCGCGACAGCGCGAGCATGTGATGGCCTCGTTCATTGGGCGGAAGCCATACAAGCAGGTCTTTCATTTCCACCGGCACGCCAAGAATCTGGCAGCAGCGCAGAATCACCCAATGACCGCATTGGGGAATGGGCTTCGGAGACGACATTTCACGCGGCGTCCCTGCCAGGACGCACGAGCACACACTCAATAGGAATCCCAATCCGCCACCTAACCTCATGGGCACATCTCCCCGTGTTCTGAACAGTCTCATCACTCTGCCCTCGCCTTCCATCTCCTGCGCAGCAGAACGAAGCCCGTACTCCCGGCGGCCAACAACACGACGAACCATACCACGAAGCCTCGTCCAGCAGTCGTCAGGGCCGGCTGAGCTCTTTCTTGTCCTGAGTTTGGGTCTCCGGAACTCACCTCCTCTGTGGGAGAATGACCAGGCGCGGAAGTGTCATCTTCCTCCCGTGCAGCATTCTGCGCGTCCGACGGCATCCCTGTCGCTGGCCGGTCTTCTGGCAGACTCCCTACTTGCAGCGCCTCTACCGGCAGGCCCCCATATTCATATCGAAGTCCGAGTTTGTGATCCGATACCACATCCCCCATCTTCAGTCCCAGTTTGTCCAGAGAAAACTCCGAGGCGGGCACCGGATGATTCAGGGCACTCTCGACAAAGGTCACTGTCCTGGTGTACTTGGTACACCCATCGCGCGCGGGCGGATCCCTCTCAATCGTCTTCGTGCACGTTTTCGGAATCCATATTCCTTCCTTCTCCTCGTAGGTCCACTCTATCGTCTGTACATTTTTTTTCATTGTGGCATGATATCTTACCAGGGTCCCGCCTTTGGATAGATCGAACATATAGCGATTCGTCATGTCTGCGGTCGGGTTCTCTATGTCGAGTGTCACAACAGGCCCGTCGCGTGTCAGCGTATATCCGGCAAAACGTGTAAAGTTAGGGTCACTTACCTGTCGGTAGTATTCCATCAACCCTGTCGCCATGTCGTCCCAGCCCGTCCACGTGCCCGTCAGATACCACATCGGGTCAAAACTGCAGCTATACGCGCCCTCTTCCGCCTTCTGTACCGGCCAGATTACGAGGGCCCCTCGCTTTCCGCCTCCACTGGTCTCGACGCCCAGATTGTGCTTGTAGAAAGCATCGCCCTTTCTCATCTCGTTTAGCTTCTTGTCCTCCAAGGGATCGGCTACCAGCTCTCCACCTTGCCTCGTGTAGCGATCGCCAGGCGTCCAATTCCAGCGCGTCGCGTCGTGTTCCCGCGCATAGATAAACTGATACGCGCTGGTGTCGCGCAGCAGTACCCCATTGGGATCCACCCTGGTGACCGCCACGCGCGAAGAACCCTGCCACGAGCTGATCCGCTCCGCGTTGTCTCTTTGTGTCATCGCGAGCTCCCGGAACAACTCCAGGTCCCCCTTGAACCCCAGCTCCGCTCGCGCAGCAGGGCCCGGGAGCACGCTGATCCCCAAGGAGGCACACGCCCACAGCAATGAACGCAGCAGAACCCGGCTATCTGCGCGAGTGTCCATGTTCACCCCTTTCCCGTCCAGACTCCCGTGGACATCAAGCGTAATGTCAACCTGGTGTGGCAGAGATCGCCCAAATAGAGCGCTCGCGTCAGCGAGCGACTCGGTCCACGGTCTCTGCCACGCGTCCTTACCGCTACGCGGAACGCACACAAGCCATCCCCCGAGGCAGTTCATTTGCCTCGTAGACGGAACACCGTGATTCGGCTACCGCTACACCGATCTCGTCAGGGGCAGGCGCAAGACCAATCCCTCTGCTGTTGCACAGGTCCCCTTGGGCTCCCCTTCACACAGTTGCAGCATCCCTCCGGCGAGGCAGGGGTTTGGCAAAAGCCTGTCAGGGCGTTGGGGCAATGTCTGTCAGGGTACCATGTTCCGTTGATAGCACACCAGTAGTCGCGTTTACAGTCTATTAGCTCGCCCTCGTAACAGCTGCCATCCGCAATACCGGTGTTCTTGCAGGAATATACATAGTTGCCTTCCGGGTACTCGGCGTGCATGCAGTTGTAGAAGTCAGTGCACGTCGGACACTGGCCCTCCAGACAATCCCTCACCGACTCATCCTGCCCCAGTGTGCACGGGCACTCTTTGCCGAACGATTGTGCCATTTCTCGTTGTGTGAGCATACGATCCGTATCCATGGCTGTGGTGTCGTGTCGCCCCGCGGTCCCTGTCGCGGCCAATACCGCGAGTCCCACCAGCAGCCCGATTGTTCCTATGGTGAGTCTCATTGTGAATTCCTTTCCTTATCGTAACCATTTTCAGTTGAATCCGCCATCCAAGGCTCTGTTCCTGTTCCTGATTCAACGTTCTACAAGCATGCTCCTACGGCCTGGTCATTACATGCC
>JABAOC010018904.1_pt1 | contig 22589 bp, 18 predicted proteins | sample 7062161 | NCBI WGS metagenome assembly JABAOC01 (sample SAMN14538625, study PRJNA623070) | marine sediment metagenome | biome: marine biome [ENVO:00000428]; feature: marine pelagic biome [ENVO:01000023]; material: deep marine sediment [ENVO:00002113] | place: India: Gulf of Khambhat ... | reverse complement strand
TCGAGCCCCGATGCCCGGGAGTGTGCGTATGACCTACGGTTGGTGCACCAACGCATCGGATTCCAGACTCCAGCTGCCAAACAGCATCCCCGAACGGATGCCTGTGATCGTGGGATACTCCCTGCATGGCCTGTCTTATCGCCAGCATATGCCCTCTTTACGATGACGAGCATAGCACACGGCCTACCCGTTGAGAAGAGGCAACCATTGATCAAATGCACTCATGCATGATACTCTTGCACTTACGAGAAGGCCAGAAAGCTTCGGGAGGGTACTACCAATGAGAGACGACGAGGCAAGGTTCGATATCATGAGCGACCTAACCGAGTTCAGCGTAGTCAGAGTTCCCGCGCGTGGGTGGGCGTGGGCAAGCCACGCGACGGAGGTGGCTGCGGTCCGAGGCCAACCCTATTTCGACATGCACTACATGCTCGAGGTTGGGATCCTCTTGAGTGGGAAGCTGCGAGCTTATTACTCGCGTTGGCAGGTGGATCTTGAGCCCGGCGATGTGTGGCTGTGCGGGGTGTGGGAGAGACATGGTCGTGGAGTCCTCGAGCCGCCGTACGAGCGGCTATGTCTCCTTGCCCTGCCGTCAGTTCTCCTAAGACTGAACCTCGAGGGTAGCCCGCCGCTGGACTGGACGATGCCCTTCAAGGTGCCACCCAGTCAGCGACCACGAACGACCGACGAAACGCGAGGCGCGATCCTGGCACTTGCGGAGCGCGCCTGCAGCAAGCGGCAGCAAGAGGACGAGCGTCGGTACAATCCCTTGCACAACGCATGGTACCTCCTCCTGCTGCAAGAGCTGTTGCTGATACTCATGAGAGATTGGAAAATGCCGACCCGGAGCAGTCTGCTGCTTCAGGCAGACTACGCCACCATGAACCGGGCGATGGAGATGGTCCTCTCGAGCAGAGGCATTCTCAGGTCACAGGAGGTGGCGAAGGCGTGTGGGATGAGCCGCAACGTATTCGCCCGACACTTCAAGGAGTTCGTGGGAATCAGCTTCCCTGAGTTCTGTCGTCGCCACCGCCTGAGTGGTGTGGCGGAGCAGTTAATCCGCACCCCCGACCCGGTCAAATCGATCGCCCGCGACTGGGGCTTCGCCCACGTCAGCCACCTGCACCGCTGTTTCTTTCGCTACTACGACTGCTCACCCACTGAGTACCGTCGGCAGAGGAGACAGTGACGCAGCTTCTTCGTCGTTGGCGAGCCCGTGGCGAACGTGGTTGAGTTGGCAGGTGGCGCAGACCGTTTCACTAAGCGCTGAGAGAAAGGGCACGGGTAGCCTGACAAGGATGGAAGGGACAATCAAGAACGTTCGCTGGGGCATTCTGGGTACCGGACGGATTGCCGGAGTCTTCGCGCAGGGGCTGGTGGACTCGAAGATCGGAGAGCTGACTGCTGTCGGCAGCCGGACGGCTGAGTCAGCGGAGCAGTTCGGCGAGAAGTACGGTGTCGGTCGGCGACATGACAGCTACGGGGCACTGCTGGCCGATCATGACGTGGAGGCGGTCTACATAGCTATCCCCCACCCGATGCACGCGCGGTGGGCAATCGCGGCGGCGGAAGCGGGCAAGCACGTGTTGTGTGAGAAGCCGCTGTCCCTGAACTACTGGGAAGCTATGGCCGTGGTGGAAGCCGCCCGTGAGAACGACGTCTTCCTCATGGAGGCGTTCATGTTCCGCTGCCACCCCCAGACCGAGAAGCTGGTTGAGTTGATCCGGGACGGGGCAATCGGTGAGCTGCGCGCAGTTCAGGCGACCTTCAGCATTCGCTCCGACTACAGCCCCGAGAGCCGACTGTACAGTCAGGAGCTTGGTGGAGGGGGGATCCTCGATCTTGGCTGCTACTGCGCCTCGATGGCGCGGTTGCTCGCCGGCGCTGCAGTGGGCAAGGACTTCGAGGACCCGGTCGAGGTCAAGGCAGCAGCGCATATCGGCCAAAGCCGCGTGGACGAGTGTGCGACAGCCGCCGTTCGTTTCCCGAGCGGCATCATTGCCACGTTGGAGACTGGCATACGTGTCAGACAGGAGAACGACGTACGCGCGTACGGCACAGATGGTTGGATATGGGTGCCACAACCCTGGCGTGTCGGACGTGAGGGCAAGATTCTTCTGCATCGAAACGGAGGGGATCCGGACGGAGATGATTGCGGTTCCCGCGGATGCCGACATATACGCGCTCGAGGCCGGAACAGTCGCACGCAACCTGAGTCAGCGACAGGCCACACCTCCCGCGCCGACGTGGGCAGACAGCTTGAGCAACATGAAGACGCTGGACGCATGGCGCGAGTCTATCGGACTCGTCTACGACAGCGAGATAATAGAGGCCCAAGTGTCGCCGTTGGCCCGGCGGCCGTTACACGTGCGCCCGGACAGCAAGATGCAGTATGGGCACCTGTCCGGCGTGGAGAAGCCCATAGCGCGGCTCGTTATGGGGGTGGCCACCCAACAGACGATGCCTGAGGCAAGCGTGATGTTCGACCACTACTTCGGGCTCGGCGGGAACTGCTTCGATACGGCTCACCTCTACGCCGGCGGCCTACGAGAGCGTCTCTTTGGAAACTGGCTCAAGACCCGCGGACTTCGGGAGCAGGTCGTCATCATCGCCAAGGGCGCCCATACCCCCTACAACTTCCCCGAACAGCTCCGCCCCCAGCTCTTGGAGAGCCTCGAGCGACTGCAGACTGACTATGCTGACATCCATTTCGCCCACCGCGACAATCCCGAGGTGCCCGTAGGCGAATGGGCCGACGCCTGGAACGAACTCATCCGCGATGGACTCATCCGAGTGTACGGCGGATCGAACTGGGAGCTCCAGCGGGTGGAGGCGCTGAACGAGTACGCGCGCGCGAAGGGACTCGCTGGTATGACTGCGGTGAGTAACCAGTTCAGCCTGGCGCGAATGGTCGACCCCGTATGGGGTGGCTGCCTGTCCGCTTCCGATCCTGAGTCACGCGCATGGCTGGAGAAGACACAGCTCCCAGTCTTCGCGTGGTCGAGCCAAGCCCGGAGGTTCTTCACCGATAGGGCGCGCCCAGCGGAGAAGTCGGATACGGAGCTCGTCCGCTGCTGGTACGCTGAGGACAACTTCGAGCGGAAGCAGCGTGCGGAGAAGCTCGCAGCCGACCGAGGCGTCGCCCCGATAGCAGTTGCCCTCGCCTACGTGCTCTGCCAGCCTTTCCCAACATTCGCGCTGATCGGCCCGCGGGCGCTGTCGGAGACCCGCGTTTCATTCCAGGCGTTGGAAGTGAAGCTGACTCCGAGGGAGATTGAGTGGCTGAACTTGGAGGATTGACCGACGGTAGGTAGCTCGAGGCAGGGCCCAGACAGTAGCTTTCTGTGCTGCGGCCACGCCCCGTGTAGCCCTGAGCGAGTCGCTTTCATGTGTCCCCGAACTGATCCTGCGGAACGAGTGTCGAGATGATTGCAGAGACCGGCGCCGAGCCTTCCGTAAGCGGGATTGCGATTCACTCAGAGAATCCCTACTACTGGCAGTACGACGGCACACCCGTCCTGCTGCTGGGCGGGTCGATGAATCACAACCTGTTCCAACTGCCCCCCGACGTGCTGACGGGACATCTGGACACGATGGTGTCGGCGGGCGCCAACTACGTTCGCTCCGTGATGTCCAGCCGGGAGCAGGGGGAGGTGTGGCCGTTTGCCAGGGTGGGCGACAAGTATGACCTCGACCAGTGGGAGCCCGAACATTGGCGTCGCCTCAGCAGCTTCCTGAAGGAGACCAAGGCACGAGACATCGTCGTGCAGATCGAGTTCTGGTGCTGCGCTGCCGACTACTCGATGGAGGTCTGGGATAGGAACCCGTTCAACCCGAAGAACAATGTGAACTACACCTCCGAGGAGTCCGGTCTGCCCACTGAGTTCACCGAATACCCCTGGCTGGTCCCCAACAGGTTTTTCTCCTCGGTGCCTGCCGAGGACAACCTGGAGGTCGTCTTGCACTATCAGCAGCGGCTTGTCGATGAGATCCTTGCCCACTCCCTGCAATACGACCACGTCCTCTACTGCATGGACAACGAGACCCACGTCAGTCCGGAATGGGGATGGTACTGGTCCCGGCGCGTCAAAGAGACTGCGGCCAGACTCGGCCGGCAAGCCTACACCACCGAGATGTGGGGTCCGTGGGACCTCAGCGATCCCCTGCATGACGCCACCATCGAGCACTCGGAGGTCTATGACTTCGTCGAGGTTTCTCAGAATAACTGGCAGCGGGGGCAGATCCACTACGACAATCTTCTCCGACACCGCCAGCGGATCGCCTCCTCACCCCGCCCTCTCAACAACGCCAAGATCTACGGGGCGGACGGCAGCACGTGCGGCACGACCCGTGACGGATTGGAGAGATTCTGGCGGAGCATCTTCGCGGGGGCAGCCGCCGCCCGCTTCCACCGGCCGGATTCCGGCCTGGGGCTGAGCGATACAGCCCAGTGCGCGATCACGGGCGCCCGTGAGGTGACAGGCGCCATCGATCTCTTCCGCTGCGAGCCGCGACCCGAGCTGCTCTTTGACAAACCACAAGGGAACCGCCTTGCGGCATCGTGGCAGGCCCCAGTAGTGAGCGGAAACAGGGCGTACTGTCTTGCCAATCCGGGCAAGGAGTACGCAGTCTACTTCCCCGATGGCGGGAGTGGCGTCATGCTCGATCTCAGGCGCGCCAAGGGCGACTTCCAGGTGCGCTGGTTCCACATTGATGCAGGGCGCTGGGCAACCTCCTCCCGCATCCAGGCCGGCGACAAGGCTGAACTCTCAGCCCCAGCCCTTGGCCAGTGGAGCGCAGTCATCCAGCGTTGAAGGCGTTGCGTGCGACGCGGGACTGTCTCCCTGATCGACCTGCGACTGAACACCCAAAGGCTTGTATCGCGGACCCGGGGCATACGTTCAGTCTGGGGAGCGACAGGTTATCCCTTCTACCCGCGCGGAGAAGGAAGGCGGCCGTCGGTATCCTCGAGGTGTATCTCGATAGTGGTCAGGTCACCGAACTCTTCGTGGCAGGTTGCGACCGCATCACCCGGAAGGGCAGACCATGCGCACGACACCTCGCCATTACAGGAATTGGTCGCAGGAGCCAATAATCCCACTCCGGGTGGTACCGAAAACGGGAAGCACGGCAGGTCCGCGTAGGATATCCGCGACTGCGGTCTCGAGACACCTTGCGAAGAGAGGTGCGGGAGGGCACTGATCGCACCGAGACGGGCCGCCGCGCGCGCCGGTCGCCGCGGGAATTCGGCCTCGCCGGCGCCTGCGCCGTCCGGCTGCAACACCTCGCTGTGGGGCGCCGGGCTCTGTTCGCTCGCCGTCGTCCTCGGGGCGTTCACCGTCTACCTGCACACACTTCTTCCGACCGCAGTCAACCAGGACTCGGGCGAGTTGGTATCGGCAGCGCACGTGCTCGGCATACCTCATCCCACTGGATATCCTCTGTGGACGCTGCTCGCGCGGCTGTTTGACTCCCTCCCTGTAGGGCACACCAGCGCCTGTCGAGTCGGGCTCCTCTCCGCCCTCTCGGTGGCCCTTGCTGCCGCGATGGTCGCGTGGATCGCATATGTGGCAGCATCCGGCGACGCGAGAGCGAAGGATACGGCCGTGCCTGAGGATAGATCAAGCGGGCGGCGCAGCCGAGGCGGAAAGGCGCACCCCAGGCGAAAGCCGCTGCCGGGCGCTCTCATCGCTGGAGGGGTGCCGGAATCTCCTTCGCCTTCTGGCTTCCCACCTGGAGCCAGGCTGTGCTCGCCGAAGTCTACGGGCTGGGGGCATTGCTGTTTGGGCTCTTTCTGGTGAGCTTCTGGCGGTGGTCGGAAAGACGACCGCTCTGTCCAACTGGAGAAGCTCGTCTTCCTCCATAGGTGACGCTGTCTGCCGGCTTCGTCGCCATGCACCATCGCACAGGGGCCGTGGCCTTGCTGCCCGCGCTGGGGGCGGCCTTCGTGCTCACCCGGCCCCGTCGTCTGAAGACCTGTTTGACGGCGGTCCTGCTTGCAGCCGCGCCCTTCATCTTCTACATCTACTTGCCGGTGCGCGCCGCCGCGCGCCCTGCCTGCAACTGGGGAAACCCCGACACCTGGGAGCGCTTTCTTGCGCACGCCTCTGGACAGCAGTACGTCCCATGGGCGCTCTCGAACGATCTCGGCGCTGCCGTGAGGGAGGCCGGGTTGCTCCTGCCCGATTGCCTTGCAGGCCCCGGATGGCTCTCTGTCATCTTGGCCGCCATCGCGCTGCCGCTCATCGCGTGGGCGACCGTCTGTTGGCTGCGCCACCGGCCGGCCATGGCAGGACCACTCATCGCGGGGAGCGCTCTCCTCGTCATCTGGGTGCTCGGGTACGGCGACACTAGCGATTCCAAGGTATGGCTGATCCCTCTTGGCGCCGTGCTGGCGCTCTTCGCCGGAACGGGGAGCGCACGCCTCGCCTCGTGGTCGCCCGGCTCGGAGCGATACGTCGGCCCCGCGGCCGCGGGAGTGTTTGCCCTGGCGGTCTGCTCGATTCTCCTGTTCGCCAACTGGAGCCGAGCCGACCGTAGCGATATGTGGGGGTACCGCTATACCTGGGCATCGGCCACCATCCAGACGGAGAGGGATGCCATTTTGGTCGGTGATAGTGACGCCTCCCTCTTCGTCATCAGGTACCTCCAGCTGGTCGAGGGGAAGAGAAGGGATCTGACCGTACTCAGCGCCCCCACCTTCTCCGCGGACTGGCACTTCGAGTCGATCGAGGACCTCGAGCTCCGCCAAGCCGTCCAGGATGCATGGCGCGAGGCCAACCTGGAGTACGACCTCTCCACCCCCAACACCCCGGGCTGCTGGAACGGGGTGGCTCGCTTCCCCTATCTCCTGGCCCAACACTACCGAGGAAGACGCTCCGTCTACGCCCAGCACGGCCCCATCGTGCCCTTTCCCGGCCCGCCCTACTTCATCGGTATCAGCGACGGCTTCTATCGCACCGACTACGATCTGCCCGACATGGTTCGACCGCTCCGGGCGAGTGATCATCTACTCGTCACCCTCCCGGAGGGGATCAGGCTGGTCTCGCTGACGATCACTCCCACTGAGGCGGGAACGGGAGAGCTGGTGGAATTCCGCGCTCGGTGGAGGTTCGAGAAACCGCTGCCCGGGATGCTTTTCGCACTCCGGCTGCTGCCGGCGCAGTCCTCGACCGACGCGGCCCGGAAGCGACTGCTCGGCAAGTCATGCTTTCAGTAGGGCTACCCTGTCCTCTACGGCCTCTGGAACATCAACCCATTGCCGGAGGGATGGGTCTACGAGCAGGTGGGTCGCTACATCATTCCCAGCGATGCACCCGCGGGCGCCTACCGGGTCGAGATTGGATACGCGCGAAGCCTCCCTCTTACGACAACTGGGTCTCGCTGGAACAGGGCCCTACCGTTCGCGTCCGCGCCAAGCCGCTTCCCGCGAATGGCCCGTAGTATGGCCGCGCTGAATCTCCGTCTCGCTCCCATGATGAAGCCCGTCCCTTTCTGCCTCATCAGAGAGTGCTATATCTTGCCCCATTCTGTCCAGGCCCAGGGGTGCAGTCCAGAATCGGAGCATCTTGAGAGCTACGGGACATGCCTCCCTATGCAGGCGTATGCACGGGGGGCAGAGAATGCTGCGATAGAGACTGCCGGAGCCTGCTGGGTTCCGGATGGGTTTCTGGACAGGACGGGGTGTTTCTATAGATNNGCCAGGCGCGCATGCGGCTGGGTGTTGGTTCGTATACGTTTTCGTGGGCCGTCGGTGTAGCCGGACATCCTCCTTCTGCGCCACTCAGCTTCGAACAGTTGGTATCGTGGGCCGCCGCGCATGGCATACGCGTGGTGCAGGTCTGCGATAACCTTCCCCTCGATCGGCTGAACGAACCCGTGCGGGCCAGGCTCGCGCGGCATGCGGAGGCGTTGGGAGTGCAGGTAGAGGTGGGGACGCGAGGCATTGCGCCAGCGCACCTGCGGCAGTACGTAGGGATTGCACGCCAGTTTGGCTCCCCGCTGGTGCGTGTAGTGATCGACACGGCCGACCACCGACCGGAACTGGCGGAGGTGGCGCGGCTGCTCGGAGAGGCCCTGCCGGAGTTCGAGGCGGCACGGATATGGCTGGCGATCGAGAACCACGATCGTCTCCGGGCGCGGGAGCTGGCGGCGTTGGTGCGGAACCTGGGAAGCGAGTACGTCGGCGTCTGCCTGGACACGGTGAACTCATTCGGTGCGCTGGAGGGCCCGGAGGTGGTGGTAGGGACACTCGCCCCACTGACCGTGAACCTGCATCTCAAGGAGTTCACGATCTCCCGCGTCGGTCACCTCATGGGGTTCGCGGTGCAGGGGCGACCGTTGGGGCAGGGCCGGTTGGATGTCCCGTGGCTGCTGCAACAGCTACGAGAAGCCGGGCGGGACCCGAACGCGATCATCGAGCAATGGACGCCGCGGGGGAAGGCGCTCGAGGACACGATTGCCGCGGAGCTGCGCTGGGCGGAGGAGAGCATCGCCTACGCGCGAACGTTGATACCGGAATAGAGGAGTCGGGGATGGCAACACGCATCGCACTGGTGGGCGCGGGTGGGAAGATGGGCACGCGGATCAGCGCGAATCTGGCCCGCATGTCACACTATCGCCTCGCTTGCTGTGAGAAGAGCGAGGCGGGAGTCGCCGACCTGGCGGCGCGCGAGCTGGCCGTCGTTCCCGCGGCGGAGGCGGTGGCGGAAGCGGAGATAGCGATCTTCGCGGTACCCGATACCGCGATGGGGGTGGTGACGGCTGAGTTGACGCCGCACATGCGCGCCGGCAGCACGGTGCTGATGCTCGATCCCGCAGCCGCGGCAGCCGGGGAAGTGGCCCTACGATCCGAACTGCACTACGTGGTGTGCCATCCGTGTCATCCCCCTCTCTTCGGTCCTCAGCCGGACCCTGAGACGTACGACTTCTTCGGCGGGATCAGCGCGCCCCAGGACGTGGTCATCGCCCTGTGGCAAGGATCTGAGGAGGCACTGGCGGAGGCGGAGCCGGTGTGTCGGGACATGTTCGCACCTGTGGCAAAGGTGCATCGGATCACGGTCGACCAGATGGCCCTGCTGGAGCCGGCGATGGCAGAGGTCGTGTCGTGCTCTGCTATCGCCCTCGTGCGCGATGTCCTGGAGGAGGCGGTCAAGGCGGGTGTGCCGCGGGAAGCGGCGACGGCGTTTCTGCTCGGACACGTGCAGGTCCAACTGGCGATCCTGCTCGGGTTCCTCCCGGTGCGCATGTCGGATGCAGCGATGGTGGCGCTGCGGTGGGGTCGGGAGAGGATCATCCGCCCCGAGTGGAAGGATGCGTTTGCACCCGAGCAGGTGGAGGCGGTCATCCGCGAGATGCTGCATCCGGAGGCGCGCATATGATTGTCGACGCGCACGCGCACCTGGGATGCGACGAGGTCTTCGACGAGGACTTCGGCGAGGAAGACCTGCTGGCGAGCCAGGCGCAGAACGGCATCGCCTTGACCCTGGTGCAGCCCGGCTCAGTGCACGACTTGGCGGGCGTCCAGCGCCAGCACGACGCCATCGCCGCGCTGTGCGCGCGTTACCCCGGCCGTTTCCGCGGCATCGCCAATCCGAACCCGTATCTGCCGGAGGCGGCCTACCTTGGCGAGGTACGCCGGTGCGTCCAGGAGCTGGGCTTCGTGGGAGTGAAAATCAACCCGCTGGCGCATGCGGTGAACCCCTTGGGACGGCACGCGAGGCGCGTCTTCAGCGCGGCGGACGAGTTGGGTCAGCCGGTGGTTGTGCACACAGGAGCCGGCCTTCCGTGGGGGGCGCCCTCGCTGCTGGCCCCGGTGGCGGAGGCGCACCCGGCCCTGAAGCTGGTAGTGGCGCACGCGGGGGGTATGCTGAGCGCGGAGGCGGGGCTCCTGGCGGAACGGCATGACAACGTATACCTGGAGACGAGCTGGATGGGAGGGTTCTGCATCCGGGAGTGGGTGCACCGTCTCGGCGCGCGGCGGGTGCTCTTCGGCTCTGATCACGTAGACAACGCGGCGACAGAGCTGGCGAAGTTCCGCTCCCTGGGGTTGAGTGATGAGGACCTTCAGTGGGCACTGGGCCGCACAGCGACCGTCGTCTTCGGATTGGAGCCATAGGACATGCGCGCGCTACGCTTTGCCGTGTTGGGGTGTGGGTTCTGGTCGCGGTTCCAGATCGCCGGCTGGCGAGAGGTCGGTGGGGTCGAACTGGCGGCGGTGTACAACCGCACCCGGGCAAAAGCCGAGAGGATCGCCGAACGGTTTGGGGTGCCGCGAGTGTACGACGACGCCGAGGCATTGCTGGCGGACGAGCAGCTCGACTTCATGGATGTCATCACCGATGCTGACACGCACCGGGACTTCGTGGCCCTGGCAGCGGCGCAGCGGGTGCCGGTGATTTGCCAGAAGCCGATGGCCCCGGACACTTGGAGTCGGCAGAGGCGATGGTACGTGGGTGCCGCGCGGCGGGCGTGCCGTTCATGGTGCACGAGAACTGGCGGTGGCAGCACGCGCTGCGGGCCCTCAAGGATGCGCTGGAGACGGGGGAGCTGGGGCGCCCGTTCCGTGGCCGGCTGATGTTCTCCACCAGCTTCCCGGTGTTCGAGAACCAGCCTTTCTTGCGGGAGGTGGAGCGGTTCATCCTGACCGACATTGGGAGTCATCTGCTCGACACGGCACGGTTCCTGTTCGGCGAGGCCCGCAGCCTCTGCTGCCTGACGCGTCGGGTGAACTCGACCATCAAGGGAGAAGATGTCGCCACCGTGCTCATGGAGATGGGCGAAGGAGTGGCGGTGACGTGCGAGATGAGCTACGCCAGCCGAATGGAAGTGGAGGTCTACCCGGAGACCTACGCGCTGGTGGAATGCGAGCGCGGATCGGTGAGCCTCGGGCCGCACGGCTGGCTGCGAGTCACGACGGAGGCCGGCACGCTCTCGCGCCAGATCCGTCCGCCGCGCTACGCGTGGGTGGACCCCCGCTATGAGGTTGTGCAGGCGAGCATCGTGCCCTGCGCGGCGAACCTACTGGCGGCACTGCGGGACGGCACTGGGCCGGAGACTTCCGGAGATGACAACCTCAATACCATGCGGCTGGTCTTCGCGGCCTATGAGTCAGCGGCCACCGGGAAGGTGGTGCACCCGGAGACGGCGCGCCTAGCGGACGAGCTTGCTCGGGGGACCGAAGCGCAGCCGTAGTGTACCGAAACTAATCCGTGACCGCCAGAAACCCAGGAATCAGCTGGGTTTCTGGCCTCTTGGTCTGCGGTTGACTTCCCGCTCCGTCTGCGCCATCCTCCCTGCATGTTTCTGGCACGTGATCCTGGTTCTGTTCTCCCCTGTCTACCTCATGTTCGCGCTGGTATCTCGGGATGACCGCGCCCGGCTCGTCGTGGCTCTGTACCAGCAGGTCCTGGTGCTGCAGCGGCACGTGGGCAAGCAGAAGCTAGCAGAGGCCTTGATGATCGTGAAGCCCGAGACGCTGGTGAGATGGCACCGTGCGATCATCCGGCGAAACTGGAGGCTGCTGTCCAGGAGGAAGCCAGGCCGTCCTCCTGAGATCACCCCGGAGATGGAGCAGCTGGTGCTTAGGATCGCCCGAGAGAACCGGTGGATGGGCTATGGCAAGATCGCCGGGGAGATGCGCAAGCTGGGCTTTCTCCGCTTGGGCCGCACCAGCGTCAAGCGCATCCTGAACCAGCACGGGCTCACTCCCGAACGCCGCCGGAAGACGGGGATGGCCTGGCTGCAGTTCTTCAGCCATTACGGGCGGTTCATCTGGGCTAGTGACTTCTGCACGGTCACCAGCGCGACGCTGCAGATCTACTGCGTCGTCTTCTACCGGGAGATCGGCACCCGGCGGATCGTACACTGGAACGTCTCCGCCTGCCCAGACGAGGCCTGGGTATCCCAGCAGTTTCGCAACCTGTCGGTGGTCAGCGATGACCTGCCGCGGTATCTCATCCATGACGGGGACAGCAAATACGCCCTGCACGCCCACTCCCTGCTAAAGGATGTGGGCACGAAGGTGATCCGGCTGCCGGTGCGTTCCCCTGATCTCAACGGCTATGCCGAACGGTGGATCCGCAGCTTGCGACAGGAGTGCCTGGATCGAATCATTGTTCTCAACGAAGCCCATCTGCGCTGGGTGCTGACCGAGTACGTCCGCTACTACAACCAGCGCCGGCCCCATCAGTCACTCGGGCACCTGCCACCGGAGGCCCTGGACGCCTATCCCTCCCAGGGCAGAATCGTCGCCCGACCGGTGCTGGGCGGCCTCATCAACGATTACTGCCGACTGGCCGCCTGAGAGACTGCGTCACCTACTCCATTATAGGGGCCTGCTTCCGCGCGCCCCGCTCGGTCTCTTCGCGCTGATCGTGCCAGCCACGACGACCGGCCAGCCCTCCGAGACAGCACTAGCTAACCTTGGTGAAGCACAGGTCCGTCGGTGAACCTGCCGAATCTACCATCGGATGAGTTCTGGGACACTAGGGGCTCGGATAGCATTCTTGGGAGGGACAGGAGGAAGACACATGCCGGTGCGGACACTGGGTGAGAGGGAACTGCAACTGCTCAAAGACGTGATCGAACACGGGCCTCTCGGCAGCCTCGGCGGCGGGCGCATCGTGAAGCGCTTCCAGCAGGAGTTCGCGGCGGCAGTAGGGGCAAGGTTCGGGGTCGCGATGAACTCGGCCATGTCGGTGCTACACGCCGCCGTGATGACAGCAAAGGCCGGCGCAGGAGACGAGGTGATCTGCGACCCGGTCGTGATCTTTGGCGCGATGGCGGCCCTGTATGCGAACGCCGTACCGGTGTTCGCAGATGTCAATCCGATCAGCTGGAATCTAGACCCTGACGCTATCGAGCAGCGTGTCACCGAGCGCACCAAGGCGCTCATTGTTACGCATATGTGCGGACAGCCAGCCGAAATGGATCGGATCACGGAAGTGGCGCGCCGACATGGCATATTCGTCATCGAGGACTGCGCGCATTCGATCTTGGCGACCTATCGCGGCAAATGCACCGGGACCTGGGGTGATGTCGGTTCCTTCAGCTTTCAGGAATCGAAGCAGTTGAGCCTTGGGGACGGCGGACTGGCGGTCACCGACTCCGAGGAAGTGGCCAAGGCGCTGGCCTCGCATAGTTGCGCGCCTACCTTCGGTTCAGTCGGCCACGGGCTTCACCACAACTTCCGCATGACCGAGGTCACGGCCGCGGTCGGCATCGGGCAACTGGAGCACCTCCGGGACTACATTGATGACTTCAAGCGCATTGGCAACACCTACCGCGAGGCCATCGCGGGCTGCCCGTGGCTGGTGGCGCAGGACGGACCGGCGGAGGCGGTCAATACCTATCACCTTTGGGGCTGCCGCTTCGAGGGAGACAAGTATGGCATTCCGAAGGTCAACTTCCAAAGCGTGCTCGCCGAGGAGAAGTGCGGCCTCAGCTTCTATACGGGCCTGACCGCCTACCAGCATCCGGTCATCGCCAAGCGCTTGGCGCACGGCCTGGACTGCCCGTCCTACACTGGCCGGCAGAACCAGTACCCAGAGGGCTTGTGCCCCGTTGCGGAGGACCTGGTGCCGCGTATCCTGCTAGCGGGGACCTGGATTACGCTTGACGAGGCCAAGGCTCGAGCCGAGCGGCTCCACCGCGTGATCGAGCGATTGTCATGATGGACGACACACAGAAGCCGGCTGCTACGCGCTGCAATCAGTGGCTGCTGGTCCGCTCGCAGCAGAGCGAGAATTGCTACGGAAGGTTCGCGCTCGAGTTACTGCGGAGCGAAGGGCTCAACGGATTCGAGTTGGTGAACCTCGACGTCGATGGGATGCCTAACCTTGGTCCCGGCGATCTCGCGGTGCTGACTCGATGCTTCCTGCGAGAAAAGGAGGTAGACGTCCTCCTTCAGTCCGTGCAGGGAGGCGCGAGACTGGTTGGTTTTCATCCCCCCGCGCGGCTGCTGCGCCGATTCGGATTGAGACTCCGCAACGAGGTGCTTCACCCCAGCCGGGTGCGGGTCCGCCCCGGGTATCGCGGCGAAGGGATCCCGATCCCAGTCCACGTCCCTATCCTGCTATGTCAGGCGGACGGCCCTTCTGTCCGATGGGAGCCGCTCGCGGACGCGATGACCGTAGACAGTCATGAGAGCGGCTATCCCGCAGTCATTCGCCAGCCAGCCGGCGCCGGCGAGGTCGCATTCTTTCTCTATGACCTCCCGAAGGCCGTTGCGCGCATCCGCTTTGGCGACCCCGATCTCGCCTCTCTTGCTGCGTCAGGTATGTGGGACTGGCCGCACGCGGCCGACCTGTTTCGCGGTTCTGACGACGACCGTCTGCTCCATCTCCCGATAGCAGATCTCCAGACCCAGCTCGTTGCTCAGCTTCTCACCGCCATCTGTCCCTATCCTCTGGCTCGTTTCTGGTACTACCAGGAAGACAGCTGCCGTACCTCAGCTGTCTTCACCAGCGATGATGATTGGTCCCAGCCGGAACAGTTCCGCGAGCTGTCCGACGCTCTCGTCAAGCACGGGGGCCGGGCGACCTTCTACTTGGTCAAGGACACGCGCTTGGACGAAGAGGAGGTGGCAGCCTTGCGCCGTCTCGGACACACCTTCGCCCCGCACGTGACTCTGCCCGGCCCTGACGAGATGTGCTTTGACTTTCCCGCTCAACTCGCTGAGCAGACGGAATTGCTGCGACGCCGCTTCGGCGAGAGCAGCGTTTCACTTCAAGCTCACTGCGCTCCGTGGTATGGTTACATGGCTTACGTGCACCAGTACCGAGAGCAAGGCTTCCGCATGTTGCTCCACTACCTNNGCCACTCAGGTTCGCCGACCAGGATGGCACGGTCTACGACTCCTGGCAGCAGCCGTCCTATATCTATGACGACGGCAGTGTGAAGGCCCGGATGATAGATGACCTCGCGGGGATGCTCTCGGAGTTCGAGGAGGTCCTCGGAGGGTGCCTGAACGACCACCACACCGTGCTTTCCCTTGCCTCTCACCCGGTGAGTTTCTCGACGTATAGCCGGCCCTTCTTCGAGGCGTGTCTCGACCGGCTGTCGCAGGAAGGCATTCCGGTCCAAAACGCGGATGAATGGTGCGCCTTCATCGATCGCCGTCAGGCCGCCAGGATTCACCAATACGTCGGCGCTNNCCAATCTTGTAGGGCGTCTGCCCCTCATGCTTCCTCGGGCGGGGAACCAGAGGGAAGAGTTCCACGCCCTCGTTGACGGTGTTCCGACCCCAGGCGTCTGGCATCAGCGTTTGGGGGAAGACTACCTTTTCCTGCAACTGGAAGGGAGATCTGGCCGCGAGATCGAGGTTGAGCTGTGTCCTGCAGATGCGACCCACACAGGCAAGTGAGGAGAGCGCTTGTTCCCCCGAAAACACTATCTGGGCGTTCTGGGGCACCTGCTTCCGTCCGGGATTGTACTCCGCAATAAGTCATCGNNCGGGGTCTCCTGCTCGCCACGTCACACCGACCCAGCAGAGATCGGTGGAGGGCCGCTAGCAGGGAACAAGGGGGAGCACCGGAGAGCTGCAGATGCGTCCCTGACCCTCCGACAACGTGGTGGTGGCGACGCGCTGTTCGTGAAGTCAGACGGCCGTCCGGTAGTACTCGTGGTGCAGCCCTCCGAGCACCCGGCGGGATCGAATGCTGCCGTCTGAGCACAGCAGCCGTGGCTGGGGTATTGGCGTTTCCTGATTCAGTCCTTGGTGAGGCCGACCGGCATCAGCTGCCTGCAGCCGGACGGATCGTGCAAGTCCTAGCGCTAGTTGACCACTACAGCGGCACGACCGGACTTGGCTTCGCTTTTCGTCGCGGCATCTTCCTCATGCCTGCAGCCTGCGATCGCGCCCGCGCCTTGGTCTGCTCAGGAATCCAAGGCGTGCTGATACCAGCGGAGTCCCAATCTCGCCAATGCCATGCCATCCGTGCGATGGAACTGTGCCCTCTCCATCCCGCAACAGGCGTCCCAAACCAATGTGACAATCGCAGCTACCGGTCAGATCGTCGGGATTGGATTCTGGGGAGGACAGCGGGTTGAGCTACTTGGTGAGCAGCAGCGCCCAGTCCTTCGCGTCCGGCATCGGCGGCGAGGTCCACGTCGGGCCGACGACCTCGGGGAGATCGATGGACTCACCTGTTCGGGGGTTGTATCGGCGGACGCGGTAGGGGCCTCCCTGCAACTGCACGGTCGCGCTCCCGCCGGCCGGCAGGTAGACGGCGTACTGGCGGCCGGGTTCCGCAAGGCACATGTTGCCTTCGTTCACTAGCTCATCGTCCGGCTCGGTGCGCCACCACTCGAATGAGCGGAAGAATTCCGCGAGGAAGCTGAAGCCCACGAACATCGTCATCTCGTCATCACCCCGGCCGTTGATCCAACCTCCGCCCGTGTCGGGGCCCCAGCCCGTGCCGCGTTCGGCGCGCTCGCCGTTGGTCTGGTAGCATCCGGCCATGTACATCCCCCAGGCCAGCCGACGCCGGCTGTCGGCGCTGCGCGCGGGTGCGACGCGGTTCTCGCCCCAACCGACCGGATAGTGGTCCTCGTAGCCGTACTCCTCATTCACCTGGGGCATGGGGCGACCCGTCTCCGCCTGGAGGCGGCGGTTCTCTAGCATGAACGCGTGCCCGCCGTGCTCGTCCCAGGTGTGGTACATGGCGTAGTCCACCCAGGGCGAAGTGCGGAACCGGAAATCCTCGAAGCCGTGCACGGAGGTGAGATGATCGTAGGGGTCGCATTCCTTCAGGAAGGCGCCCATCTTCTCCGCCCAGGCGTCGTCGCGGAAGAAGCGGTACTCGTTGGAGAGGTCCCACATCACATTCGAGAAGGCGGCAAGGCGCGCCGCCGTGTAGCGGTAGAAACGCCGCTCGTCTTCCCCCCCATGCCTTCCTTGCCGAACGGGTCGGTCCCGGGCCGGCGGCCGTCCGTGTAGAAGACGACGGAGACGATCATGTCCCTCTCCCGCGCGAAGCGGAGCATGCGGTCCCACTTCTGCCAGTAATGCAGGTTGAAGCGAGTTACATCATGTCCTGGCTCGGCCACGCTGGCCGGCCGCTCCGTCGTCCAAGGGTTCAGGAGGAAGCTGAACTCCGCGGTCGGGTAGACGTTCTCGAACCAGGCGCGGCCGTTCTCGACACGAGCGGAAACCGCCACGCGGATGCGGTTCACCCCGAGCCGGTGCAGTCGCGCGATGTTCCGCTCGATGTTGGCGTCGTCCCAACCCATGAGGAAATAGGTGGTGGTGCCGTTCCAGAAGTAGTGCTCGCCCGTCCCTTCCCAGATGAAATGCCAGGGGTAGTCGCGGTCTACCCGGATCAGCCCTCGGCGCTTCCCGTCCTCGACCGAGAAGGCGCCGGTGCCGGTTTCATCCAGTCCTTGCGCCCGCGCTGTAACCGCATAGGTGTACTCGCCGGGCACTGTGGGCATGAAGCGCACACAGTGGACGGAGCCGTCCGCGGCGTGGCAGAAGCCGTCAACGCGCACCGGTGGGTTGCCCTCCCTCTGGAACTGCCCCACGACCTGGATATCAGTGAACGGATTGCCCGCAGGCGGCGGGACGATGGTCAACGTTACCTCGACGAAGTCATAGGCGGCGATGGTGCTTTCGGATTGTGAGAAGGTGATGCGCATTGGATGCCCTCCCGGTTGATCTGCGCGAACCGAGGTGTTCTCAAACCAATCTGTGCCGCCTGGAATTTCAGCGGTCTGGGATCCGTTGCCGCGATCATGCAGGGACAAAGCTGGCCCTGTGGGTTTGCGGGTCGGATGCCGTACCCACGGCCGGAAGACAGGCGGCAGCTGCACCGGCCGTCGACCACCCCAGAGCCGCTTAGAACGCCCGGACAGTATCATTCGGGGGTACACGCCTCCTGCCGTCATATAGGTACGATTCCCTTGTACCGCCACGTTGGCGAAGGAGTCCCCCGCCAGTTGTCCTACGGGCGGCCAGGTGCCGCGCTCGGCACAGAGGACCTGGGGAGCGCACATGAGAACAAGGGCTGCCAACAGACACCCCACACTCATCCGCTCGAGACTACACGTCATAGTCAGAACATCGTAACAGCCGAACGACACACTTGGCGGCCTGACGTCCGACAGGGAGAGGAAGCCAGATCAGCAGGCAGCATCTGCGCGGGGCTGCAGATCAAAGAGGTCACCCGGTTCGCATGGTGCCTTCGCCCACTGAGCATTTCGCCAGGTGATAGCTCGTTCCTGGCTCATCGCTTTGACCGAGTGCAAGGACAAGATGACGAGACTGGGTGCGGGTGTTGAGGGGCTCTGGGACCATATGGAGCGGTCTGACCCCGGTGGTCGTTGTTGGGAGACTGTGCGACCGCTGGTGCTTGTCGAGCGAACGTGGGACCGTTGCGCTTGGGGCGAGAAGGAGCGATATCAGCCCACGATGGTGGTCTCACTGCCGGCCGACACCCGCAGATGGATTCCCGCGGTGTCTGCTCAGCAACTGTCACCGTCTGCCTCCAGCTCGGTGTTGGCCCTCTCCAGCCGCGCGAGCATCGCCTGCGCAGCATCCAACTGGTGGCGCACGACCCGCTCGTCCGCGGTCACCCCCGTCCACAGCGGATACGGGGCGGAGAGACTGCGATCGAGCATCACGGCGACCCACAAGCTTATGTGAAGCAGGTCGCGAGTGGCCCCTAACTCATCCAGGGCCTCGCCGTTCCCCCGACGGACTGCAAGCCACACGTCCCGCTCTCGCTGCCCCGCCGGTGGGGTCGCTGCGAAGCGCTCCCCGACCTCGTCGCCGTTCAACCGCGCCGCAGACAGGAAGTGCGAGGCGATCTCCTGCTCGCCCATCTCCTCTGCCGCCATCAGGAACCGCGTCACCCCTCTGCTGATGCTCTCCGGCAGCTTTCGCCACAGCGAGTACATGGGCCCTGTCATCCCGTGGGCAGCGAGGATCAGATCGAGCGAAGCGGCCGCGGTGTCGCCCTCTCGCAGGCAGCGTCGAGCCCCCTCTACCCGCTCCTCCGCGTCATCTATGGCCTGCCGGAGCCACAGCTTCACAAACCGATCAGTCCACAGGATGCGATTGCATCTGCTGATGAACTGAGTCACGTAGCCATCGAAATCCAGCGCCACCCGCGCCCCCTCGGACTTGATCACGATTCCGATCCAGTGCGGGTGGTCGACCATGTCGAAGAGTGCATCCTCGTCTGCCTCAGCCGCTGCGCGCACATCCTTTGTCAGCAGCACCCAGTTACCGGCCTCCACATCGTTCGGTATCCCGGCCGCGTGCAGCCGCCTGATGCGCTCCTCTTCCTCGCGTCGGATCAGCGACTCTGGATCCTCGCCCCCCCAGAAGTCAGCCACCACCAGCAGGTCGACGTCGGAGATGGGCCACGGCGTTCCGCGGCCCACCGAGCCGATGACGGCCAGGCCCTTAACATAGGGCAAGCTGCCGAAGTGCGCGGTCTCTTGCGCCTCCACGCGCGCGATCCGTTCGCGCCAGTCCCGCAGCGTCAGCTCCGGCGTGATCCAGCTCTCCAGCAGTTGTCGCCACTCGACTGCCATTGTCTACCTTCGCACGCATCCCAACGCAAACGCGCCTGCCTCGCGCCACCCAGTGCTCCGGATGGCATGAAGCAGGCGCGTCAAGGGCTGAATCGCGTTGTCCCTGCGACAGCGGTATGGTTTTGTCGTCGGTCAGCCGTTCCTATGTTACCCGTGCGTTACCTGCCGGTCAAGTCGTCCGGCCTCTCGTCTCGTGGTCCTCTAGCGACCTGTCCTGGTCCCCATAAGGAGGCGTGACACCGGCCTGATTGGGCCGGCATCGCTCCTTCTGACGCCAATCTTAGCGGTCTCACCGACGCGGGATAAGGACCGGGGATTCCACAGCGAGATGACCACGGAAGGCATCCCCACGCTCACGGCAGAACTGCGGGTGTCCGACCGCAGACAGCTCTCCAATCACCCTCCGAGCCACACTCCTAGCTTCTCCTGCAGATCCGGCACAGAGAAGGGCTTGCGGATGTACTNNGACAAGCCTCGACGATGGAGTCGCTGGCCTCAGCGGAGACGATGACAACCTTGGTGCGAGAGTCCTTGCACAGCTCCTGGCATACGAGCACGCCGGACGGCCCGGATCCAGGGAGAACGATGTCAAGCAGCACGAGATCGGGGCGCTCAGAGCGGGCCAGCGCGAGAGCTGACTCCCCCTCGGAAGCCCCTAGAATGCGGCACGGCTGAGACGAGGCCTTGAGCACCATACGCAGCGCACGCCGGATCTCGGGCTGGTCGTCAACTATAAGCACGCTTGGAATGGCTCGGGCCGGGGCGCTACCGTTGGCCGACTGATTCTCAGTCATCTCCGATCCCGGGGGGGCCAGAATTAGTCCAGAGCTGGGTTCTGCGCAAGCAGAGCGGAACCTGCCGCCTGTGTTGGCCTGAGGCGGCCTTGGGGCACCTCCGAGCGGCGTCTGTCGATTGGGGCTGTATGTGCCGTTCTGGTCACAGTCTGCTTGCCGAAACCGCCCTGGCTGTCGTCTGAGACAGCGCCAGATTCTGTTTGCTCACCTTTGCTCCGCCAGCTCATTAAGCAAGACCGTGACCGACTCGGCACTGCCCTCGACGAATATAGGTGCGATCGCCCCCTGGCCGTGCAGAGCGTGGAGTAAGGTGTCGATCTGAATGAGCTGCTGCTGAGGGGTGGTGCATCCAGGCCACTTGCCCAAGAATTCCTCGACAGGTGCGGGATTTCCGGTGAACATGGGAAGGCCCTTGTAGCGTCGACGCCACGCACCCCAGGTGAATTCATGACCACATGCTGTACACTTAAGGCGCTCGGCGCGTCGCTTCATGCGCTTTCGGTAGATAGCCCACTTCTGCTCGTATCCACAGTGAGAGCATCGGAGCTTGCCCTCCGTATGGAGTGCAGCGCCCTCACAACGCGGGCACGCGATCGTTTCGGTGGCATGGATAGGGTCGGTGCCCAATGACTGCTCAGCGGCTTGCCGGGCTCCATCCGGCCGTCGGATGAGGGCGCTACAGCGGGGACAGGGGAGCCATTTGCGTCTACTCACGGATGCTCTATACTGCTGCCAAGACCAGGTCTTGCCGCAGGGGATGCACACGAGCTGATCCTGTTGGTAGTCCCACTGCAGACGTGATCGGCAGGCGAAGCACAGAGGATGATCGCGAAGCGCGTCCCGACAGCCCACCCAGGTTGTCAATGATGCGCAGGCCGCGCAGGCTACGTGCTCGGCAGGAGGCGGCTGCTCCTTCAACTTGGCGTAGTACTCGTACTTAGAGCGATAGACTGACTCGTCACACTCGGGGCATGGGACTCTTCCGCGAACGGCGCGAACGACAGTCATAACATCTCTGCAACGGGCGTGGAGTCCCCATCCTACCTCGAGCAGTAGCTCCTCGTCATAGATGCCTGATGCGAACAGGGTGTACAGACGACGGATATGTGCTTGGCTCACGCGGGCTGCCCACGGCTGCTGCGCTTGGCCCCTCCGTCCCTTGGCAGATCCTGACATAGCGCAATCCTTGTATGGAAGTCGTCGCCGAGTCGAGATATGAGATGCATACTACCGTACCAGTGTAGCTGGGGCCCGAACCGCTGAGAAGGGGGGGTAGGGTGGTCTATCCCTGGTGATTCTCGGTGTCTTTGGCGAGCGGCCTCACGAGGCCCCGACACACGGCCTAGAGGCCATCCGAGGCCGTGTACAAGTGTGCCGTTCGCGGCCCACGGTGCCGGAAATGCACGACCGCCTGGCAGCACCAGGCGGTCGTGCAAGCGAGGCATTCACGCTGATTGAGTTGCTGGCATTCTTAGGCTACTCTTCAGCTGTGTCGGTGTTGTGAAGGCCTTGTGAGGAATCCATGGGCTTGTGCGGGAATGGCACATCATCCTCCCTCCCTTGCTCCGCCCCCAGCACCCCGTTGAGCTTGTCTACTGCAGAGAGCTTGGTGCGCGTGTCAGAGTGTAGATAGCGGGCCGTGGTCTGGATGTCGGCGTGTCCCAGCAACTCCTGCACCGTCCTAACGTCGGCGCCATTGCGGATCAGGTGGGTGGCGAAGGTGTGTCGCAGCTTGTGGGGGGTGATGCCCTGGCCTTCCATGCCTGCTCTGCGGATGATCCGGTTGAGTATCCGGTTCACAATCCAGCCCTGGATCGGATGGCCCCCGTTGGAGCTTACGAACAGATGGCGGCAGCTAGTCTTCTGGCGATGCTTGAGGTAGTCCTGAATCGCCTCTGCCGCCTGTTCGGTGAGCGGTAGCACGCGTTCCTTGCCTCCCTTGCCCCGGATGAGCACTTGGCGCTGCTCCAGATCCAGGTCCTCCAGCGTGCTGCTGACTGCCTCTGTTCTCCGGATCCCGGTGGACAACAGCAGTATCACCAAGGCCTTCTGCCAGGGAGTGTTGGCGGCGGAGATGAGCTGCTGGGCTGTCTCCTCTGTCAGGAAGACCGGCACCGGCTGCTTCACCTTAGGAAGGGGCAAGCGATGCGCGGGGTTGCCCTGGATGTATCCCGTGTCCTGCAGGAAGCCGAAGAAGGAGGAAAGGCACGCGAGCTTGCGGCGGACGCTCAGCGGAGCCATCCCCGACAGGCTCAC
>JABAOC010020699.1_pt2 | contig 22623 bp, 20 predicted proteins | sample 7062161 | NCBI WGS metagenome assembly JABAOC01 (sample SAMN14538625, study PRJNA623070) | marine sediment metagenome | biome: marine biome [ENVO:00000428]; feature: marine pelagic biome [ENVO:01000023]; material: deep marine sediment [ENVO:00002113] | place: India: Gulf of Khambhat ... | reverse complement strand
GGCGCGGGTGATCATCACCCTGAAGAAGACGATCATGGACGCGCAGGGGCAGACGGTCGAGAAGGCTCTACACAACCTCGGCTATCAGGGGGTGCAGAACCTGAGGATCGGCAAGTACGTCGAGATGGACCTCGATGGGGCACCGGGTCAGGGGCTGCCGGCCCAGGTCGATGAGATGTGCCGAAAGCTCCTCGCGAATCCGATCATCGAAGACTTCCACGTCGAGATCGAGGAGTAGTCGATGGCNNCGGGATCGTCATCTTTCCCGGGTCGAACTGCGATATGGACGCGTGGCACGCCCTGAACGACCAGATGGGTGCTCCTGTAGACTACATCTGGCACCAGGACACAGACCTCAGCGGCTACGACTGCGTGATCCTGCCGGGTGGGTTCAGCTACGGGGACTACCTCAGGACCGGCGCGGTCGCCCGCTTCTCCCCGGTGATGAACGCCGTCACCGACTTCGCCGGGAACGGCGGCCTGGTGCTGGGGATCTGCAACGGCTTCCAGATTCTCCTCGAGGCGGCGCTGCTCCCGGGCGCGATGATGAGGAACGTGGGGCAGACCTTCGTGTGCAAGTACGTGAACGTACGAGTGGAGGCGACCGACACGCCCTACACGCGGGGAATGGAACACGGGGCGGTGTTGCGCATCCCCATCGCCCACGGTGAGGGGAACTACTACGCCGACGAGGCAACGCTGAAGCAGCTCGAGCAGGACGATCAGATCGTCTTCCGATACTGCACGCCGGAGGGTGAGATCACAACCGAGGCCAACCCGAACGGCTCCCTCAAGAACATCGCGGGCATCTGCAACCGGCAGCGAAACGTTCTGGGGTTGATGCCGCACCCGGAGCGGTGCACCGACCCCATCTTGGGCTCGGCCGATGGGCGGCTGGTGTGGGAGAGCCTCCTGCAGGGGAGCTGAGCGAGAACCGCAGTCCAAGACCGGAGACACAGATGGCGATCGAAGCTCGCATGTGGCGTGAGCTGGGCCTGAGCGATGAGGAGTACGACAGAATCGTTGAGACAATCGGCCGCGAGCCCACCCACGCAGAGTTGGCGATGTTCTCTGTGGAATGGTCGGAGCACTGCGGCTATCCGCGTTCCCGGCCGCTGCTCGGGCTTTTGCCAAAGCGGGGGAAGTACACGGTGAGCGGCCAGGAGGGTGAGGACGCTGGCGGCGTCGAGGTCCGGCCGGGGCTCACCGTGCTCTTCAAGATGGAGAGCCACAACCACCCGAGCCAGGTGGAGCCGTAACAGGGCGCGGCCACCGGGGTCGGCGGCATCATCCGGGATGTCTTCACGATGGGGGCGAGGCCGATCGCAGTGCTCGACCCGCTGCGGTTCGGCGACCTGGACCAGCCACTCGCGCGCTATCTCCTTCGCGGGGTGGTGAGCGGGATCGCCTTCTACGGGAACTGTCTGGGCGTGCCGACGGTCGGCGGCGAGCTGCGCTTCGAGGAGCCCTATGAGGGCAACTGCCTGGTGAACGTGATGGCGGTGGGCCTCGTGGAGACCGACAAGATCGCCACGAGCCGCGCGGTCGGGGAAGGGAACCCGGTCATCATTGTCGGTAACTCAACCGGTCGCGACGGCATTGGCGGTGCCAGCATCCTCGCGAGCCACGAGTTCAGCGAAGACGAGGAGAAGCGCCCGACGGTTCAGATTGGAGATCCGTTCACGGAGAAGTGCCTGATCGAGGCCTGTCTGGAGGCGCTGGAGACGGGAGCTGTCGTCGGATTGAAAGACATGGGCGCCGCGGGGATCACGTGCACGACGTGCGAGATGTCGGCCTTTGGCGGCCACGGGATGGACGTCGATCTGCAGAAGGTGCCTCGGCGAGAGCCGGGCATGGAGCCCTGGGAGATCATGATGTCCGAGTCCCAGGAGCGAATGCTGCTGGTGGCCGAGAAGGGACGGGAGGAGAAGGTCCTGGAGGTCTTCCGCAAGTGGGGGCTCAACGCGGTCATCATCGGGCAGGTCACAGGCGATGGGATACTGCGGGTTCGAGATAACGGGCAACTGGTGGCCGAGGTAAAGGCGCGGAAGCTCGCGAGCCCGCCGGAGTACCGCTTGCCTTCGGAGGAGCCTGAGTACTACCGCAACGTCCAGTCGGCGGACCTCTCGCAGCTCCCGCAGCCGGATGATATGGGTGCGGTGCTCCGCGAGCTGCTGGCCAGCCCCAACATCGCCAGCGCGGAGTGGGTGTACCAGCAATACGATCATATGGTGCAGACGAATACGGTCGTGGTGCCGGGGCCAGGCGACGCAGCCGTGCTGCAACTGAAGGGCTACCGAGAGGGTATCGCCGTCACCACCGATGGAAACGGACGCTACTGTTATCTGGACCCGTATCTTGGGTCACAGCTCGTGCTCGCCGAGGCAACCCGGAACTTGGTCTGCGTCGGAGCAGAGCCGGCGGGCGTGACTGATTGCCTGAACTTCGGAAATCCGGAGAAGCCCGACCGCTTCTGGCAGTTCACGAGATGTGTGGAGGGACTGGCTGAAGCCTGTCGGGAATTCCACCTTCCCGTTGTGAGTGGCAACGTGAGCTTCTACAACGAGACGCCGGAGACGGCAGTCTACCCGACGCCTGTCCTCGGAGTGGTGGGAGTGCTGGACGATGTCCAGCGCCATTGCACGGTCGGGTTCAAGCGGGCAGGCGACGTGATCCTGTTGCTCGGCGACACCTATGAGGACCTGGGTGGCACGGAGTATCTCAAACGAGCGCACGGGCTGGTGACCGGGAAGCCTCCGGTGCTGGACCTCGAGAGGGAGAAGAGAGTCCAGGCGGTGTGCCTGGCCGCCCTGAGAGACGGGCTGGCCGCCTCGGCGCACGATTGCTCTGACGGAGGCCTCGCGGTGGCGCTGGCGGAGTGCTGCATCTGGGGGAAGGTCGGAGCAACGGCGAAGTTGCCGGACGAACCAGACGACGTGCGTCTGGACGCGCGACTGTTCGGTGAGTCCCCCTCGCGCATCGTCATCTCCGCCGAGCCGGTTGAGGCGGAGCGCATCCGGGAGCTGGCGGCGGACCGGGGCGTGTCGGCCCACGTGCTCGGTCATGTCGGCGGCGACACCCTGGCAGTGGAGGCTGACGGGAAGGTACAGATCTCGGAGAAGGTGCTTGAGTTGGAGAGAATCTGGCGGGAGGCGGTTCCAGCGCTGATGCGCCAGTAGGTGGGCGCGCGGCGTGGTTTGGTGCTGGCAACAGGAACTCCGCAGTGGACGCTCGAAGGAGAAGATGTCCCCGGATCACCAGCGAGGAAGAGAGGAAGGCGTGACGATTGTGTCGGTGTCCGGACCTAGCGGGGACAGGGGCAAGAGAGGCAATGGAGACGACTGAGCTGTTCCTCGCGTCGCCAGAGGCACGCGAGGCGTGTGGTGTGTTCGGCATCTACGGGCCGGGGGAAGATGTATCCCGGTTGACATATTTCGGGCTCTTCGCGCTGCAACACCGCGGGCAGGAGAGCGCCGGGATCGCCGTATCGGACGGCAAGGAGATCACCGTCTTCCGGGAGATGGGGTTAGTCTCCCAAGTCTTCGACGAAGAGACGTTGGCTCGGCTGAAGGGCGACCTCGCCATAGGGCATACCCGCTACTCCACGATGGGGTCCACCACGCTAGCCAACTCTCAGCCGATGGTGGCCGACTGGCGAGGCGGGCGGATCGGGCTTGCCCACAACGGGAACCTCGTGAACGCGCAGGCGCTGCGCGAGGAGCTGGAGGCGGCAGGCGAGACGCTCGAAGCGTCGAGCGACAGCGAAGTGATGCTCCGCATGATTGCGCGCGCGGCAGACCGGACGGGGAAGGTCGAAGAGGCGGTGGCGGCCTGTATGCCCAGGTGGGCGGGTGCCTACTCCTTGACCATCCTGACCGAGAGCTGCGTCATGGCCGTTCGGGACCCGTACGGAGTCAGGCCGCTCTGCGTCGGCCGGCTGAACGGTAAGGCCCACGTGTTCGCCTCGGAATCATGCGCCCTGAACGTGATCGGAGCCGAGTTCGTGCGCGAGATAGAGCCTGGCGAACTCGCGATTGCCGACACAGATGGTGTGCGGTCTCGCATCGTGCTTCCGAGCCCCCGGCAGGCCCTCTGCGTATTCGAGTTGATCTACATGGCTCGCCCGGACAGCCAGATCGAAGGGCAGCTTGTGCACGAGGCGCGGCGCCGGCTGGGCTGCCAGCTTGCCAAGGGCCATCCCGCTGATGCGGAGGTCGTGATCCCTGTGCCCGACACCGGGTGGCCGGCCGCCATCGGGTTCGCTGAGGAGTCAGGGCTGCCGTTTGGCGAGGGGCTCATCAAGAACCGCTACATCCCGAGAACTTTCATTCAGCCCGATCAGCGGCTGCGGGAGCTGGGGGTCCGAGTGAAGCTCANNCTCATGGGCCGGCGCGTGGTCATGGTCGACGACTCCATCGTCCGGGGCACGACCAAGCGGCGGATCGTGCACATGATCCGGGATGCCGGTGCGAAGGAGGTGCACGTGCGTATCAGCGCGCCGGTCTACCGCTGGCCCTGCTACTACGGCGTCGATACGAGCAACCGGTCGGAGCTGATAGGGGCGCGGTGCAGCATAGAGGAGATCCGCGAGGCGATTGGGGCGGATAGCCTCGGCTATCAATCGGTGCAAGGGCTCCTGAAGGGACTCCAGATCCCCCGCCGGAAGCTCTGCTTAGCCTGCTTCACAGGGCGCTATCCAATACCGATCCCCAAGGACGTGAAGCTCAGCAAACTGAACCTGGAGGAAGGCAAGTGGCGAAGAAGGAGGGGCGAGGTCGAACCCGAACCACGTGCCCCATCACATACCGTGACGCCGGAGTAGACATCGCCCGTAAGACCGATACGCTTGAGCGTATCAAGCCGCTCGTTCGATCTACCTTTGGTCCGCGAGTCGCCACCGATGTCGGCACGTTTGGGGCGATGTTCTCTCTCTCAGAGTGGGCTGGGGGGGATTCGCTGCTCGTCACGAGTGTGGACAGCGTCGGCACCAAGGTCATGGTCGCCAGCATGATGAATCGCCACGACACAGTTGGCCAAGACATCGTGAATCACTGTGTTAACGATATCCTGGTCCAGGGAGCTCGACCGCTCTTCTTCATGGACTACATTGCTGCCGAGGAGTTGCTCCCAGATCTCATCCTCGAGCTCGTCGGAGGTATCGCGGCTGGCTGCAAGGAGGCGGGATGTGCGCTGATCGGCGGCGAGATGGCGGAGTTGCCGGGGATGTATCAGCCCGGTCAGTTTGATCTGGTGGGCTTCGTCGCCGGGGTGGTCGAACGGAGTCGAGCGATCGTGGGGGACCGCATCGAGCCGGGCGATGTCATCATAGGCTTGGCGTCGAATGGCATGCATACGAACGGGTATTCGCTCGCCAGGAAGCTGTTCTTCGAGGTGGCGGGCCTGCCGGTGGATCAGTACATTCCGGAGCTCGACCGTACGATCGGCGAGGAGCTGCTGCGAGTGCATAGGTGCTACGCGCCGGCCGTGTTGCCGCTCCTGGAGGTCCTTGACGTCCGCGGCATGGCCCACATCACCGGTGGCGGGCTTCCCGACAATCTCGTCCGGGCCCTGCCCGAGGGCCGGCGCGCAGTCCTGCAGCGCGAGAGTTGGCACGTTCCGGCGATCTTCGACCTCATACAAGATCTCGGCCGCGTGCCGGACGAAGACATGTACCATGCTTTTAACATGGGTGTCGGACTCGTGCTCATCGTGCCGGAAGAGGCGGCCGAGGAGGTGGCGTCGCGCCTCTCTGCGAGTGGGGAGACAGCGTACCGGGTCGGTCGGGTCGAGGCCGGTGAGCAGGCCGTAGTGATCAACTGAGTCTGCCGTCTGGGTCCGCCGGGCGCTTTGCCGGCACGACGAAGGAGCATGGCGGACCCCGGCGAAGGAAGCGTCCAGGGGCGCTATGTGCCAGTTCGGATGCGGGGAGTGGTGAGATTAGCCCGACAATCATCAGGTGCAGTTGCGGACACCGCATAGTTCGCAAGGACGTGATCCAGACAGGGCTCTACCTCAGCGTGTTGGGCCCGAGCTATGTCTACGTGCGCTACAGGTGTGGTCGCTGCAAGCGCGTAGGCGAGAAGCTGGTCGAGCAAGAGGCGTGGGACCCGTCGGTCCTGCAGCCCGTGCGCGCGACTAGGAATGAGGTCGATACTCGGCGCTTCGAGGAGATGGGCGAGATCACCCCTGAGGAGATCATCGACTTCCATTTCGCACTCGAACGTCTCAACGCGGAGTGCGAAGAGGAAGCAGAGCAGGCCTGATTTGGCCGACGACGAGCTGGTCCAAGCCGACAGTGGGGCGTCTCCAGCACAGGGCGCCCCACAGCGCTATGGGACGAAGGGCGCAGCGGATCCAGAGGTGCAGCATGCTCTCCTCTGGGTGGCGCGAGAGGTGGGCCGGAGATTCGCCGAGGACGGCTGTTCCCTGATGGCGGCGGCGACGGCCTTCTACGGCCTCATCTCTCTTATCCCACTTGGCGCCCTCGCCATTTCGGTCCTCGGGCGAGTGCTGAAGTCCGTGGTGGTGGCGGACACCGAAGCTCAGATCATCCGGCTGCTCCGCAGTTCGCTTCCCCTCGACGCGCCCGCGATCGAGGAAGCTATCCGCGGGTTTCCCCACCCCACGGGGCCGTGGTTCGTGGAAGCGATCAGCCTTCTTGGGCTGCTCTGGGCGGCCAGCCGTCTCTTCCACACGTTAGAGGACGTGTTGACCCGCGTCTGGTCGGGGCGGGGTCGCGGGCGGCCGCTGTTTCTCCGGAACCTGATCGCGCTCGCCGCCACAGCGGGTGCGGGGCTGATCTTTCTTCTCACGTTGATCGTGACAGGAATGGCGGCAGCGCTGGCCTCCCGCACGGGAGCAAGCACCGAGTATCCACTTCTCCGATGGCTGGCGTCCTGGGTGACCGTTGTAGCACTGCCGGCCGCGGCCTGGCTGATGTTCGTGCTCATGTACGTCTTCCTTCCGCAAGAGCGCGTGCAATGGCGGGCGGCGGCGATTGGCGCCGCCGCGGCCGCAGTAGTGTGGGGGGTCTCCCGCACCGCTTTCGCGGCGCTGGCGGCGCAGAGTGCTGCCTACGGAAGGCTCTATGGGTCGCTTGCTGGAACCGTGCTGGTCGGTGTGTGGATCTATCTGACGGCGGCGATCATGCTGGTTGGGGCAGAGCTGTCGGTCACTCTGCAGAAGCGATATGAGGCCGTGGGAGGGTGAGATGCTCGGGCGTGCCCTGCTCCGGGAGCCAGGTTAGGTCCTGTGCTGCGCCAGCGACTGCTGACGGCGGCCTTCGGCATCCCGCTTGGGCTGCTTCTTATCTACGTAGGGGGCTGGTATCTGGCGGGAGCGGTGGCGTTGCTGGCGGTCGGGGGGCTGCGCGAACTCTACCGGCTGATGAGGGCCACAGGTCGCGTCCCATACGCCTGGCTGGGATACTCTCTGGCAGTTCTGCTCGTGGTCGCGATCGCGGCCTCCTCCTCGCGCGAAGCGCGCTCTCTGTCACTGGAGATCGAGGCGGCCGTGTTGACAGCGGCGGTGGCAACGGCGGCTGTATGGATGCTATCTGCGACCCCCAAGGTGCGCAGCCTGAGGCTCTTCGCTACGCTCGCGGGGCACATGTACGTGCCACAGCTACTCAGCTATGTGCTGCGTCTGAGGGGGCTCAGCGCGCTTCCCATCCAGGTGCGCGGACTCGGCTTGGCAGTTCCGGCAGGGCTGTGCTGGCTCATGCTCGTCATGGTCACGGTTTGGGGGATGGACACCGCCGCCTATGGTGTTGGGAGGGCGATTGGACGCATGAAGCTCTGCCCGAAGATCAGCCCTGGTAAGACGGTCGAGGGATCCGTCGCAGGCCTCCTGCTGGCGATCTTGCTGACAGCCGGGCCCGGGTACTGGCTGGGTCTGCCCCTCGTGTACGGGCTGATCCTGGGATTGGCGCTGGGTGTCCTCGGGCAGCTCGGAGATCTGTTCGAGTCGATGCTGAAGCGGAGCGCTGGAGTGAAGGACTCGGGGTCGCTGCTGCCGGGGCATGGCGGCGTCCTGGACCGCTTCGACAGCCTTCTGTTCGCGGCTCCCCTCGCATACTTCTATCTGAGCTTCGTCCTCTGAAAGGTAGGAGACCTCACCGCCCGAGCCCGAGCCGCTCCGACAGGTAGTCGGGCAGGTGGGCCTTCCTCATCTTCGCCTGTGCTCGTTCTATGTCATACGGGATTCGGCGTACTTCGATGGTCTTCGCCTCGACATCCCAGATCCCGAAGCTCGCCGCCGCATTCCCGTCTCGAGGCTGCCCGATCGCGCCAGGGTTCACGATGTAACGGAGGTCGTCCTCCAGTTCGATCCGCCCACCCGAGAAAAGGGCTATCTGCTCCGGGAGACGTGATCTGCGTCGGGTGAGGTAATACTCCGTGATGTGGGTATGCCCGATCAGGGTGAAATCCCCGGGCATGGCATCGAAACACATTCGCGCCTCCGCCGGGGAGGTGATGTAGTCCATCTCCTCTGGCAGCGAGCCGTGCACCAGGACCGCGCCGTCCACATGCGCGGTCAGGGAAAGCGAGCCGAGGTAGGATGTATGCTCCGGGCGAAGCTGTTCGGCCGTCCAGACGATGGCGGCGCGGGCGAAAGGGTTGAACCAGTTCAAGTCGTAGCTGCCGAGGGCGGCGAGGTCATGGTTCCCGGCCACGCATACGCAGTTCGGAAGCTCTCGGGTTCGCTCTATGCAGGCAGTCGGGTCCGCACCGTAGCCGACGAGATCTCCCATGCACAGGAAGCCGTCGATATCCTTGAGCTCCGCGAGCACTGCCTCGAGGGCCTCCAGATTGCCATGGATATCGGAAATCAGGCCGTAGGTCATGTGCGGTGTGCCGCCGCAGCGGTATTCTAGGAATCGGGCCGGCAACTGTCAAGCAAGCCGGAAAGGAGCCGCCCCCAACTGGCACGGACGACGAGATAAGCTAGCAGGCCATTTCTAGCTTTTCCTCTCCTCCTTCCAGGGATCCGCTCCATCGCTGTAACCGCGCTGCTCCCAGTAGCCTAGCTCCTGCTCGTATGTGAAGTCGATGCGGCGCACCCACTTGGCGGCTTTGTACGCGTACTTGTGGGGCACGACGAGGCGAAGCGGGAAGCCGTGCTCTGGTGCGAGGCCTTCACTGTTGATCCCCCAAGCGAGCAGGACATCTGGGCGCATGAGGTTGGCGAGGGGGAGGCTGGTGGTGTAGCCGCCATCGCAGGCGATGGTGACNNTGAGACGAGAGCGGCGACGTCTGAGAAGCGAACACCCTCCCAGGCCACGTCGAGTACGCTCCATCCTTCGACACAGTGGAAGTCCGACATATCGATCACACTGGGGAGTGCGCGGACTTCACTGTAGGTGAAGGTGCGCGGCTGTCGGACCTCCCCTTCGACGCGAAGGTCCCACGTCTGTGGGTCGAAGGGCGGGACAGTGCCGATGTGGAGCGCGGGCATGTCCTCGATGGCACGCTGCCCCGGAGGAAGCCTTGGCTTGTCCGCTTCCGGCATGCGAGACTCCTTTGCTCCGGCGCGTTAGGCCGACGGGATCGGATACCGGCCGTGCTCGCGCGCGGCTTCGAACATCGCGAGGATGTTGTCCACTGGTGTCTTCGCCTGGATGTTGTGGATCGAGTTGAAGACGTAGCCGCCGCCAGGTGCGAAGGCCCGCATGCGCTCGGCGACCTGATCGCGGACCTCCTTCGGCGTGCCGAAGGGCAGGGTCTTCTGGGTGTTGACCCCGCCGCCCCAGAACACGACTCTGCCTCCGAATTCGGACTTGAGGCGCTCCGGATCCATGTTGGCGGCGGAGCACTGAACGGGATTGAGGATATCGACACCCGCCTCGATGAGGCTGGGAATGAGGTGATAGATGGAGCCGCAGGAGTGGAAGAAGGTCTTCCAGCTCGTGTTGGCGTGGACCCAGTCGTTGATCTGCTTGTGGCAGGGCAGGTAAAGCTCGCGGTAGAGGTCAAGCGAGATGAACTCGCTGCGCTGGGTGCCGAAGTCCGTGCCCGAGATGAAGATGGCTGCGATGCGATCCCCAACGGCCTGCCGGTAGAGCTTTAGGTTCTCGATGGCGACCTCTGTCTGGCGCGCGTAGATCTCCCTGATGTACTCGGGATGTGTGAGGTGGGCAACGAGGAAGTCGTCATACTTGCGGATCCCTCTTGGTGATTCCATCTCCGACGCGAGGACGAAGGGCATGTCGCCGAGTCCCCCGCCTCCGAAGCTGCCCAGAATGGCGAAGTCCGTCTGCTTGTGCAGATGCTCGGAGGTGGTGCGAAGGCACTCGAGGCTCAGGTCGTCGAGCGGCCCGAACTGCTCGGCGAAGTCTTCGGGGTCGAGGTGGTCCCAGTCGATGGGCTCCTGGTAGGGGATGATATCGAAGTAGTAGCCTTTGTGAGGCATCCGGCCCCGCGGGCGCTTGGTGGGATTTCCGCCGGGGGAGAGAAGGAGATCGCCGTTCTCGTCGGCGACTGGGTTGAACTGGCCGGGCACCAGTACCTCCACGCCCTCGAACGTCCGCCAGGGCTTCCACTCGCGGTAGGGTATCCCGAAAAAGCCGACGGGAAGGTGAAGGGGGACGACGTCACAGCCCAGCTTCTCCAAAACGGGGAACTCGACGTCTCCAAGCATCTGGAGTATCTCGATGACCTTGGGCGGGCCGGGGTCTGCGCCGAGTCTCTCCCGCAGCTTCGCGTAGGCAGTGACCATGATGCCCGTGGTTGCGCTGCCGCCGATATCGATGGGGACGCGATCGGGCTCCTGGTGACTGAGCGCCGCAGCAACCCGTTCACGAGAGGTCATTGTCTGTCCTTCTTTCGCCCTATGGGTGCGTATCACAACAGAGGAGCGATCAGCCGGACGCGAGCTTGATCGGACGTCTGCTCTCGGCCGATTCGCGGGCGCGGAGGACGACATCGGTGATGCGCACGCAGTCAGCGAAGGGAATGAATGGCTCCGAGTCCGTCTGGATCGCCTTGATGAAGTCGGCAAAGAAGTTGACCGGAGGAGGAAGGCGCAGCTCCCTCGGCCCTTCCGCCTTCGTGATCGCCGTGACCGTTCCGTCTTTGGCCTCGATGACACCTCGATTGCCCGCGACGCGAAGGCGGTCGTCGCCATGCGTCGGAGCCGCGGCGGGCCGGCAGTAGTCCAGCCGAAAGGCAGCCGAGGCACCGTTGTCCAGCTTGGCTATGACGCACGCGTTGTCTTCGAGATCGCCCATATCGGGATGGCCCACATTGGAGGCATAGGCCATGACTTCGACAAACTCCCTCCCAGTGGTCCAGCGAAACAGGTCCATGACATGAATCCCGATGTATGGGATGATTCCGCTGAAAGTCTCCCGGCTTTTCTGCCAGTTGGGACGCGCGCCCAGCCGGTAGGATTTCTGACCGCCGCCCTGTGTCACCTCGCCCACGATGCCGGCCGCTATCGCTTCCCGCATGCAGAGGTATGGGGGCTCACACCGCATCGTGAGCAAGGCGGAGCAGGTCAGGCCGGCGTCCAGGATCGACTTTTCCACGCGCTCTAGCCCGGCCAGGTCCTCTGCAAGGGGCTTCTCGCAGATGACGTGAATGCCCCGCTGGGCGCAGGCGGTGATGATACCGGCGCGCTCGCGGTCGACTCCTGCCTCCACGATGATATCTGGCTTGTGGCTCTCCAACAGCTCTCGATAGTCGAGGTACGTCCTTGTGGTTGCCTTGGCGCCTGGGAAATCGGGTACGCGCCTCAGCGCCTCGGGATCATCGTCGGCGACGGCCAGAATCTCAACCTCTGGGATGTCCGGGATCGCATCGAGCACGATGGACTGGTGTCCCTTCAACCCAATGAATGCCAGCCCGACTGCCACAATGGCCTCCGTTTCCACGGACTCTTGCCGCGCGGGACAGGGTCAGGCATGCCGGGGAGCGGCGCCCCTTCTCGGCGGCTCTATTCTCACCCGGGTCTTGCTCGGGCGCGCGGGGATCGCCTCGAGGATATTCGCCAGCTCGGCCNNCACTCGAGGACGATGCGCAGACCTCCCTCTCCGCGCGCATCAAAATGGATGCCGAACACGATCCCGACCCTTTCCAGAAATCGGTGCACCTTGCGTCGAATCTCACGTGCATAGTGGTCGGGCAGGTAGACACAGTCCGTGACGAAGTGAGTGTGAATCCAAATCTCCTCTCGGCGTAAGATCTTCACCTGGGACCTCACACAACGCGAGGTTATTTCGCCCCGACAGGGAGCCCCTCCTCCGCAGGCAGGCTCGACCCGGGAGGTAGAGAAGAAGACAAGCCTATGCGCAAGCTTGACATTACAGGAAACGACTTCCCTGCTCCCGGCCGCGCGGACGAGACGCCCAGGCCAGCCACCGGTCTGTCCAGGGCAGGGATCGCTGCTGCGCTGCTGGTGTTCCTGGTCACCGTCGCCATGGTCGGCAAATTCGCCCACGGCGACTACAAGGACGCGGAGGTGTGGTACGATGCCGGCCGGCGCGTGCTCTCGGGGGATACCCTGGCGGGACTACCTCACTACCGCTATCCTCCGACGTTCGCCGTGCTGGTCGCGCCTTTCGCCGCGCTCGGCTTTCCACCATTCTTCTTCCTCTGGTATGCGCTGAACGTGGGCCTTTTCGGCGTGGCGCTGCGGACGGCCGGAGCGATCGTCTTCCCTCCTCACCAGGCTGTGGCGGCGCGGCACTACTGGCTGCCCGGTCTGCTCGTCGGCGTGTTCGCCATTGACAACCTCTTCCTCGGCCAGACGAACATACTCATCATGTCGCTCTTGTATCTGTCCTTCCTCCAGGACTCGCGGGGCCGGGAGTGGCACGCGGGGCTGCCGCTCGGGGCTGCAATCGCGATCAAGGCCTTCCCGGCACCCCTGCTCGCCTACTTCCTTTTCCGAACGAGACTGCGCCTGGTGACAGCTGCCCTGTTGACATGCGCCTTCTTTCTGTTCGTGCTGCCAGCCCCGGCGCGCGGCTTTCAGCGCAACCTTCGCGAAGTCGTCGAATGGGGGAAGCGCGTCGCTCTGCCGTACGTGTCCCGCGGTCAGGCGGGGGACTGGGGACAGCATTCGCTGGACTTCGGCAACCAGTCGCTGCCGGCTGTGGCCCGGCGCTATTTCACGTATGTTGACGCTCAGGTCATGGCGCGAGAGGCCGCGCCAATCTATGTCAATGTGGCGGATCTCAGCTCGCAGCACGCGAATCTCGTTGTGTTGGCACTGTTCGCGGGGCTGTGCGTCGGCTTCACCGCGGCGTGTGGGCTTCGGCGCCGGCGCTCCCAACTGGCGCGGGCCGTTGAGTACGCCATCGCGACGGTGTTGCTCCTGCTGGTCTCGGCCCTCTCCTGGACCTACTTCTTCGTGATGTTGCTGCTGCCAGCGGTGGTTGCGATGCGGCTGCTGGAAGGGAGACAGCTGCTGGGGAGAGTTTCGGTTTGGGCCGTGCGGGTCGCCTTATGGGGTCTGGTCGCGGCCACCATCCTGCTGACCAGCCACTACGCGCGTGCCCTGGGGAATCTTTGCTGGGCTTCGCTTCTGTTCTTCATCGCGTTGGGGATTGCGCTACGGGATCTGCGGGCCTCGGAAACCGGGCCGGTGGCTCCGGCTCGCAGCTAGACGTTTCCACGCGTCACCACGGCGACCAGCGCCCAGACGCCCTGGTTGACGAGGTCCCCGACGATCAGCCCGATGGCCAGCGGCACGGTTAGGCGGTAGAGCCGGAGGCCGCCATAACGTATGACCAGCGATTTGAACGCCCACCCCAGGAAGAACGGCATGTAGTACCACTGCATGCCCCAGCAGTTGGCAGCGATGTACCCGATCGGGTGGAAGGGCCACCACCAGAAGCGCAGCCGCATCGTTCCGAGAAAGATGGCGAAGACCGTGCCCGCGATTATGCCGGCTATCCCGTTGACGTCCGGCGGCGCCGGGTTTGTGAGGTACTCGAAGATGCGTCCCCCGTCGTTGCGCACCTGCCAGGAAGGCCAGCTATAGGCGCTCCCCATCCCAAGCCCGAAGAAGCCATAGTGGTAGCAGCCAGCAAGCAGCACGAACAGGCCGACGACGGCCGAGAGCGAGAACCCGCCCACCAGTGCGGCCGTGAGGCGTCGCGCGTTTAGGCCCGCTGAGTCGGCGATCTTGAACGATTCGAGGACGTTTCCGGTGACCACCTCGAACGATTCGCCGAACCCGGGGAAGAAGGCCCAGCGGGTGGATATCATGGTGACGACCTCGCGCGGCCGGAAAGCCGCGCTCCCAGCAATCGACACTAACCCGTCCTGGATCTCTAGTGGGAAGGGGAGGAAACCCAGCCCCGTCTCCGCTCGAATCCGCGCCCACATGATGTAGTAACCAACGATCAACCCAACGAGGACGACGCCGACAATGACTCGGCATCCCGCGAGCCAACACCAGTAAACCATGAAGAGGAACGACGCGACGAGCCCGATCAAGGCCAAGCGATAGCTCATCGGCTCTTCCGCGTCGGCTCTCCCCTGGCGCCTCGCCAGGGACACGCGGAGCACGTGGGCGATGTGTCGTCGTGCGACCCAAGCGACCCACGCGAACAGCGCCAGCGCGGCCCCGCCAGCTTGGTAATGCGGCGCGGGGAAGCCGCTCTCATACCATTCCTCCGGACGCTGAGGTGTGTGCCCGGCCGCGATCGCGGCCACCGTGAGAGAGAGGCGCACGAGCCAGAAGAACCAGGCGGAGAAGGACAGTTCTTTGGGGATCAGATAGGCGACCGCGACCATCCACGGCCACAGGACGAGGTCTATCTCGCCGAGGCCGGCGGCCGCCCCCACCTTCTGCCACTGCACGATCGGAACCGGGCCGAGGGGAACGGCAGGCACGCTCGGCACTCTCGAGGAGAGGGAGTTCATGAAATTCACGAGCAGCGATATCCCGATGCCGAGCCAGAAGACCCACGCCGTCTGGATACGGGCCCCGCGCGGTCGTTCGTTCCGAGATTCGCCCACCATCTCCAGCGGAATCTGAGCAATGGGGAACGTGAGGCGTTCGTTGCTGATCCACTGGCGCTGAATCAGTGCCATTGCGCACAACGTACACACGAAGATGGCGACGAAGAAGGACGACCAGAAGACAAGAGGCACCAACCACGCAGACCAGGGCACGACCGAGTGGCCCTGGAAGTAGCCCTCTACAGCTGCCGAACTGGTCGGTGCAAACCACATAGGCACGTGCGGAAGGAAGGTCGTCTCCCAGAGCGGGTGGATCCGAGCGACGTAGAAGTAGGCGATGACCTTGGGAACCATCCAGAAGAGGATGCCGTGGCTCAAGAGCGGCCCGCCGACGAGGATGATCGAGTAGACGGTCAGCAGTTCCCCGCGGGTGAGGGCGATACGCCTGAGCACCGGCGTTCCAGCGGCCGCGGCAAGGATGAAGAGCACGACGACAGGAGCCATCGCCGGGACGCCGGAGGCAAAGGTGTAGACCTTGCGCCAGGCGAGTTCTACGTAGAAGGCCCCGACGGATATCAAGACGAGCAGTGCGAATGCGAGCACGAGTGCTCTGACGGTCACGTTGTTACTTTGTTTCCCGAGTGCGTGCTCTGTCTTGTTGCGAATGACAGTGCGTGACATGTTCTCGTGCTGATTCGGCTCTCTGTGTCTCAGTTTCTGTTGCCGATTCGCCCCTGCCGGCGCGTCACAGCACCTCAGGCCCCCGGCCGAGCAAGAGCCGCGCCTCGCCCCATGTGAGCCGCCACGAGGACCGATGTCAGACCCCTATCAGGAGCTTCCCCTTGCGACGTCACGTGGCCTCGGGCGCGATCGCGGGATTTCGACAGTCGGCAAAAGCGGGAGGGAATCCAGAGGGACTCGGGAATCGAGAAGGAACGTGCGATCGTGAGAACTAGGGCGCCGTTGCTAGTCGATGACAGATCTGGCGGTAGGTAGGTGACAGATGTAGCGACGCGAACAGGTCCTCCATCGGATCTCGCGTTCAGGCGCGATCCGCCGGCGACCCCAGGCAGGCCCTGCGGCATTCCCGTAGCCTCCTCCAGGTGCGCTGTTCCCCGCGCCGATACGGAACGCCTCTTCGCGGCGGAAGCTTCTCCTGTGCCGGTCATAGCCGAGCTGGAGACGCGCCTGGACGCGGCTTCCAAGGATCGCGCAGCTCCAGCGGCTGCGACGATGGGGGATCAGTACTCGCTCGAAACCAGGTCGAAGATTACAGGGCGCTGGCGACTCGTGAAGCCGAAGTCGGCGCCAGCTACCTGATCCCCTGGCGCAAGGTTGAAGGACCACGACGTAGGAGCAAGCGGGGTGAGGACGGACATGTCCGTGGTGGAGGCGAGGGTGATAGTGTAGCGCCCGGGCTTGAGGCCGCCAAAGGTGTAGCGTCCTTCACTGTTCGTGGTGGCTCGCTGACCGTCGCTCAGCTCCACTGCGGCGCCGGCGAGAGGTTGGCGCTGCTCGCCCGATTCCGACTGCATATAGACAGTCCCGGCTATCTGGCAGAGACGGGTCACGACAAAGTCAGCGCGCTCGGTCGCGTCGTCGCGCACGTAGACGACGCGAGGCCTGAGGTCTCCGCCGAGGTTCGCGTGGAGCCGGTCGCGGTCTATCCTTACGGTCTGGCGGCCCGGATCGACCTGGCGGAACTCGTAGGTGCCGTCTGATCGCGTGAATGTGACGGCCACCTCTTGGAGCACGACGGCAACGTCGGCCACTCCGTGACCACGATCGTCCTTCACCCGGCCGAGAACGCGGCCCGTCCTCCGCGCGACACGGCCGCTTGGACCGAAGGCGAAGCCGGCCTGGAGGACGAGTGCACTCTCAGCGGCTTCGCTAGCGAGGCCGGAATCGAAGACTCCATAGCGGAGGGCGATTACCTTGTCCCGCGACGGCCGCCATTCGAACTTCGCTTCGGGATGTACGCCTTCGCGGTCCCAGTCCACGGCAGCGCGCAACCGGAGACCCCTCGTGATGGGATAGGAGGCGCCCAGTCGATAGGAGCGGCCGCTGTCCCATTGTCCGCGAGTGGGAGCCGAGGAGCTTAGGAATATCTGCCGGCCGCTGGGGTCGAACCGGGAGAGATACCACTCGAGCCCCTTCCGTCCCGTGGGCTCGCCAGGAAGGACATAGCGGAGGGCACCGCTGGTGCGCCCTCGCAGCACCGATAACGAGACGGCGTCGGTGCCCCAGGGCTCTCCAGCAGACACTCCGCGGGCGCGATCGAGGTTGAGGTGAGCATGCCCAAGGCGCCATTGGAGCGCCACCAGACTGGCGCGGGCCTCGTATGAACCGTCGGCCTCGGCGACCCGGCCGAACACGCTCACCGCGGGGAGTGCCTGATGCTCCCACGAGAGGTCGCGCCGCCGAATACCATAGCTGTCAATGATATGAGACCTGAGGGAGGTCCCAGGACGCTCCCATCGGCCGGACAGAAGGAAGGATCCATCGGTAGCAATCGACGCTTCGGTGGCGAGTCCGCTGCCGGAGGTGGTTTCGGCCTTCAGGGCGAGCTGCCCGGCTGTGTCAACGCCGAGACGTTCATCCGGCACCAGAGCAGCGGCGCCAAGACTGGTCTTGTCGCTCAGAGCGGATCGCATCTCGATCCCTGTGGCGGTGCCAAAGAGTGGATCCGAGATGTCGCCGACCAGGTAGGTTTGGTCGCCTTCATAGACGTCCAAGGCGAAGTAGGAAAGCGTATGACGGACAGGCGAATCGCAGCGGAGTTCGCGCGGCCCGCCGTTCACGTCGAACCACCCCGGCCGGACGACCTTTTGCCAGAATCCGGTCATGCCCGGGCCGCTGAAGCTCGACATCTCGGTGAGGCCGAGGCCCACTTCCACCGGAGCCATTTCGGTTAGCACTGTGTCCGCCTCACCACCTGGGTTGATCTCGGGAAGCCGCCGACGCGGCTGCTGCTCTTCGGGGGTGTGGACTTCCGGACGGGAGACTACGACGGGCTTCGCCACCTCGAACGTCTTGAACGACGGCCCCCCAGGGGGAGCCTGGCTTGCCAGGAACCGGCTTCCGTCGGGAGTCAGCGCGCCGGCGACGCCGAGGAGGCGAGCAAGATCCTCTGCGGCGGCCCAGGCGTCATCTTGGCGGATCAGGAGCACGGGTCTCTCCGCATCGAGCGGAGACGCTTCGGCGGTCGCCCCTTTGAGTCGCACCTCAACGCCATCTGGGTGAACGATGTTCACGTACTCGCCTGTGAGAGTGACGATGACGCCGAGTTGTGCGCCAAGAGCGGTCAGCGGCAGGCGAGGGCCGTCGCCGAAATCCATGGCAGCAGACAGTTCGACCCGCTGCTGAGCTGACGGCGCAGCGGTGGAAGACGCATCACCGGCCGCTGCGCTCGGGAGCGCTAAAAGAGCAAGCAGTCCAACGAAGACGCGACTGCGCCAGGCAGTCATTTGTCACTCGCTATCTCGACCGGTGGCTCAGGGCCCAGTTCTGTCTCGACCCGAGCGCCCAGGAGAGCATCTCCGCCGTAGTCCAGGATCGCGGTAACCTGATAGCGCCCCCGCGGAAGGCCCTCCAAGATCTCTGGTCCGAGCCTTGCGTTGTGGCGGTTGAAGGGGGCTGGCAGCACGACGAAGGGGTTCAGATTGCAGCGACGCACGAGTGCCCCATGAGCATCTCTGACCTCGAGCTGTCCCGTGAACCGCAGATGGGCGGAGCCCGAGTTCTGGACCGCGAGCATGCCGCCGGCGCGGCCGACATCGAGGCGGACGACGCGGGCTCGACCCGGCTGCCGGGGGCCGGCGTCTACGTACAGGATAGTGCCGATTCTTGGCACGAGTCGGGAAGGAGCGCCGGGTGTGGAGACCAGGCGCGCTGCAGCCTCGAATATCACGGCGGCGCGCCTCTCGCCGGAAGCATCGGCCGGCACGCGTATGGTGTAGCGTACCCGCCGCGTCTCGCCCGGCTTCAGTTCGAACTCGGCTGGGACGAGCTGAACCCAGGAACTGGCCGAGCCCGGTAGTTTTCCCCCCGCGACGAATACGACAACACCGTCGGGCTTGAGCGTCCAGTCTTGGCAGTAAGCGTGGATACGCTCCGGGGCGTCACCCATGTTCCTGACGGAGACGATATTGCTGTATGTTCGCCCAGGCTCGATCTGGAGCTCAACGGTTAGAGGCGAGACCTCCAGGGAATAGAGCCCCGCGGCGGCGAGGCTTGCGGACAAGCCGATCGCCATCCCCATCATCCAGGCAGCCATGACCTTAGACATGGTGTCCTCCTTCGGCCGCTACGGCAATTCGCTTGCCCGTGGGGCCGGAGGCTGAGCCCGAGGGCTCGCCTCCGGCACGTGGGCGCGAACAGGCCCGGATCAGCCGCTGCTACGGCGCTGTCAGTGTGCACACGACCGTCTGCGAGTAGCTCCCGGCTGGGTAGTCCCAGCTGTTGGCGAGCCAATAGGAGAACGTCCCGTCTCGGCGCCCGGAGCCTGTCCAGGNNCATGGCGCCGCCGACGAAACCGGGGCCCGCGGCGGTCCAGGTCACATTCGTGATGTCGATCGTATCGGTACCCGAGTCGAGGTCGCCGTTCGCCTGCACGGTCAGCGTCACCGTGGACGAGTTTCCGGTCTGAGCCTTGACCGTCACGGAGACCGGGTTCTCGGTTGCAGCGATCGAGGGCACGGAATCAGGGTCGGCGTCCGCGAAGTTGATCGCGGCGACCCCGAGGGTCAGCTTCGCCTTGGCCGAAACCACTGCATTGATGGTGAGGGTCTGCTGGTCCGTTGCCGCCCAGCCCAGTGTGCTCATCCCGAGCAGAACCGAGCAGGCTGCAACTACTATCATCACAGCTATTGGCGTTCTCATTTTCTGCCTCCGCCTTTGTTGTCTTTCGTCGCCTTCTGAATCTAGTAGGAAACCAACGTATAGATGACAGTCTGGCTGTAGGTTCCCGTGGCGTAGGTCCAGGAGTTCTGGAGCCGAAACCAGAGGGCGCCGGTTGCGTCTACCTTCTTGCCGAACCAGTGTCCGACTGGCTGGGGATCAGTCTTGCTCAAGGCTCCGGAGACGAAGCCGTCACCCAGTGCGGTCCAGTTCACCCTGTCGATGGCGATAGCGTCGGTGCCGGACACCAGGTCTCCCGGGGATATGGCGGTCAGGTCGGCGATCGTCGAGCTGGCGCCCCTCACTCTCACAGAGACCGTTACCGGGTTCTCGACCGCACTGATCTCTGGCACGAGATCCGGGTCGGACGAGGGGAACGAGAGGCTGACGACATCCAGGGTCAGAGTGGCCTCGTCGCAATAGGCCCCTGCGGGCAGGAGAAGACTCGAGAGCGCCAGGGCGAAGGCAATGACCGGCCTCGCGGTCGCCGCGCGACACCGATCACGGCCGTGTTGGTATAGCCGCTGCGCTCTCCGCATCCCGCCTGCTTGCCCCTTCGAGCTGGTTTGCTCCATGATATGTTGACTTCGTACCATCGCCATGAAACAGGAAAGACCCGTTCCGGAGAACCGAGCGGTCTCACGGAACGGGTCTGAACCTGTGTCCGTATAACTGAGAGAAGACCTAGTCGATTGGCTCTCCGGGCTGCCGCCCCTTGCATGTGGGGCGAAGATCGGCCTGATCTCCTTCGGCAGCCTGGCAATCCTAGCTCCGGAGAGCTTTAGACCCATGGCTTTGCGTCCCCGCCTTTCGGCGAGTTTGCCGTTATCGGGATTATCCGTGCTATCAAAAGAACGGCGACCCGAGAACACCTGCGTCGGCGTTCTGGTCGCTTTAGTTAGGGGGTTCCATAGTTAGGGTGCTTTTGTGAGACGGCACAGATACTAATGACGTCCAGTTTGGACGCCATAGCTGACAAGCCCGGGAGAGGCGAGCCTGCGGCTCAGGGGCGCTTGGGCGGTTTCCTTGCTTTGCGGCCAATCTCGTACGTCCGGTCTATCTCTCCGGTCTCGCGCCGCTCTCTAGCGGAATAGTAGTGTGTCGGCTCCCGTACCCCGCGGCGTCTCATCTCGGCCTTGATTTCCTGCGTCGCCTCGTTCGCAAGGCGTTGAGGGTCCTTTGCCTCACGATCCTCGCGCAGGGTGACAGTCGGGACCTCGTCAGGCAGGAGGCGGTGGCGGCTTCGGTGAGTCTCCTGGATGAGGTTCAGCAGAGCCTGGGAGAGTGGCGTGTCATCGGAACCGTCGAGGACATGCTCTCTGTAATCATCGACGTGACGGCGCTTGCGGCGATGCTTGCCACCTCTCTCGCCGGGAGTGTCAGTGAGGTCTGCGAGGGCGGCCCTGAGGTCGTCTCCAGCAGGCAGAGGCCTGCGGTCGCCCGGCACAGCACGGTGCTTCCTGCTCCGACCTTTGATTCTGTTACGAGACATGACTCTTTCCCCCGGCGTTGAGCCGAAGGATTGGACGCGCTGAGCGGGCGACTTGTTCTTGGAGAAGGATGCTCTCTGAACGCCGCAGCGGCAGTCCGAAGGGAAGCGCGGCCTCTCTCCGCTATTCTGCGAGCCGAAGGAGTCGTGCCATCGTGTCGCCGAAGACGGCGTCCTTCAGCTCCTGGCGAAGTCCAAGAGCGTGCATGGTTCGCTCGTAATCGTTTCGCACCTCCTCGATATGCTCAATGGATACATCTGAGCCGAACACAATCTTGTGCCACGGGTGGCGGCCCTCCGCGTCCCGGTAGAGCCCGGTCTCACTCCACCACAGAATGGATCTGAAGAACTCCGGCGGCCTCTTCTTGAGGCTTGAGCCGCTCAGGTCGAAGTAGAGATTCGGGTTCCAGCGGCAGGCCATGCCGGCCTCCTCGTACCACGGGTTGCCGAGATGGGCGCCGACGACATTGAGGGAGGGGAAGGTGCGAGCGATGGTGTCCAGGTAGATCGGGCGGTGCCGGTTGTTGTTGACATCGCGGTCCCTGTCCCGCGCGGTGCGGGCGACGATCCCCGTGTGGAAGAGGCACACGAGGCCGCGAGCTTGCGCCTCTTCGTAGACCCGGTAGAAGCTCTTGTCGTCGTAGTTCGCCGTCGGGCGGATGAACTTGAGGCCGCGGAATCCCTGGGCGTGAAGCTCACGCACCCGATGCGCCTCCCACCGGCCGAGAGGGAAATAGGCGAAGCCGATGATGGTGTCGGGATGCTTCTCCACGGCCGCGGCGACAGCATCGTTCGCGTCCCGATGCTCCTGCCAATTGGAGCCATTGAGGCAGATCCTGTCGAAGCCGAGGCGCCTCTCTTCCTCGACGAGACGGTCGACGAAGCCATCCTCGGGGCTGTAGTGGACGTGTGCGTCGATTCTCATGCTTCATCTCTCCAATCCAGGCGACTTGTTTCTGATCGGTCTGTATTTCACCTGCTAGGCGCGTCCACGAATCCAGGCGGTATCGTGGAATAGGGTCCGTGAAGGACGCGACTCGCGAAGCGTACCTGCTACGGAGGACCTGAGATGCGTTTCCATCGCCATCAGGTTGGCAGGAGGAGCCGCTGGCACTCGGTGCGGGTGCACCACGAGGACGCGTGGGAGTGGTGCGCTCACCACGAGGAGATCGAGCGATATCTCGCCCGACGGCGGCGCAACCAAGAGGCGGTGAGGGCGAGCAAGCAGTTGAAGGTACAGCCGGCTCACTGATTTGAAGGGAGGCAACCGACAGATGGTTTGCTGGATGTGTGCGGGCCTATCCTTCTGGGGAGCGGCCGGAG
>JABAOC010006142.1_pt2 | contig 22650 bp, 39 predicted proteins | sample 7062161 | NCBI WGS metagenome assembly JABAOC01 (sample SAMN14538625, study PRJNA623070) | marine sediment metagenome | biome: marine biome [ENVO:00000428]; feature: marine pelagic biome [ENVO:01000023]; material: deep marine sediment [ENVO:00002113] | place: India: Gulf of Khambhat ... | reverse complement strand
GTTTTTTCATGGAACCAAGGAATTAAAAATTTTTAGAATCTTAAAAACAGATTATCCTAAATTTCATAATGCTTATTCTTTACAAGTAAAGAGTGGACACGATAGGAAAGTGATCATTCCCATTCTTAATAAATGGGCTAAATTCAAACTTGTTAAAACCATTGAAAACACAAAAAACTCTAAACATTGGAGACTTAGTGAGAAAATTTTAGAAGAGAAGAAAATTTCTTAATTCTAATATTTTTTTAAAATTAGTTAGAAATCATTTAATTTTATAGGATCCTATAAGAAAAATCAGGATTTAAGGGTTATTTTCTATTGGGGTGTTTACATCCACCTATGTAGTGGTAATATGGACATTTTTTAGAATCAACTCCATTATGATTATATCCTGTACATTTGGGAGGATCCATGTAACCACCTCTAACAGAATATTCTTTAACTCGTCTTCCTCTTAAAGGACAATAGGTCGAAAAAACATTATTCAACAGTTTTTTTACATCCATTTTTTCACTTCATTAAAAACTTCATGAAAACAGGATATTATTTATTGTCTCAAAACTGAGAATTTCTCTAAAAGTTGAGATTTTTTTCTCAAAATTTTGATTGAAAATATCGTCCTGTTTCTCTAAAATAGAAATATCAAAAATGGAGGTGAATGAAATGTCTGAAATAATTAAAAAATACGATCCAAGGGATCCAGCAAAAAAATTATATGACGATCTATACAAACCAGAACCCCAACCTGGATACTACTAAAAAGGTGAATAAAATGGGTGAAGCAAAAAAATCACAGCATTGGATTAATAGAGAAAATCCTTACATTGCTCGAGAAATTGATAGAACTCATGAAATATACGAATGTAGAGAAGCAAAAAAAGTATGGAAAAAGTGATTGAAATGAAGAGTTTAACTTCATTTCAAAAAGAATTTGATGTAAATGACTTTAACGATGCTTCTGCATTTCATTTTTTAGCATCTCAACATCCAGAAAAAATCTATAGAAATCAATGTAACAGTTGTGAATACTATTTAGATAAAAAATGTATTTCAGGATCTAATATCTGTACTTACAAAAGGAGAAACAGTCTTTCTAACTTCTACAAAGTATAAGAGGTAAATAGAATGGTATCGAAAGAAAAAGGAAGAAGGATGAGGGATGCAGGTTACTGTCCAACAAGAAGGCAAACGTACTTAGAAGGTGATAGAAGAAAATGTGAAGGATGTAATTATTTTTATGTGGCATGGGGTTGTACGTGGGCTGGTTGTTGGTGGCCTACTACAAGAAGTGAAGATAGAAGAACTATGAATAACTATTATGACAGTTTAGCAAAATAATTCAGAAAAATAGGTTTGTAAAAATTATAGGAGATGAAATTATGTCTGTTAGAAATAGGGGTGATATAAGAAAAGTAAAATACGAAGAAAATACATTTGGTTTTTCATATGGAATTAAATGGAAAAAGGAAAGAAGATGAATCGCACATTTTATTGCTATAAAGAAAAAACTTTAGTTGATATTTCAGATTGTACTTTTTGTAAATTATTTAATAAAAACAAAACAAAATTTTGTAGATTTAATGAAGGTAGTTGCGATTATTACATTGAAGAAAGTATAGTAAAATTAATAGTAACTACAGACCAACAAAAGAAAATAACTAGAATTTAAACTTAAATTATTTACTTTTTTACAATTAAACATGAAAACAACTTATCCAACTGAAATCAGTGTAGGAAAAATACTTGACCCAAAAAAAGCAGTTAAAAGTCTTAATCTTTCTAGTAGAGATCATTATATTAGTAAACCGATTTTAATAGAAAATTTCTTGCTTTTAACTACACAAAGTAGAACGGCTGCTCTATTTTATATTGACAACGAAAAACAGCATAAAGAAGCTGCAAAAACCGCAAAAGACTTGGGATTGGGTTTTAAAATAAAAACAGCAACCAGGTTGCATCCTTTTATTGACGGTTTTGCAGTAAAACTAGATAGAGCTTTTACATTTTCTGATGATAAAAAAATAGACGAGATTGAAAACTTGCATCCAACATTAGACCCAGAATATATAAATTTACGTTTAGATGTTCTGTCACAGTTCTCTCCCATATTTCATAAAAAAGTTAGTTCGATTCTTGAATATGATTCTTGTTGCGTTTCAACTTTTACAAGAGACATGTACAGTATGGTTAATCCAGATGAAAGGATTTTTCGACAAGTGGCTTTATATAGAGAAAAAAACAGGGAAGTAAATCCAGATTCTTTTTATGTGAGGGAATTTATACCATGTAAACCAAACTGCGAGAATGCAGCTGCTAAAGGTAGAAAATTTGAAAATGATTTAAGAAATCAGATTGATGATGCAGTAGCTGATGTTTATAGAGGTATTAAGCTGGACCATTTAAAAGATGTTGAACTTGGAAAAATTTTCAAAAAATGCGACTCAGCAACAAGAAGATATGGCATGATCTCAGGTTTTGATGTTTTCTAAGATATTTTATAATTAATTTGGTCTAAATGATGTTTGGCAAATGATTCTTTTATTTCTATTTTTCTCCCTAAAACATCTTCTAGATGTTCTCTAATATTGTCTTTTTGTTCTAAACAATATTCAAGAAATTTTTTATTGTAATAGGTAGAACAATTAACTTCTTGTGGATGAGGATATATTATGAAATCAAATGGTTCTGCAAGTGGTGTTGCACCATATTCTGTTAGTTTTTGACTATATTCGGGTTCCCATCTCCTACCTATTTTTATCCAAAAATCTGTTATTGTTTCAAAACTTCCTACTTGCTCAACAAAGTAAGCTCTGGTTTCTTCTATACCTTTTTCTTTTAAATGATCTTTCCATTGAGGCATCACTTTTTCTATTTTTAGAGGTATTGTTGAACCATAGAAAGTATGAAGATCTTTATAAAAATCATAAGCTTCTACTAATTTTATACTATTTCCAAATTCTTCTAAAGGACCTCTCCATCTTATTCTTGATAGTACTAATGCAGCAATAGTTGGATCCACTTCTAGTCCGTTTCTTTCTTTTATAGTCTCATAAATCTCTGTTGATAGGTCTCTAACATTTGTTAGTTGTACTGGTTCTCTTAATTTAACCTTTATTGTTTGCATATTTACTACTTTTTAGTAAATATTTAAATAGTTTACTATATTAATAAAATAAGGAGGTAAATAAAATGACTTCAAAAACATTAGAAACAATTTCAACTCCATTTCAATTAAGATGTTTAAATGAAGAAAATTGTAAGCAAAATGGAGAATATAATTGTAATACATGCACTGTTAAAGGATCATCGGTCTATATAGGACTTCGTTCTTAAATAAGAATTAAAATTTTTGTAGATATTACAAAATGGTAATATTATGGTAACAGAAAAATCACTAGAATATGATTCTTTTGGTATAGTTAAATCAATTAAATTTTTAACTTTGTTTTTCCTACTCTTCAACAAACCAGCTAAAAATATCTCTTTCAAGAGTAAAGTATTCACTATTTTCTTTTAGAAATTTTCTAATAAACCTCATGCTCCTCTCTTTATTACCATTTAAAGATTTTTCAAGAGTTTTCTCAAAGGGAATCCAAAATCCAATTTCAACAAATCTTTGAGTATCAATCCCTGTTTTTATTATGTTTATGAAATGTTCGTTTGAATAATGCAGTCCTCCTTTTGAAAATTTTAGTTCTTCAGAATCTATCAAAGAATTAATTTCTTCAATTATTTCTACATTTTCCATTTTTCTTCCACCAAGTGTTTTATATGTTAAATTATAATTATCAATAACAGATGTTGTTGAGATACCTTCATTTGATAAAATCAGTTCTCGAATTAAAAATCTAAAATTATGTCTATCTTTCTGTTCTTCTTCTTTTTCAGAGATTTTAAAACTAGTTAAATACTCTTTTAATTTCTTTCTGCCAGAAGCTGTTATAGAAAGATAAGCTATATTTCTTCCACGTTCTCTACGTGTTTCAGATTTTACATATATATCTTCAAGACTGTTTACAATACTATATATTGTTGTTTTTTTTAAATCAGGTCTTCCATGAGTTTTAGCATATTCTTCAATTTCACGATAAGTTGAAGCCCCTTCATTTATTGCTCCTAATATAAAAATTTTATTAGATTTACGTTTAGGTTTTGCCATAATCTAAGTTATGAAAAAAGCTTTAAGTTCTTTTCTTTAATCATCAAATTTCTATTTTAATCTTTCAATCATTCTTTTAATTCCTCTTTTATTCTCCAAGAATTTTTTATATTCATCAAAATTTTTTATTGCTCTTAAAAAAATAATTCTCATTTTCTTATCTATACAATAAACTATGTGTAAATTCCTTTTTCTAGCTCTGAAAATTAGATTCCCATTAATGTTTTCTTCAAACTTATGCAATTCATGAAATTCCAAATGAGAACAATCAAGAATATTTTTTATTATAGATCTAATTTTTTCTTCATTTTTCAAGTCTCTAATAAAATGTTTAGAAACAATAATTTCTTTTAATAAGGGTCTAACTCTTATGAAATGGCTATTACAATTAATACAAAATTTATCTTTTTCTTCGCATGTATTTTTCAGTTTTATACCAATGTTCATATAATTACCTTATTAAAGAATTAGTTCTCAAGAATTAAAAGCTTAAAAATAAAAAATCCTAAAAACTTCTTATTTAAATGAAACTAAGGAAAGAACACATTACAATATTGATAATATTAATCACTGAAGTTTTAGGATTTTCACTGATTTTACCTTTTCTACCATTTTATGCCCAAGAATTTGGAGCAACTCCATTAGTTATTGGTTTATTATTAACAACTTTTTCTATTTGTCAATTTATAACAGCTCCAATTATGGGAAGACTTAGTGATCATTATGGAAGAAAACCATTACTATTATTTTCACAGTTTTCCACATTTTTAGGTTTTTTAATTCTAGGTTTTGCAAATTCATTATGGATGATTTTCTTATCAAGAATAGTGGATGGTTTGTTTGGAAGCAATTTCACAATTGCTCAGGCTTATCTTTCAGACATATCTTCTAGAAAAGACAGATCAAAAGCATTTGGTATAAGTGGGGTTGCATTCGGATTTGGCTTTTTAATTGGTCCTGGAATAGGCGGATTTTTATCACAGTTTAGCTTTCAACTACCCTCTTTTCTGGCTTCAGGAGTTTCTTGTATTACCATGCTGATAATATTTTTCTTTTTACCAGAGACTATTAAAAGAAAGAAAAAAATTGAATTTGATATAAAAATTTTTCATTTTACTGATTTCAGGAAATTCTTCTCAAATCCAAGATTGTCTATGAAACTCTGGGAATTTTTTGCCTATATTCTTTCTTTTGCTGTTTGGGTTAGCACCTTTGCTTTATATGCTCAAAAACAATTAGGTTTTGATGCAACAGACATTGGATATTCTCTTACTTACATAGGTTTTATTAGCATTATAATAAGAGGAATTCTTTTATCAAGACTAATAAATTTATTTGGGGAACGTAAGTTACAGTACATAGGAATTGTTTGCATATTATTCGGAATGATAGGATCTGTATTTGTATATGATTGGTTGGCAATTATAATAATTATGACTTTGTTTGCATTTGGTTCAGGTGTGTCAAGACCTCTAATGCTTGGTAATATTTCAAGAAAAGTTTCTTCTGAAAAACAGGGTTCTGTGATGGGAGTAACTAACTCACTTGTAAGCATTGCACAGATTATTGGACCTTTATTAGGTGGTTTCATGATAAATTATTTCTTTCAGGGAACATTGGGAATCATTTCTGCTTTTATAATTTCTATTGCTTTGTTATTGATGATAAGAGAAGAACTAATAACTAAAAATTCTAAATTCTATCAGTTTTTCAAAAAAGTTTGATAAAAAATAAATTATTTAAGCAAAAAATTTAAAAATCTGAGAAATAATAATTTAAACTTTTCTTCACAAGTAATATCTAGATTCTTGTGAAGCATGTCTTTATTCAACCAAAAAAAGGAATAAACTTTAAAACTCTTAAAAAAGAGGTTGATAGTCTAGGTCTTATATCTCAAGAAACGGATAAAGATAATACATATAAAATGGATCCTAAAAAGTTTCCAGTTTATGTAAAAGTTCCAGAATCTATGGCTCCTCTTGATTTTATTAGATATCAAGGTAGATTGTTAGGATTAAAATCAATTATGTGTATTGAATTTAAAATGATGGGAACACTTTAAACTAAGACTTAAACTTAATAAGTTATCTCTTCTTATTATTAGTGGGTTTAAATGGTCGTGACTTTTTGTCCAGAATGCTATACTGATGATCTTTTAGAAGAATATCCTTTTGCGCGTTATGTAAAAATCTATACTGTAGATTATTATGATTTGCCAATAGGAGCAATAGGTGCAACCAATAGAAAAAATAAAGTTTATATAAGGAGAGATTTACCTTTTAATGAATTCAGAAATACCAAATTTCATGAATTTGAACATTTTTTACATGATCCTTTAACTCCGGAATTCATTATTGAATATGAAGCAAGAAAGAAGCTTGTAAAAAAAGAACTTGAAAAAAAGCTTTCTTATATAGTTTAGAAATTACGAGAACATTACAAAAAATTAAATTCTAATTTTCACATATTATTATTATGGTAAAGAAAAGAAAAACATCTCCGATTTTAGTACTTGCACTAGTGCTTCTTGCAATTGCTATTATTCTAGGAATTTATACAAACGCTCCAGCCATACAAGATAAGAGTTGTATTACTGATGAAGACTGTATTGTTTTTGGTGAAACCGGAGACTGCAATTGTGGCTGTTTTAACAAAGATTATCAAGCATGGACACCAGGTGGAAAATGTTTTTGTGCTGCACCAATATCTTGTAAATGTGTAAATGGTATATGTGAAGGAGTTTTTGAAGTAAGTAGTTTTGAAGATTGTGTAAAAGCAGGAAATCCAATAATGGAAAGCTATCCTCCTAAATGTAAACATGGTGATGAGATATTTGTAGAAGATAGCTGTCAGTATGAAAAAGATGAAAACATATTTGTATTGACTATTTCAGATGCTAAAAAAATTGCTTTTGATAGTGAATGTGGCGATAAATTCAAAGATACTTATATATGTAATGAATTTACAGGAACATATTGGATTGATTTAGATATAGAAAAAACAGGTTGCAATCCTGCTTGTGTTGTGAATGTAGAAACAAGAGAAGCAGAAGTAAATTGGAGATGTACAGGTTTAATAGAGTAGTAGTAAAAAACCAATTAGTCTTATTGTCAAACAGAAAATTCATAAGGAGTTTCTACTTCAACATAAACCTTTAAATAAGTTGATGTTATTTCCGATTTGGCAGATTTACATCTCTGCCCAGAACTTTCCAACAAAATTTTTTTTGTTGCCTTTAATATGTTTCCTGTTGATTCAGCATCAAAAACATCTTTTAGACCATGAAAAAGATAAATATTCTTACTCCGTAAAATTATTGCATTATCCTTTTTCTCTTCTCGCATTCTTCTACAGATATTTTCTATTTCTTTGAAAAATAATATACGTTTGAAATATTCTAAATTAATATCAATCTCTCTTTTATCTAATTCAGCCTCTATTGGACTTACTTTTGTTGATAAAGAATTTTTCTCAGATTGTTCTACACGAGTTTCTACTTCATATACACCTTTTAAAGACAATCCTAAACTCCTTACAACATCAGATGTTCTATCTTTTGAATTTTGGAAATTATGAGGTTCTTCAGAATATTCTAAAATACCTAAAGCTACATAATTTTTTTTAGACTTTATTGTTTTGAATGGTAACTTCAGTTTAAACATATAATTTATATTATAATAATCTTTAAATTATCTTCGACTCTTATAATATCGATTAACAATAAAATAACTATAAAAATTTCTTAAATTTCAAAGAATTTTTTTGTCCCATTTGAGTTTTCCAATTCTTAATGAATTTACTATTTTCTCAAAATTATTTTTAGGATAATAAAGGTAAACTGCTTTTAAGCACAAGTCACCTTTTTTTGTTAATAAAAAGAATTTTTCTCTTGTTAATTTCATAGAACCTATTATTCCTATTTTTTCTAATTCTTGTAAATGATATTTTGTTTTGGCCACTGATTCTCCAATTTCTTTGGCAATTAATGTTAAATATTTTTTTTCTTTTTTCAAGCTTTTTATTATATCCCTTTTTACTTCATCCTTTAATGTATTATTTATGTATAAAGGAGCTTCTTTTACGTCAACATATCTTCCAGAAAGATTCTTGGATTTAAATAAATAGACAATTATTGATACTATTACTACTATATCAGTTATTACAAGCCCAATCAGTATCAAAACCTCTTCTAGCATATACAAAATTGTCTGTTTTTAAGTATTTAAAAACTTTGTAAAAATTTATAAAACTTTATATAAATTCATTAAAACTCATAAAGTTTAATTTACTTGTGAAAATGAGGGGCTTTTAAGGACATTTTTTCCCAATTATTTCTTATGAAAATGAAAAATCAAGGAGGTGTAAATATGGAAGAAGAGAGTCCACCAGCATGATGGTAAAATGCTTCTCTTTCTTTTTTTATTTTATATTATTTGTAGACTATAAAAAATCTGTAAAAAGAGAATTATTCTTCTTCTCCTTGTAAATGTTCTTCTAAATGTCCAGTTTTTTCACCAAGGAGATCTTCTACCAAGGTTTCTTCTTCCATTTGTTCTTTAATTTCTTTTCTTTTTTTCATATCTTTAATTTCTCTTTCTCCTTCTTCCTGTATTGCCTTTTCATGCAAAAGTTCGTGAACTGTTTTGAACTTTTTATTTTTCATATCATTGTAGCAGTCTAAACACAAGTCATAATCTCGTTTTATTTGCCATTCTTTTAAAGGAGTTCCACATTCTTTGCAATCTTTCTTCTCTTTCATAATAATAATTAAGTTTCTAAGAATTTTTAAGCTTTTAAAAATTATCTTGGATTAATAATATACACAATATTCCTTTTTGGAATTGATTTTCCTTCTATATCATATCCTTTAAATGGCTCCTTTGTAAAAGGATCTTCTCTATGATCTTTACGACATTTAACAACAATTTTTCCATCATCTAGTATCTGAATTATTTCACCTATGTGGCCACAGCCATGCTCTTTCGGTATTCTAAACATATCGCCTCTTTTATAACTAGGCTTTTCCATAATTTCCATATCTATTTTTAGAAGATAAGTTATTTAAATTTTTATAATTTTGATATAACATTTTTCAATACAATTTCCAAATCAATCCCATAATTATTTGCTAAACAGATTATGTTAAATAAAAGATTTCCAATTTCTTTTTCTATTCCTTCACGATTAATTTTACTAGTTTTTTTAAAATTGTAAAAATCATTAAAAATGTCTGAAAAATTATGCAAGCTTTTTATTAAACTTGAAAGTATCATTGGACTATAGTAACCAAAAGGACTACCATTTTTTTCTACAAAATTTTGAATTTCTTTTTGTGCTTCTTTTATTGTTTTCATTTTCTCTCCTCATAAAGTATTCTAGTAATCAAAGCATAGTTTGCCAGATCAACCAAAGTATCAAGAATAGACTCGTCTTTAACTGCAGTTTTTCCTTTTGAAATAAGATTGTTAATTCTAATGAATTTGTCTCCAAGTCTGGTCAATGCTCCTTTCCATGCAGGTATTCCTATCATTTCAGACATTCTGAAATTTTTAAATGGATCCTCATTATTGGCATAGTCCTGATTTTTTAAAGAATGTATTCTTGCCATCATTGACAAATATTTAAAAAATTTTGGATGCCCTTGGATTTCTGTTTTTAACTTTCCATCACAAAAAGGACATTTACCTATTCTCATTGATATTTAATAAAATAAAATAGCATATAAAATTTTTTGATAAAATTTTTACAAAAGACAAGTATTTTTATACTTTCATTTGTTAAATATAAATATGGAAATATTAGAACTAGATAATAAAGACAGTAAAATTCTTAGAATTTTAACAGAAGATGCCAGAATACCTTTAAAGAAAATAGCTAAAAAAGTTGGGGTTTCTAGAGAAGTTGCGAATTATAGAATAAAAAGACTGGAAAAGTTAGGCATAATAAATCGTTATATAGCAAAGGTAGATATGACTAAATTTTGTCAAAACTCTTACGGTATATTTTTAAGATTGACCAACACTTCACAGACAAATTTAAAAAAACTAATAAAATTTCTTGTAAATAATCCATTAACTATGTGGACAGCAACAATGAGTGGAGAATGGGATATTGCTACAACTTTTTTAACAAAAAGTTCTTCAGATCTTAACAACTTTTTAATAAATTTAGAAACTTTAGCAGGAAAGAATTTGAAAGAGTATGGTTTATTAACATATATAAGAGAAATAAAAAACACATTTGAAGATTTATTCCCAACCGAAAAAAGAAAAATAAGAAAAGAAACTTTTTTGATGAAAGAATTTTATAATAAAAATATAAAATTAGATAAAATAGACAAAAAATTAGTGATTCTACTTTCCCAAAATGCCAAACTAACTAATAGAGAATTATCTAAACAAGTTAAATTAACAGAAGAAGGAGTTAGACAAAGAATAAAAAATCTTCAGAAAACTGGTATTATAAGAGGATTCAGAACTCTAATTAATATCTACAAACTCAACCTCGAATTATATTACGTTTTAATGAAATTTAATAGAATTAATGATAAAATAGAAAAAAATATAGAAATATATTTTAAGAATAATCCAAATGTTTATTATTGTGCAAGAGTTGTTGGCAAATATGATTTGAAAGCATGTGTAACAGCAAAAAACAGAATTCATTTTCATAAGATACTTTCTGATATTAGAAATCAGTTTTCAGACAATCTGAAAGATTTTAGTACAAACATAATTTTTGAAGAACATAAGCACACATACTTGCCTGTAGGTATTCTAAAATAGATTTTTCTTTATAATAATATTTCTAAATAAGAGATTATAAAATATTATTAATGCGAATAGACAAAAATGGAAATTCTTGGTTATCAATTTCGGAATTCAATATACAGTCTTACTGTGAAGTCCAGTTAAAATTCATTTGGCAAGGAATAAAGCTTAAAACCAAACAAATGATAAACGGTTCTAAAATACATAATGAAAAATTTCAAGAATTTGAAGATCAAACAAAAGACTTAGAAGATGTAGATATAGTTAATGCAATAAAAAGAGCAATTGAAAGACAAGAAAGATTTGCTGGGAGAGAAATTTTTATTGTATCTCCAACTTTTAGATTAATAGGAAAAATAGATGCAGTAGAAATAGGACCAGAAGGGATAGTAATATCAGATGATAAACCAGTTAAATACCCTTTTCTATCTGTAAAATCACAAGTAGCAGCTTATGCAACAGCTTTTAAAGATAGATACAGACCACCTTTGAATATTTACATGATGATAAAGAACAGAGATAATGGAAGTATTGTTTGGGAAGATGTTTTTTCTCAAGAATGGCTTGATTTTATATTAGAAAAAATAAATCGAATGCATGAATTAGCTTTGGGTAAAAGAAAGTTTGAACCAACAGCTAATCCTAAAAAATGTTTAACTTGTTCTTATAGAAATATTTGTGATAAAAATATTTTAATTCCATTTTCCACTCAAAGTATCAAATCCCATAGCATCAAAAAACCATGATCCACAAAATTTACAAAAATCGGTTTCGTCTTCCAGTTCACCACCACAATTGGGGCATACTTTCATAAAATTAATTGAAATTTTAAAGATAAATTCTTGAAATTAATTACAACAACATTACAAATAAAGCTTAAATTCTTAATTCAATATTTTAAATTATGCCTTTTAGAAAATATTTAAGAAATCCTTTTAAAAAAATTCCAGGAAACTATTTTAAACAAGCCGAATCTTTAATTTATGATTTAAAGGGTTCGATTGAAGACAGCGGAACTGTATATGAAATTTTTAGGTCAGAAGAAACGGTTTTTAATTTTAATGGTGAAGGGGAACTTCCAACAATTCCATTTAGAATAAGACCTGTAAATGGAGATAGTAATGTTGAAAGTTATTATCTTCTTGTTTCAAGTAATGGTCATGATAAACTCAAATTAAGATGGAATGAAGAATTACTTGGAAATGTAAAAGAACCAGAAAATTTTCTTAGAATATTTTTAAATGAATTTTTACTTTTACCTTCTGAAAAAAATAAGAATATTAATTAGTATTTCTATAATTCTACCATGATAGAATTAGTAATAGTAATGAAAATTATAATTGCAACCTTATTCGGAGGAATTATAGGTTATGAAAGAGAGATTAGCAGAAAAGCAGCTGGTCTAAGAACTCATATACTCGTTTGTCTAGGTTCAACAATCTTTACAATATTATCTTTGCAAGCTTTTCCAGGTGCTGATACATCAAGAGTAGCATCCTATATAATAGCTGGAATAGGTTTTATTGGAGCAGGCACAGTTATTCAGACTAAAGAAAAGATTATTGGCCTAACAACAGCTGCATCACTTTGGATAACAGCAGCTATTGGAATGGCAATAGGATCAGAATTCTATATTTTAGCTCTAATAGCAACAATTATTTCATATTTTACATTAAAATTAGGTAAAATAGAGAAGAAGAGAAGATAATTTTCCATAGGAAACTAACCCTATGAACGTCAAATAAGTCCACCACCTTATAATAAATAATAGGATTATATAGAACTTTATAATATAGAAATATAGCTATCGCTAAAAGGTTTATTAGCTAAAATTAAAGCTTAGATATTACTTTGCAATACGAACTTTTCCTTGAATGCTTTTAACGTATTTCCCACAATTAGGACAAGCCCTTTTATATTTGGGGATATAATTATGACAATTAGGACATGTTCTATTAAAGTTTAACCAAATCATACCTCTTTTTTCTGCAATTTTTCTTAATTTATTCATTTTTTTCACCACGTGCAGAATATAATTTCTTGTAAGTTATATTTAAAGATTTCAACAAATTTATAATAAAAATTATAAAAATAATTCTAGATTTTTTAAAAAATTTCTTTAAACAATAAGATTATACAAACAAAATAATTAAATTGTAAATTATAAAGCTAAAAACAGCAGATAATGGCATTGATAATATCCATGCCCAAATTATTTTTCTGGTTGTTACCCATTTAACTGCTTTTTTTCTTTGACATAATCCAGCACCCATTATAGATCCATTAGCAACATGAGTAGAACTAACAGGTAAACCAAAAATTGCTGTTATTCCTAATATTAAGGAACTTCCAGTTCCAACAGAAAATCCCTGATAAGGTTTTAATTTAGTTATTTTAGTTGCCATGGTTTTTACAATTTTCCATCCTCCCAAGAATGTGCCTAAAGATAATGTTATATATGAAGCAAGCATGACCCAGAAAGGTATAACGAATTCTGTTATGTATCCGTAGTAAAGCAATAGAACAGTCATTATTCCCATAATCTTTTGAGCATCGTTTGTACCATCAGTTATTGAGAAAAACAAAGCTGATATAATCTCCAATCTTTTAAAATATTTGTTAATTTTACTAGCAACGACTTTCCTAAATCTTCTTATAACTAAAGCACCTATTAGAAATGTAATTCCCATTGCTATGAAAGGAGAAAATATCATTGGTATTATAACTTTGTTGATTATGCCTTGAACTTTTACTACTCCCCAACCATGAGCTGCTGCTCCACCACCAATCAAACCACCAATTAAAACATGAGTTTCTGATATTGGTAGAGAATAAATCCAAGAACTGATTATGTCAAAAAGCAGAGCTCCTGCTAAGGCTGCAATAATAACTTCACCTGAAGTTGCAGTTTCTGAAATTATACCTCTTCCTATTGTTATAGCTACAGCAGAACCAAACATCATGCCTATTAAATTACCAATTGTAGATAAAGCAACAGCTTGAATTGGTTTTAAGGTTCTTGTTCCAATAACAGTTGATATAGCATATGCTGCATCAGTAAATCCAGTCCAGAATGAAAAAATTAATGCAAGTATTATGGCAATAAATAATAAAATAAACATTTAATCAAACATTCTTTATTACTATATCTTGTATTGCTAAACAAACGTCTTCACATTTGTCTGTGATAAGTTCTAAATTTTCATAAATATCTTTTAATATTATTATTTTTACAGGATCTTTTTCTTTAAATAGTTTTGCTATAGAATCATCTGTCAAATCATCCATTTCATTTTCAAGTCTATGTACTATCAAAAATTTTTTTCTTATCTCTTTCTCATCCATTTTTCTTATATCCTTCATTGCTATGTTCACTTCTTTTACACAATTTAGTATTATTTTAGCAGCTTTTTTCATAAACTCATCAGGTTCTTTTATCTTAAATATCATCATTTTTCTTGCTGTATAATAGATCAAATCTAAAACATCATCATAATGTGAGGTTAGGTTTGATATGTCTTCATGGTCTATAGGCGTAATAAATGTTTTATTTAATTTATCAAAAACTTTGTGAAGTATATTATCACATTCATGCTCTATTTTTCCCATTTCCTTTACCCTTTTTTCAAGATTATTATAATTTTTCATTAAATCATTAAATATTTCAGCAGCTTTTAGAACTAGTTGAGCTTCCTCTTCAATCAAATTAAAAAATACTTTCTCTTGTGGGATTAACCATTCTTTTAGACCCATAGAAACCATTTATTATCTTTAATTTAAATATTTTTCTAAACGGATTTCTTTAGAAGAAGGTTTAAATATGTTGTTTTTAAATTATTTTTATGAATGAAATAATTAAAGAGATATTTTGGGAAGATTTAAAGAATGATGTAAAGTTTTTTATGGGAAATTTTAAAATAATAATAAAGAGGGTTTTATCTGACTTTTTAAAAGAATTTAAATGATTATTATGGATGGACAAACGATTATGAAATTAGTAGGAATCATTCTTTGGGTACTTGCAGTATTAATACTTATGGCAACTTATGGATTTTTAGCAAAACCAATGTTAGAAGCCGAGTTAACTAAAGGTTTTTTCGAAAGAGAATCAATATATTATGGCGGTTCGTTAGTATTAAGTGTTTTATTCTTAACAATAGGAACATTTTTAATAGTTTATCCGCTTAAGAAAAGAAAAAAATAATTATTTTGGTATAAACATTGGAACTTTCTTTTTATATTTCTTGTATTTTTTTGGAAACATTTTTATTAAGATAGTCTCTTCATAGAATGCCATTAAATACCAAAGAATAACAAAAGATATTGTGACAATTAGCATTGGTAAAATAGGAAATATGATAAAAAACCCTAAATTTACAAATATTCTACCAAGATAAATAGGATGTCTTAATTTAGAATATATTCCATTTGTAACTAATTTTTTAATTTCATCTGGTTGGGAATGCGCTTTTCTAAGAGCCTTATGAGCAACTGATTCAAAATAAAAACTTAATAAAACTATTGGAGTTCCTACTGTAGCTCTTAAAAGAATTAATCCAGAAATTGCTTGTTTATAAAATGCAAAGAAAATTACGTTTATAAAAATAAGATTAATTAAGTCAAAATATACTGGATTTATATAAAAAAACTTTTTTCTCACCTAATCACTTTAATAATTTCATAAACTTCTTAGAATTTATTAATAACTATTATTAGTTTATTCTACCTTCAGCTCTTCTGCATAATTTATGAGCAGGATTTCGACCTCCGCCTCTTATTTTTTGATATTTAATTTTATATTCTTGAGTTTTTTGTTGAACACCTTCTAATATTTTTTCTAATTCATTCACTTCATTGTCAACCCCACCATTATTTCTAACTCTTCTTAAAAACTCTAAATAAACAGAACCTTTTTTCATTAGTTCAATAACACTCCGACAATCTGATTTAATTACTGCACGATTACCTCCATTTTTATATTTTGGAAATAATTCTCCAATGCAAAATTCAGGTATTAATTCTGTAGCTTTAAGGACAGCATTAGCTTCTGCTAAAAAAGTGCTCGCAAAATCTAATTCTTTTGTTTCATAAAATCTTTGAATTACATTTGGTTCAGTTCTTTTGTCATCAGTTACAAGAATGCCTATTGATACAATACTCTCTCCATTATTATAATGATGACCATCAACAGTAAAATTAGCGGGATATTTTAATTCCATTCATTTTTCAAATGATTTTAATGAATTTTATTTTTTTCTATGACAAGTATTTCTATTTTTTAGGACCAATAAATTTAAATTTCGTTTTAACTTTATAATAAATTTACTAGCTTTTTTCTAAATTTAACCCAATCTTTATTCATTATGTGAATACCGGCTGCTGGTGCATGTCCACCACCACTAGAATTTTTAAATTCTTTAGATAATTTACTTGCAATTTTTCCACAATCAACTTTTTTATTCTGTCTTCTCATACTAATATAAATCATCTTACCCATTTTTCTAGCAACAATAACAGTGTAATTTGGTTTTTCTTCACTAATTTTTGTAGAAATTGGTGAGTTTATAGAAAACCTTGTTTTTAATTTCAATATTATTAATTTTTTATTTTCAAAAATTTCAGCATTCTTTTTCCAATTTTTCATAGTTAAAATAATTTCTTTTTCTATGATATTATAGAATTTTCTTAATTTTTTGGAGTTAGGAGTTCTTGCTTTTAAAATATCAAAAGGAGAAGAGGCTTCCAAACATGCTTTATAACCTATTTTTACACCTTTGGTTCTAGAATGATGATAACTAGATGTAATTGTATTGTTAATTAGTTTAAGTTTAGATAATGAAAGATTATATTTTTTGTAAATCTTGTTCAAGAAACCTTTCCATTTACCTTCGGATATATCATTCACAATTCCTATACCTGCTAGCCAATCTAAATCTTCTATATTTGTTAGTTTATTACAAACATCGTAAACAATTTTACTAGTACAATAATTGTAAGAAGGAATTTTAATTTTCCATAAATTTGGATTAAAATGTAATATATTTTTAATATTATTCAAGTTTCTATGAACTTGATGATGATCAATAATCAAAATTTTAGATTTTTTTGCTAGTTTTAGAATATATTCTGGTTTTTCATCAATGGCTATATCAACTGTTATAACAGTATCAAATTTTTTATTTTTGATTTTTTGAAACATGTCTTTAGTTATAAAAAATAAATCATGATTTGCTGGCATTATTTTTGTAGTTTTTTTGAATAATTTTTTGAATGTCTTAACAAGAATTACTGCAGCTCCTATGCCATCTCCGTCAGTATCAAAAATTATTATAGTTTTTTTATTTCCATTTTTCTTTAAAAAATCAACAGCTCTTTTTATCATATCTATGTTTTAGAATAAAGATTTATAAATTAAACATCTAAAATATTTAAGGTTTAGCGGTGTGCTTTATAATTAATTTAGGATTAAGTTTTAGATTAAATAGTATTTTCCAGGGTTATTTTCATGTCTAGTATGGAAAAATCACTGAAGTTAGGGTGGTTTATAGTTTTTTACTTATTATTATGAGTCTTTTTTGAGATGATTTTATGCCCCAATATGTTTTATATTTCTTTTCATATTTTTTCAATTTTTTAGAATATTTTCTTCTATTAAATGAAGGATTGAAAGGTATAATCTCTAGTATTTTTGCAAATGATTCTATGTCTTTGTAATATTCAGTTGAAGAAAATTTATGAATCTTTATTATTCTAAAACCAGCGTCTTTAAGCATTTTTAGCTGTTCTTTCAAGCCAAGATATTCTTTAAAACCAAAAAGTTTTCTGACTTCTTTCCAATCTTCTTTATCTGTTACGAATAAAAAGAATAAACCATTGTTTTTCAGGATCCTGTAAGTTTCTTTATATGATTTTGGAGGTGCTCCTAAACGATTTATTGCAATATCAAAAGTATTATTTTTAAATTTAGTTTTGAAAGCATTCATTAAAATAAATGAGAAATCTCTAATTCCTTTGGATTTTTCTTTAGCGACTTTAATCATCCCAGTAGAATTGTCTATACCAACCATTTTTACTTTCTTATCTGTAGTTCTGTATATATCCATTAAAACATGCCCAGTTCCGCAACCAATATCTATAATTTTCATTCCGTTTTTTAACTTTTTTTGAACTTCTGTTATCAATTGCCTAAAACCATTTTTACCTATTATTTTTACAGGTCCAAATTCCTTTGACCTATCTCTTTGAATCGCTGTTTTAGTATAGAATTTTCTCCAATCTCCCATCTTATCACTTCTTAAAATTTACAGTTCTTGACTTATAAAATCTAAACTAGATGTTTCAACCAGATAATTTCATGTATAGTAATGAAAAGTGCGATTTTTCATGTGGTTATGTTGATATATGTAGTTGAAAAGTTACTTCTTTAAAATAATAGAAACGATTGAAAATAATATCATTAGCAAAGCGAAAAACAAAAATCCCCATGTTAGATTACCAATCTCAGCCAATAACCCAAAAAATATAGCAAGGAAAATTGCTGACATGTTAAGCAATAGATGATTTATTGATATAATTGTGGCTCTTCTTTCTGTTTTGATTTGTCTTTGCAGTCTGCTTTCTACAAGAACCTCGCTAATAGAAGTGAAAAAGAAGACTAGTACAAAAATAGGCAACATAATTAATGATTTGTATGCTATCGCTAATATAAGAGAAATTCCTGAAAATATAGACAAAATGTAAATGAAATTTTCATTTTTGAATCGCTTCTGAAACTTATAGGCAAGCTTATTTCCTATTGCTTGAATGCTCATCACTGCCACTGCCAAAACACCAAAAAAAGCAATCGGTAAATTAACCCAGTTAAAATAAAGTTGTTCATATTCATCTAAAGTTCCTATTACAGCAAAAACAATAAAAGAATAAAGAATCAGTCTAAGAATGAATTTATTTTTTATAGATTCTTTTAAGGCATTTTTTATTAAATGAAAATATTTTACTTCTTTTGTAGAAGTTTTTTTAAGATTTACTTCATGGAAAAATAGTGTTGGTATTATACCAATTATCATAAAAATTGAAGATAGTATTATTACAAGATTTAGATTGTACGAAGCTAAGAAACCGCCTATAAATACTGAAGCTCCTATTGCAATTTTTGAGTAGAAATGGCCTTGCCCCGCTACCTTTTCATATTCATCTTCTCTTTTAAATCTTTTTAGAATGTCGAATAACAAAGATTCTTGAGTTCCTGAAGAAAGTGTGCTACCAATACCCCAAAACAAAAATCCGAGTGCAAAAAGTAGGAAATTGTTTGCAAAAAACCAAACTCCAAAACCAATTGCTTTCGAGAACATTCCTAAACTTAACATATATTTTCTATTCCATTTATCTGCCAATGCTCCAGTTGGTACTTCGAGAATAACAACAAAACCACTCCATAAGGCTAACAGAAGAGATATATCAAAAACAGATAAACCTCTTAGTTTAAATAAAATTACATAAACTGCGTAAATAAAAGCAAAATCTTTTAAAAAACGATAAAAATAAAAGCTTGTTAAAAATCTTTTGTATCTAGTCATAAACTTAATTTAGAAATCTCAGCTTATAAAATCTAAACTAGATGTTTCCTAGGGTTATTTTCATGTATGGTACTGAAAAATGTGATTTTTCATGTGGTTATGTTGATATATGTGGTGGAAAAGTTAAATTGGAATTTGGGATTTTGTTTCTTGCGAAATATGTAGATGTAGAAATTAAGCCTTTAATTTTATCATAATCTCTGTAAATAAGTTATACGGAATTGATTTGCCCCATTTTGGTGGGCAACCGCAATTAAATGTTCCTGCTCTACCATAATTTTCAGATTTTAACCATATTTCTTTCAATGATTCTTTCCATATGCTTCCAAAGATAGTAGTATCATCACCTGGACATCTTAAAACTTTTCCTGTTAAAGTTACATACATTCCGCAAGCAACTTGATTACAAGGATGTCCACCAGCATAAGAAGAGATTCCTTCTTCTTCAATCTGTTTTAGTGTTTGTATTCCTTTTTTGATGTTAAACTTGTAAATCTTTGTATATAATTCAATTAGTTTTTTGTTTGACGGTGTTATTTTTTGCCAAGCTTTTATTTCTGCGCATCTTCCACTAACCATTGTAGGACAAACTATTACGTAAAGATTTCTTATTCTTCCCCATGTGTAAATTTCAAAAACTTCGTTATAGTTATCATTAGTGATTGGGTTTGCGGCCAAACATAAATGTGTTGGGTTATGCTTATTAAATCCTGCTTCTATTAAAAGTTCTAAGGCACGATTTCTTTTCAGAGCATAACCTTTTATTCCTCCAATCATTTTGTCCTGAATTTCTGTATCAAAAGAGTTAAAACCTAGTAAGATACTAGCATTGACCTTTTTAAGTTCTTCAACAAGCTCTTTACCTGTAGAAATTCCATACTTAGAATAATATTTTTCAACTAAATTATCATCGCCAATGACGTGACCTTTTGTAAATATCGATGGTATTATATTTAACTTCTTTAGGTCTCTTAAAAATTCTAAAAACCTTTTATCTTCGAAAGGTTCACCAGCACCTAAAAATTTTACAGACCTTAAACCAAGTTTCTTACCTTGTTTAACAACTTCAATTATGTCTTCATAATTCATTGACTTTGTTTTACCAAAATCAACCCTGTTGTTTCTTCTAAAACAATGCGGACAATTTAAACTACAAACATTACCAAAATCAATATCTAAAGAAAGCAACTTACCGATGTTATCTTGCAATATTTGTTTAGAAAAACTTCCCCAGCCATTAACGTTGTTTATAAAATTCTTTGGGAACTTATTCTTGTAAATGGTTGGAATCTTCGGTATAATTTTCATATACTAATTTATTATAATTTTAAAATAAAAACCTATCAAAAACCACCCATTTTTCATCAAAATTTGACCAAAAATCGCCTGATTTTAACTATGTTTCTAGTCAATCTAAACTAGATGTTTCCATAGGTTATTTTCATATCTGGTATGGAAAAATATAGAATATTTTTAAATGGCTTTTCCCTTCAGAGTTATAGTTATCCAGGGTTTAAGAGGATCATTAGTAGGCATTTCAAGAAAATAACCTTCATACTCGCCTTTATCTACTGGCACATCTTTCAGATTAAAGTATAATTTAATAATTATTTCAGAGTTTGGCTCTACTTCAATTGGTTTATTAATACGTCCTTCGAAGGTATAATAAAAAGGAACATAACTACTTATCATTTCTCCATTCAATTTAGCACCTACTCCTCCTGCACCATATCCTGCTGGTTCTATTATTAATTTTGAGTTGCCATCATTTCTGATTTTATAATCAAGTTCTGCTTGAGTACCAAAAGCATGCTCCCCAAAATTAACAATGGTATCTTGTATTTTAAGTTTTGGTGAGTTTATTGAATCAACCGACCTTAACTTTAAAGTTGGATCGCCGAACAAATGACATACCAGATCACAAGATTCATGTTTATATACGTCTCCAATAGGAATTCCAAGTCTCAATTGGCCTATATTTTTGAATGTCCTATTATCTACAACACCCATACTAACTACACTGTTTGCTATCACAACTAACGAATTTCCAGAAAACAAATATGCACCTGCTATATAGTCTGGTGAACTAAAATCTCCATTTGAGCAACTTTTTAAAAAATAAATCATTGAATTTGGCTTTATTGTCTCGATTTCATTTGAATAAAGGCTTGTTGTTCCACCAAACCATTCTGAATTAGAAGTACCATGAATGTTTAAAAAAGTGATTTCATTTTGGTTATTTAAAGAATTAACATAATTGTTTTTTAGGGCAGATGAATCTTTATTATAGATTATATTTATATCGTTTTCGGAATAGAGTAAAGAATTTTCTACAAAGCCATGAAATAATTGATTGTAATCTTCTTGATTATAACTATAGTCAAAAATATGTATTAAGCTAAGTAGTGTAATTCTTTTTTTATAAGAAATTCTACCGTTTCTATAATCATGATTTTTATTTAAGTATGATCTAATCTGTTCGATTCCTTCTTGTCCAGATTTTGTTGGCTTAATTCTACCACTCCAAATTTCAATATAGGGATACAGTCCACCAGGAGGATAAATTCCTAAGCAAGATTTGTCAACCTTTCCATTGTTATAGCACTCGTCAATCTTATCATCTAGATCCATATAATAAAAATCACTGAGTGTATCTCCATAAAGCACAAAAGGTATATTTCCAATTAATATAGAACCAATAAGTTTATCATTATTAAAATGACTTATGATTGTTTCTCTTATTTGTTGGGGGTCATTAAAGATTTGATTATATAAAAAAACATTAACATCTAAATCATTCTCAATATCTGTTTTAAGCCTTTTTATTTCATTTGTTAATTGATTATAAGTATATTCGTCGACAAATATTACAACACTATTTTTATAGATTATTTCTTCTTCATGTATTTCAGTTGCATTAAGTTCGGATATCTTCTCAACTATTGGTTCTTCTGTTTCATTTTTTGCTATTGAAATATTTGGTTCTACTCTAGTTGTTTCTTTAACACAACCGCTAATTAATATTAAAACTAATAATATAGAAAATATTTTAACTATAATTTTTTGTTTATTGTTCATACCATAAATTTAGAAATCTCAGCTTATAAAATCTAAACTAGATGTTTCCTATAGATATTTTCATATA
>JABAOC010019385.1_pt1 | contig 22652 bp, 22 predicted proteins | sample 7062161 | NCBI WGS metagenome assembly JABAOC01 (sample SAMN14538625, study PRJNA623070) | marine sediment metagenome | biome: marine biome [ENVO:00000428]; feature: marine pelagic biome [ENVO:01000023]; material: deep marine sediment [ENVO:00002113] | place: India: Gulf of Khambhat ... | reverse complement strand
GCGCGAGACGGAGCTTACTATAGAAGGATAAAAGAGGCCGTTCCTACGGTAAAGGCTGTCTGCAAAGGGGGTCGGTATGCTCACTATAATATTTTCATCTCCCTCAAGAAGATGGCAGAGGGAGACCAGGGAAGAGCGGCTGCAGCGGCACTGACCTTTGACCATAGTAAGAATATATTTCTCTTTGATGAGGACATAGATGTTTTCAATCCAACTGAAATCCTCTGGGCTCTTGCCACCAGGGTACAACCACACCGTGACATCAGTATCATTAAGCCATGCATGAGGGGGAACAAACTCGATCCTTCAGTGGAGGATATTGAAACTTCTGCGATGATAGTAGACGCGACAAGACCTTATGGTATTACGTATGTTCCCGCCTCTAAATGTCCGGATGAAGCAAAGACGAGGATAAAATTAGAAGAATATGTTCCAAAGGAAGTCTTAAATCAAATACCTATTGATAGAACCTCTTATTGGGGGTAAAGAGTAGTTCGATCTGTCAACTCAAAGAGGGAGGAGGAGATAGAAAATGGGGAGGGTAGCGGAGGTACAGTGTCCCAAGTGTGAGAAGCAGTTTATTGCGACCATACAAATGTTAAATGTACCCGACATAAAATTTCATTGTCCTTGGTGTGACGCCTATTTCAAAAAAGGTGAAAGTCCCCACATAAAAAAATAACGGTCACTCATGAAATCCTCGGATAACGTATAGGGGGAAGAAAGGAGGTGTTGTGAGATTCCTATGTATACGGGGGAGAAAGGAGGTGACTCTTGAGACGCGAAGGGAGTTAATGTGTTTTTTATGCCATAGCAAAGTTTGAAAACACAATTCTTAAGGCAAAGGTAGCCTACTTACTTTTTTCGATGATCTATGAGGCGAATACCAAGTCAAGGGAACGAATTATAAAAGGAGGAGAAGGAGGAGGGAAAAATGAGAAAAACAAGTACAAAAAAACGGGTGGGTATGTTGGTGGTAGCCCTAAGCTTGGTTCTTTTGGCTTCAATGCCCAGCTATGGTGCAGAAAAGTTCTATCGGGGGAAGGTGGTTGTATTTACCTGTCCATATAAGCCGGGGGGCGGTTTTGATACCTACTCCAGAGTTATTGCCAAACATCTCCCCAAGTACATACCTGCCAAAGCGGTCATTGTTAAGAATGTTGTTGGGGCAGGGGGCCTTACTGGTACAAACAAGCTGTATGTCGCTCGTGCCAATGGATTAACCATCGGAATTACCAACACACCGGGGATGATTATTCCTCAAATTCTGGGCACCAAGGGTGTGCGATTCGACGTGGCCAAGTTTAGTTGGCTGAGCAGGATAGTAGCTGAAAGTCATGTCATAGTGGTGGGGAAAAATGCCCCTTACCGTACCATCGATGATTTCCGAAAAACTAAAAAGACCGTAGTCTTTTCAGCTACAGGGATGGGGAGCGATGACTACCTCGGTGCTGCTATAATTGCCGAGGCCATGGATTTTCCCCTCCGTCAAGTGACTGGGTATGAAACAAGTGCTGAATCCAACCTTGCCGTATTGAAAGGAGACGTGGACGGGACAGAAATATCTCTGCCTACTATTCTACCTCTGATCAAAAACGGAGACGTAAGGCCCATACTGCAAGTCGGCCTGGAAAGAGACCCTCAATTGCCGGACGTGCCCACGGCTCTTGAAGTTGTTTCTCAAGATAAGAAAGATATGGTAGTAGGTCTCACGAGTATCTTTGCTTCTGGAAGAGGTGTTGCGGGACCCCCTGGAATTCCTAAAGGCCAGCTCACGTTACTAAGGGAGGCTCTGGATAAAGTATTTCACGATGATGATTTCATCCAGGAGCTGAAAAAGAGAGGACGGCCTCTTACTCCGTTGGCAGGGGAAAAGCTGGAAAACCTGATGAAAGAGTGTATGGCCACCGCGGAAAAGATTAAACCCATTCTCAAAAAAGCTCTTGAGAAAAAGTGAAGATTCAGGGGATCGCTTGGAGGTCTGGCATTTCTCTTGGCCTGGTGCGAACGAGCTTTTTACCCATGAAAAGTTGATGAAATTTGCGCTCTCAATACGCAATTATGTGCCCCGATTTTGCCGACAAACCAACGATTGTGCCTGCGATGCCATCAACGAAGACGCTCAAAACTATCTGATCAACGTCCTCACTACCGTCAGCGTGGGTACTCACTTCATTACTTATATGCCTTCGGATCGGCCAGGCCAAATTTGTCCTGTGGTTACAGTTTGGGTAAGAGACGATTTTAAACCTCGTTGCCCTGCAACGGAGCCGGGCGCCCTTTAATATACGGGTTGGTACTAGATCCATGACGTGGTGGTATTCGATAGGCTTTATCACCAGTAGGTGGATCATGGAATACCCTTCCCCGAGTCAGGGGACGTATCGATGACCTCGAGGGTCTCGGAGATTATGTCAAGGGATAGCTCATAAAGCACCATGGTATATCTCGTGAATATCCCCTGGCATATTTCGAGGAATTGGATCCCCGTTATTATCAATGGAACAAGGAGGCCTTCCCAATTCCCAAAGAATACTTCTGCCATTCTGTCCAAACCGTGAGTAATCCCAAAAATGAACGGGCTTTTCAGTCCAAGGGAGATAAAGGCCTCCTTCCCGCACGTGAAACGGTACGTTGACAAGAAGGGGGGATAACGTATGGAATTGCTCGAGGGATTGGTTCTTTTGCTTAATCTAAAAAGTTTGATCTATCTGACAATAGGCGTTCTTTTGTTCCTGATATTTGGGGCTATGCCAGGCCTCGGAGGTCCTGTTGCCTACGCTATTCTTATCCCTTTGACGTATACCATGGATCCCGTCTCGGCATTTGCTCTTTTGGTGGGAGGCCACAGCGCTGTCATGTTCGGCGGTTCCATTAGCGCTATCCTCATTAATACCCCTGGAACGGGGCAAAATGTGGCTACCACATTTGACGGTTATCCTTTAACCCAACAGGGACGGGCCGGGGAAGCCTTAGGGGCGTCTGCTACTGCATCGGCATTGGGAAGCATTGTGGGGGCTTTTTGCTTGGCGGGGTTGCTTCCCATCCTGAGAAGGATCGTTTTGCTCTTTGGACCACCCGAACTCTTTCTCATTTGTATTTTCGGTTTAACTACCATTGCTGCGGTGAGCAAGGGATCCTTTCTGAAAGGCTTAGTTGCGGGCGTCTTGGGGCTTTTGCTTTCCTTTATGGGATTTGAACCCGTATCAGGAGACTTACGATATACCTTTGGCACTCTCTACCTCTGGGAGGGAATTGATCTAATCCCGATGATAGTCGGTCTTTTTGCCATTGGTGAAGTAGTCCATCTCTCTACCACTGGTGGCGCCATAGCGAGAAAGGAGATACCGAAGACTGCGGTAGGGATTGTCAAGGGGATAACGGCTGTTTTTAAACACTGGTTTCTGATGATACGATGTGCCATTGTCGGCACGATTATTGGAATAATTCCGGGGGCGGGAGGAGCCGTTGCCAATGTGGTGGCTTATGGGCATGCAGTCTCCACTTCAAAACATCCCGAAAAATTTGGCACGGGTATTATAGAGGGAGTAATAGCTCCGGAGACGGCCAACGATGCTAAGGACGGGGGGGCCTTAGTACCGACATTAGCGTTCGGAATACCCGGTAGCGAGACTATGGCGATTTTGTATGGAGCTTTCCTGATTCAGGGATTACAGCCGGGCCCTGAAATGCTGAACAAGCATCTGCCTTTTCTCTTCTCTTTGGTTTGGATGATTGTGTTCGGAGGTATCCTAGGAGCTATCATTGGACTCGCCATGGCCCGCAAATTAACTCGTCTCACGATGGTGCCCTTTTCTCTATTGGCACCCTTCATCATTGCCGTTGCTCTTATAGGTTCCTTTAGTAGTCGTGGTTTACTGAACGATGTCTTTTTGACCCTTATCTTCGGCTTTTTCGGGTATGGAATGAAAAAATATGCTTATCCACGAGCACCGGTCGTCATTGGGCTCGTCTTGGGGCATATCGTGGAGAAAAATTTCCACATCTCCATTCAACTGTTCGGCTGGCATTTTCTCTTACGCCCCCTTAGCTTGGTATTGCTCATTTTGCTCGCTATGGTTACGACACTTCCCTTGTGGAGGAAAAGCTCGTAGGAGGCCTGTATGAAACTAAAAGGGGAGTTCATTTTCGAAGTGCTTATACTCGGGGTTATCATTGGATTTGTTTTCTACAGCCTGAGATACAGCCCTACAGCCCGATTTGTACCCCTCGTCGTCGGCATTCCTGGAATCATCTTTGGCGTTCTGCAGTTGATTGGTAGCCTCCCCGGGGTCTCAAAAAGGCTGGAAAAGCTGAGCAGTACAAAGGACCTCTTTGGGACCAAAGGGATAAAACCAAAGGAAGAAGAAGCTCAAGAGTCGGAAGAAGAGGTTGAAGAAGCCTCAACCCCGGCCTGGATTGTATTCGTTTGGATTCTCGGATTTACGGCTCTCATTATTCTATTCGGATATCTTGTCGCTGTTCCTGTGTTGGTGTTTTCCTTTCTCAAATTTCGTAGTGGAGCCAGCTGGCTTTACTCTGTCCTATCAGCAGTGGGGATAGAAGTAGTTATGTATGGCGGTTTTGTGCTTTTGCTCAATGTATTCCTATACGAGGGGCTCGTCTTTATTCTAATTGCTGGAAGATAATTTTTCGTTTTGCACTCGGTTCAAGACTGGGTGGTCTGACATACCCCTTGGAAGGCAGGAACAACAAGGGATGATATACCAGGGAAGCCCTAACCCACGAGTTGGCAACAAGGCAACGTATTAAAGCAAAGGAGAAACTCGAGTTTCCAAATATAACGTTGAGCGTATGAAAGGAGAGGAGAGAATGGCGGAGAAAAAGAAAAAGGTAAATAAACAAGAATTGCTGCCTCGTGAGATCGGAAAAGTGCATCGCCACGAGGAGAGAGTAAGGCCTATCTTCGCCGAAAAGCTCGTACACAAGAATCCATTGAAAGATATGTATCAGGATCCGGAACGTGATCACCTCACCCGGGATATAGATCTACCCATAAGGTGTTTCAACATTCATATTACCCAATTAGACCCTGGAAAAGGCACCAAGCTCCACAAACACCATAATGAGGCCGTAATCTATATTGTTGAAGGTAAAGGTTATTCAATAATACAGGGAAAGAGGTATGACTGGGAGCAAGGTGATGCGGTGTACGTCCCTCCTTTTAACTGGCATGCTAATTACAATACGGGGGACAAACGTGCAGTCTTTATGGGGATTACGAACAAGCGACTGTTAAACTGGCTGGGGTTGGATAGATGGGTGGAGGCTGAAAGAGATGTAACGCTTGAAGAGGCAGAAAAGGAAATGAGTTCCAGTGAGCCTTCTCCCTACTCGTGGTATTCAATCACACCGGAAAGAGGAGTAAAACACGGTAAAGAAGGAAAATATATTTAGCCAGGATTGGGAAGTTTACATAAGACATATTACGACCAGGGAGATTCAAGTATCAGGGAAATGTGGAGGAAATGAACCTGGAGAGTACTGAGTATCTCAGTGAACAGTCTTATCCCCATGCCGGTAGACAAATCCATGGAAGCGAAACTTCCATGGAGATTAGAATAACCTCAATTATGGACGACAATAACCTTTCTGAGGAGAGAGAACATGCGTTTCAACGATCTTCGGGATTGGATAAAGGAGACCGAAAAGCTAGGAGAACTCCAGCGGGTGGAGCACGCTGATTGGGATTTAGAAATAGGGGTGATCGTTGATCTTTACCAAGAAAGAATGGGGTTGCCTGCCCTGCTTTTCGATAAGATCAAGGGGTATCCACCAGGATACAGAATTCTTGCCAATTCCCTTACCTCGATAAGGAGGATTGCCCTTACCCTCGGATTATCTCCCGACGCAGACGCAATTGAGATAGTCAAAGTTTGGCTGGGGTATTTACGTAATTCTACCCTCATTCCCCCGAAAGTCGTTGAAAAGGGGCCCATCTTGGAAAACGTTCAAGAGGGGGATGACATCAACCTTCTATCATTTCCTTCTCCGAAATGGCACGAGCATGATGGAGGCAGGTTTATGGGTACCGGATGCCTGGTAGTGATGAAAGATCCCGATTCGGATTGGGTAAATCTCGGGGTCTACCGGGTACAGGTCTTTGCCGAGCATACCCTCTCGGTAATGATCTCAAAAGGGAAACAAGGAAGCATCATCATGCAAAAATATTGGGAGAAGGGACAACCATGTCCGGTGGCAATCTCATTCGGGCATGACGTCTTATTATACCTTGTGGGCGGGATGGAGATCCCCTATGGCGTGGGAGAATATGATGTATGTGGTGGAATCAGGGGTGAACCTGTCGAGATCGTCAAAGGACCCAAGACGGGCTTGCCGATACCCGCAACAGCGGAAATTGCTATAGAAGGAGAGATACATCCGGACCAATTCGTTGAGTCGGAAGGGCCTTTTGGCGAATGGACGGGATACTATGCAGGAGGGAGTAAACCACAACCCAAGATAACAACCACCGCTTTATATCACAGAGATGATCCCATCATGCTCGGAGCGATGCCGCGAATACCCCCCAATGATGACTGTTACTATAGAGGATTCTTAAGAAGTGCCGCAGTATGGGATGAGCTGGAAAAAGCAGGGGTTCCGGGAATTCAAGGGGTTTGGGCCCATGAAGCCGGAGGGGGGCGGTTCATGCTTACCATCTCCATCAAGCAACTATACCCTGGACACTCCAAACAAGCAGGGTTAATCGCCTCCCAATGTCATTCAGGTGCATACGCAAATCGAATTACCGTTGTCGTTGATGAAGATATTGATCCCGCTAACACGAATCAAGTCATTTGGGCACTCTGTACCAGGACCGATCCAAGGGAAGATGTCGAAATTCTTAAGAGATGCTGGAGCACAAGGCTCGATCCTATGAGTTACCCGGATGGTGCGAGGGTATTGAACTCAAGAATGGTCATCGATGCGTGCAGGCCTTGGGAGCGACTCGATACTTTTCCTCCAGTTGTTACGCCGAGCGCAGAATTGAAGAATAAGGTTATGAAGAAGTGGACAGATCTTTTTCCCACACGATAAAACGACGAGCCTTTTTGGAAAAGGGAGGACGTGACGAAGAAAAGGACTATTCCAAGGAAAAGAGGGACAAACCATGGCTAAATTACGTTTGACCCTGGCATGCGGTGAATACGATATCACGCGAGCCCTGGTAGAAGGGAAGGTTCAACCCGAAGGAATCGAACTCATTCCACTGACCATGCCCTCACCGGAACGGCACTGGAGGATGATCAGACATCAAGAATTTGATATCTGTGAATTTTCCATGTGCCATTACTTGATGTCTAAGGTTAACGGGGGGCCGCTCATAGCTATCCCAGTTTTCCCTCACCGCAGATTTCGGCATTCTTATGTGTTCGTCAATGCTCAGGCCCCAATTGAGAGACCGAAGGATCTGGAAGGGAAGCGCGTTGGCCTGCGTACAACTCAGAACACGGCCGGTCTTTGGATGCGAGGAATCCTCCAGCACTATTACGGGGTATCCCTCCAGAAGATTCAATGGATCACTCAGGATGAGGAACCCATCGCCCTCAGGCCGGGGGAAGGGCTACCGTTGAAGCGGGTTGCCCCGGGTGACAACATTGATGATATGCTCATCAAGGGCGAGCTGGAAGCCGTCATTTATCCCGATGTCCTCCCCTCGTTCTCGCGAGGAGACAAAGCCGTAAAACGTCTTTTCGCGGATTCGAAAAAGGAAGAGATGCGTTACTATCAAGATACCGCCATCTTTCCCATCATGCATACTGTCGTTATGAAACAAGGGATTGTTGACCAATACCCCTGGATTGCAAAGAACTTACAGGATGCGTTTCAGAAAGCCAAACAGATGTGTTATCGGCAAATGGAGGACCCCCGAAAAATAGCCCTTGCATGGGTGATGCACTATCTGGAAGAAGAAAAGCAAATCCTGGGGCACGACCCCTGGGCTTACGGTCTAGCTCAAAACCGAAACAATCTGGAGAGTCTCATAGTATATGCCCACGAACAGGGTCTCATTCACAGGAAGTTAGAATTGGAGGAATTGTTCATTCAAAGCGCTTCAGACGACCAAAGCCCTCAGTATTTGGTGGAATTCAAAAGCTGAGGCACAACCGCTTATGTTTACGTTTTGAAAACAATGCACCTTTTGTTTTAGCTCAGGAGGAAACCAATGGAAGCAAAGACCAAGAAATGGGAGAAATCAAGAGTCTTCGTAAGGGGTATCGAGGGGGATTATGATCTGGCCGCCGAGCTTAAGAGGCTTAGAAGCATGCCTCGGGTCATCAAAGGACGCGACATTCCCTGGGAGGGAGGTCCCAGGATGTGGAACCGATGGCTGGTGCATCCCAAAACTGGTATCACGCAGTCCTTGATGGCTCACCTGAAGGAGATGGTGCCCGGTTCCGCTTCTCAAAAGCATGGGCATCAAAACGATGCCATGATTTACATATTGGAGGGAAAGGGTTATGAAATCCACGATGAAAAGCGGTACGATTGGGAGGCTGGAGATGTGGTAATTGTTCATCCGGGCTGTGTCCACCAACATTTTGCAACCGGCGATAAACCAGCTAAAGTTCTCATTATTAAGGGAAAACCGGTTTATAATTTCATGAACCTCCTCTTCCAGGGACTGGTGGAACAAGCCTCTAAAGAGCCTCTCCCGGGATGGGAGAACTACCAACCCAAAGTCTACTGAGGGTTTAGCTGATGACCACGATAGGAGGATGAATCAATGAGGCATGAAGAAACGACTAAATGGGAAAAAGGCGATTTAAAGGCTTCCTTCTATGAGGAACAATTGATAGAAGTTCACAAACGCAAAGAGCAGGAAGAGTCATTGCTGAAGGTTGTAAAATCCCATCAGATGCCCTGGGAACAATCACGCCAGGGACGGATCAAGCACATGCTCAATGGGAAAATGGGTACCAGAATGAAAAGCGTTGAGGCATATATGCAAGTTATCCCCCCTGGGAGCTCTTCAGGCAAGCATCGACATATGGGCGAAGAGATTGTTTACATTCTTGAAGGCAAAGGTTACGACCTCCATTGGGACGTGGATATGATACTGACGGAGCGTTATGAATGGAAAGTTGCTGACCAGCCAACACGATACGAATGGGAAGAAGGTGACCTCGTCTATATTCCCCCGGACACGGTTCACCAACATTTCAATGCGGATCCGAACCAGCCAGTGAGGTTTATATCTGCCTGGAATCCACTCTATGGGTGTCTTGGCTTCAATGATTTAGAACAGATAGAGGACGCCCCTGGGTTTGGTTCAAAGTGATCCTTTGGCCCAGTTTGAGACAAATGTTACGTGGTCAGGCCCACGCGGCAAACCTAAGAAAGGTCGGTGATTATCCCGCCGGGCCGATCCGTACAGGATTCCTCATAATTGGTATTACTCTGTCCGTGTTCCCATGAGCTCGGAATCTGTGGGAAAAAGACGAACGCCTTTATAGGAATAGGAGATCAATTCCGCTTTCCCCTCCATTTCCAATTTCAAGGAGATTACCATGTCGTTTTCCGACCCGGAAAAGAAGGTTTTAACCCTGATCACCGAAAAAGAACTGGTGGAGTTAGCAGTGGAAATGGGCAACATCTACAGCCCAGCGGGGCATGAGAAGCACTTGGGAGAGTTTGTGTTTAACTGGCTAAAATCCCAGGGATTTGAAGCCATTATGCAAGAGGTGGTAACGGATAGAAACAACGTTGTCGGGTCAATAAGGGGGAGGGGCGGCGGGTCGAGCCTGCTATTTAACAGCCATCTGGACTGTGATGTCGGTGGCCCGGGGGAGGAGTGGGTTTTTTCCAATCCTGATTTACCCCAAAATAAGAAAGCATGGGTAGAGGATGATAGAATTTTCGGCAAAGCCGTCCTAAACGATCGGGGGCCTATGGCGGCATTTATGATAGCTGCAAAGGCAATCAAAGACAGCGGATTTAGGCTCAAAGGTGATTTACTTCTAACCATGGTTGTGGGAGAGATTGGTATGGCTCCCGTAGATGAATTCCAGGGCACGCAATATCTGGGTAAGGGATTGGGAAGCAGGCATTTGGTGAACCACGGAGTGGTTGCAGACTGCGCTCTCGTTGCGGAAACCACGGATTTTGGCATAACGTGGGCCGAGGCTGGCGTGGCCTACGTAAAGATAACGTTACATGGGGAGGCGATTTACACCCCCAGATCTTATAGGCCGGAGAGAATAGAGGATCATCCTAATGCAATAGTCAAGATGGCACACCTGATTCAAGCCCTTGAAGATTGGGGGGTGCAATATGAGAAAGAAAATACATACGGATTTGCTGGCGGAGAAATTGTACCTAAAGTCGTCGTGGGAGCTATTCGAGCTGGCATCCCTTTTAAGCCGTTCATGACATCGGGTATTTGCAGCATTTATCTAGATGTAAGACTTCCCCCAGGCAAGAGCACTCTCGCGATAAAGCATCAACTGGGGCAACTTGTTCGGTCCATCAACATGGAAGCGGACATCCAGGTTTATCTCTACCGGGCGGGTTACGAAGGTGAAAATGTTTCTGGGATCGTAAAATCGGTGGAGGACGCATATTCAAAGATCTGCAAAAAGAAACCTGGGAAAATTCCAACCCCTGTCACCAGTATGTGGCGTGATATCAACATATTTAATGANNGCCCTGGATATTTGTGGAGTTGATATTGATTCGCAGTGACATAGGGAAGCAAATACTGGTTTTCATCCGAACCAGGACGCATACATGATCTGGTAATGCGCTCGGCAGAAAGGAAGGGGTTCATGCGTGATAAAAAGAAAACCCTTGAGATAAGAAAAAAACTGGCTCTGGCATGCCGCATTCTCTATATGGAGGGGCTTGCAGATTTCAACTTGGGCCATGCCAGTAGCAGAGTGCCAGATGAGGAGAACATCTTTATAAAGCCAAGAGCTCTAGGGCTGGAAGAAATCAAACCCGAAGATTTAATCGTGGTGGATATGGAAGGAAACTTGTTAGAGGGAAATCATTCCCCCCATGGTGAAACCCCGATACATACGGAAATCTACGGGATGAGAAAAGATGTGGGAAGCGTCGTTCACGTGCATCCGATTTTCGGTACTGCTTTTAGTGCTGTCCACTCGGAAACGAAGCCTCTTAACCAGGATGGTGTGCTTTTTCCCCATGGTATCCCTACCCTCGAAACCCCCGAGTTAATTACGACAAAACAACAAGGCAAAGCCCTTGCTCAAACGTTAGGCAAGGGTAATGCTGTTTTTCTCAGGAATCATGGTATCGTAACGGTGGGAAACAGGATCGAAGAGGCTTGCTTGAACGCTCTATTCTTAGAAAGAGCACTGAGGGTAACGTTGATCGCTTCTGGTTTTGGAAAGGCAGAAGCGATTGCTGAAGAGACTGCCCTCAAGATGTATGCCGAATGCCAAAACCCAAAACGGTATGATATGATATGGAACTATCTCGTCAGGAAATTGGAGAGAGAAGGCCTTGGCTTTGAGTGATTCATCGTTTCGGCAGAAAACTGTTTTCCATGTTCCTTGAGTAACAAATAATGGGTTACCGATGCTCGTAATACTCCTCTGTCTTATGGCAGCGTTTTTTTTTGCATGCCACGGCGTCTTTGTAAAAGTAGGACTAAAAGGGTCAGATCCCCTGTCAGGGGCGTTGGTAAGTTCATCGATTAACGCCATATTCCTCTGGACCCTTACGATTCTGTTTGTTCCCCTCCAAGTATTAATACACAAAGGGATGATATATCTCATCATAGCTGGATTATTAGCGCCTTGTTTAGCCAGGGTCTTTATGTACACAGGCATTGAAAAAGTTGGAGTATCGATAGCTTCACCTATTAGAAGCACTTTTCCATTCTTTGCTGTTACTCCTGCCATATTGTTTCTGGAAGAGCGTTTTACGGGGTTTGTTGGAATCGCTGCAATTTCGACTGTTTTGGGTGTTGTATTGCTTAGCTTATCTCCCTCCGATAATTTAGGGACACCGATTCAGCTACAGTGGGAGAAAAAAGACCTACTCTTTCCCCTTGCTGCTGCATTGTTTTATGGTGTGTCCGATTTCTTCAGGAAAATTGGCATGATTACCGTCACTTCTCCTCTGGGGGGTGCAACTATTGTTACGACTGTCTCACTATTGTTCTTTGCCATGATCTTGCCTTGGATGAAAAAAAAGAGAAGGATGACGGTGGGTGGTCGAAGTGCTCTTTTCTTTTCATTAGGGGGTATTTTTGGAAGTCTGGGTCAGATAAGCTTGCTATCAGCGCTGCGGAGTGGGCAACTCATTGTTGTCAGTCCACTGGTTAGCACGACACCGTTGTTTACTCTTTCCTTGACGTATATCTTCCTTAAGAAATCTGAAAGAATCACTTCTCGAGTGGTGCTTGGCGTAATCGCTATTGTGGTAGGTGTGATAATTTTGACCAGCGTGTCTTGATTTCTGGTGTATTGGGTTTTGTTTAATATGATATGTGCATTATAATCGATTTCATACCGTAGATTTCCGTCTTTGAACATTCCATCACGGTCCTTCTTGACTTTCTAACTCGGTGTTTTCTCGAAGACACTCGAAGTGGAGAATATTAGGTGGTAGTGATACTGTTCAGTCTCTTATCGGCGTTTTTCTTTGCGTGTCACAGTGTTTCGGTTAAAGGAGGAATGAACGATTCAAATCCCATTTCAGCAACATTGATAAGTTCGCTCATTAATGCCACATTTCTTTGGGTTGTTACGATTCTCTTTGTACCGTTCAAAATTTTTGTGAACAGAGGGTCCATATACTTGATCGTAGCTGGCTTGTCAGCGCCATGCCTGGCAAGGCTTTTCATGTATACGGGCATTGAAAGAGTTGGGGTATCAAGAACTTCCCCTATTAAAGAAACTGCTCAGTTCGTTGCAGCGTTCGCTGCGGTGCTGGTCTTGGGTGAGCATATTACGGCTGCCATCGGTATTGCGACCATTCTAAGCGTTTTCGGAGTTGTATTGCTCAGTTCGTCTTCCCCCGACAAGGTACAAATGACATCCAATCAATTACCGTGGAAAAAGAAAGATCTGCTCTTTCCCTTTGGCGCCGCATTGTTGTATGGTGTGTCCCGAGTTTTTAGAAAACTTGGAATGATAACGGTTACCTCTTCTTGGGGTGGGGCAACAATGATCGCTACGATTTCACTATTGTTTTTTTGCATTCTCATGCCGCTTATGGGAAAAAAGCAAAGATTGGAGATAAACAAGAGGAGTTTTGGCTATTTTGCTTTGGGGGGTCTGTTAGGAGGTCTTGGTCAAGTATGCGTACTGGCTGCGCTAAAATCCGGGGATGTAATCATTGTGAACCCGCTGATCAGCACAACCCCTCTATTTGCCCTCCTTCTAACCTACCTATTCTTGAGGAAATTTGAAAGAATAACGCTTCACGTGGTGCTCGGTGCGATCATTATCGTGATAGCCGTGATCATTTTAACAACCATGCCCTAAGGCCTTTACATGCTGACTTCTCCCTAACGCTTTTTTGGGTTTTTCGATGCTATACGATAGAGGGATACCAAAAGGTACAAAAGAATTCGCGATAATTTCGCTTCTATTAAGATGAGGGACCACGTATGACCAGGAAAGGGGTGATAGGAAGCAACGTATCGAGAGTAGATGCCCAGGGTAAAGTTACGGGTAAAGCTACCTATGCCGACGACATACGCCGTAGCAACATGATATATGGAAAGATTTTGAGGAGTAACGTTCCCCGCGCACGGGTAAAGAGGATCGATACTTCCAACGCCATCAATTTACCCGGCATTACAATTTTGACGGCGAAAGATATTCCCGGCAGAAATGCTGCAGGACCAATAATTGCGGATCAACCCATACTAGCGGATAAAGAAGTAAACTACCTTGGAGAAGCTGTGGTTCTCGTCGGAGCAGATTCTCAAGAGTTGGCCGAAGAGGCCCTTGAAGTGATCAAAATAGCGTATGAGCCCCTTGAGGCTACCCTAGATCCCGTTGAGGCAATGGAGGAGGGTGCACCCCAAGTACATGAAGGCGGGAACGTAGCATCCCATGTAAGAATTCGCAAGGGTGACGTTGAGAACGGATTCAAAGAATCAGATATCGTAATCGAGGGCATATATAAAACACAACGGGTAGAGCATGCCTACCTGGAACCCGAAGCTGCAGTGGCAGAGGTTGAGGCTGACGGGCGCATTACCGTGTGGACATGTACGCAACACACACATTACGACCGAAGAGCCATAGCAAAAATGCTTGGCATTAGCCAAAACAGGGTGCGGATCGTTCAGACGGTTACCGGTGGCGGGTTTGGTGGGAAAATATGGAGTTTATGTCAGTGCTATGCTGCGCTGTTAGCTTATAAAACGGGCAGGCCCGCTAAGGTGGTATATACGAGGGATGAATCTATTGTGGCGACGACGAAGCGACATCCCTACATAATAAGATACAAAACCGGGGCTACCAAAGAAGGAAAATTAATAGCGGCTCAAGTAAACATAACAAGCGATACGGGTCCATACATGGTGGTGGGGAACGGTGTCTTGGCAAGATCTGTTATTCAGGCCTCAGGACCCTATGACATTCCCAATGTCAAAATAGATGGATTTGTCGTGTATACCAATAATCCCCTCTGTGGAGCAATGAGAGGATACGGCGGGCCTCAAGTACAGGTTGTTCATGAACGCCAAATGGATGAACTGGCCAAGAGATTGAACATGGATCCTATAAAGTTGAGGCTGTTAAATGCGCTGAAAGTTGGTTCTGCGACGGCAACGGGTCAACTCCTTGAGCACAGCGTGGGGATTAAAAAGGTTTTGTTGCGGGCACAACACGTCGTAGAATCCATTAAGAAACACCCCTATCGAGATGTACCTTTTAAGAAGCGAGGGATAGGAGTTGGAGTAGGCTGGCATGGGATAGGGAGCACGAGAGGAGGCTCTCAATCCACCGCCTTTGTAACCTTACTTCCGGATGGTAGTGCGACCGTAATATGTGGGTCAGTAGATGTTGGTCAGGGCTCAGATACAATTATGGCCCAAATTGCAGCGGAGGAGTTAGGCGTATCAATGGAGAAAATCAGGGTGATGACAACCGATACAGATGTTACGCCTGATTGTGAATCTAGCTCGGCTTCCAGAGTGACGTATATTTCGGGCAAAGCGGTCCAACGTGCGGCCCAAAGGGCCAAGAAGATTCTATTTGAAAAAGTGTCAAAACACCTCGATACCGACCCCGAGGAGTTATGTTTGAGAGACGGGATTATTTACGCTGAACAAAACCCTGAAAGGAGAATCACCGTTGCGAGTGCGCTCAGGATGTATTTCATGCAAGGCGTATCTGCTGTTGGCTATTTTTTGCCTGAGACTATTCCTTTAGATGCAGAGACCGGTCAGGGCAATCCTTGCGCTACTTACGCCTTTGCCGGCAGTGTTGCCGAAGTCGAGGTGGATGAGAAAACAGGTCAGGTCGAGGTTTTGAAGCTCGTCAGCATTGCCGATGTTGGCAAGGCAATAAATCCGCGCAACGTGGAAGGACAAATTGAAGGTGGTGCGAGCATGGGTATTGGCTATGCTTTAATGGAGGAGGTCAAGGCACAAGAGGGTGTAACGAAGAATACGAGTTTTGCAGATTATGTAATACCGACGGCCATGGATATACGGGATATGGAATCCATTATAATAGAGGAAAGCGAACCAACCGGTCCCTATGGCGCCAAGGGATTCAGCGAGGTGGCGGTGACTCCTATCGCTGGTGCTATTTTGAACGCAATTCGTAACGCGATCGGTGTTCAAATCACTGGACTTCCGGCTACGCCGGAAAAGCTCGTAAATGGTATGAAGGAAAAATGTTCAGGCGGAGTTCATCCCACATAGAAACCTGCTGGAGGGACTTTTGGATATCCTGGAAGTCTATGAAGTATGAACGATCTTTCTAACCATTTCTTCACGGAACATAACGTTATCTTCAAAGTGCTGCACTTTTTGGGAACAACGTGATCTTCTCTTGGATACCCTGAATTGCCTGCTCCTCAACGAGAGTTCTTAGGCATGCTGTGCTCTTCATCTCCTTTCCTTACGCTTTACGAAAATACTTTTCCGGGACATATACATAACCATCCATCAACCGCCTTGCCGTCCGGCCCAGCACCGCCTCCTTATACTCATAGCTGTTCCCCTCCTTCTTAACTTCGGCCCCGACCGGGATAATTCCTCCGGGATGCCCCAGACGAATTTCCTTCGCCTCAAGGAAACCCTCGTCCAACAACTCATTGAGGACGGTGTTCTCAATCTTAGCCGCTCCCGCTGTACAGATTGCGCCCGTAGCTGCATACGCTTTATGTAATGTACCCATAGACATTATCCGAGCGACGAAATCAATCTCGTCTTTTTGAACGATATTACCGGTAACCGTCTTGTATGCCTGAGGTTCACTCACAAATGCTATCTTTGGCACGTCTTGACTTATCTCGCTTGCCTCTTCAGGGGATGAGGCCAGGCCAAGTATGACAGCTCCCCTGCTCCGAATGGCCTCAAGACTCTGTCTCATTTCCTCGCTGCCATCGATTTCATAAATTTCAGTTCCCTTGAGCCCGAGATCTCTCGCCCGGGCAAATACAACGGGATTGGCGGCATCGACAATGGAAATAGTAATTTCTCCCATACCCGGCACATCTATGATGTCTGTTGCATTACCCGTGGGAAGTAGTTCACCGGTAACCGAACCACCGGGACTAACGAAATGAACTGTAACCTTTCCTCCCCTACCCGGAACGCCATCAATGGCATAATCACCTTCCTCATTGTACAGACCATTTTTTACCGGAACTTCCGCAATGATCAGTTTGTCCGTATTCGTTTGGTGTATCCGTACCGTCGCAACCGGCTCTTCTACGCTGACCATCCCCTCATCAATGGCAAAGGGACCGACCGCAGAGGATATGTTGCCGCAATTCCCCTGATATCCGATTTTTGGTTTGTCAACCGAGACCTGACCGAAGTGATACTTCACATCATAATCCGGATCCTTCGCAGGGCTTATAATAGCTACCTTGCTGGTCGTTGAGACGGCCCCTCCCATCCCGTCAATTTGACGGCGGTTTGAATCGGGACTCCCATATGCTGCCAGAATGACACGGTCCCTAATCTCTGGATCCCTGGGCAGATGATTTTCATGAAAGAAGACGGCCTTACTTGTGCCGCCTCGCATATATACCGCTGGTATTCTTATTTGCATCGCTCAAACTCCTTTCCAAGAGTTGATGGTAATGCCATGGCTCGATATGGGAATCAATGCTGCCTAAGAGTTAATTATAACCAATTATGATATTGAGAATTCCTGCTTCGCCGTCCTTAATAGCCAACGATGTGTGCGGTGTGACTACGTGGAAAGATTTCTCCCGACAATTTCAGCGTTATTTTTCAAAGGCCTCAACTTATCAGTATCAAGGTGGTGAGAGGTTACAACTATACTTGAGCTTTCAGGATTACGCTAAAGAGGAGGTAGAAAGCTCCAATAACACAGATGCCCAGCGTTAGTGACCTCTTCCAGCTCTCCTTAGCCTCCACCTTGGTCACCAAGATAACAAACGCACCCACCGCGATCAGATAGTGAGTGAAGCCCAGCAAAACGATGAACCCCACAAGCCACAGAATGACACGAAGGACTCGCCACCACTCAAACACTTTCCTTTTTTCCTCTTCTCGAGAAGAAAGCGCAGTTTGATCCGGATCTGTCACAGCTTCCGGCGCTGGCGCAACTAACCCTTTAGGTCGGAACTGATCTTGGTCCGCTAAGAGACCACTCTGGCTGATGAAGCGGAGTTTGGATCTCACCATGGGCAGAACATCAACCAGAAGCTGTAAGAACATCATTACCGACCCCACGATTCCCAAAACTAAGGGAATGCTGCGAGCACGCGGATTATAGTCCAAGGACACTACGGCGAGGAGCAGGAAGAAACCCATGATGATCAGGTCAAACAGAACGGCATCGGTTACCGTTACGCGCTTTTCACCCCTTTTATTGGCCATTTTTTCATCCCCTTGCATTTCAAGCATCGTGCCTTCATCCCATGGTGGACGCCCTTCGTCTCAACAACATTGCGCGCCCGTAAGGTACTAATACCATAGCTACCGTGACGATAAAGAGCCCCAGCGAGATGGGCCGGATGAAGAATCCCTTAGGCCCCCAAAGCATCAGGGTTTGGTGGAACGTCTTCTGGGCCAGTGCTCCGAGCACTATGGCGATAACCACCGCTATGCGGGAGAAATCAAAACGCTTCATCGTGAAGGCCAGTGCCCCGAAAATGAGGGCCACAATCACATCGGCCAGCATCCCGTTTACAAGATAAGCCCCCATGAGCGCCAGCATGAGGATAACGGGGGCCAAGAGACCGGTCGGAACATAGGTAATCTTAACGAGGAAACCCGCTCCAAAAAGGCCGATGAGGGCAACCAGAATATTTCCGATGACCAGGGTATAAATGAGGACTAACACCACTTCGGGGTTGTCAAGCATGAGCCGTGGTCCCGGCTCCAGCCCCAATAAGATGAGAGCTCCCAAGAAGACTGCCATCTCAAGGCTCCCCGGAATACCGAAGATTAGTGTAGGCACTAAGGCACCGCCATCCTTGGCATCATTTCCCGCTTCCGGAGCAATCACTCCTCGGATATCCCCGGTACCGAACTTCTCGGGATCCTTTGACACCTGCACGGCATGCCCATAGGCCAGGAAATTGGATACCGCCCCACCCACACCGGGAATAATGCCGACCAATACCCCAACGATGGAACAGCGCAAGAAGAGGCCGAAGTGGCGAAAGACTGCCATAATGCCCTCCGTCACCCCTCCTATTTTTCCCCGGTAACGGACTTGGGCGATCTTTCCCCGCTTGAGAAAAAGGTCCAGCGCCTCACCCACTGCAAAGAGCCCAATAAAGGACGGGACCAGCTTGATGCCATCCCACAAATAGTCGCTGCCGAAGGTGAAGCGAACGGACCCGGTCACGGGGTCGTAGCCCATGGTAGAAAGCATAAGGCCAAGACAGGCTGCGATCAAACCCTTCCATAGGGAGCCCCTGGACACCACGGCAATAACACTCAATCCCATCAGGGCCAGCATAAAATACTCCGGGTACGAAAAGGCGAGGACTACGCGGCGGCCGATGGGCAAGATCATGGTGAGGACCAAGGCACCGAATATGGCACCCAAGCAAGAGGCCGTCCCCGCGGCGCCAATGGCCATGCCTGCCTTTCCCTGCTGGGCTAGGGGGAAACCATCGAAGCACGTGGCCGCACTTTGACCGGTACCGGGTGTGTTAATGAGGATGGCGGGAATAGAACCACCGAAAGCTATTGACGACATCGCTCCAACGAGGAGCACAATAGCCAGATTCACGTCCATCCCATAGGTAATGGGAAGTAATAGCGCCAGTACCTGCGGCCCTCCCAGACCAGGGAGGATTCCAAACAACATGCCCAGAAGTGTGCCGAGTACCAGATAGAGGGGTGCGGGCCACGCCAGCAGAGTCTTAAGAGCCGGTAGAGCGAGCTCTAACAGTTTGCCCTCCTTACAGGCTAACAGTGCAGCTCGAATTCAGCGAAAAACCCGAATACATCCGTCAACCAAGTTACAAAATATGCTGCATCTCCCTTTTGATGCACGTGCTATTGGAATTCTCGACAGCGATCGCCGCAAAACAGGATCGATTAAGCCTGGACCCCTCAACAGAGTGGCCCAGGCCATGATTACGAAAGCTTCCAACGTCTTACGGTCGATCGCCTTTCCTACTTGCGGTACTTGAGGATGAGGTCCTTGTACTTGGCCACCTCAACGACGGCCCGGCTGACCATGGCTGCCGTATCTTCAGGTGTCATTGGCCTGGGGTTCCTGTTGGCCTTGACCATCTTTTGCTGGAACTCCGGGTCGTTCGTCGCCTTCCAGAAGGCATCCTTCCAGATCTTTTCCACGTCTTCAGGAAGTCCGGGGGGAGCCCCAACGGGTCGATACATGGTTATGATGTCCAGCAGGTCCCCGTAACCCAGCTCCTCGATGGTTGGTACATCTGGAAGCAGTTTGTGGCGCTCTTTGGCAAAGACCCATACCGGGACAAGGTCCTGAGAATCCACGATTGATTTCTTGAGCGTGGAGAAGGGGTACTGTACCCAAACCACGTCGCCGCGTATGGCAGACAGGATAGCCTGCACGCTGCCAGCATGGGGTATGGGCTTCATCTTGATCTCCATCCTCTCAGCAGCAATAATGGTTCCCAGGCCGGCAGTAGAGGCAAGCCCCACCACGCCAGAAGTTACCTCAGGGGCCTTTTTAAGATCTTCAAGCGTTCTGTATTTGGACTTGCTTGACAGAGCCGTCACATACGTTATTTGGCTGATATTGCCCAGCCACGTTATTTTGTTCAAGTCAAATTCTGCCGTTCCTATCACCTGGTTAACGGCGTTACCCGGCAGGTTCAAGATACCGATGGTATGACCATCCGGCTTTGAACGGTACATTTTGTTGATCCCAATATTCCACTCGCCGCCCGGTGTATTTCTCACAATAATATTGGGATTCTTGGGCAAGTATTTTCGCAAGTAGGGAACGATCATCCTCGTAACCGTATCAAACCCCCCTCCCGGGGTCACGGGAACGACAAACGTTATCGTCTTTGCCGGAAATGCCGATTTTGCGTCAGCATTGGTGGGACCAAATACCGTTCCCGCCATGAGGAATAGCAGACCTATACACACGAGACTCGTGCTTTTCAGCCACATTTTTGTTTTCATTGTCCTCTCCTCCCTTGTTTATTAATTTCCCTTGGAACCTTTGCCGTTCCTTCGCTAACAGCGGGGTGAGAAATCGCCAGCTCCTGGAAAGAGCTAGAAACCCCTCCACCTCCCGTCTAGATGCTTCTTCCACTTGGAAAATACCACTTCTGTAAGCTCTTGGCTGTTCAGAGCGGTCGGAGGAAAATCATCGTGCCACTCATAGGGTTTTACCGCGTAAATGATGCCGTGGGAGTTGGTATAATTATCCGTCGGCTTTCTGATTCTCGGGTCAAGCGGCCCACTCCATGCCCTCTTGACGATGTCCATCTCTTTGGGATCAGACCGTGTGCATACCGCCCACATGACATCCTCAACATCATACGGATTTATGTCATCGTCGACGACCACAACGTACCTTCCGAGGTATGCACCAGCCCTCGTCTGTGAAGCTATGTGGCCTGCCTCGGTAGCGTGTCCCGGATAACTCTGCTTTATTGACACAACCGTGAATAAACGCGCCCCGCCAAAAGCAGGACACCAGACCCCTTTCACCTCGGGAATGCCTGCCCTCTCGATCTCATTAAAGAGAAGTGCGGATCTCCAAACGCTTCGCCAAAATCCCTGATCGCTGGAGAGACCTTTTGACGGTGGGGACCCGAGGAGTATCGGGTCATTTCGGTAATACAAAGCCTCTACCTTGACGAAGGGTTCCTCCCTCCCTTTGCTAGCGTAGGTGCCGGTCCACTCGCCAAATGGCCCCTCAAACCTGACATCCTGGGGATTCGCAATTCCCTCAATGGCAATCTCTGCATTTGCTGGAATGGGTAAGCCAGTGACTTTCCCCTCTATGACCGGGACCGGTTCACCTCTTACGGCTCCCATGTAGTCTAACTCACATACGCCGTATGGTATCTCACTGGCGGATAGTATGTAGCTGAGGGGATCGAGCCCAAAAATCATCGCCACGGGGCAAGGCTGGTTTCTCTCGAAGTATTTGTCCCGGTGCATTCTGCCATGTTTCCCAGGCGAGATATAGAAGCCGACGTTTTGGCGATCGTGAAGCTGCACCCTGTAGGTGCCAATATTCGCTACGCCAGTATCCGGATCGCGTGTCACGACGCCAACTCCGGTGCCAATATATCTGCCCCCGTCCAATTCGTGCCACAAGGGGACAGGGAACTTCCCCAGGTCAACTTCACCTCCACTCTCCACATTCTCAAGAACTGGACCGGAACGAACCACCTCATGGGGAAAATCTTTCGCTCCACCGGACCACTCGCCTGCCTTTACCCTGAGAGTCTCAACGGTCTCTCGGATACTGTTCTCGATCGGCAAGCCGAAGGTTAGGTTAACGGTCCTTATGTTTGCCATGGAATTGGTTACAATTCTAAATCCCTCCCCATAGCCTTTGAGCTTGTTGAACAGAAGTGCTGGACCCTCATTTTTCCCGTTTATTTGCACCATCGTCCCCACTTCAAGGTTGGGGTCGGCTCCTTCTATAACTTTCAATTCCCCTATTCCCTTCGCCTGGTCTACCCACTCGCGCATATCGTTGAACTCTACCATTCTGCTCCCTCACCAACGTTCTTAGGTCGGATTTGTCTCGTCAACACTGAACCTGACCTCACGAAATACGAAAAGCCAAGGAAGACCGCGACACGCACTCCATCCTTCGGGGGATAATTGAGCTTGATAATCCCAATATCGGTGGCAAGAAAAAGCCAGGCAAACGAGGTCGCGGTGCTCGAAGCACAGTCCCGGTCATGGTAACGTGGAATCCCATTGCGATGTGGCCAACGAACCATCGATATTCCGGGAATCCACACGGAAAAGCTACTTCTTCTTTTTCTTCTCCTTCGCCTTGTAAAAGGCAATA
>JABAOC010007989.1_pt3 | contig 22658 bp, 14 predicted proteins | sample 7062161 | NCBI WGS metagenome assembly JABAOC01 (sample SAMN14538625, study PRJNA623070) | marine sediment metagenome | biome: marine biome [ENVO:00000428]; feature: marine pelagic biome [ENVO:01000023]; material: deep marine sediment [ENVO:00002113] | place: India: Gulf of Khambhat ... | reverse complement strand
ATCATTCGCGTTTGGGGAACCCCTTCACTGCGCTGCGCTTCGTTCAGAGCCTGCCCTGAGCGTAGCCGAAGGGATGACACACCGCGCACGCACACGCACTGATCGGAATCTGTGCCTCCGACTACTGGTATGGGCCATAGGGCCCGTAGCCGCCTTCGCCTCCCATATCCATCATCGTCTCATCGTAGGCCCCGCCCATATCCTCGTAGCCCTCCGTGCCCAGCATGCCGCGCCGCCCGCGGCCGCGGAGGCCTCCCTTGTTGAATGCCCGGAAAGGCTGCGGGTCTCTGCGCTTCTCGCTCAGGATGTACTGATACGTCTGCAAGAGATTCTCGGGCCAGTTGGTCGTACTGACCGGCATATGCTCGATGCGTGTGCCGTCGCCCGTGTAGAGCATTTCGTGGTACGTCCGGGGGCGCAGATTCGGCGCCCGGCCCCAATCACTGACCTGGACCAGGTCGACAAGCACCTTGCCGGTGGTATAATCCACCGTGGGCGGCGGCGTCTGGTCCGTTGTGCCGGTCATGTAATCCGCCATGCCCGGCATGCCCAACCCGCCCGGCGTGCTCGCCATCATCAGGTTGTCGCGCGGATTCGTGATACGACCACCGAGCGTCCGGGCTGTCGCCTTCTCCGGCTTCGGCTCGACCTCTTTGCCGATCGTCTCGCCCAGCTTGACCTGGAAGTCTTCCGTGCGCCAGTAGCCAAGCGTGTAACGGGCCACCTCCACGGTGGCCGTCTTCGTCCGCTCCTGAGCGTCCTTCGCAAAGAGGTACAACATGTTGTGGACCTCGACCGGTTCGGTCGCCTCGGAATATGCGCTCCACAGGATGACCTGATTCTTCTTGTCCATGTCCCGCTCGACGAGTTGACTGGTCCCGGCCACCCGATTGAAAATACCGAGGCGCATCCGATACCGGTACGTCGTGCCGGGCTCGGTGGTGTCGTCAAACGCCCAGACCAGCAGCGGCTTGTCCAGCTTGGAAAGGTCCGTCCGGTAGTTGAGCAACTCCTTGGCGAATTCGAGGTAGACTTCATCGGTCGACTTCCTCCTCCCGTCTACGCCACCCATGCCCACCGCGTACATGTCGTCGTAGTAGGCCTGCTCTCCCGCACCCTGCCCGCGCCGGGTCGGGCGGGCCCTTCCGCCGGGTGTCGGATTGAGGCCCTGGAGGCCCTGGTCCGTCCGGCGCGTCCCGCGGCCGCCGCGTTGCGTGCCGTACAGGGAATCGCCTGTCGCACCGATCTGATTCCGTGCCATACCCCGCGACGCGCGCCCGGTCTGGGTGCCGCCATAGGCGCCGGCCCCGCCCCGGGTTGTCGTGTCCCGTCGGCTGTCCGCCGTGCGGTCGGTCTGCCCGCGCAGGTCCTCCCTCTGCTTTTGCTTTTCTTCCATTTCCATTTTTCTCTGCAACAGCTTGAACTTGCCGTAGAAGCCGGGCGGGAACCAGTCTTCCTCGGCCGAGGCGATCTGATAGGATTCCGGCTGCAGCAGTTCCATGGTCACCCGTTTCTGATCGAACTGCATCAGCCGGACTTCCAGGCCGCCCGGGGGCAGGTCTTCCATCTTCTCGACCACCGTGAAGAGTTTCTGATACGGCTCGATCCGGCTGCGAGGCAGTTCCTGCCAGTCGCTCCAGGTTCCGTCCTCCTGCAAATATTGCCGCTCCAATTGAAGCGCTGCGAAGACCGGGTCCGCCAGACAGGGATCGCGCCACTCGTCCTTCTGAACGTCCACGCCGGCAAAGCTCGCAAAGCACCGACGGTACAACTCCGCCGTGTCGAATCGGGCCTCGACCGTGACCAGGTCGATGTCATTCGGCTCGACCGGGGCCTTGTCATACGTCATCTGAGGTGTGATTTCCTCGAGAGGGACGTAGGCCGCCGCGCGGATATGGTTGACCGCCACGTCCGTCAAGTCGGGTATCAGAGGCAGCCGATACCGGCGCGACGCGTACATTCGGTCCGGGGGCAGCGGCGCCGGCTTGGGCACGGACACCGGATTGATGAAGCCCAGAGGGTCGTCGAACAATCCCTCGAAGCCGCCGGCCAGGGGCCGGTCGAACAGGCCGGCAACGACGGGGTCGCGGGGAGCGATCAACGCGGTGCGCGGAGACTTGTAGGGCTTGGCGGCCCCCGTCTGCTGCTGCTGCAGGCTGGCGCGAAGCTCCTGCGCTTTCTGCTTGTCGATGTACTGGTCAATCTGGCCGGGACTGAAATCCCGATTGTCGAACGTCACAGCGTTGGGGCTGAAGATCACGCGCGTGAAGAACAGCCACCCGCAGACGACGCTCACCAACACCAGCACGATCTTCTCGACGTGGTCCTCACAGAACCGCCCGATTTTCGCCACAAGTTCTCGCATAACCTACCCCGTTATCCTATCGTGTCTTCCCAACCGTCCTATCGTGCCCGTTGTCCAGGCTGTTTCGCCGTGGCCGCTTCGACGATGTCGTCCTTCACCAGTTGGGGTTTGATATCTTCATAGGCCGCTTTCTGGAAAATGTACTCACAGATCAGGTCCAACTCCACAACGGCATCGTCGCCATATCGGTACAAATCGTGCTCGTAGCCTACCCGATTGACGGGCGCGATATTGCTCTCCAGGACCGTGATCTGGTTGTGCTTGCACGTCTGCGCCGGCAGGTCCCCGTAAAAGCCGAGGAACCTGTGCTCTTTGGCACTGCACAGTCTCTGCATAAAAGCCATGACGTCGTCCGCGCGAATCACCACCCGCACGTTGAAGTGGACCACATCGGTCTCTTCATTAGTGAATCGACCCGTGCAGGGTTTGGTCATGGCATCCCTGGCGCTCGTGACGTAGACCGGGCTCTGCACGTCCTTGTTCCGCCTGATGCCCCGGCGCCTGAGCTGCATCCCCGGCAGCCGCGCCCGGAGAACGAAGCTCACATTCATGAGCCGCTTCACCGGGGCGTTGAGGATGTTCTCCGAATTCTTATTCATCTCGCGAACGGTGGCGGCAACGTCCTCGATGATCCAGTACCCCAACTGCCAGTACCAGCAGTCCCGGTAGGCCTTGTCCCGGTCTTCGAACTTCCATTCGCTCCAATAGGTGTAACCGTCCATATCGACGAGGTTGGCGTACACCTTCGCCGCCCTGGCCCGGTCCACGCAGACCTTGTCCAGAATCTTGAGGTCCATCTCCGACGTGATGCGAAAGGTCCGCCGCTGGCCGTATCCGGACATCGTCGGCATCAGGGGCGACGGGCCCGGGCTGTACCCGCCGTAGGCGCCGCCCCGCTGATACGTCGCGCGAGGAGCGTTTCTCAGGGCCGCGTCGATCTCCGCATCCGCGGGAGGGCCCTGGGCGCCCATGTCCGCCAGCATGGCCTCCGTGCCCGCGATGTATCTGCTGCCGAACTCCTCGAACAGCAGCGGCGACAGCTCGTTCGTATCCGGGAACAGCCTGTAGCTGAGCAACTCGCGCTGCGTCGTCTGTCTTGCCAGCAGCTCTATTTGGTTGACGTCCTTCGCGTAGCGCTCGATGTACCGCTCGAATGCCTCCGCCTCGCTTGCCTTGTTCACGTCCTGAATCAGGTTGTCGATCTGATCACCCATCCGCACGCTCTCCTGCCTGATGGTTTCCTGGAGCTTGCCGCGCAGGAGCCGTGTCGGAATGAACAGCAGCAAGGCCGCCACGGCGATGATGATGGGCACCAGCAGCGCGAGGTTATTCCTTAGAAAGCCGACCTTCCCCAACACATCTTTCATGCTGACGTTCGGTTTATTCATCTGCCTTTCCTGCCTGTATCTGCTTCATGACTGTGGCCCGCGTCCGCTACCTGACGACCGACGCGCCGGTTGAGCCGCCTGCTTCCTCCGGCGCCTGGGTCCATTTGAGCTTGAAGTCCAGGGCGAACCAGTAATCGTGCACGTTCCTTAATGGTCGGCCCACGGAATCGAACCTGGGATTGCCGTATTGGTCCGTCTGGGGCTCGGCGCTAATGACCTCCCTGGTCATGGGATCGACCAGAATCTGGGTCCCGTTCACGGCACCCATGCCCGGCGCATAGACGTAAGTCGGGGTCGTGTTCCTCGCAGCCGGGTCCGGAATGACTTGCGTCAAACCGATACCCATGGGGACGCTCTCGATGTCCACCGGGTCCCTGATGAGCTTGAAGTGCTCGGCCTGTCTGCTATACAACTCCAGTGGGCAGTTGGCGTCGGGGTAGTTGGCGCCGAGCCACCGGTCCAGATTCTCCAGACGCGTCATGAAGCCCCACCGGCCCGGATCGGCCCTGACGTTGGGAGGATCGAGCAATTCCCCGACATCCCGGTAGGGACTGTATCCGACCAGGCTGACGACGAATCCCGCGTCTTTCTCCTCCTGCGTCGGGGTGCCGAGGATATACTCCTGCATGTAGGCGGAGCCGTACATCTCCTCCATCTGGGCCATCGTCTCGTCGTAGGCCGCGGATTCCTCTCCTCCCATCATGTTCGCCTGCATCATGGCGTCCCGGCGCGTCACTGCCGTGTTGCCGAACTGCGCCGTCGCCAGGTCATCCGAGTAGTATATGGATACGTGGGTCAGGAACAACTGCTTACGCTCGGGACGCGGGACCTGCGTCACCGTTTCGACGTCTCCCTTGGCAAAGGCCTCGTAGAGCGCCTTCTGCTCCGGATTGGTCGTGGCGTTCGGCAGGGCCGAGATGATGATTTCGTGGATCTGCGGAACGACCTCACGGTACTGGAACAACTCGAATTGCTTGCGGACACGCTGCTGAAACTGCGTTTCCTGGTCCGCGATGCCGCTGGTTTTCTCAATGGCGCGCTGGGCCGCGCTGACGACGCTTCTGATCCTGGATCGTGCGTCCTCGTTCCTGCGGTGGCTGAGCCTGTCCACGAAGACGCGTCCCAGACACATCCCGGAGACCACCAGCAGCATGACTGCGGCGCCGATGAAGTATTTCGTTTTGCCCGCCCAGGCCATAGACCGCGCGACGCTCGTCGGGAGCAGGTTGCTCTCCACGCGGGCCAGCCCCACGCCCTGCAATCCGAGCCCGTAGACCACGCCAAAATCACCGACGTTTTCGTGGAATTTCGCCGCCGAAACGCCGGGCGCCACGGCCAGCCGCTTGAATACATCCGGTTTTTCTACCGGAATCTGGATGGTCTGCGCGAGATACTTGAGCAGGCCACGAAGCTTGGTGCCGCCGCCCATGGCCATGACCTTGGTCACCTTCACGTCCGGATTCGAGCTGGTATAGAAGCCCAGCGACCTTTGGACCTCCCCGGCCCAATCGGTGAATACCGGCCGCATCGCCTGGAAGATCTGCCGGGCATACTTGCTCACCGGGGCCGTGCGCTTGAGCTTCTCGGCCTTCTCGAAGTTGAGCTTGAAGGTCTCCGCGATGGCATTCGTGAACGCGCTGCCGCCCGTCATGATGCACCGTTGCCACACGCCGGACGCGGTGCACGCGACCAGATCGGTGCTGTCGGCGCCGACGTTGATGATGACGGCGGCCCGCTTATCGGAACTCACCAGGTCCGGCCGGTCGAAAACCAGGTAGTTGTAGAGTGCCATCGGGGCCATCTGGACGTAACTGATCTGCAGGTCCTCACGCTCGAACGATTCCATGGCCGCGTTGACCACTTCGTTCTTGATGGCGAACAGCCCGACTTTCTTCTCCGGGCTGTCCGGATCGCTCATGAGCTGATAGTCCCATTGGACCTCGCTCATATCGAACGGAATCTGCTGGGCCGCCTCGAACCGCACGATCTCCGGGATCCGTTTCGCCTCGACCGGCGGCAGCGTCACAAACCGCGAGAAGCTGTTCTGGCTGGGCACGGAGATGATAATCGGGTCGTAGCCGACATCGTTGCGCTGGACGAACTGCCGCAGCGTAATCGCAATCAACTCGTCTCTCTCCGCCGGACTGACCCCGGCGCCGGAGATAAGCTTACCGTGGGGGATATGGTCGAAGCCGATGACCTGAACGGCATCCCCCACTGCGACCAGGTGCAGAGCCTTTAAGGAATTGTTGCCCAGGTCAATCGCCCAAATGGCATCCGATACTGCTGCCATGATAAACCTCCCGCCAGACGGTCTGGATTACTCCTATCTTGTAAACAGCTCTCAGTACCCGTAGATTATAGCACATGATGAACAGTTTTTCCATCTTGACTTTGGGTTGTAAGGTCAACCAGTACGAAAGCCAGCAGATTCGCCAGCTTCTCGAAGCCCTCGGTTTGACTCAGGTTGATGTCACTCAGCGACCGCAAGTCGTTGTCATCAATACCTGTTGCGTCACGCACACCGCTTCGGCCAAGAGCCGCCGACTCATTCACCAGGCCCGGGAACATAGTCCCAAGACCGTCGTGATCTGCGGCTGTCTGCCCACGGCTGAAACAGACGAATTAGAAATCACCGGGGAGAACGTCCATGTTGTCAAGGATCGACGCGACCTTGCCGCCACCCTGAGCCGGCTGACAAAGGCCAAATCAGCCGCCCCATGCTCACAATGCTCAAGGCAGCCCGACGATATACTGATTAAATCAGAAAGTGACTCCAAAGTCAAGTACGAAAAAGACTTATGTTCAGTTCGGCAGTTGCCGCCGCTTTGTTCCTTTCAAGACCATACCCGGGCGTTTCTCAAAATCCAGGACGGCTGCGATAATTCATGTTCTTACTGCATAGTCCCGACGACGCGGCCGACCGTGCTATTCAAATTACCCGAGGGAGTTTTGGCCGAGGCCGCCGCCCTGGTCGCCGCGGGGCACAAGGAAATCGTCTTAACCGGCGTCCACATCGGCTCTTACGGCCAACAGACGGCCCGGCGCCGGCACTGGCCGACTAAGGAGAATCCTTATCTGCCCGAGTTGCTGGACAAAGTCGCCCGCATCCCCGGTCTTGCTCGTATCCGCCTGAGTTCTCTCGACCCGGCCGACGTGACACCGGCGCTGCTGGACGTCTTCTGTGCCCACTCTAATATCATGCCGCACCTGCACTTATCGCTCCAATCCGGCTCGGATCGCGTCCTGCGCCGCATGGCGCGACCCTACACCGCCGACGAGTTCCGGGCCAAAGTGGCCCTTATCAAGAGTCGGTTGGACCGCCCCGCCCTGACGACCGATATTATCGTCGGCTTTCCGGGTGAGACCGACGCCGACTTCGAGCAAACGGTCGCCCTGGCGCAACAAGTCGCCTTCGCCAAGATGCACGTTTTCGCCTTCTCGTCGCGCAAAGGCACCGCCGCAGCAAAGATGCAGCCCAAGGTCCCGCCGGCGGTCAAGAAAGATCGTTCCCGCATCCTGCGCGACCTCGACCGAGATCTGCAAAGCCGCTTTCGCGCCCAATTCCTCGGTGAGACCGCCCGGGTCCTCATCGAGAGCACTAACGGCCGCCCCGCCGGTCGCGCCGAGCGGTACTTCAAGGTGCAACTGGTCGATGACAGGTCCTGTCCGTCCCATAACAACCGGATCATCACCGTTCGCATCGAGAGAAACGCTCGCGATGCTGTCGACGCGACAATACTCGCTTGATGCTGTCGGATGGCCATGCTGTCGTGCTCCGCCGTGCTGAGACTTTGGGATGAGGAGTACGAGCCGCAAATGATGTGATTTTCGAATCCTGATCGCACATGACAAGTCTGAAAAGAGGTGCATCCGAAGGGGCAGGCCCAAGCAACTACGAAGAGCTGATCGAACGCCTCCGCCGACATGTTGATCGGCTGGCCGGCTTGATCGGACCTCGCCATGTCGGTTGCCTCAGCGCGCTGGACGCCGCGGCATCTCTGATCGAGCGCGAGCTGTCGCATTGCGGATACACCGTGCAGCGGCAGGCATACGCGGTTCATGGTGTGGCGGGAGCGCTCTTCCACCTGTGCGTCACGTGAACGTTCTCGCGATTTTGACGAGGCGGTCGAATCCTTCCAGTGTCGCCCACCTGTTCCGTGAGAGCTTCGCCAGGCCCAGGAAACGCCCGGTCTTCACGAGCCTCGACTTATCGATAGCCCTGGCGACGGGCGACAGTTGGACGTTGACCCGGCAAAAGACCCGGCGGAAGCCCAGCCGGATCAGGAACTCGTTGATGCTGGTCGGATGCCACAAAGTGCGCGAACCGTTCGAGATATAGCGAAGTCCCTCTTGAAGATAGTGCCGGGCGATGTAGTAGAACAGGGCCGCGTTGGGGTTGTACCTGTCGAGTTCGGGGTCGGATTTCGTGGTGCCCAGGGTCACTGCGCCGTCGATGACCTGGCAGGTCGCGAAGGCCGCCATTCGGCCGCCCTGGAACGTGGCCCAGAACTCCGTGCCGGGGTACGCCGCCATTCGTTCCATGTTCTCGACATATTCCTGTTCGGTCGGCGGCCGCTGACCGTAGCTTTCCACCGCGGCCCGGTGAATCGGGTACGCCAGCCGGCCGAAGACGGCGGACTCGACGCGACGAACCGTACAGTTGTGCAGGCCCCTGCGAATGGACCTCCGTCCCCGGGCAGAGTCGATGTTCTCAATCTCGTAGTCGCCACGGTCGCAGCAGGTCCACCACCATTCGCAGGAAGCGGGCGAATCCCAGTCCGTGGTCCAGTACGCCAGCAGGGCGCGATGCCGGGCTATCGCCTTCCGCAGTTGCTCGCGGTCCACGTCAACCGGCACGTGGGGCATAGCCAACGGCCGGAGCACGCGGCCGGAAAGACGCCAGGGAATCCCGCCGACCCAGACGACCCCGGGAACATGTTTCGCGTACTCGCGAGAAGTCAGCGCCGGCCTCGCCGCAGCGATAGGCTCAGGCTCGGCGACAGCATGCAAGCCGACAGCCGTGCGTTCCGGAGACATCATACGCAACCGACGGCCAAAACGGACGTAGTGTCCCCCTGATGCACAATTCCGGCAATACAACTGGGCTTTCTCATCTCACGTCCCCCCAGACGAGACACACACGGCACCGACGAAACCCCTGACGGGATCGCGCCGGCGTTCCTCTACTCTCAACACCCCCAGTTCGACAGGCTCGCCGGGATCGCGGCCCTGGTGAGGCAAAGACTGAATATCCTAATTAGGGTGATGCCGTGACCTGGTCAATTAGGGGATTTGCCTAATCTTCGCATCAGGCCGTAAAGCACCTGCATCATGCACCGACAGCGTCATGGGCGTGTATGCCTCGGTGCGGTCGGAATACGGCGGCAATCCATGCAGTTCCTGCAGGCCGAAGGGCTCCGAACACGAAACGAAGTATTGGGGGAATCCCGAGCGTCCCCGCGCGCCTGTTCTCTGGAGGGCCGAATCGTCATTCGCCTCCCTTTTGCCACGACGATCGCGAATGTTGTGCGAGGAGGAACGACCAGGCAGTGCGCGCGGACGCTCGCCCTGCTCGCCGGCCCGAATCCGCCGCCGCATTGCGGCCGCACCCTTATGGCTCGTCCTGCGTGTTTTCTCTTTAACTTCATGTCGCGATGCAGATAATGGTCTCGTATGAAGAAATCGCTGGCCCATCTGCCGAGGCACAAACGGGACGAACTGAAGCTCGTCACCGAGATCATCCGCGAAGAATGCCCGACCGTTCTCATGGTCATCCTGTTCGGCTCGTACGCCCGTGGCGATTGGGTGGAAGACACCTATGTCGAGGACGGCATTACCTACCAATACGCCTCCGACTTCGATATCCTCGTCATCGTCCGCTCCAATAGGATCGTCAACAGCACGGACACTTGGAGAAGGGCCGAGGCCCGCGCGCGACGCTTTCCCATCCGGACCTGGACGAACCTGGTCGTCGAATCCATCGAGACCGTCAACAACGCCCTGGCCAAAGGCAATTACTTCTTCAGCGACATCCGGAAGGAAGGCATCCTGCTCTACGACACCGGCGAATTCAAGCTCGCCCGCCGGCGGGAACTGAACCCGAAGGAACGCAAGGGAATGGCCAAAGCCCACTTCAACGAGTGGTTCACCAGCGCAAGGCAATTTTATGTGTCATTTGAAACCAACATGAGAAAGAGATGGTATAAGCTTGCCGCCTTCGAACTCCATCAGGCCACGGAGCGGTTCTATGGTGCGATTCTGCTGGTCTTCACGAACTACCGGCCCAAGACGCACGACCTGGAGAAGCTCAGTCACATGGTCGCCGGCTACGATCCGGCCCTTCTGACTATCTTCCCGCAGGCGACCGCGGAACAAAAGGAGTGCTTCGACCTGCTCAGACGGGCCTACGTCGAGGCCCGCTACAATCCCCGTTACCGGATCGCCAAGAGCCAACTCGAATATCTCGCCCAGCGGGTAAAGAAGCTCCAACGGCTGACAAAGAGGATCTGCCAGGCGCGAATCGAATCCTACGCATCCGCCTGACCCCGCCGGCCTCCGGATGAGATGTTTCTCCCGTTCGTAGCCCAGATCCTTGGGGCCCCCAAACGCATACTTTCGCGTTTGGGGAACCCCCTTCACTGCGCTGCGCTTCGTTCAGAGCCTGCCCTGAGCGTAGCCGAAGGGATGACACACGGGGCGCAAGAATCATTCCTAATCCGTATCAGTCTGCGCCGGTGGCGGGCCGGCGGGCCAGCGTCCGCCCGCAACTGTTGCACGGATGGGGGAGATCCTTCAACCGGGGCGAGTTGCCGAGGAAGAAGCTGCGCATCGTGCGGTATTTCTCGCAGTTCCAGTAGTCCGCGACGGCGCGTTCGCCCGGTCTTTGGGGTGTGACGAACAGATCCACGTCTCGGTAGGAAAAGCAACAGGGGAATACGCCCCCGTCATAGGTGATCAGCAGGCTGTCCCATAAGTCCCAACACGTGGCGGGCGATTCCCTTTGCACCCAGTTCAGCTCCGAGAGACTGAAGACCTCGTCGGTCCCGACGCGACCGGATTTGGGGGCACCATTCCGGCAGCCCGGCAAGAACAAGACCTCGTCCGCACCGGCCGAACGCGCCCGTTCCTGAAACGACTTCATCTCGTGCCAGTTATGCTCGAAGACCAGAAACTGGGCGGTGATCCAGGGTAACCGGGCGCCGCGCCTGCGTTTTTCCTCCGCCACGGCACGCATGTTCCTGAACACCAGCTCGACATCCCCTCCCACCCGATATTGTTCGTATACTTCCTGCGTTACGCCGTCACAGGACACCACCAGATTACAGAGCCGGGAGGACACAATCCTTTGGGCCAAGTCCTCGGACTTCATGCTCAGGTTGCTGTGTATGACCGTCCACAACCCTTTGCGAACGGCATAGTCACAGGCGGCGTAGAAGTCGTCGTTCAACAGAGGCTCCCCCACATGATGGAAGCTGAGCTGGAGGCTCCAGCGGCAGATCTGATCGATGATCGACTTCATGTCTGCCAGTGTCGCCCTGCCCTTTTTGCGGCCCAGAGGATGCGACGAGCCCGTCGGGCACTCCGGGCAACTCAAGTTGCACCCGGTCATGGCCTCCACGCTGACCACGACGGGAAAGTAGTGAACCCGGCTGACCCTCTTTCTTTCCAGCAAATAGAGGATGCCATTGGCCGCCCGCAGGGGGAAATAGCGCTGCCCGACCACGAATCCCAGCTTGAGGAGACGGAACCGGTCGAAGTATCTGGCCCGACCCCTTCTCCAGGAGTCGCGGTCGCGGTCCTTCGGATCGGCAATCTTCAGCATGGTCCGGTGCACTTCCGCACTTCCCGTGTTGTCTCGAGTCTTCATCATCTATCCGCCTCTGGCGATTACAGTGGCAAGATGAGTGTACCAGCGTCATATGTCCCGGGCAAGACTTGAGGAACAGCCGTCCGGCGCCGTGTGCGACTACGTTTTGTGGCGAGGCAAACGCCTTTGGTCATGCTAAGCGAGGCGAAGCATCTGGCCGGGAATTGGCAGCAGCGAACAATGATTCGCCCCTACGGCCTTCTATCTGCATGGATTGCCACGAAGTTTAGTCGCACACCCGGTGCCGGGGGGCGAACAATGGTTCGCCCCTGCTTGGTCCCCGGGCGCGTGTCATATTCGTAGGCAACGCGCGCGTCCTGCCTAATTTGTCATGTGGAGCGGAGCGCGGCGCGGCCTCCGGCCGCAACCAGGAATGCTCGCTGAAAAAACAAGATGTTGCGCCTTTGCGGTGCAGCGCGGTCGAGACATCTGGCCGCGAAGGAAAGGCACCTCTTGTTCGCAGCCAGATTTCCGGGGCGGGCTCTGCGCCGCGCTTCGTGTCTGGGCCCCAAAACGCGCTATTTCGCGTTTTGGGAGCCCAACCCTCTCCGCTCCGGCCTGTGGCCTCCGGTCGAAATGACAGTTTCAGAGGGTTTTCGCAGAACCTACCTACAATCATGACGTACACCCTTGGTCCCCCGATATTGGAGGGACGGGCTTCCCCGGACGGAGGTTTTCTAGTATAATATCCTAAATATCGTTGCCGCCAGGCAACCAAGGCCCATGCTGCCGGTTTCGGCGGGTTGTGTAGAGGTAAGAGAATGAACCGGAAGGTAATCGTGTGGGGCGCCGCTATCGTTGTCTCGACAGTGGCTCCCCAGTGTATCCGGGCGGCGTCGAGCGTCGGTTTTCGCGAATATGCCGCCGTCGTGGACGACGTATCGGGAAGCATACAGGTTTTCGGACAACTGATAGTCCATCAGTTGTACGATGTCCAGCTTGGCGAGGGCCCCCCCAGCATGGAACCCGACGCTGGGGACGCGGGGACGGCCCGGAACATCCCCATTCTCTCGCTTCAGCAGACGGGCCGGTACTACCGCGAGGCATCGGCCGACGACCCCAATCACGCACAGGCCCGGGCGAAGTCCGTGGCCGAGCGCCTGGTTCACGCGTGGGCCCTGCTGGACCTGGGGGGCAGGCTGGAGATCGGAGACGATAACTGGAACGCCTACGAACTGCGCTCACCCGCCGTAACGCCAACGCACACGGCGCTTTTCATTCGCACTCCCGCCCCGGGTGCCGAGCCGCTGCGAATCATCACGATTTATCCCGAGGACGTCGCCGGCTATCCGTGGGTCAGCAGCGAGCGGTCCCTGGCCGAATATCTGGGCTCGCTGATCCAAGCCCATCACCTTCTCTTCTGGAAGAACGAGGTCGATATGACCAAATACGACGCCCTGCGGATCGGCAGGACCGCCGAGGGCAGAATCTTCCGGGAGATCGCCATCCGGGCCGCCATCCGGGCCAGGCGGAAAGGCCAGGGCCGGTTTGACCGCGAAACCCTCCGGGAGGTACTCGCCGGCATGACTGTGGGCCAGCGCGAGACGCTGTGCCGACTGGCGACGGTGCCACCGATGGACTGGGAGACTTGGTCCCAGCCGTAACAACAGACCATGGCAGGAGATTTCCGCACATGAGATGCGCATTACTCATCGGGTTGTGTTTGATGGTCGTCGTGTCAGGCCTGAGTTGCGAGTCCTCGCGGACTATCGAGATTGCCGAGCCGCCGCCGGAGCCAATCAGTCCGTCTGTCCTGGACGGGCGGCAGACTGCACAACAGTACGCCGGCGGGCAATTGACCGACTGCGAGCTGGTGTGGAAGCTTCACGACCTGGACCCGAATGACCGGCCGCCCTTCCTGCACGGGTTTGTCGAGGCGTTCACGCAGGCAGGCGACCCGGCCCGTGGCGTCGCGTACCGGGGCCTTCTGGAAGAGGCCATCAGCGGGCCGCAGTTCCGGACCGCCACGGAGCTGGGCACGAAGCACGCCGCCCGCGCCGTCGCAAACGAGCAGGTCCAAGGCGTCATCCGCAGCAGCCTGGGCGTATCGCCGGGCGTGGCCCTGGGTTGGAAGGCGGGTTACATCAAAGGGTTCGCCGCCCAGCGGGTGGTGGAGACTGCGGCTGTGGCGTCGGTCAATGAGGCGACGATCGCGCAATTGCGCCGGGAGGCGGCCGCCATGTACCACGCCCTGCGTGCCACTGTCGAGCAGTGACGCCGATCGCCGCCAAGCATTCGAATCATGCATACGGGCTCTCGGGGTGGCGATGGTTCGTGTCGCGGCCATCTTGGCCGCGCCGCGCCGGGGACGTCCCGCCCTCGAATCGCGGGCAGGATGCCCGCGACACGATCAGCGGCAGGCTCGCGCTTGCCGCTGCCACCCAGTACTGCTGACTGGGTCCCAAACACGCCACGTCGCGTTTGGACGCAGAATCCCCATTGTAGTTCACCGCAATTGCCGACGCGCCCCGCGCTATCCCAGAGTCAACAGCCTGCGCTGAGGATGGACAGCCTGGACATCGAGGGTCAATAGCGGGCCAGGCCCCTGCCGACTCCGAGGCTGCCTGCGGTTGTCGGTCCGGAAGTATCCAGAGAGGCCAGTTTTTGTACGCGATGGTTGGCGAAATCCGCCACGTAGAGATTGCCCGCCAGATCGACGGCCACGCCGTGCGGGGTCATGAGCTCCCCGGCCCCGCTGCCGCCGGTCGGACGGTCCGGGCTTTCGAAATTGTGCCAGCACCCGCCCTGTGCGTGCTGGGGATTGTCACAACCGCCGAACCACCCCTCGCGCCGAGCGACCTGCCGGAACTGCTGTACGCGATGGGTCCCGTCCGTAACCCAGACATAGCCCGAATAGTCCACCGCGACGCCGATGGGGCTGTTGAAGTATGAGCCGCCTCCGTTGATGCCGCCCCAGGCATGCTGAAACACGCCCAGATGGTCGAACCTCTTCACGCAGTTGGCCGAGCTATCGACGACGTAAACGAGACCCTGGCTGTCGGTCGTGATATGGCGCGGGGTCATGAACTGGCCCTCGGCCGACCCATAGCCGCCCCACTCCCTGATGGGGAACCCGTTGTTCATGAACTTGAGGACGCGGTTGTTAGCCTCATCGGTAACATACACGTACTGTCCGGACGCCTCCACCGCGACGCCGAACGGCCGGAAGGTCCGAACGCGGCCCGAAGCGTAGGTCTGCCACTGTCCGAGAAACGTCCCGTCAGACCTGAACTTCTCGATCCGCCGGTTGCCTGTGTCGGCCACGTACACGGTGCCCCGCCGATCCACGGCAACCCCGTGGGGAGAGAGCAACTGGCCGCGACCGCTGCCCCGCGCGCCCCACTGCGCGACGAGTTTGCCGCTCGTGCTGTATTTCTGAATGCCGTGGCTCGCATCGTGACAGGTCACATAGACGTGCCCGGCGGTGTCCACGGCAATGCTGACGGGCCTGCCCGTAGTCGGCCACTGATTATCAAGGTACCAGCAGGCAGCCCGGGCCGATTCGCCCGCAAGCACGACAAATAGAGCCGCTGTCACACACAATATCGTGACAATACTGCGGCAACGGCAAAATCTCGTTCTCATCGTTTCGCCCTCCCACGTTCGAGACTGACAAACGACAGGGCATCCGCCCTTGGACTACGCCTTCCGTGAAGTGCTCCATGCGTGGGGAACGCTGCCGTCAGCAGTTTCACCCCTCCTCCATGCACATTTAACCTATCGCATTTGGGCGGCAAAAGCAAGGAAAATCATAGACAACGAGTGCACCGGGTGTAGTCGGAATACGATGGCAAAGGCCGCACGGACCAGGAAAGGCCGTCGCGGGACGCATTGGTCATATCGGGCACAGCGAAGCGTAGTCGAGGGGTCTCAAAACGCGATCTGCGCGTTTTGGGAGCCCGACCCCTCTCCACCGCGGCCCATTCGACTACGCTCAGAGCTTGCCCAGAGCGCAGCCGGATGGGGCAGGCTCTTCGGCTCCGGCTGAAATGACAGGGGGCGATAGCGGACCAGAATCCGCCACCGAACGCCGACGGTACCCTCCACCGGGGAACTCGGCGACAAGCTGTTGTCAAGAGACAAGCGGCGCATTACAATATCATACCAATCAGGATGGAGGGGCGAATAATCATTCGCCCCTGCGGCACCGGCAACCAGGCTGCGAAGAACTCATGCGTAATCGTAGCTGACCTCGTGACGACTATGAGAATACTCAGTAAAGGATGATCGCGTGGACCCGGGATCTTATCGAAGATGGCTGTTGCCGATGCTCGTTGCTGCAACGCTGGTGGACCCGGCACGGGTACCAGCGGCGGAATACTACAGCCCCAGGGCAATCACGGAGCGACTGGCCTCCGTTGCCCGGCAGGAGCCGGACCTCATCCGTGTCCACGAGCTTGCCCGGTCGCGTGGTAAGCATGCGGTGTCGCTCGTGGAGGTCGGCATCGGGTCGGAACAGGACCGAGGCACGCGGCCGGCCCTGCTGGTGGTCGCGGGGATCGAGGGGAACGATCTGGTCGGACCATTCACTGCGATCTCCTGGATTGAGCAACTGATGAAGCAGCGTCAGGAAGACCCGCCGACGGCGGAACTTCTCAAGAGGACGACAATCTATGTGCTCCCTTGCCTCAATCCGGATGCCGCCGAGCGGTTCTTCGGCACGCCCAAGATCGAGATGAGCGTCAACGGCACGCCCTGCGACGAGGACCATGACGGGCTCGCGGACGAGGACGGCTGCGAGGACCTCAACGGCGACGGACTGATCACCATGATGCGCGTCGAGGACAAGGAAGGACAATATGTGGCCGACCCGAACGAAAGCCGCCTGCTGTTCAAGGCTGATCCGTTGAAGGGCGAGACGGGGACCTGGCGGCTGCTGGCGGAAGGAATCGATAACGATGGCGATAAACGCTGGAATGAGGACGGTCTCGGCGGCGCCAACCTCAATCGGAACTTCCCTTACAACTACCGGTATTTCGCAGCCGACGCGGGCGTCCATCCCGTGTGTGAGGACGAGACACGAGGACTGGCCGACTTCATCGTGGGCCATCCGAATATCGGCACGGTCGTGACATACGGGGCCGCGGACAACGTTCGCAAAAGCCCGGAGGCCGGCAAGTCGCCGGGCCGGTCCAAGCCGATGGAGGCCATCGACGAGAAGGACATCGGCTACTACGAGGCGATGGGCAAGCTCTATCGCGAGACGCTGGGGATGGGCAAGGAGCTCGAATGTACAGCGGAGCCGGGCACATTCAGCGACTGGATGTACTTTCATCGCGGCCGGCTGTCGCTGGCGGTCCGGCCGTGGGACGTGGCACTCGCGCTGGAACTCGCAGAGCCCGGGAAAGCGGAGGATGCAGCCGGCCAGGACCGAGCCGCCGAGCCGAACGATCCCAACACGCCTGGGGCCGATAAGAAGCCATCGAAGGATGAAGATAAGCGCGGCCAGGAGGAGCGCAAACAACTCACCTGGTTCGACGAGCACGCGCCCGACGCCTTCATCGCGTGGCAGGTCGTCGAACATCCTGACTTCCCCGGCCGGCGCGTGGAGGTGGGCGGCTATCGGCCGTTCGCCCGCACGAATCCGCCGGCGGAAATGCTGGCCGGGATTGCCGATAGACATGGGGAGTTCCTGACGCAACTGGCCCGGCGGCTGCCACGCATCAAGATCGCCAGGATCGAGTGCCGTCTGCTGGCCGATTCCATCTATGAGATCGAGATTCTCGTGACCAACGAGGGCTTCCTGCCGACGGCACTCACGCACGGGGAGACGACCCACGAGGTGTACCCGACGCGGGTGGTCCTGGACCTCGGCCCGGAGTGCTTCCTCTCGGGGGCGAAGACCACCTTCCTGCCCACGATACAGGGCAGCGGCGGTACGGCGAAAGCCCGCTACGTCATCCAGGCCGCGAATCGCCAGGAAGTCCATTTCCAGGTGGTGTCCATGCTGGCCGGCCGGACCGAGGGGACTATCGAATTACTCAAAGCAAGTGAAACAGACGGGGATTGATTCCGGCACGCAAGTCCTGTGAAGTGAGAGTCCCTCATGATGATACCCATGTTGAGGAACAGCGTTTGTGTGATTGCAGTGATTTTTTCATGCCCGTTCGTGCCGGCCCTGGCGACGACCGATACGGCCGAGCCGAAAGCACTGGATCCGGCGGATTGCGTCCTTCCCGCGCTCGGGGCACCGTGCGACAGGAAGGTGGACGTGGCGTGGAATCGGTTCTACGATCACGCGGGTCTCGGGGCCATTCTGGCCCGCCTGCATGAGGCTTTTCCGGAGTTGACCTGTTTGTACTCCATCGGCCAATCCACCGAGGGTCGGAACCTCTGGTGCCTGGAGGTGACGGCGCGGAACGTCGGTAATCCCGACCGCAAGCCGGGCATGTATATCGACGGCAACATTCACGGCAATGAGGTCCAGGCCGGCGAAGTCATCGCGTACACGGGCTGGTACCTGTGCCATCAATACGGCCGGCTCGAAAGGGTCACCGCGCTGCTGGACAACTACGTCTTCTACCTCGTGCCGATGGTCAATCCCGACGGTCGGGATTTCTGGCTGCGCAACTGCAACGGCGCCATTTCCTCGCGCACCGGCTCGGCCCCGACCGATAACGACCGGGACGGCGTCGCCGACGAGGACGACTGCGAAGACCTCAACGGCGACGGCGTCGTTACCCAGATGCGGATCAAGGACCCGCAAGGGCGATTCAAGCGCCACCCGGACTATCCGGAGCACCTGATGGTCCGCGCCAAACCCGACGAGCCCGGCGAGTATCTTCTGCTCGGTTGGGAAGGGATCGACAACGACGGTGACGGCCGGGTCAACGAGGACGGCCGGGGCGGCTACGACATGAATCGTAACTGGGGCTACGACTGGCAGCCGGTCTACATCCAGTACGGCGCGCGGGATTACCCATTTTCACAGCCCGAAACGCGGGCCGTGGCCCGGTTCGTGCTCGCGCATCCGAATATCGCGGCAGCCCAGTGTTATCACAACTCCGGCGGCATGATCTTGCGCGGCCCCGGAAACGAAGGCGGAACTATGCAACGAGAGGACGACCGGCTCCTGCAAATCATCGCCGAGCGGGGCGAGCGCATCCTGCCGTATTATCGTTCGCTGATCTCCTGGACGGACCTCTACACGACCTGGGGCGATGAGGATACCTGGCTCTACGCGGCCAGGGGCATTCTGGCGTATACCAACGAGCTTTGGACACCGAAGAACCTCTACAAGACGGATCACTCTCCTTCCGACGAGGAGAAGGCGGAATTCGTCAAACATGTCCTCCTGGGTGACGGGCTGATCGCTTGGCGCCCCTACGACCATCCCACCTATGGTCGAATCGAGATCGGCGGTCGCAAGAAGGAATGGGGCCGCGTGCCGCCCTCATTCCTGCTCGAAGAGGAACTGCACCGCAACATGGCGTTCTCTCTGTATCACGCCGGCACGATGCCGCTGCTGCGAATCAGCGATGTGAACGTAGCGCCGCTGGGCGGCAGTCTATTCAACGTCTGGGTCACGGTCGAAAATCAACGACTCATTCCGACACGCACGGCGCAGGACGTAGACAACCACATCAGCCCGCCCGACATCGTCTCAGTTCGTGGCGACAGCATCAAGGTGCTCTCGAGCGGACGAGTTACGGACCGGTTCTTCAGGCGAGTCAACGCCGTCGAATCCCGCCCGGAGCGGGTGGAACTCGATACGATCGACGGCATGGGCGCGGTGCGCGTACAATTCATCGTCCAGGGCGCCGGCGATTTCACGATTGTGATCGATTCTTCCAAAGGCGGCCTGTTGCAGAAGGCCGGTTCGCTCCCGCCCGGATGACCCGCGCAATGTCTGCCTCTTGCGGCTGACCCGCGTAGTTGTGCACAAGCCGTCTTATAATGCCGGAACCCCGTCTTTAGCCGCGGTCAGATTCTTGCCGCCCACGTTTCTGCACCTCCCACCTAACTGATTCTCCCACCTGACGTTACGCGCCTTCCAGGCGGACAGCGCATGTGAACCAATCCTGGTTTTGCCCGCCCTGCAGCCGGACATCGCTCAAGTCACGCAATCACCGGCCGATGTCATTATCGCGGCATGCCGGCGTGGGGTGCCGCGGGAGCAAATCACCCGGAGCAGAATAGGGGATTCACATGCAGTTGGTTTGTCGTCCTCGCAGAGGGTATGGCGCTTGCGTTATGTCCATCATTCTCACGATATTCCATGTGTCCGCAGACGCCGAGGAGGCGTGCAGGTTCGAAGCGGGCAGTGCGTTTGTATACGGCTGGGTACAGGGCAGCTTGCAGACCCCTAACGGGGGCCAAGTGATTTCCACGGACAACGACCGGCCGACCCTGGCGGAGTTGGATATCGACAATGCCAGTATGATCGATTTCTGGGTCAACGCGCAGCGCCCCGACGACGGATTTTACTTTGGGGGCCGGCTGATCCACCTGCAAGGGGACAGCGTTCTCAAGACCGACCTGCTGAGCCAGGAGAAGTTATTCCCCGCCGGCAGCGCGGTAGAAGCCGACGTAACGTTCGACTGGTACCGCTTCGGCTACAGCCACCGCCATCTCTATCAGTGGGGCACCCGGACGGTCGAGTTCTCTCCCTCAATCGGGGCTATCCTCCTGACGTTCGATTACAACCTGACGAGCCCGGGGCTTGAGGCGGTCGACCGCAGCTACTCCAAGTCAGGAGTCCAATTCGGTTTGCATGTATGCTCCGCACTTACGGAGAAACTGACCCTGTCCGGCCGGTTGTTCTTACCGATCGCCCTGTCCAACTCCGTGAATATCACTGCCGCCCAGGTCTCAGCCCAATACCAGTTCCTCAAACGGGAGAACCTGGAGATCTCCGGGTCGCTCGGGATCGGCTACGAGCGCATCGAGTACCAGGACAACCAGTTGATGCCCAACGACATCAAGCTGGAGATCAGCCCCATGCTGCTGGCAGGTCTTGAAATTGTTTTCTAGGTATCGAATCAACGACGCCCATCCCACCGGCCGGTTCCCTGCCCGAACTGCATTTTCGAATATTCGCTCTGCTTTTTTCAGATTGACTTCTTAATCAGCTTGCGTGCATTATCCTCTTCGACTATACTTCCGCGATGACTACATACAAACACGTTCTTGCGTTGAACCCGTATTTCGCCCATACGACGGCGGTTATGGGTCTGTTCCCGCCCACCGGCCTTGAGTACATCGCCGCGAGCATGAAAGACCTGGTCGGTAAGGTGACGCTCCTCGACCTCCGCTACGAGAAGGCCTACCAGGACCCGGCGGCGCTCAGCGCGTTCATCCGCCGGGACGTCGATCTCGTGTGCGTCAGCATCCGCTGGCACACGCAGTTCGACCGAATCTGCGACTTCGTTGCCCAACTGCCCGATGAAATCCCCACGGTCGTCGGGGGTTATGAGGCGACCCTGGAAGTCGAGCAATTGTTCGAACGCTGCCCCAACATCGACATGATCGTTCGCGGCGAGGGCGAGGAGATTATCAAGCAGATTGTGACGGGCGTGCCGTACGAGGAGATTCGGGGGCTTTCCTTCCGGCGCGACGGCCATATCGTCCACAACGAAAATCAGGTCCTGCCCGACCTCGCGCATATTGCCTATCCGGACCGGTCTCTGCGCCGGCACGACTACTACTGGTTGCAAGGGGGCTGTCGGCTGAGCCGGCAGACGTTCGACACGGTGCTCACGACGCGGGGCTGCCCTTTCAAGTGCAAGTTCTGCACCTTCAGTCTCAATCCGCTCGGGCAGAAGCGGGAATACACGGAGCGGCCGGTCGAATCGGTCATCGAGGAGCTCAAGAGCATCACCGCCGATATCGTGCTCTTCAGCGACGACAACATGTTCACGAACCTCCAGCGCAGCGAGCAGCTCTGCGATCTGATCATCGAAAACAACATCAAGAAGATTTTCGTCGTCCAGGCCCGCGTCGATATCGCCAAGCATCGCAAGCTCCTCGACAAGGCGCAGCGGGCGGGGTTCAAGGTCTTTCTCATCGGGGTCGAATCGCCGCACGACCGGATCCTGACCCAGTTGCAGAAAGGCATCACCCGGCAGCAGATCCGCGCGGCGTTCGCCGTCCTGACGCAGTACGACTTCTTCCTGCACGGCTATTTCATCTACGGCAACGTCGGCGAGACCGCGGAGGAAATGCTTTATATTGCGAAGTTCGCCCAAGAGATTGGGCTGGACACCATCAGTTTTCAGAAGCTCCGCATCGAGAAATTCTCGCCCCTGAAAGAGGTGGTCGAGAGCACGCCGGGCTATCATTACGACCGCATCGGCGGCCCCGTCTATTCCGACCGCTACGGCCGCGAAGAGCTCAAGCAGATCCGCGACCACATCCGCCGCGAGTTCTACACCCCCCGGCAGTTACTCCGGATCGTCGAAAAGGCCCGGCGGATCGGGCTGGTTACGCCGGGCGACGTGGTCGTACCCCTGCTCAAGCTGCCGGTCGTGCTGTACAGTGTGACCAGGAACAAGGCGCAACAGAGAAGGAAAAAGAGACAGCAAGCCGGCAATGGGCACTTGGCGGCGGAATGCGGCCGAGCGGCAGCCGGCAGGTAGATCGTCGATAGCGACGGGCATTTCCCTTGAGCCGATTCATCGGCTCCGCTACATTCCCGGGGCCCTGGCATGGGGGCAGCACTCATCCGTACGTGATTCGGTCGCATGGAATCGATGCCCGAAGAGATTGAGTTGCTGGTGCGGACTCTCGCGGACCCGCGGCCCGCCGAGAGGGTGGAGGCGGCGTACCTGTTCGCCCAGACCGAGCCCAACCAGGAATCGGTGTTCCGCGCGGGCAGGTGGCTGCTCGACCGGGAATATGCGGCGAAGCTCCTGATCTCCGATTGCGGACCCAAGAGCGGCTACGTCGGGGCGGCGGCCTGCCGCCAGGCCATGATCGAGAGCGGTATCCCCAGCCAAGCCATCGAGGAGGTGCCGATGGAGCCGACGGAGATTCTGCACACCCTCATCGAGTCGCAGAAGCTCGTGCGGTTCGCAAAGGCGCGGGGCTATGAGCG